>JADMIO010690476.1_pt1 | contig 15907 bp, 18 predicted proteins | sample 8958161 | NCBI WGS metagenome assembly JADMIO01 (sample SAMN16585339, study PRJNA669376) | soil metagenome | isolation source: Crop rotation soil | place: USA: Cullars Rotation, Alabama | collected 2011
CTCGACCGCCACAGCCGAACATAAAGATTCGTGCTGCGGCATGGCTGATTGCTGCAAGGACGGCGAATGCTCGATGGGCGGCGCGTGCTGCAAAAAGGACAAAGATTCGTGTCCGCTGAAGCAGAAAAACGCGTCGGAGACGGCGAGCGTCGATATGACAAACGTAACGGTTGTCGGCGACGGCGAAAACTGCTGTCAAACGGGCGCGGACTGCTGTAAAGGCGGCGCGTGCTGTCATAAAAAGAGTTAGACCTTAAAAGCTAACTTGTTTTTTACGAGGAGCGCGAGATTAATCGCGCTCCTTTTTATTTAAAACCGGCGGAAATCAGGTCGGTGACGGCGAGTTACAACGCCTCGATGCGCGCTTACTTAGGCTTAAAGTAAGCTGACATCAAGCCTAAGTAAGCGCGCATTGACCCGATGTAAGCGTGCGAAATGATAAAAACAGGCGGAAACGCGATGGAGATAGAGCGTGTCAAGCAGAGGGATGAGGGATGAATGAAGAAACAAAGCCATGCTCAAGCCGCTTCCTTATTCATCCTTTCACCAACATGCTCCGTCGCTAGCAGCGTTTCCGCCCGTGTTTTTTGATAAAATAAACAATTATGGACGCTGAAAATTCAATCATTGAAAAAGACGTTTCCGAATTATCCGACGAGGAAATTTTAGCGCGGATTATCGAGCTCGGTTTTGACGGCGACCACGCGCTATACGAAAAGTTTTGCGAGAAACTAAAAGCCGGTTTGCCGCCGGGAACGGGCGTGGCGCTGCGCGGCAGCGTCGTCACCAACGAGCGCTACGAGGACGGGCGACCGTTTGACGCGAAAGGCGAAGGCACGAGCGATTTGGACGTCACTTTAATCGGCGAGGAAGCCCGCGCGATGTGGACGGACGACGCTTATTACATTCCCGCTTTGCACACGAAACCGCTCGGCGATAAAGACCCGCTGATTGCGCCCGCGCTGAATCCTTTGCGCGTCGAATTACAGGAAATGGTCGGGCGTCCGGTCAATATTCAGGCGACGGCGAATTTTATCATGTTCGTCCGCGACGTTTTGCTCGGTCAGCCTTATCACATGATTGTCGAGCAGGAAGAAATCGTGTGAAGCTCAAACTTTTAAGCTACAACATTCGTTTCGGCGGGCGCGAGCGGCAGGCGCGGATTGCCGAGGTGATAAAAGCGATGGCGCCCGACATCGTCGTTTTTCAGGAAGCTTCGGATACGCGCGTGATTGAATATTTGAGCCAAATCTGCCGGATGCCTTTTCACGCGGCGCGGGCGAAAAGCTCGGTCGGATTCATCAGCCGTCTGGAAGTCCTGCATCACGAATGGCATCATCCGGCGGGCGCGCATCATTCGTTTCTGGAAATCCAGCTTGCCGACGCCGAGATGCGGATTTTCGGCTTGCATCTGAAAGCGCGGTTTTCCAAATGGAGCGAGCGCCAGCGGCATCACGAAATTCGCGCCCTGCTCGCCAGCATCAAACGACATCAACACGGCTTTCACGTCATCGTCGGCGATTTCAACACGCTCGCGCCAAACGAAGTTTTTAACCTGCCGCTGATGCCGCTCTGGATTCGCGCGCTCATCTGGATTTCGGGACGCGACATCCGGCGCGACACGATTCAAACCATGCTCGACGCCGATTATCTGGACGGCTTCCGCCATCTCTCCCCGAACGATAAAGGCTATACTTTTCCAATCTGGAATCCGCACGTCCGGCTCGATTATATATTCGTTCCGGCGAAATATTCCGACCGTTTAAAGTCTTGCCGGGTGGTTAAAGAACCGGCAATCGTCACCGAGGCGTCCGACCATTTTCCGCTTTTGTGCGAGTTTGAAATCGTTTGAAGGAAAATTTTTAACGCCCAGATGCACAGGGAAACCCGTTAAATCATTTTCTCCGAACGATTTCGCCGCCGGAAAATAATCTGTAATTATTTTTGGAACTTTTCTTTATTTTAGGCGTGAATATATTTGAATATACGGAATTTTCTCCTCCGATGTTTAATACAGAATAGCTTAAAGCCCGTCTGGAAAGACGGGCTTTTTTTCGTTTCGAAAATTCGTTTCGATAATGTATTCGCGGTAAAAATCAGGCTGCCTTCTACTTCGCCCGCATGACCGAGCCTCTGGCGCTGGTGATGTGTTTGACGAAGACGTTGGCGGGCATATCGGTCACCTCGATGGCATTATCCGGTCCGGGATACGGGTTGTTATGGATAATATAGCCTTTGCCGTTGTCATTATATCCGGTTGCCAGCACCGCGTGATAACTGCCTTTTTCGATATATCTGGACACCCACAAAGGTCCGACTTTCAACAATTCAATAAAAGCTTCCGCGCCGTCCGTCAGACCGATGTCGAAAAATCCCGGCTCCTGCTTGAACTTCTCGCCCGACCACGTATCCAGATTGAGCGCGTTCGCGGCTTTCTGGTAATCGGTGTCGAGCAGACCGTTTGCCATCGCGTCGTCAAAATCAATCCCGCCGCCAATCAATTTATCTTTGACCGCCGCCCCGCTTAATTTCGTCACCATTCTGAATGACGCATACCAACATTGCTTCTTCGTCTCCTGACCTGCGCCCAATAAAGAGACTGTGTGTTTAAAACTATCCGGCACTTATGATTTCCTCCAAAAAAATTTATCCGGCAGCGACGGGCTTACTGTTTGCCCGCCTTGCCGCTCCGCGCTGACGCGTTTGTTCCGGCTTAAGATAATGATTGCTGAATCTTACAACCGAACAAGAGACGGACGACGGATTTTTTATTTTTTGCGATTAAAGAAATATTTACTGCTGCGGCGCGGCTGGTCGGGAATCGCGCCCAAATAGAAAAAGAGCCGCCTTCACGGCAGCTCTAAATCATTAAAAAATGCCCTCGATAGGATTTGAACCTATAACCAACGGATTATGAGTCCGCTGCTCTAACCGTTGAGCTACAAGGGCAAACTTCAATAGTTTAGTGGAAAGTTTTGCGGCTCGCAAACCGTTTAATTTAATTCTTTCGCCTCAGCCAGAATTTTTTTCATCTGTTCGAGGTGTCGTCCTTCGTGCAGACCGATAAAAGCCAGCCATTGATAAAGATTTAATTTGCCGAAAGCCGGATGCGGAAAAGCCGTGTTCGACAAATCGACGGCTTCGAGCCGCGCGCGCAGATTGCTAATCGTGGCGCGTGATTCCGCCAGTTTTGCCAGCGATTCGGCAACGCTCGCCGTTCCTTCGGGGCGAATCATTTCGGGCGCTTGAAAGCGTGTCGTGCGCGATTTTTCGTGCTGTTCGGCAAGCGAAATCGGCGGATTTATCGTGCCGTCCGACGCCGCGCCGTCGGCTTCGGCGTTTTTCAAAAGCCTGAAAACGAGCGGAACGATGCTCGCCTCGGTTTTGGCGACGTGTTCGACCAGTTCGGCGACCGTCCAGGCATTTTCGGCGGGACGAAAATTTAACTCACTCTCGGAGAGACTGGAAACCGTCGCGGCGAGCTTTGCTCTGGTTTCGTCAATCGAATCAAAAATTTCGGCAATACTGTAGTAAATCATCTCAATTTTCCTTTTTTATAAAGCGACGGCTTGCGGGCTGAAAATCAAACGATGCCAGCGCAGGTAACTGCGCGCGCTGTCCGCCGTGTTTTTCATCTCGCGGATATAGCCGGTCTGCACGTAAAGCAGACCGGGTTCAGTCCATTCCAGCTCGGTAATCGGGTTAAACGAAACCAGCATATTTTCGTCCGGCAGAGTGCCGACTTCCGTATTCGTGTTGGCTTGCGCGTTTCCGCCCTGTTCTTTTATCCGCAAATCGTTATCAAATTTTTGGGAGGAAAGCAGCAGTTGATTTTTGAGCGGAATGGCGGCTTGCGTCGGCGCGTCGCCGATGGCGTCGTAAATCCGCACGTCTTTATCAAACGCCACCGCCACTTTTGACGAATCGGGCGACCAGACGGGCTGCACGCGCGTCAGATTATCGTCCAGCAGCCTGATTCTGCCGCTTTTTTCCACTAATCGCGGTCTGCCCGCCGGAACGTACATCTCCGCCCGCTGTTCCGCCTGCTTCACGCCGAAATCCCATTCCGGATATGTCGCCGCCAGCGTGACCAGCGCCGCGCTGTCGGGCGCCCAGGCGAAATAAAAATAAATTAAGCCCTGATTCTGCGTAATCGGTTTCAAATCGCCGCCGTCCGCGTTGGAGAGATAAAGCTGCTCGGTGCGAAACGTCAAAACCGACGCGGGCGGCTCGGGCGTCGCCGCCGGAGCGGAATTGACGTTCGCATTCGCGTCCCCGTTGGCGTTAGCGTCAAGATTCGTGTTCGCATTCGCGTCCGGCGGCGGCTCGACCAGCGCCGGAGTCGGCGATTCGGTCGGCAGCGCGCCGGTTTGCCTGGTATCGCGCGTCTGACCGACAAAGGCGACATTGTTTGAATCGGGCGACCAGACAATCGTGTCGGGAAAATGCACCGCCAATCCGTTGGGCGTAATTTTTCGCAAAAGCCTGCCGTCCGGCGCATACATATCCAGGCGAAATTCCGCCTGAGAATCTTCGGTCTTGTGATAAACGGCTAAAACCCGTTTTTTGTCGGGCGAGACCAAAGTTTTATCCAGAACTTCCTGCGGGCGATTCGTGTCAAAATCGTTCTGGACGGATGGAATGCGTTCCTCGTTTGCCTGCGCCTGGTTGACGACGGACGGCGCGGGAACGTCCGGCTCGAACCGGAAATTTAATTTCAAAGCCGGAACGTCGCGCAAAGTCGCCGGCGCGACCGTCGGCGCTTGAAAAATATTGCGCTGGCAAGCCGTCAAAAGAGCAAGACTGATGACGAAAAGAATTTTTGAAAAGTTTCGCATTTTTCAGAATAGAACTCTAACAAGATGGACAGGATTGTCAGGATTAAAATCAAAATTCAAGTTGAATAATTTCTTTTATCCTGTTCATCCTGTCCGTCTTGTTTGAATTTACTTCAAATCAGTTCCCAAGTAGGCTTTATACAAAGCCTTCTGCGCGTCGGTCGGATTTTCGACCGGCACGATTTTATAATTCTGCGGCTTGGTCGCGCCGAGCGTGATTTCGATTTCCTTCAGCTCGTCAAAGCGAAAAACCGTCAGCTTGATTTTGTCGCCGATTTTTTTCTCGCCGAGATAGCTTTGCAAAAACTGCTGGCTGGCGCGATAGCCGTCAACGGCGACGATTTGGTCGTTCGTGTTTAAGCCCTGTTCGTAAGCGGGCGTGTCCGACGGAATCGAAGTAATCGTCAAACGGTCGCCCTGCTGCGAAAGACTCGCGCCGAGATAAGCCTGCGGTCGTCCGCTCGTCGTGAGCTGCAAACCGATGCCGTTTAAAGTCGCGTTGTAGTCAATCTCCTCGCGTCCGCGCACGTATTTCGAGAAAAAGTCGTTCAGGGATTTGCCCGCCATCATTTCCGAAATTTTCTGGTAATCTTCGGGCGTGTAATTTTTGTTTTTCTTGTAAAATTCGTTATACAAATAACGCATCACGTCGTCCAGCGATTTCGCGCCGTTCGAAGCGGCGCGAATCTCGATGTCGAGCAAAAAGTTGACGATTTCGCCTTTGTCGTAATACGAAATTTGATTGTTGACCGCGTTTTCGTCCGCGCGATAATATTTAATCCACGCGTCGAAGCTGGCTTCTTCGACGCTCGTCTGAAACCTTCCGGGGCGATTTTGCAAGCCTTGAATCTGCCCGGCTTTTCCGTTCAGAAAATCTTTATCCGAAGTCAAACCGGCGCGCTGGACGAGCACGCTTTCGTAATAAGCCGTGCCGCCTTCGGCAACCCAGAGCAGTTTCGTGTAGTTTTCGTTGTTGTAATCAAACGGACCGAGCGCGTCGGGACGAACGCGCTTGACGTTCCACGCGTGAAAATGTTCGTGCGCCACCAGCCCCAGAAAATTCGTGTAAGTCGAATCTGGCTTAAAGCCGAATTTGTTCCATTGCAGAGCGGTCGAGTTCAGATGTTCCAGTCCGCCGCCGCCGCGCAGGTTGAGAATGAAAACATAATCGTTATACGGAATCTCGCCGAAAATCTTCGCGCCTTCTTCGACGATTTTCGCCGTGTCGCGCGCGATTTTCTGCAAATCGTAGTTGCCTTCGCCGGTAATCACGAAACGATGCGATTTGCCGCGCACGTCAAAAGTCGTTTCGGCAAAATCGGCGACTTCAAACGGCGAATCGTAAAGAATGTCGAAATTCTCGGCGCGAAAAGTGTTTTCCTGTCCGGCGACTTTCGGCAAGCCGGTCGCAATTTTCCAAGTTCCGAACGGCACGACTTTGACGGTCGAAGGCGCGGCGAGAGCGTCTTTCGGATACATCAACAGCGCCGCGTTGGTGAAAAACGCGTGTTTGTCATTTAATTCGTTGGTGCGAACCGTCAGCTCGTTAGCGTAGACGCGATAAGTGACGACGATTTCGCCCGCGCCTTTCGCATCAATCTGCCACGTATTTTTGTTCGTCTTTTGCCACGCGAGCGCGTTGCCGCTCGTATCCTTGGCGGCAAAATCCTGGACGTGCCGCGCGTATTCGCGCACCAGATAGCTGCCGGGCGTCCAGACCGGCAGCAGAATTTCCGCTTTGTCGGGCATCTTGGCGGACTTCAAATGCATTTCCACTTCCAGCAGATGCGTCCACGGTTTCGACATCGAAATCGTATAACTGACTTCCGGCAGAACCGGCTTGGTTTCCGTCACGACGGCAGTTTTTTTCGTTTTCGTTTTCTTCTGTTGCGCGCTGGTTTCCTGATTCATAGAAAAAATAAAGGCACAGATTAAGACTAAAATAATCTCCCTTTTGATTAATAATTTCATTGCTTTGGCAAACTCCGTAAAGATGTTATGTTCTAATTTTGTTATCTTACTACAAAACAAAAATCTGAGCAGTAAAGGCATAAATTTAAAATTTTAATGAGCGAGAACAACCTTCCCGAAAAAATCAGCGAAACGGAAAACGAAAAGTTTTTCACGAAACCGCTCGTGCTTATTTTCGTGACGGTTTTTATCGACCTCATCGGTTTCGGCATCGTCATTCCGGCGCTGCCTTACTACGTCGAGGGCGAAGCATTTCGCGCCACGCCGTTTGACATCGGGCTGCTGTTCGCTTCCTACAGCCTGATGCAGTTTATTTTCTCGCCGCTGCTCGGCAGTCTCTCGGATAAATACGGACGCCGCCCGATTTTGTTTTTTTCGCTGATGGGTTCGGCGCTCGGTTATCTTTTCATCGGGTTCGCCTTCGCGCTCTGGATGGTTTTTGCCGGGCGCATTATTTCGGGCATTACGGGCGGCAACATCTCGACCGCGCAAGCCTACATCGCCGACGTGACGACGCGCGAAAATCGCGCCAAAGGAATGGGATTATTCGGCGCGACTTTCGGTTTGGGCTTTATTTTCGGTCCCGCCATCGGCGGAATTCTGAGTCGTTACGGGATTCAAGTTCCGTTTCTTTTCGCCGCCGTTTTGTCGTTTGTCAACGCGATCATGGTTTATTTCATCCTGCCCGAAACCGTCAAAAAAGGTTCGTGGGACGCAGCCGAAAAACGCCGCAGCCGCGTGGTCGAGCTTTTCGAATCTTTGCGCGACGAGCGTTTCGGAACGCTGACCGCCATCTACTTTTTTCTGGTCACGGCGTTTTCGATAATGACTTACGCGTTTGTGCTGTACACGATTTTCCGCTTCGGCTACAGCGCCGAGCAGAACGGTTACATCTTCGCGTTTATCGGCTTTCTGGCGGTAATTTTTCAAGGCGGATTTTTCAATCGCCTGGTCAGCCGATTCGGAGAAAATCCGCTGATGATTGCCGGCTGCTTGATGATGGCGGCGGCTTTTTTCATAGTTCCTTATATCGGTCCCGATTCCGGCGGTTTGCTTGGATTGCTCGCGGTGGTCGCGCTGATGGCAATCGGAAACGCTATCTCCGCGCCCGCTGTATCGAGTTTAGCTTCCAAAACGGCGAGCGAAAAAGAGCAGGGCAAAGCGCTCGGCGTGATGCAGTCGGGCGCGAGCCTGGCGCGGGCAATCGGTCCGGCAATCGGCGGCGTTTTGCTCAACAACGCGCTGAATCAGGTTGATAACACGACGATTCAAAGAACCTTCTGGACGGCGGCGGCGCTGATGATTGTCGCGGCTTTGATTGCGGTTTATTTTGCCAGAATGCAGCAAGAGCAGACGATTATATAAGAGAAATGAGCCACGAAAGAACACGAAAAGACACAAACCAAGAAATAAGCAAATCAGCCACGAATAACACGAATAACACGAATTATTTTTTAGTTTTCATTCGTGACATTCGTGTTATTCGTGGCTAACTTTCTTTCCGTTCGCTCTTTTTTCGTTTCCTTTCCCGATTATTTTTTCGGCTTTAAAACGGTTTTGAGTTTCCAGTTTTTATCCGCAAACTCGTCGCGCGATTTGATGATGAGCCAGTTTTTTTCCTGATTCCACATTTTCACCAGCGTAAATTCGCCTTTTAATTTCTTTCCGTCAAACGTCACCACGAGCTTTCCCGCGCGCAGCCCGTCGGCGGCATCGCCTTCGGTCTCGAATTCGCCGTTATCCCAGACGCGCACCTCGCCCGCGCCGTAAGTTCCTTCGGCGAGCGTGCCTTCAAAGTTGATGTAACCGAGCGAATGGTCGGGCACGGCGACGGCTAATCTTTTCTCCGACGGATTCATCGAGACGCCTTTCGGCACAGCCCAGGATTTCAAAACGCCGCCGATTTCCAGACGCAAATCGAAATGCAGCCGTGTCGCGTGATGCTCGTGAATGACAAAGCGCTTGCGCATTTTTTAATTGTAGAAGATTTTTGCCGCGAACGACACCATTTATAAACCGTCATCAGCCCGCGAAAGACGCGAAACAAACGAAATAAAAACAAAAAGAAAAGCGAAAATGAATAGAAAGAGCAAATTATGTGAATCAACCCTAAAAAATTAACGCTCTAACTGGGAGCGCCGGCATCCTGCCGGCTAAATTGCGCCAGCAATTTAAAACAGATTAATTAAATTCAAGGTTGAATTTATTCGAACGTTGCTTAACGCATTTCATGCGTGAGCCGGCAGGATGCCGGCGCTCCCGGTGTGAAGATGTTTTTTATTATTTAGTATTGACTCACATAAATTATTCGTCTTTCTTTTTTTCGCCTCTTTCGCGTCTTTCGCGGGCAAATTTTTATCCGGATTTATCTTGTGTTAAGCTGTCATCAATTCTTAATAAAAACTATGAAAAGAGTAATCGGCATCGGCGGTATATTTTTCAAAGCGGATAATCCGAAAGAGCTTGCCGCCTGGTACGAAAAACATCTCGGCATCGACTTCGGCGGCAAGGTTTACACCGATTTTCAGTTGCAGGAAAAGGAAAAAGGCTGGACGGCGCTTTCGTTTTTTAAGCAGGACACGCAGTATTTCGACCCGTCGGCGAAACAGTTTATGCTTAACCTGCGCGTCGATAATCTCGACGAATTGCTAAAAACCCTGCGCGACGAAGGCGTTCACGTTTTCGACGAAACCGAAGACGGCGATTTCGGCAAATTCGGCTGGATTCTCGACCTCGAAGGCAACAAAATCGAACTCTGGCAGCCGGTTTAAAACCGGAGCGTGAAAAGTTTAAGAAATTTTCTTCACGATTGACGATTCGTTTTTCACGCTTCACGCTTTATTTCTCACGCTTCACGTTTTGCCTGAAAAAATTCCCCGCCCGAAAGCAACTAATTTCAAACCTCGTCTCATCTAGTTTCGTGAGCGCGCGCTAATCGTGTCAAGCCTTGTAGAAGATAGCAGTTTTGACCGTCTGCAAGGCTATTTTTGTGTCTTAATTCAGAAAAAAATCTAGGAGAAAATGTATTTATGAATAGATTAGTCAAGGCAATCTGCCTTTCCATTGTTTTGAGTCTTTCCGTTTTTGCTCAAACCGGCAGCGACGACGAATACAACAAGAACGAATTCTACGTCGGCTATTCGAATCAACAAGTCGAGAGCGGAAACCGCGCGACGTTTCACGGTTTTGAAGGCTCTTACACGCGCAACATCAGCCGTTATTTCGGTCTTCGCGGAACAGTTTCGGGCGCTTATAATAACCGCGTGCTGCAGGGCATTCTGTTCGACCCGGTTATCGGCAATTACACCTTTCAACAGGAAACCGGTCGTTCCGTTTACCAATTTCTCGGCGGCGTTCAGGTCAAAGACAACGCCTCAAAAAATAGGTTCAAGCCTTTCGCCTTCGCGCTCGGCGGTGTCGCCGTCAATCGCAGCCGATTCAAAAACCTCGCCTGCACCTCGGCGAATTGCCCGACGACCATTCCCGTCTTTTCTAATGCGACTTTCACCAACACCAACTTCAGCGCCGCATTCGGCGGCGGTCTGGATATAAAAATCAACGATAAAATCGACTTTCGCGCCATTCAAGTCGATTACAATCCGACATTCACCAGCAATCAGGTCAGAAACAATTTCCGCTTCGGCGTCGGAATCGTCTTTAAATAAGTGAGAACTGAGAAGTGAGAACTGAGATGGAAGAAAATTCCTCTTTTCTTATCTCTCACTTCTCACCTCTCACTTCTCACTTCAATAAACAATCACTTCGTCTTTGGCTTTCCCTTTTTTGATTTTAATAATCCAAATCTTGTCGTATTCGGTTTCCAGCAGAGATTTATATTTATTTTGTTTGATAAGCAGATTCGCCAGCGCGGGCGTGGTCGAATTATGTCCGGCGACGACGATGCTCTTGACGCCCGATGCAATCATTCGATTCACCAGCTCGTCGAGCTTTTTGGGGTCGTAAATTTGAATCATCGTCCGGTAGCGCGGATTTATCCGCTGCGCCAGCGGCAGGACGGTCGCCCTGGTGCGCTTAAAATTTGACGCATAAATCGCTTCGGGCTTATATTTTTTTATCGTTTCGACCAGCCGCCGCGCTCTTTCCTGCCCTGGCGCGGAAAGTTCCGGGTCAGGGTCGTTCAAATCATCCGAAAGGTCTTTTTCGGCATGGCGCAGCAAAATAATAGTCATTTCCCTTTTCTGCGCGGAAAGGTCGCCCGCCGTCAAAGCAAACAAAAATAAGCCTAAAAAAAGCGAAATAAAAATCTTCATATCATTATATGTGAATCAACCCTAAAGAATTAGCCATCTGACCGGGAGCGCCGGCAGCTTGTCGGCTCAATTGCGCCCGCCATTTAAAAGCGATTAACTAAATTCCAGCTTGAATCTATGCAATTGTTGCTTAACGCGCGACACGCGTGAGCCGGCAAGCTGCCGGCGCTCCCGGTCAAAGCGTTTATTTTGTTTTTAGTGCTGATTCAGATAATTTAATAACGGTAAAATTAATCTGCCGGAGAATTAATTATTGTGCTTTATCGAAAAGAAAAACTCAAAGCGTTCGCGGATGTTCTACGCAAAATCAGATTCGACGGTTTCACTAACAATCGCGCTCACTTCGGTAGATTTATTTAATGATATGAAGTTCGCTTAACCGATTATTTTCCATTCGACAAGTGTTGCAAAAATAAAATAACGTGCGCCGAGAGCTTTAGAAGGCTTTCCGAAGGTTTCGGGAAGCTTTCCGAAGAGTTTGGCAAGCTCTCCGAAGGTTTCGGAAAGTTCTCCGAAGGTTTCGGAAAGCTCTCCGCAGACTTCGGGAAGCTTTCTGAACGTTTTGGAAGGCTCGCCGAAGACTTCGGAAAGCTTTCTAAAGACTTCGGAAAGCTTTCCAAATTGTTTGGAACACTTGCCGTAGACTTTGGAACACACGCCAAGTGCTTCGGCAAGCTTTCCGAAGTCTTTGCCGCGCTCATTCGGAATGTATTAACTCCGCCCCTTAACCGAAAATGCTATGGTTTAGGTTTATTGTTCGCGTTTGGCTTCGATTTTTTATTAAGACTGCTGCGCAGCCGCGCGGCTTGTTTAGCAAGCGGCGTAGTTTTACCCAAAACGCCAATCACCGCATCTAATTTGGTCGAAGCCGTATTATAAGCGAGATTGGCGGCGGTTTGAGTTTCTTTCGTTTTGGCTTTCGTGGCGGCTCGCAAATCATCCTTTTCCGCATCTTTGCTCAAGGTGTCGTCTTTCTGAGCGGTTATTTCCGTAATCCAGTTGGTGACGTCTAAACCTTTAGTTTGTAAATCGGTTTTATTGTCCTGAAGAAGCTGAGCTACCTGTTCGCAAAAACCTATGGTTTCCGTAATTGATATTGACATTGCAGGCTATCCTCCAATTAGTGGTTTATTGAAGTCGGTCGGAAAAAAATTTACGCCTATTTACATTTCATGTCAAGACTTTTTTTGCCTGAGCGCTTATCACTTTTGCTTTATGAATTGCCACTAGCTTTAGCTAGTGGATAGGTTTGCAAACAAACACCCGGCTTGAGCCGAATTTCATCGAATAAATATCCTTTTGGCTTTAGCCGAATTGTGCTAAAGCCAAAAGGATGATTGATAGTTTGATGAAATTCGGCTCAAGCCGATGTTTTTATTGCCTATCAATCCACTAGCTAAAGCTAGTGGCAATTCATTTAAATCATTTTTCTATCAAAACTGATACGCGGTCAGTCTTTTTTCAAGGAAAATTCGGTCTTATTCTTTTTCCAACATTTCTTTGACAATCAGCAAATCTTTTTCCAACGGAATTCCGCGTTTGAGTAAGTTTTCAAATTCGATTTTGGCTTTTTCGCGCTCGTTTTGATGCAGAAACCACATGACTTTTGACGCGGCGACGTTTGGCTGTTTTTCCGCCGAGACGAGCTTGAGCGAATAATCGAAAGCCGCGTCCACGTCGGCGTCGGAAAACGAGGCGAAAGAATAATTCCGCTTTAATAATGCGTCGGCGATTTTGTTTTTGTAGCGGAAAATGACGCTCTGCGACTTCGGAACTTCGCCGATAAAGTCGAAATTTTCGCGGAAAGTCCATTGCAGAAGATGTATCCACGGCGTGAAAAAATGCGCGTAGTCCTGGTGCAGTATAACGCTCTCGCGCGGCACGAGCGAAGGATAAAAATCTTTGACGATGGCGTTTGCCAAATCCCAGTTTTTCATCGCGTCAACCAGCAGAAACTCGATGTTTTCGCCCGTCCAGCCGATTTCTTTTAAATCGCCTTCGCGGATTTCGATGTGTTGCGCGAATTCGTTTGTTCGACGCTTGAATTCTTCGACAAAATTGTCGCCTGCTTGATATTTTCCCGCCAGATTCGTGCCGGCGGCGCTTCCGTTCATCCAGTCGAACCAGATGAATAAATCGTAGGCGTAAACTTTCCTGCCGGACGCGGTAAAAGCCGGATTTTTCAACAAACCTTTGACCAGCGGAATCGTCGTCGAGCCGAGCCAGCAGCCCAAATCGACGATTTCGCCTTTGCCCGCATAGTTTTTTTCGCCGTAGACGGCAAAATAATCCTGTTCGGTCTTGGAAGTCATCCCGACCAGCTCACGGGCGAAAGCTCTTTTCAGACGCATATACGCGCCGTGAATCAAAGCGCTCTTTTTCAGTTTATTTTTTAAGCTTTGCAGCATTTTGTTAGCTCAAACAAACATTTTGCCCGGGTTCAAAATGCCGTTCGGGTCGAAAACTTTTTTGATGCAATTATTCATACGCTTCACGCCGATGCCGCACAGAAATAATATCAACAATTTTTGCGTTATCGTCTATCGAATAAATTACGCGGTAATCGCCTATTCTTATACGCCAGAGATTTGTAAAGCCTTGCAGTTTTCGGCAACCGCTTGGGCGCAGTTCGGTACTTAAAGATTCGATTTTTGAAAAGATACGGATGACTAGCGAATTCGGTTAGGGCTTCGAGCTCTTTGCGGGCGGACCGGGCGAAAGTTATCGAATAATCAGCCATTGAGCTTGCCTTTTTCGGTGAGAAGTTTTTTGACGGATTCCAAAGATTCACGCGATTCATTTTCGCGTTTTTTCGCCGTCAAACCATCGTAAAAATCTTCCCAAAGCTCGCCGTATTTCTTTAAATCAATCAATACCGCAATGCGCTTGCCTTCTTCGTTTGTAACGTAATTTATGCCCTGCATTTGAAACTCCTTTCTGAGATTATCTCATAAAAAAAATTTCAAACAAACATTTTGCCCGGGTTCAAAATACCGTTCGGGTCGAAGTCTTTTTTGATGCTTTTCTTTATTTTAATTCATCCGAGAATTTGCGGATTTTTGAAACTTCATTTTTAGGCAAATTCTTTTGCAAGCTTTCCAGACGTGAAATCAAAACTTCGCTCTGCGGCATTGATTGAATTGGTCGAACTCTTTCGAGAAAAGTGTCCATCGCAATAATTTCCCGGGCGAACAATTCTTTCAAAAACAGGAAATCCTTTTCGCGTCCGGCAATCAATTTACTAACGGCAATATCGTGAATTTCCGCGGCATAAGCGATTATATTTCCGTGTTCATCGGCGAGCGGACGCAATCTTTCGCGCCAGCCCGACGGCAATACGACGGTCGCCAGTCCGAGCGCGTCCGCATAAAAACCGTGTTCAATCTGATAAGCGCTAAAGACGCCGAGTTTTTGGTTAATGGCGGCGCGTGTCTCTGATTTTCCGCCGGTCAGAAGAAAATCGCACTCGATTGACTGCCGCGCAATTTCCGGCAGAAAATTTGTCACGGCGTGAATGGCTTGCGAGCCGACAATAACCGGCGTTTCTTCGGGCGCGATGATTTTAATCGCGGAAATTAATTCAAACAAATCCGATTTTCGCACATTCGTTCCAGATTTCCCCGCGTTCCGCGTCAGACAAAACGCCCGCAAAAGGTGACGACGAGCGCAGCCGCTGTCCTTCGTCAGTGTCCTCGGTGATGATTTTGACGATTTCTTCGGGTGTTTTGATTTCGAGAATATTTTGCCATTCGAGCAAGGCAGAATTTTTGTTTTTCGACCACCGCGCGAGATTATTTCGCGCTATTCGCAAAACGTCTTGCGGATTCCGCCGCAGCTTTTCCGCCACCGCGAGATGCAGCGCCAGGCTAAATAAATCTACGAAATTGTTCTGCCTGATAGTTTTCATGACAGACTTATTTTAACACATCAAACAAACATTTTTTCCTAGATTCAAAATGCCGTTCGGGTCGAAAACTTTTAATTCGTCTCATATGTTTCACATTTTGAAGCTGTCAAGATTGAGAACATTAACGGAAGAATCAAGGTTTTGAAAATCGTCCCAATCGTCGGTTAATAAATCGGCGTTCGCGTATTTGGCGGAAGCAAGGATTATCGCATCGGGAAGTTTTATCTTTTTGGTCTTATTTTTGCGGTAAATGATGGCTTGGTCGGCTATTTCCAGGTTGACTTCAATTATTCCGAGATTGGCGAAAATTTCGTCGGCAATATCTTTTTCAATCGAGTTTTGAAAGTCATAAGCGTAAACTTCGATGTAAGTAATAATGGAAACATAAAATTTATCGTATTGAGCCAGCAATTTTTCAACCTCAATCTTTCCCCTGGTGGCAAAGATAATCGCGTTGCTGTCTAAAATCGCTCTAGTCCCATTCATCTCTTAATTTTTTCTGCCACGCGACCGGGTCTTTAATATCACGAAAAAGATTCGCTTTCTGCGCTTGCTGGAGAGCGGCAAACAATTTTTCTTTTTTCGCTCTGCTTTCTTCAGGCGTTTCGAGCGTCACGACCACGTGAGCGACCGCGTTTTCGTAATCTTCAAACTCTTTCGGCAGGTGGATGACGCCGTGTTCGATTTTGGTTGTAAATTCAAGCGAATTCATCTTCTCAAAATACCTCAAAAGCCCTATTTTTTCAACGAATTTAAATTAAACAAACATTTTTCCCGGGTTCAAAATGCCGTTCGGGTCGAAAACTTTTTTGATGTTTTTCATAATCGAAAGCGTCGGCGCGTCGATTGCCATGTCGAGATAGGCGGCTTTGACGTAGCCGATGCCGTGCTCGCCGGAGATTGAGCCGCCGAGCGTGACC
>JADMIO011437944.1_pt1 | contig 15907 bp, 12 predicted proteins | sample 8958161 | NCBI WGS metagenome assembly JADMIO01 (sample SAMN16585339, study PRJNA669376) | soil metagenome | isolation source: Crop rotation soil | place: USA: Cullars Rotation, Alabama | collected 2011
CCCCCGTTCAAGCCGCAACGCCCGCGCCTTCACATGACCGCGCGGCCTCGCCCGCCGCACAAGCCTACTTCGGCCTCAAGCGCAGCTATGAAGAAGTGCTGGCGCGGCTCGACGGCGCTGAAGCCAAATCGGCTGCCACGTCTTCGGCAACTTCTGAAACCCTGCGCGTCGTCGAGCCGGCGAATGCGCCGCAGCAACCAGTCAGGCCGCTCCGCTGGCCTTTTGTCCTCGTCGCACTTGGCACAGGATTGGCTTTGGGAGCCATTTTCGCCGTCCTGGTGGAATCGCGCCGGTTCGTTAAAGTGCGAGATGCGCGCGACGTTGATTTCTACACGCGGCTGCCGCTGCTGGCCGCGATACCGAACACCGTCACCGATGACGAGCGCAGAGATCGCTCGCGCCGCGCCACGATGCGCCTGGCGTTCGGCGCGATTCTGGCCGTCGTGGCGACGGCGGCGCTCACCGCAGTCTTGGTCGCCACTCATCTCTTCTCGCTGATCAACAGAAGCTAGTCTCGTCTGCGTATCCGGGAATCCTCGGCCCATTCAACATTTCGCTGCTGTTGAGAGGAGCGGAAGATGTATCAGGAATTCTACGGCCTGCGCGACATTCCCTTCAGCCTCGCGCCCGACCCCAGGTATCTGTTTCGAACCGAGAGCCTGCTGGAAGTCTTCGCCAATCTCCAGTACGGCATCGAACACGGCAAAGGCATCGTCGTTGTGACCGGCGAAGTCGGCTGCGGCAAGACAACTATCCTACGCTCCATGTTACAATCGCTCGACCGCTCGGTGCTTGCCGCCTACCTCTTCAACCCGCTGCTCTCTACCGAAGAATTCTTCGACCTGCTGGCGAGCGAATTCCGCCTGAAGCCGCAGACCTCGAAAGCCGCGATGTTGCGTACGCTCGGCCACGTCCTGATGACTCGCCATGCGCAGGGCTTGCGCACCGTGCTGGTCGTTGACGAAGCCCACCTGCTCCCGAAGCATCTGCTCGAAGAGATTCGCCTGCTTTCAAATTTCGAGACGAACCGCGACAAGCTGCTGCAAATCATCCTCTGCGGCCAGCCGGAGCTTCACGACCTGCTGGCCCAGGCCGACCTGCGCCAGCTCAAACAGCGCGTCAGCCTGAAATGCTCGATCAAGCCGCTCACGGCGCACGAGACATCCGAGTACATCGGCTGGCGGCTGCGCATCGCCGGGGCGCGCGCCGATAGCCTGTTCGAGCCGGCATCAATTCAAATGGTGCATCGCTTTTCCGGCGGCATCCCGCGCATCGTCAATAACATTTGCGACAACGCCCTGCTGACCGGCTTCGCGCAGAACAGTTCTCGCATCACGCCGTCGGTCATCCACACGGTCGTCGAAGAGCTTGACTTGGCGGAAGCAGAGACGATCAGCGCGGCGACCATCACTGAAACACTCATTGGCGGGAACGTTCCGGCCGCCAGCCCGAACGTGATGAACCATACAAATCAGCAAGCCGCGCCGAACGTCCATTACATCCGCCGCGACGCTGCCGACGCCGGCTTACAGACGCCACCGCCGCAGGGCTTCGTTCGTCAGTCGTCCGCCGATGGCGAGGCCGAAGCGCCGCTGAAATTTTTCTCGCCATTCCGCGTCACCAAGCGCGCCTGAGTCTTGAGTTATGGGAAGAGTCTACAACGCACTCGCTAAAGCCGACCGCCTGACCGATGGCCAGCGCCCCATTGGCCGCCCCGCTTCCGGCGACGCGGCGAAGGGACGACGCGGCGACGCGGCGATGAGTGCTGCCGCAGAGCCGGTACGCAGAGAGCCGCCGTCCGCGCCCGCTGTTAGTTTTGGTGATGAAAATCACGCTTTGCCGTCACAAGCTGTGAGCGGCGCTGAAGCATTCGACTTCGATTATCTGTTTGCTCTGAGCGAAACCACTGGCGCAAGGCGAGTGGCTGAGCCCGCGTTGCCGCCAACTCAAGAATCCCTCACCCCATCGCCGCGTCCCCACGTCGCCGCGTCATCAATTGACCGTGTCGCCGCGCCTGCGGTTTTCGATGAGCCGCGTCAGATCGTCAACCTCAAGAGCTTGATGGTTGCGCCGCACGTCGCCGCCCTGGCCGGAGGCGATGCGCTGGCTGCCGAGCGTTACCGCACCCTCGCTGTGCGCATCTCGACGCTCGCGGCGCGGCGCAAAATCAAATCGCTCGTCGTCACCAGTGCCGATTCCGGCGAGGGCAAGAGCACCGTCGCGACGAGCCTTGCGTGGACGCTCGCTCGTCCCGGCCTTCGCCGCGTGCTGTTGCTGGAAGCGAGCGCGCGCACGGCTTCGACCAACCACTTGTTCGGCGTTCAGCCGGCGCGCGGCTGGCTCAGTTTGGTTGACGCGCCGGCTGAGCTGGCTAACGCCATGTTGCGCATTAACCCGAACGGCTTGTACGTGATGACGGCGCGCGGCACAACTGAAACAGCGGATACGGACGACGGTGCGCTTGATGAAGCCTTGATGTCGTCGCGCTTCGAGAAGCTGCTCGCAGAGTTTGCGACGCGCTTCGACCTGATCGTGATTGACGCGCCGGCCATCTGTGATTCAGCCGAAGCGCAGCAGATCGCCGCCATCGCCGACGCGACGGTGATCGTCGCACGCGCTGATCGCACGCATCACCGCCGCGTCTCGGAAGCCACTGATCTCGTGCCACAAGAGCGACGCCTCGGCGTCGTGTTGAATGCGTGTGAAATCACCGCAGAAGTCTCCCGTGGCGGCGGCAAGCGATCCTTCATAGGCCGCCTGTTCCGCCGTTAGCGGAGACCGCGCCGCATTAAACATTTCATAAATAGTGATCGAAGATGTGAATGCCCCACCCCTGAGTTGCGGTTGTGCGATTGAGGCAGCCGGGGAGGAAAAAACATGAGACGTATCTTGTTAGTGATTATTGAATCCTCACTCTTGTGGCTCTGCGGCTTTTTCGCGCTTTACGTCCGCGTCGCTGGCGACACGGGCTACGAGTTGATCGAACGTCGCGGCTGGCTGAAGCTGATCGTCGTAACGCTGATGATTCAGTTGTCGTTTTACCTCTTCGACCTTTACGACCTGCCGGCGACGCGCAGCTATCGCCGCGTCCTCAAGAACATGGTATTGGCGCTTGCCGCCGCGACGGTCTTGTTGTCGCTGCTGTTTTACGTTGTGCCGGTGCTGTCGCTCGGTCGCGGAATTTTTCTGGTGATGGTCGCCTTCGGCTGCGGCGTCATTCCCGGCTGGCGACTGCTGGTGGCGTGGAGCGCCGGCCATCCGCAACTCGGCGTCCGCGAGCGCGTGCTGATCCTCGGCAGCGGCACGCAAGCCATCGAAGTAGCGCGCGCAACGCTCGAACGTCGCAACAGCGGCTTTCACATCGTCGGCTTTGCCGACAGCAACCCGGAGCTGCTCGGTAAGAGCCTCATCAACCCTTCTGTAATCGGCCTTACAGATGACATCATCGCCCTCGTCGAACGCTTTCAAGTAGATCGCATCGTCGTCGCCGTCGAAGATCGGCGCGGCAAGTTCCCGACTGACGAGCTGCTCGATCTCAGCTTGAGCAGGCGCGTCGCCGTCGAAGAGTGCGCGCAGTATTACGAGCGCCTGACCGGCAAGATCGCCAGCGAAATGCTGCGCCCGTCGTGGCTGATCTTTTCGCGCAACAGCCGCTATTCAAACATCGCTCATCACATCCGCCGCGTGCTGAACGCCGGGCTCGCGGTCGTCGGCTTCGTGCTGTCGCTGCCGCTGATGCTGTTGACCGCCATCGCCATCAAGCTCGATTCGCGCGGCCCGGTCTTCTACACCCAGGAGCGCGTCGGCTTGCACAACGAGGTCTTCAAGATTATCAAGTTCCGCTCCATGCGCACCGATGCCGAAAAAGACGGCGCGGTCTGGGCGCTTGAGGACGATCCGCGCGTCACGCGCATCGGGCGCATCATCCGCAAGCTGCGCATCGACGAGTTGCCGCAGTTCATCAACGTCATCCGCGGCGACATGAACTTCGTCGGCCCGCGACCGGAGCGGCCAGTCTTTGTGGGGCAGCTTGAAAGAGAGATTCGCTACTATTCGCAGCGTCATCTGGTGAAGCCGGGGCTGACGGGCTGGGCACAGATCAAGTACCCGTATGGCGCTTCGGTCGAAGACGCCATCGAGAAGCTGCGCTACGACCTTTATTACATCAAGAATCAAAACCTGCTGCTCGACGCCGCCATTGTCTTCGAGACGGTGAAGACCGTATTGTTCGGGCGCGGCGGCAGGTAGTCAGGATTCCATTGTGTGCTTCAGTTGCCCTTGAGGAGTTGAATATGAGAAAGCGAGTTGCCCCTGTCATCGTCACCCTGATGTTGAGCCTGAGCCTTGCCGTCCCGGCGCAGGACTTGACCAAGCTGGTGTCGCCGGCCTCTGACGAAGCCCGCCCGCGCAGCGTCAAGCGACACGACAACAAAGAAGCCGCCGCCAAATCCGAGGCCGCGAGCGAGGCGCGCACGGTCAACCCGACCGCAGCGGCGTCGGCGTCGGACGAAGTGGCAATCCAGGCGCAGATCAACTCCGTCTATCAAAGTTTTTATAACGGCTATCGGCTCGGCCCCGGCGACGTGATCGGGATTTATATTGACAAGCACCCGGAGGACTCTGTAGATAAAGTTACAGTTTCGCCGGTCGGGCGAATCTACTTTCCGTTGCTCGGCTCGCTCGCGGTGGTCGGCAAAACGGTGCCGCAGCTTCAGGAGTATTTGACCAACACGGTGGCCGAGTTCATCCGCGATCCGCGCGTGACGCTGGTGTTACTGGAAGCGCAGAGCGCCAAGTTCGGCGTCCTCGGCGACGTGAAGAATCCCGGCCTGATGATGATGACCAGGCCGCTGCGCGTGCTCGACGCCATCACGATGGCGGGCGGCATTCTCGACACCGGCAGTCAGCAGGTTTCGGTGCTGCGCCAGTACGAAGACGGGCGCGTGCAGGTGATTTCAGCCGACGTGAAGAAGATTTTGAAAGGCAAAGCCAACCCGGAAGAGAACCTCTACCTGCGTGCCGGCGACACGGTGATCGTTCACGGCAATCTGTTCAAGACGCTCACAAAGGTATCGAACCTGGTCGGCATCACGTCGCTGGTCACGTTCATGTCGCGAGGCGGACGCTGAAGGAGATGAGCGCGAGCCAGGGTTGTCAGGTCGGGGTCAGGCCAGGCAGAAAAAATAGAGGATTCGAGGAAAATAATGCTCAAGCCAACCTATCAATTCGCAAAACAGCCCGGCGTCGCTTCGCCAGACGGCGGCGGCTGCACGCGGCGCAGCCCACTCGCCGAACTGGTCAGCACGCATCTGAAGGCGAGGGGGATGCGGCAAGTCGATTTCTGTCGCCAGACCGGCTTTGATCAAGGATTGTTATCCAAGATACTTTCTTCCGTCGTGCAAACGCTCAACGTCGAAAGCGCCTTGAAGCTCGCCGAGGGCTTACAGATTTCGCCGAGCGTCATCTTTGAAGTGATTGGCAAGAAAGATGTGGACGAGATGCTGCGCCGCTTCTACTGCGGCTCGAATCAATTGATGTGAAGACGCCCGGCGGCGCTGGCCGCGCCGCTGTTTAACTCGCCAACGCCCTGTGATCCTGCGTGATCAGGCGCTGCAAGGATTCGCTGAAGATGGCCCCATCTTCGACCGTCAGGCGCAGCTTCTTCAACTCGTGCTCGATTAAGCGCCGGTTGTCGCTCACCAGCGAATCGGAGACGCCGAGCCGTTTGGCGATCTCCAGTTGCGACGGCCCCTGCGGATCGTAATAGCAATACCACAGCGTCGTCAGCAGCCGCGCGTAGCGCCGCTCGTTGTTGTTGACCGCGTGGCGCAGCGACGCGAGAAACTCTTCGGCCATGCCGGCGATGCGCCTGTCCTGCTCGCCGCGCAGCAGCACTCCCTCAGGCGATTCGCGCGTGTCGGCGGCTTCGCGGTGAATCGAGCCGCCACCGTTGCCGACGCTCAGCTCTTCATCAAGCGACGCGATGTTGTAATCCTGCAAAGGAATCTTCGACAGCACCAACTGGCGAACCGTCCGCACGTCGGCGGGCGAATCAATCGCCTTGAAAATCTCGACCATCAGCGTTTCAAGATCAGGGTTCGACAGGATCAGTTGCGACGCGCCTGAGCGCCCGACGACGCGCGTGTCGCGCCGCCGCATGGCGACGCTCTTGATGGCGTCACTGAAGTGGCCCGAATCTTTCAGCGTCTTGGCGCGCGGCCACTCGCGCAGGCCGAAGACCTGGTTGACCATGCGGCCACGGCGCGGTCGAGCCGCCGCTTCATCATCGTGCAGGTCGTCGAGCGCATCGAAATCGTCGTCAAGCTCTGCCTGTGCGGGCGTCGCCGCTGCCGCTTTGGCCTTCTTCGGCGGGCGACCGCGTTTGCGCGGCGGGCTGGCCGGCTCGGCGTCGAGGCCGCTGCCCATGCGGGCAAAGCGCGGGCTGGTCTTCAACAGCGCGCTGACTCGCCGCGCCATGCGGAACGATTCAGGGTAACGCTTGCGCAGGCGCGCGCCGACCAGGTTCGGCAGCTCGATGTGCGCCAACTCGTTTTCGATCTCGCTGCTGCTGTAGCGGTGATCGGCGTAATGTTCAAAGCGTTGTTTTTGAAACAGCTCAAGGAAGAGTTCTTGCGCGAGGTCGGCGTTGATCTCAGTCTGCGAGGTCACGGCCGCGCCGTCGGTGGCGAAATGCAGGGGCCGCACTGCCGGATGGCGCGAGACGAGTTGGTAGAGCCCGTTCCACAGTCCTTCGACATCTTCCTGCTTGAGCAGGCCAGCCCAGTCAATCATCGGTGATTCTCCCACTTACCTGAAAAGCGTTCGGTCATGGCGTCTCATCCTGCGCGCTGGCGCGATCTAACGTCGTGCTCATCGTTCCATCGCTTGCGATACCGACACCGGCAAATCGAGCGTTAGCCAGTTGGATTCGTTAGCCCGAGGCAGTTCGACACGATGGAGGCAGGAATCAACACGCGAGCCTTAATCACCACTTGGGATGAACGCGGCAGGGCCAGGCTCTTGGCCTCTGCGCGGCGTAATTGTTATGTGTCGGCCATCCAAAGTCAATAGAAACCTGGGTCGTGCTCCATTAGCAGGTTGCCGAAAACCCGGTTCCGTGTTTCGTACTACCTCCTGATGTATTAAGCGTAAAAAGAACCCCAATTCTCTCGGGCAAGCCAACTTTTTTATGCCGCCGCCGAGCCGCCGCTCAAGCGGCGAGCGGCTGCGGGTCGCTCTTCTTTAACTTGCCGTCCTCCCATGACAGATTGACCTGGAAGCTGAATGACAGGTCTACCTTATCGGGGCTGACGTTCAACACCAGCGAGAGCGATTGAATCAAGCTGTCTTTGCCGCCGGTAAAATTCAAGTTGAATTGCAGACTGGCGTTGGGCGCTTGATTGCTGTACTTGATCTGAAAGGTCAGCGTGCCGCCTTTGTAAACGAAATTGCCTTCGAGTCCGAGGTTGTAGCTCACGCTGCCGCCCGCGCTGGAGACATCAGCCGTGAAATGCAGGAAGCCCTGCTGCCACTTGTAGGCAACGTCCAGGTTGAGGTCGAAGGTCGGTTTCCCGTCGGCATTCACCAGCGACGTTTTACCCGATATGGTGAAGGTGCCATTGCCGGTCTTGATGATGCTCTGGCCGGAGAGCGTCGCCGTGAAGGTCTTCGCTGAATAGCCGAGCGAGAAGTTCCAGTTGGCGCTGCTGCCATTGTCCCAGGTGTGCTGACCGTTGATGTTGAAGGCGAATTCATTGCCACCGGGGCCGCCGAAATAGGCCAGCCCCACCGTGACGCCCTTGTAGGTTCCGGCAAAGCCGATCTCCAGGGTTTCGCCTTTCAACTGACTGACAAAGACCAGTTTTCCCGCCTTGATGTCCCAGGAGCCCGGCAGGTTGATGTTCGCCAGCGTCTGTGTGGCAGAGCCGTCTTTGAGCATGTTGGTGGTCACGGCGCTGAAGCGCAGCAGGTCGTCGCCGTTGAATTGGGCAAGGTTGTTCCGGCTCGCTTCCAAACTCTGCAATCCGCTCGCGCCAATGATCTGGGTCTTGCCGGCGTTGCCGAGGTCAACGATCAGGTTGTGCGTTGTCGGGTCAACGTTGATCGAGCCATACAGCGTGATGCTGTTGGTGAGGTTGTTGCCTTCGTCGTCCATCAGCGCGTAAACCACATTGTAGGTGCCATCGATGTTGATCGTCCCCAAAAAAGCAAACGGGGATGAATCGGTGCCGCCGTTGGCAGCGGCGGGGATGACGGCGACCAATTGATTATTGTCGTCGAAGCTGTAACGCACGGGCACCGCCGGCTGATCGACGCCATTGAACGTGTAACGAATCTGATTATCCTTAGGCTCGTCGGCCAGCGAGTTCGACCGCCATTTCCCGCCCAGTGTCATCTGCCCGCCGCTTAGCGTGCCAACGTCCCCGGTTGGGAGAAAGACCCTCGTTTGATTACCGACCATCAGTTGTAAGCCGTTCATATTCTGCCTCCACAGGTTGAAGTTGAACTGTCTGCCATTAGAAGTCGAACGACACGCCGCTGGTGACGACGCCAATCGGGTGCAGCTTGGAATCGGGCGAGCGCGCGAAGCCAATCGTCAGGCTCGCCCGCTTGCCACTGACGGGAAAGCCTCTGAGTTCCAGAGCGATGCCATATCCCCGCACGCCGTGCGCCAAATCCAGAAGCTCGCGCAGCGATGAGCTGTCGGGGACGCGGCCGCGATCATAAAAGAGCTTGACGTAAATGTTGGACAGGTCGAGGCCGCCGAAGCTGGTCTTGTCTTTGGGCTTCGAGTCGCGGTGCAGCCAATTCCAGATCGCCTGCGTGCTCAACCCGGTTTCCCAGTTTTCAAAGGCGATGTTGCGGCCCACGATTTCGCCCTCTTCGAGCCCTCTGACGTTCTGCGACCCGCCGAAGCGAAACAGCTTGAAGATGGGCGTATCGCGGCTGCTCGCGCCGATGCCGCGCACGTACCTGAAGAACATATCGGTCGGCTGTCGAAAGCCGAAAAAGATTTGCGGCGATGCCGTGATCCTGAACTGCTCGTAAGGGAAATCGCCGCTGAGGATGCTCAAGCCCTTCCAGCCGCTCGCCGTGAGCTGCAAGCTCAGACTATCGATGTGCGGGCTCCTGATCCTCGCGCTGAGCGTCTGATCCAGGTTGAGAGAGAAGACGGCGGCCTGACCGCGCGCGACCAGCTCTCCCGAACTGCGCGCCGTGACGCGAACGTCGCGATACTCGAATCCCGTCTTCGCCTGCAAGTTATACCGCAGGCGTTTTTCAGAGGTGCCCTGCGAATCTTCGATCCGGTCGTCGATGCTGAACGAGTCGAAGCCGAACGTGAAGCTGCTTTCGCCGCCGGGCTCGCGGTCGTTGAAGGCAGGCCCGAATAGATCGCCGAAGCGTTGTTTGCGGTTGCGGTAGTAACCGATCTTCGCGTCAACTGTGTAATCACGCCGTTTTTTGAACGGCTCCTGCCTGTACCAGTTGAACAACAACGCGCAGTCGGTTATTTTCCGCCCGGCTTTGGCCTGCAAAGTGAAAGTCTCGCCGATGTCAAAGAAATTGGTTAACGTTCCTCTGACCTCGCCGAAGGCGGATTGGTCGGTCGAGTAACCGCCGCTGCCGGAGAGCAGTAAATTCACCAGCGTCTTTCGCCGGGTGACGACGAAGGTCAAGTCCGAATCGGTCGAGGTGATTGCGGCGACGCCAGTGATTTCAGGGACGCGGCTGAGGAAGACCTTGTCCTGCATGATTTCGTCGTCGGTCGGAATGTCGCCCAGACGGCTCACCAGCCGCTGCGCGTATTTTTTGTTCAAGCTTTTCTCTAGCCGCGCTTCCTTGTCGGCTTCGCCGCCGGCTGCGACCTTGATCGCGACGGCTTTGGTGAACCTCAACTGATCGACCTCGATTCCCCACAAGCCCGCTTTCTGGTCTTCTATTTTTATGCGGGCGTCGGGGCTGGGCCAGCCTTCCACCTTCGGGTTCGCGAGCCTGTATTCGGCTTTGATCTTATCGACGATCCCGCCCACGATGCTGCCGGACGGCGCGGGCTGGCCGATCACCAACCCGCCCGCCTGCGCCTGTCGAAAGACATAGGCCGCAACGCCCACGAGCCTCATCTCCGCACTCGTTGCGGCACGCGAAGCCTCGTTAGCAGACCGCTCATCGTCAGCGGTGTATTTGATCACGACCGGGATGCGCTGCTCGTCCGGCGTCAGGTTGCCGAGGCTGAAATGCTGATCAAGCTCTTGCATGGTTCGGGCGACCGTGATGACCGTCGCGCCAGCTTTGGCCGCCTGTTCAGTGACGATCAGGATGCGAAGGCTCTTGACGCTGGCAATGGTCAGCTTGATTTTATAAGGGCCGGTGACGCTTTTCCCGATCTGCGCGGGGCTGGGCGGTTTGACGAAGATGGCCGGAATGTTGGCGGTGAGCTGAACTTCGATCTGTTCCAGCAAACTCTTTTCCAGCCCGACGGCAAAGTTCCGCCCGGTGCGGTCATTCAAGCTGACGCGGAAAGATTTCCCGTCGGCGGCTTCCGTCGCCCGCATAGCATCGAGCGCCTTCAAGACGGCTTGCCGCACATCGTCGCGGTTCGGGCTGATCGTGATGTCTTCTGCTGATGGCAGCGGGCTGACTTCCCAGTAAGGGGTCGAGGCGCTGCCGCTGCCATCGTCGGCGCGGCCTGTGCATTGGAGGTTGATCGTCAGCACGACGGTGCCGTCGGCGGGCGTGTTGACGCCGCGTGCGTCGGGCGGGATGACGAGCGGCAATGCCGCAGCGACGAACAATAGTAGCGACAGCCTCACCTTGCTCATTCACAACCTTCCCGGAAGCCGCTGAGTTTTTCTGAGGGACCAAAGGTTAATCGCTCGATTCGACGTTCTCGAAAAGTCGCCGCCTGGAAGCGGTCATCGCTGCACGCGGTCGGTGGCGAACCTGCCTTGTCGCGCGAGGGTCGCCGCCAGGTCGGGCAGGTATTCCCAATGCCAGTGTTCTCCGTTCACCGTTCTGACAAACCCGAGGCCCGGCGCGTTGCGCTTCAGCCAATCGTACATCGGCGTACCGTCAAACCCTGACGTGTTGAGGTCGAACGCCTGGCCGTGTTGATGATTCGATCTGCCCGGCACGGCGGCGAGGTTCCCGCCGGCTTGATACAACCTGTACAGCTCAGCTTGTTTTTGAAAGGTGCGAAAGCCGCTTCGGATGGCAAGCTCCAACCGGCCCTGTGCCGCGGCGTCGCGCAGCCGCAGGTAAGGAGCGAGGCTCTCGAAGGTGATCTGCTTGATGTCGCCGTCCGCGCCGACGATGTTCACCAACAGCTTGGCCCCTAAATAGACCCCGCCGCGCCAGCAGGCATTCGGCCCTTTTTGATCGCTCCAGGTGGCGGCGCTGAAGGCCGCCGAACATCCCGGCGTCAGGTTCGAGGCTGCCGTCCATCCCAACTCTTCGCCGGCCGTTGCCTGCCCCTCAGCAATCGTCGCGCGGCTGACTCTAAGAAATTTGCCCGGCGGGTTGGTGCCTGCCGATTCTTCGGTGGCGACGACAAACGTGCCGAACGGGATACTGCCGCTCGTCGATTTGAAATCAGGCGCACCCGCGCGGATCAACGCATTGCGGTCTGTTACCGTGAAGTTGTTGCCGGTCGGCGGCGCTTGCATATCGGCAGGCGACCAGCCGGTGACTTCATTCAGAAAGCCCCCCTTCAGGTTCGAGGCCGCCGTCCAGCCGGAAGGGAGTCCGGCCGCGCCGTCCGTCGGTTCGGCAAAGATGAAGACCTTGCGGGCCGAATTGGCTCGTGTGTCCGTGACGCGTATGGAGGTTCGATTAGGAAGACGTTTGAAATCGCCGACCTGTGCGCCCGGCGGCAATGCGTCACCATTCTGATAGACCTCGAAGCTCGAAAGATCATCGGCGCGGCGCAGGCGCGCGTCGGCGTTATCAACGATGAATTCTTTGTCTTTATACGTGGGAATATCCATAGCGAAATCCTCCCTCGTCAGATCGCTGTGATATAGACATTGCGAATACAGACAGTGCAAGGTGACCGCTCAAGGCTCGCAAGATATACCACAATTATTTGCCTGCTTCAAATGCCTGTTTCGGCGGGCGGCGCTGGAATACGAAGCGCGTTCGACATTTCGCTGGCTTGAAAGAGTCGAGGCGCGCGATGTTGAGATTCCTCTTCTGGTCTTCGATCACCGCAATCATCTACACCTATCTGGGCTACCCGCTGCTGGTCTGGCTGCTGGCGCGATGCCGCCGCCGCGCCGTGCGCAAGGCCGCCATCACGCCTACCGTTTCCGTCGTCATCGCCTGCCATAACGAAGCGCGCAACATCGAAGCGCGATTGCGCAACCTGTACGAATGCGATTACCCGCCGCAGCGGCTCGAAATCATCGTGGTCTCGGACGGCTCGACGGATTCGACGGCAGAGCTTGCCCGCCGCTTCACCCACGAAGGCGTGCGCGTCTTCGCTTACGAGCGACAGATGGGCAAAGCCGCCGCGCTCAACGTCGGCGTCGAGATGGCTATTGGCGAAGTGATCGTCTTTGCCGACGCGCGGCAACGCTTCGAGGCCCGCGCGATTCGCGAGCTGGTCGCCAACTTCGCAGACCCGGCGGTCGGCGCGGTGTCGGGCGAGTTGCTGTTAGAGGGCGGCGCGGGCGTCGGCGAATCGGTCGGCTTCTACTGGAAATATGAAAAGTGGATTCGCAAGAACGAAGGCCGCTTCGACTCGATGATTGGCGCGACCGGCGCGATCTACGCGATCCGCAAACGGCTGTGGCGCAAGCTGCCGCCGATGACGATCCTCGACGACGTATACACGCCGATGCAGATCGCCATGACGGGCTACCGCGTTGTTTTTGAAGAGCGGGCCCGCGCCTTTGACTGCGCCACCGGTTCGGCTCGCCGCGAATTCGCGCGCAAGGTGCGGACGCTGATGGGCAATTATCAACTCTGCCAGTTGATGCCGCGACTGCTCGCGCCGACCCGCCTCCTGCTCCTGCAATTCTATTCGCACAAGCTGATGCGGCTGGTCGCGCCGATCTTCTTCCTGCTGCTGGTCGCCGTCAATGTAGCGATCATTACCACAGAGCAAGCGGCGTTGTTTTACAGCGTGACGCTTGCGGCGCAGGTGATCTTTTACGCCTGCGTCGCTGCCGGCGCGGCGCTGCTCAAGCGGCAGCGCAAGGTGCGGCTGTTGAATTTCGCTTACGTCTTTTCGGTGATGAACGCCGCGGCGCTGGTCAGCCTGATCTATTTCATCGTCGGCAAGCGCGACGTGTGGGTGCGCTAGCTTCTGACTTATGAGAGTGCTGGTTCTCGATGGTAATGAAAATCAAGCGGTCGCCGCCGTGCGGTCGCTGGCGCGTGCCGGCCATCGTGTTTTCGTCGGGGCCAGCACGTCGTGGTCAAAGGCCGGCTGGTCGCGCGATGCCGCGGGCAGTTTTACTTATCCCGCGCCTCAGGAAGACGCGCTCGCCTTCGTTCACTGCATCGCTCAACAGACGAATCGCGAGCCGGGCACGCTAGTGCTCCCAATGACCGAGCGCACGACCTTGCCGCTGTCGCTGCATCGAAATGTAATCTATGCCACCGATGCGCGGATGGTGCTGCCGCCGCATGAAACCGTGCTGCGCGCCTTTGATAAGCAAGAGACGACGCGGCTCGCCGCATCGCTCGGCATCGCTGTGCCGCAGACGCTGGTGATGACCGGCATCGACGAAGCGCGGCGGCACGCCGCCGGCTTGCCTTATCCGGTCGTGCTCAAGCCGCGAGCCTCTGAAGAACTCACCGCCGCCGGCACGGTCAGAACGACGGGCGGGCCGCGCTATGCGCGCAACGCCGATGAATTCATCGCCGCCTATCAAGCCATCAGCCGGCGCTGCTCGGCGGTGCTTGTGCAGGAATTTGTCGAAGGCGAGGGGACGGGCTATTTCGCCTTGATGAATGAGGGCGAGTTGCGCATGGAGTTCGCGCACCGCCGCATACGCGACGTGCGTCCGACCGGCTCAGGCAGCGCCCTGCGCGAGAGCGTTTGCCCCGACGCGAGAGTGAAAGACGCGGCGCTCGCCATCCTGCGCGCCTTGCGGTGGCACGGCGTGGCGATGGTCGAGTTCCGCCAGAAGGCCGACGGCACGCCGGTCTTTATGGAAGTCAACGGGCGCTTCTGGAATTCGCTGCCGCTGGCCGTTTATGCCGGCGCAGACTTTCCGGCGCGGCTCGCCGAGATGGCCGAGCGCGGCGACGTTGAGCCGCGGCTTGATTATCTGGTCGGCCTCAAGTGCCGCTGGCTGCTTGGTGATCTTCGCCACCTTATCGCGGTGCTGCGCGGCGCGCCGCCGGGATACCCCGGCGCGTTCCCATCGCGGCTCAAGACGTTGGCGGAGATTTGTATGCCGGCGCGCGGCACGCTGCACGACAATCTCAGCCGCCGCGATCCGCTGCCTGAATTGGGCGACTGGCTCGACTTTCTGCTGCGACGGCTGCCGGCGGGCTTGGGTGGTAAACATTACAAAAGCACGAAGGCGCGAGCCTGGGCTTTAGAGAACTATGTTGAACGGCGCGATACACGTTCATAGCACTTACTCGGACGGCGAGTTCACATTGGCCGAACTGCGCGAAGTGTATACGGCGCTCGGCTGTCGCTTTGTCTGCATGACGGATCACGCCGAATGCTTCGACGCGGCAAAGCTCGCCGATTACGTCGCCGAATGCGCGCGGCTTTCCGACGAGCGATTCCAGTTCATCGCCGGCCTTGAGTTCAACTGCGACCGCCGCATGCATGTGCTCGGCTTCGGCGTCACGCGGCTAACGGAGACGACCGACCCGCAGGCCGTCGTCCGTCACATCAAGGGCGAAGGCGGCCTCGCCGTGATCGCGCACCCGATGGACAGCGCCTTCGCGTGGATCGAATCGTTTGCGGAATTGCCGCACGGCATCGAGACGTGGAACTCGAAATACGATGGCCGCACCGCACCGCGCCCGCAGACCTTCGCCCTGCTCAATCGCCTGCAACAGCGCGAGCCGCGAATGCGGGCATTTTATGGCCAGGACTTGCACTGGAAACGTCAGCACCGCGGATTGTTAAACAGATTACAAGTTGATCATCTATCGCGCGCCACAGTCCTGGGGGCGCTCGCGCACGGCGACTACTGCGCCACAAAAGGCGACCTTGAGCTGCCGTCGAGCGGCGTGCTGTCCGCCGAATTGATCGCTCGCTTCGGCGACCTGAATGCGCGTTACGCGCGGCGGCGACAGTGGATCAAGCGAGCGAAGAAGCTGATTGACCGCGCCGGCCTCAAGGTGCCCGCGTCGCTGAAGGCGCAACTCAGGCGAATCTTTTAGTCAAGGCAAAAGGCAAATTGCAAAAGGCAAAATTGTGATGAATGACCAGACGGTGTTTTTGATGTATCACGAGATCGAGACGGCGGGCCGCCCGCTTTGTGAGCCGCAGCCGGGCTACGTGCGCTATGCGGTCAGCGAGGCGGCCTTTCGCCATCAACTCGCACACTTGCGAAGCGTCGGCACTCGCGGCATCAGCGTCGGTCAGGCGCTCGCCGCCCATCAACACGCACCGTCGGCGGTCATCACGTTTGACGATGGCTGCGAAACCGACGCGCTGATCGCTGCGCCGTTGCTGGCCGAGTTCGGCTTCAAGGCGACCTTCTACGCCATCGCCGGTCGCATCGGCTCGCGCGGTTATCTGTCGCCTGCACAACTGCGCGAGTTGTGCGCGGCGGGCTTCGAGATCGGCTGCCACTCGATGACGCACAGTTATCTCGACGAGCTGAATGACACACAATTGCGCGTCGAGCTGGCCGAAGCCAAAGACCGTCTGGAGCAGATCATCCACACTCGCGTTGCGCACTTCTCATGTCCCGGCGGTCGCTGGAGCCGC
>JADMIO011472285.1_pt1 | contig 15906 bp, 13 predicted proteins | sample 8958161 | NCBI WGS metagenome assembly JADMIO01 (sample SAMN16585339, study PRJNA669376) | soil metagenome | isolation source: Crop rotation soil | place: USA: Cullars Rotation, Alabama | collected 2011
CGACATATAAATCTAAGTCGTATTACTCAACCGTGACCGGAGTCGAGGAGACATATATTGATTATGCCAACGTAGAAATCGAAAGTGGAAGGTTTTTTAACAGGAGTGCCGTTGACCGTGGTCAAGCAGTGGCAATTATTGGACATAAAGTATATGAAGAGTTATTTGGACTCGGTCGTGACGCGCTGGGAAAAAAGATTGATATTCCTGGTGGGTCAGTTACGGTGATTGGCGTGCTGAAAGAAAAGGGTGGAAGTTTTGGAGGTGGGGGAGATGATAATTCATATGTCTTGATGCCAGTGACGACAGCCGTAAAACTGACGGGGATTCGTAAACCGGCAGCCATTAGTGTACGGACAACGTCGGCTGAAACAACCGCTGCTGCCACACGAAAGATTAAAGAGTATTTTTACCGAAAAGGCCTAACTGACGACGACTTTACAATTTTGGAACCGAAAGAACTGCTGGCAACGATTAATTCGTTTCTGGGAGTTGTAACGGGGGCTTTGGCTGGTATTGCGGCCATATCTCTGGTTGTAGGAGGTGTAGGTATTGCCAATATTATGTTGGTGTCAGTGACTGAGCGGACGCGGGAAATTGGACTCAGAAAAGCAGTAGGGGCGAAACGGCGAGATATTTTGTTGCAGTTTTTGATTGAGGCAATTGTACTTTCAGCCTTGGGTGGAGTAATTGGGATAGCGTTGGGGTGGGCGATGGCACTGGGCATCTCCCGATTTATTGAAACAGCAGTGACATTCCAAGCCGTAGCGATCGCGTTTGGAATATCGTGTGCAGTGGGAATAGTTTCTGGGTTTGCACCGGCGGTGCGAGCGAGTAAACTAGACCCGATTACGGCTCTGCGGTATGAGTAATTTTTTGTAGGTGGCTAGTGGATAGCCAATAACTAGATACGAAATTATTTCAATTATTTTTGGATTATTAAGTTCTATTATTATGTAAACAGCGGGGGACAGAGCTAATGCCAGTGCTATAACTAGGGATTTTTTTTCAATATTTAGATGTGGAAATAATTTAAAAATTATGGCAGATACCAACGTTGTAAATACAAGATAAAAAATATGATCAAGGATCTTAAAAATAATCGTATCGAAAAAGGATACTATTTCATTCGGGTATAGTGTTTCTATACTTATATTGAATAATTTGCATATATAAAATATTTGGGTTGCTAGCAAAACTAATGAGGTGATACATATTAAAAAAAGTACTGCTTCAACCTCAATGCTCGATCTGGGTCGAAAACGCTTCGTAATTATCATGATAACTATTCCAATCACAAGTATGACTGCATATGCCATGCCTTGAGGAACATAGATATTCTCTAATGCTTTAAGAATGACATAGCTGCCTGTTAGTAATGCTGGAATAAAATAAATATATAATTTAAAAGTATCTGATGGCGGAGTGCCAGGCTTATTAAAGAGTCCACCAATTGTTGCTGATTTAGACATGTGTATTTAGTATAGAATATACTTGTTCTGGCTTCAGTAGGTGAACTGGATCCAATGGCGACATTGCGGTATGAGTAAAAAACTAGTAAAGATTATTTTGATAGTTGTGGGTATTTTTGTGGTTGCTCCTATTTTGGTTGTAGCAGCTGTTTATTTTTTAATCGCATTCCCTTATATCCGGCGAGATCATTATCTCGTTACCCGACCTTTTATTAATAGCTGCTTCTCTATTTCTCGCGAAGGTTTGAAAGTGTATGCCGTGAAATTTCCGGGCGATCTGCCTGAATATTATGAAATGAAAAATGCTGATCCAAAAACATTTAAACCTTTGGGTGACAGCTGTTATGCGGCGGATGACCACCAAGCGTATTTTGAAACTGAGATTCTTTCTGAAGCTAGTACAACCGATTTACATTTAATTGAAGCTGATTGGATTCGTGATAACAACCGATCATATGCGACTGACGGTTCGACTGTTTATTATAAAAATCAAAGAGTTGAAGGCATTGATGCGAAAACAGTCCGATATTTCAAATTCGGTTATTATGAATATTTGGTTGATAACACATCATTTTTTTATCATGGCCAGAATATGGGGCAGGTCGATCCCAAAACACTTGCTGTATACAGGGAAGGCTTCTCATATATTAAAGACAAGAATGGCGTGTACTATGTGCCGACGGTTAACCCGCTCAAGTTGGTAAAGCTGGAGGGTGTGAAGCCTTCAACTGAATTGGTTCTAGAGGGAACTTCGTGGGAATATGCGAGAATGGGCAATAAAATGTATCACGAAGGCGTACTGATCCAATAGCTGCATTACGGATAAGTAAAAATTCGTTATTTTGCGTGGATAACCAAATCTAATGCTGCTTCTTGTGGATTGTCTGGATCAAATGTAGGTTGTGTGTCATCTGCTCCGTGTTTTTTCCCAATTGCCATAAGCATCTTGGCTGTATTAGTGAGTCGGGCAGCTCTTTCTTCAGCTGATTTCGCCTGGACACTTGCTAACGTTTGAAGCTGAAGACCTAGCGTTCTTTGGCCAGCTGAGAGCCTATCTGCTTTTTCCCCCAGATCTGGTTTGCCTATTTCATTGTAAACACCAGGGTTTTGTTCTTCTACATCTAATGAAGTTATTAAAACACTATGTTGTTTTGTTATCTCAGCTTTCTGAGCTTCGATTTCTGCTCGAAGTGCGCCTATTCTTGCATCCAATTCTTTACCAGATTGGTCAATTTTTTCAAAAGGTGACTCGCTCATACTTGTTATTATAATGTATATTGTTTGAAGCGCGTACGTGTACTCGTAGGAGGCTAAAACCTAGCCTTGACACGCTTGACAGGGCACGGTATTATACGAATACCTTTCTAAAGGCTGTTTATCTCATGTATATTTTGCGACATTTTTCCTCAAACCTAACTAATCGGTCCGCCCGATTTTCATAGGGAGCAAGATATCAGTAAGCAGCTAGCCTCGAAAGAGGCATTTTTTTTGACAATTTAGACCCCCAGAGAATTATGGGCCCGTAGTTCACCTGGTAGAACGCCTCATTTGCAATGAGGAGGTAAGCAGTTCGAGTCTGCTCGGGTCCACACCATCAGTGAAATCTGATATGAGTGCTGAAGAAGTCAGCTTTCGTATCAGCTTTTACGGCTGACTAGCGAAGTGTCTTGTTCCTTAAAAAGTGAAGAGAATTGAATTAGTAGAGCCGTATGTTTTACTTCCGTAAAGCAGACAATGGATGCCTAGGGGATATTGAGCCGAAGAAGGACGTATATAGCCACGAAAGTCGTCGGGGAGCTGCTAAAGAGCTTTGATCCGGCGGTGTCCGAATGGGGAAACCCCCTCTATATGAGGAGCCAAGGCGTAAGCCTGGCGGGGAACGTCCCGAACTGAAACATCTAAGTAGGGGCAGGAAAAGAAATCAAAGAGATTCCGTGAGTAAGCGGCGAGCGAAAGCGGAACAGTCTAAACTCAGATTTATCTGAGGGTTGCGGGGCAAACGATATAGGATTAGTAAGGTATAGCTAAACAACTTGGAAAAGTTGGCCAAAGAATGTGACAGCCATGTACGCGAAACACCTTATTACCTTAGTTTGTACCCAAGTACTATGAGACACACGATCTTGTAGGAATCCGGGGTGACCACACTCCAAGACTAAATACTCATATCCACCGATAGTGAACTAGTACCGTGAGGGAAAGGCGAAAAGAAGGGCGAGACGCCCTGTGAAATAGATACTGAAATTGTCTGCTGTCAAACAGTCAGAGCCCCATCGCAAGATTGGGGTGATGGCGTGCCTATTGAAGAATGATCCGGCGAGTTTTCGTCCTGCGCAAGCTTAACCTCGTTTAACGAGGGGAAGCAGAGAGAAATCAAGTGTGAATAGCGCGTTTAGTGCAGGATGGAAGACCCGAAACCTGGTGAGCTAACCATGAGCAGGTTGAACCTTGTAGAAATACAAGAGGAGGACCGCACTCGTTATCGCTGCAAAGATATGAGATGACTTGTGGTTAGGGGTAATATGCCAATCGAACCAGGAGATAGCTGGCTCTCCCTGAAATATATACAGGTATAGCCCTACACGTATCGAGCATGAGGTAGAGCACTGGTTGGGTGTTGCAACGCAAGTTGTGGCCCTCAGTCAAACTCCGAATTCGTGTTCGTCACCCGTGTGGGAGTCAGAACGGCGCGGCTAAGCGCGTCGCTCTAAAGGGAAACAACCCAGACTGTCATCTAAGGCCTCTAAATGAATGCTTAGTGTGTAACGCAGTTGAATTCCTCAGACAGCCAGGAGGTTGGCTCAGAAGCAGCCATCCTTTAAAGAAAGCGTAACAGCTCACTGGTCGACATGGGAATTTGGCGCGGAAAATGAATCGAGGCTGAAGCATTCTGCCGAAGATACAGATTCTTTTTACTATTTATAGTAGAAGGAGTGGTAAGGGAGCGTTGAGATTGCCATGAAGCTTCTCTGTGAAGAGGGGTGGAGCGGTCTCAAGTGAGTATGCCGGAATGAGTAGCGTAATGAATGTGAGAATCATTCACACCGAAATCCCAAGGGTTCCTCCGCACCATTGTTTGGCGGGGGGTTAGTCGGCACCTAAGGCGAGGCCGTAGTGGGCGTAACCGATGGACGAGTCGTTAAAATTCGACTACAAGGTATGTATCGTTATCAACTAGGGATGGACAGAATAAGAAGCCCTGAGCATGTGCAGTGAATGCGTGTTTAAGTCGTAAAATAGTTGATACTGGAAAATCCGTATTGACGTTTAATTGAGCGATGATATAAAGCCAATGTGAGCAATTATTTTGGCAATTCAGGCGGTTTTTGTTTTCAAGAAAAGATTCGTAGTGAGATACATATTTTGCCGTACCGCAATCCGACACAGGTGGGATGGTCGAGAAGACTAAGGTGATCGGGAGAAGGTAGTTCAAGGAACTCGGCAAAAAAGCTGGACGTAAGCTATGCAAGATGTCCTGCCCGGTATAAGACCCGGGCTGCAACAAAAGAGTATTTCCCAACTGTTTAACTAAAACACAGGTCTGTGCGAACACGAAAGTGGCGGTATACAGGCTGAGACCTGCCCAGTGCTCGTAAGTTAAGTGGATTCGTCGCAAGGCGTTGAAATGAAGCTCGAGTGAACGGCAGCAGTAACTATAAGCCGAAGAGGCTGTTGTAGTTGTAAAAGTTGACTATATGCTGGAAGGTCTGAGAATTCTCCACTAGTTGATTTCGGATTTTATTCGGAATAAACTGAAAATGTGCGAGATGCAGAGAATCAGCAGGAAAGACTAAGAAGAGGATATTTCTTGGCAGGATTTGTTGAAGGAGAAGGAAGTTTTAATATTTCCTTACGCCGAAAAGATGACTACAAAGTGCAGTGGCAAGTGGTGTTGAGCTTTAATGTCTCACAGCGCGATCCATCGCTTTTGTATTTATTACAACAAACAATCCAATGTGGAATTATTAAAAAGAGATTTGATGGAGTTTATTCACTCGATGTGACTACTCCATTACATATCATCAATAATGTAATTCCATTTTTCCAAGAATTCCCGCTCTATTCTGAAAGTAAAGTGCGCAACTTTAACTTATTTGTTAAAGCCGCAAATTATATGAAGAGTGGAGAGCATAAAACTCAAGAAGGTTTGCTTGAAATTGTAAAAATTAGAGAGCAAATCAATATTGGAAAAGGGAGAAAGCGAAAGTATGTTATTACTGACGTTTTTCCTGATGCATTTTTAGAATCCTCAGAGACTATACGTCAACCTCTAATGTAAATTAGAGATGATATAGTCCGACCTTCATGGCGACATGAAGAGACGTATTAAATCGTCCTTGTAACAATGTGAACTGTTCTATGGTAGCGAAGTTCCTTGTCGGGTAAACGAAAAACTTGCCCGACTCTGATTTCTTGCAAAAGAAATCAAAGCACTAAGGTTCGTGTACCATTAGTTAAATTAGATTAAAAATATTTCTTTCAATAAGGGTTAGTGAAAACTTTGCTATATGCTGGAATAACTCAGTATGCAACAGTACTCGCAAGAGTGACAATCTGTTGACGGAGTCAATCAGCAGGAAAGGCTCCAATGTAAATTGGAGAATCCCCAGAGACTACACGCAGAGCTCTCAATCTAACTAAGATTGGGATGAAGATATAGTCCGAACTACATGGCGACATGTAGATAACAAAAATAATTGAAGTTCCGACCCGCATGAAAGGTATAATGAGGGAATAACTGTCTTGAACTATTACCCGGCGAAATTGAAATGGCTGTGAAGATGCGGCCTTACTCTACTAGGACAAAAAGACCCTATGGAGCTTTACTGTACTCTGGCCCTGTGCTGGATTTTGAGGTAGTTTAGTGTAGGTGGGAGCCTTCGGGCAACGATGAAACACCACCCGCTTTGAGATCTCAGCACTCACCCAAGATAGCTTGAATCGCTATCGGAGACACGGTCAGAGGGGCAGTTTTACTGGGGAGGTACCCTGCTAAATTGTAACGCAGGGGTGCTACGGTGCACTAGGCTCGGATGGAAATCGAGCGAGTCGTGTAACGGCATAAGTGCGCTTAACTGTGAGAGAAACTACTCGAGCAGAAACGAAAGTTGGTCGTAGTGATCCTCGGACGCCTCGTGGGAGGCGCCGGGCTTAACGGATAAAAGCTACCCTAGGGATAACAGGCTGATCGCCGCCAAGAGTCCATATCGACGCGGCGGTTTGGCACCTTAACCAAAACGGTTATTAAATCGGGGTGTGTTGTCAGTAATGACATTAGCAAGCCTTGTTATAGTGGTTTTTTTGTTTTATTTTTTTATTGGATTTATAAGTTTTTAACTGACTCATATCGGAGGACTCCTTTTGTGATCGAACAATGGAAGGACAACCCCGAGGGAAGTCGTACAAGAAATGAAAGGCACATGGATCTTGTATTGACCCCGTATCGACTTGTGGTTTCAAGACCACGGACTTTTTCGCAAGACGAAAAGGTAAGACGTCAGCTCCTGATGTGCTATCAGGATGAAGGTATAGTCAGCGCTTTAAGTAATTAAAGTCGACATGCGATGTCGGCTCATCCTATCCTGGAGGGGCAGTACCTTCCAAGGGTCCGGCTGTTCGCCGGTTAAAAGGGTACGCGAGCTGGGTTCAGAACGTCGTGAGACAGTTCGGTCTCTATCCAGTAGAGTCGTGAAATTCTTGAGGGGGTCCGACCTTAGTACGAGAGGACCAGGTTGGAGGTTCCGCTGGTGTGCCGGTTGTATCGTCAGATGCAGCGCCGGGTAGCTATGAACCTACGGGATAACCGCTGAAAGCATCTAAGTGGGAAGCCCTACCCAAGATAAGGAATTAGTCTATCGCAAGATAGACGTGACACGGGGAAGACTACCCCGTATAAGCGGCTGGCAGTGTAAGGCGAGTAATCGTTTTAGCTTACCAGTACGAATATGTCATATGAAGTTTCCATACTATCTCTACTACACTATTCTCTTCACTTTTAAGGGCACAAGGCTCTTAAAAATTTAAACAAACGTTTTAAAAAGCGTATCGTTCTCGGTTTTTTGAGCGGCGTGGAACTACCTTTTCCCATTCCGAACAGAGCCGTCAAACGCGCCAGCGCCTACAATAGCTGACTCTCAAGGGTCCGTGAAGATAGGTCAAAGCCGAGAACAATGCGCTTTTTTAGTGGTAAAATTTTAGTATGGATCGAGTTAATGCTGAGCTTGGCGGAAAGAATAGCTCTGCAAGAATAGATTTTGACGCACTTAGGCACGGAATCGAATCTGGATTGTCTAAAAAAGAGATTAAGCGAGCTGAATTTGTAACAGGCATAGTTAATGAAGGTTTGGATTTGCTTAAATATGCAGGAGATCTACCATCTCTTTATTTTGCGCAAAGCTTAGTAGTTAATAATGATAGAAAGTTCTCTGCGTTTTTACCGGAGGGGGTCAAGGGGCAGTCAACTCTTCCAACAATCGCAATAGAGGTAAGTGACTTTCCATTGAATGTGCTCACTCATGAAGGGTATGTTCACACAACTGTGCATGCTGCATTGCAGGAAACACATCGTTTTGTAGATTATTCAAATGGTAAGAGAGGTTTAGACTATTCCAATCCATATCTTGACGATCAAATAAGAGCGTTTATTGAGCTTCATTCAGATTCTGTGATGGCAAAGTTTCAAGAATACACTCAATACTATTGAGAACAATGCGCTTTTTTAGTGGGAAAAGCTGCGTCTAAATAGAAAAAAGAAAAAGTGAGACAATTCTAAGGATAATAAAAAAATATGCCGATAAACTTTGCAGTTTTACTGTTTTGGTAATAATGAGTCTTTGTTATTTTTAGCTTAATTGAGCGGTGCTGTACCTGAATAGATTTGTCTTTTAAGGTTTTAATGCCAATAAAAAGAAAGTGAAGGGGATGACTAATTTAATTATGATTTCTACCAGGTTCATTCTGTGTATAGTATGAATTGTAAGCAGCTAATGTATAAAACACTTATAGTGGGAAAATAGTTTATAGATCAGGTTTGGAGGCGCATCTGTTGTCTGGATTTTGTCTTGTGATGGGGACATTTATTTTTTTAAAATCACTTATAAGTTTTGCCCTGCCATTGATATTGCCGTCATTTGCTGCGAATTGATTTATATCGATAGTATTTTCGTTTATGTGCATAAAGGTTTTTAGCTCACAGCGAGGTATTCTTTTAATTCGATCGGTGTATTCATATAGATAGGTAATTTGGATTGAGTTTAGAGGGATAGTTTTTTCTTTAGATATAACTGGAGGTTTTTTAATAATAATATAGTTATCCATAATTACTAAATAGGTATTAACCTGTACGTAGTAGCTAATTACAAATAGAATTAATGAAAATAATGCAATAAATAAACTTGGTGTTTTCCAGATTTTAACTGCGCTTTTGGGATTATGGAGATAGGCAAATTTGAATTTCCGAAAGTCTTTTGGAAATAAGTATGAATAAATACTGATATAAAAGAAGAATAATATTAAGATGTTTGCAAGTATAAAAATTGAGCTTTTAAAGCCCCAGTAGTTACATGAATTTGTACTGCAAATTTGATTTAAATTTACCTTGTCAAATATATTTATTGAGAACCAATATATAAGTATTGTTGTTAGAAAAAGTGCAAAAAATAAAAACCGTCTTGTGTTCAAAGCCATACCTGTTTCCAGTATAGCGTAGAATTGGGATATGAAATACATATTGATTGCTTTGGGGTTTTTAGGCATTGGAATAGGTGTGGGGTGGTTTTGGCAAAAGCATACGTATGAGCAAATGCAGCCAAAAACAAAAGAAGAGTTTTGTAGCCAGACTGCGAGTAATGGATTTTTGAGTTCATATATTGGCCAGAAAGTAGGTAGGTTGTGTTTGTCGACACGGACACCGGCTAATTTAGAAAAATATGCTATTCCGGCTTTAAAGACTCGAACGCCACAAGGCAGCGATTTAAAATTAGGCGAACAAATTTCTAAGGTAGAAGAGAATGTGAAGCTGAAACAACAGGGATATGGCGTATACAAGTTTAGCTTTAAAACAGAAGGAAAATTAGCAACTGGTCTGGCTCATATACCTCTTACTTGTACTGAACAAACCAAGTGCCCAGTGATACTGCAGTCGAGGGGATTTATTGCTCAGGAAGACTTTGTACCTGGAGCCGGAACATCCCCGAGTGCGCGGGAATTTGCAAAGGCCGGATTTATCTCGTTGGCACCTGATTTTTTGGGGTATGGCGGATCTGATATGCCGAGTCAAAATGTATTTGAAGAACGGTTTCAAAAATATACCACTGATTTAGATTTACTTTCTATTGTTGGTCAATTGCCAATGGCTGATGCAAGTAGAATTGGATTGTGGGGTCATAGTAATGGTGGACAGGTTACACTGACTATTTTAGAGGCGAGTGGAAAGCCATATCCGACAGTTTTGTGGGCACCAGTATCGGCCCCATTTCCGTATTCAATACTCGTATATTCCGACGATACAGCTGATTTTGGCAAGGCCCAACGGAAAGACTTGGCGACATTTGAAGATGATTACAATGTAGATGATTATACGGTGGTGAATTTTTATGATCTAATCCAAGGTCCGATTCAATTACACCAAGGGACTGCAGATGACTTGGTGCCCACCAGATGGAGTCAGACGATGGTCAGGAATTTAAAAGCGAAGAAAAAAGCTATCACGTATTTTGAGTATCCCGGGGCCGATCATAACTTGCGGCCAGACTGGGACACGGCTGTTGAGCGAAGTATTGAGTTTTTTACCCAGCATTTAGGTACATGAGATTGATATAATTTATATATGAATCCACCAAAAAAATTAAAAATTCTTCTACTGATTTGGACTATTTATTTGGTGTTGTCGCTCATTATTCCAATTGTGCTGGTATTTGAGTTTATGAAGGATGCGATATTTGGATCATTGACTAATGGATTAGTGGTGCTTTATGCAATAATTTTTATTGTAGTTTTTGCATTACAGATCGCCTTTATTAAACATTTGCGGAAGTTGTGGAAAGGCACAACATCAAATGATCTATTTTTACGAGTTATGGCTGGATTGCAACTGCTGTCTTTCCCGTTTGGAACCGCGCTTGGAGTTGGTACATATATTATTTTGCATGACATAGAAGTGCGAACGTATTTGAATCATGGTGTGGCACCGATGACCAAAGAGAAATTGCTTGCAGATATAGAAGAGCTTAAACATGGAAATAGTCGCTGATTTACAGATTCATAGTCGGTTTTCGCGAGCGGTATCAAAAGATATGAATTTGGAGACGATGGCAGTTTGGGCTAAGAAGAAGGGGATTGATCTGGTTGCAACTGGAGATTGGACACACCCGTTGTGGTTTAAAGAGATTCAGGAACAATTAACTGAAACGAGTGAGGGAATATTTGATTACAAAGGTACGAAATTTTTGTTAGCGACTGAAATTTCATCAATTTTTAAACAAGGAGGGAGAGTGCGGAGGGTGCACACTTTAATCTGGGTACCTAATTTTGATGCAGCTTTAAAAATTAATAAAGAACTGGCCAGGCGGGGCTGCAACATTGCCTCAGATGGTCGGCCAATTGTGGGGTTGTCGTGCAAGGCGCTCGCTGAGCTTGTGTGGGAACAATGTGAGCGTGCTTTAATTATTCCGGCACACGCATGGACCCCGTGGTTTTCAGTGTATGGATCGTTTGGTGGATTTGACTCCTTGCAGGAGGCGTATGGAGAGTATTTCTCAAAGATTTTGGCGATTGAAACAGGACTTTCATCTGATCCGGATATGAATTGGCGAATTCCAGAACTGGATGACAAAGCGATTGTCAGTTTTTCGGATGCCCATTCGGCACCGAAGATGGGTAGAGAAGCGACGGTGTTTACTGTGGAAAGTTTGACGTATTCAGCTATTTATACTGCACTTAAGAATAAAGACATTGCCTATACGATTGAGTTTTTTCCAGAAGAAGGAAAGTATCACTACAATGGTCATCGGTTCTGTAAGGTGATTCAAACACCTGAACAAACTCGGCACTTAGGCAAGGCGTGTCCCGTATGTGGCCGAATGGTAACAGTAGGAGTGATGCAGCGGGTAGAGGATTTAAGTAAACAAACTGTAGAAGTAACAAGTGAGCAAGACAATATGGGAGTGATGTGGCACCAAGATAAAGATAAAAAGAAGCCACCATTTGTGCGAATGGTGCCGTTAAATGAAATCTTGGCTGAAGTTCATGGGGTGAGTGTGGCGTCAAAGAAGATTAAAAGTATTTATGAGCAAGTCGTTACAAAGTTTGGGAGTGAGTATGGAGTTTTATTACGAACTTCAATTAATCAAATTGCAGAATTTGGAGGTAAACGATTGGGTGAAGCTATTGAAAATGTACGCAAAGGTGATATTTATATTCGGCCAGGTTATGACGGAGAGTATGGAATTGTGAAGATTTGGGCTGATGAGCAAACGTCACAGCAACAGGCCTTGTTTGTGTAAGAAATTGCTGCTATAAATCATAGGTGCCCGTAAAAAAACGTTCTGCCAAATATATTTTTGTTTCAGGAGGAGTAATTTCTGGACTGGGGAAGGGAATTACAGCTGCGAGTTTGGGATTACTACTTGAAACGGCTGGATATAGTGTGTCGCTCACAAAAGCTGATATGTATTTAAATCGGGATGCGGGAACAATGAATCCGTTGGAGCATGGTGAAGTGTTTGTAACAGATGATGGACTTGAGACAGATCAAGATCTGGGACACTATGAACGATTTTTAAATAAGAATGTTGATAAACGAAATTATTTTACGATGGGTCAAGTGTATTGGGATGTACTCTCTAAAGAGCGACGGCTTGAGTATGGTGGGAAGTGTGTGGAAGGTCATGTGCATATTCCGGAAGAGATTTTGCGACGAGTAAAACTCGCTGGAGAAGACGTAGATATTGCCATAGTAGAGGTGGGTGGAACGGTGGGAGAATTTCAAAATATGGTGTTTTTTGAGGCTATTCGGAGACTGAAGCAAGAATTTTCAGATGACGTTGCATTAGTGCATGTCGTATATTTGCCAGTGCCACAATTTTTGGGTGAAATGAAGAGTAAGCCGGCTCAGTCTTCGGTATATGACTTGTATCAATTGGGCTTGCAACCAGATTTAGTGATTTGTCGGGCAGATGTAGAAGTAGATGATAAACGAAGGCAGACAATGGCATTTAACACAGGTATTCCAGTGGGGAGAATTTTCACTAATCCAGATGTAAAGACAATTTATGAAGTACCAACAATTCTTGATAAACAGAAAATAACTGATGCCATTTTATATGAGTTGGGTATGGTAAAAAGAAAACCAAAGTTAAAAGCATGGAATGAGTTTTTAAAGCGATCCGAAAAGGCGAAAGATGAAGTGAAAATTGCGATTGCGGGGAAATATTTCTCTTCTGGAAATTTTCAACTTGAAGATAGCTATGTATGTGTGATTGAGGCAATTAAGCACGCAGCGTGGAAACTGAATAAAAAACCGGTCATTCAGTGGTTCGATGTGGAAAAGATTGAGGAAAAAGAATTGGCAGGTTTTGATGGAATTATTGTTCCACAAGGTTGGGGGTCGAGAGGTGTGGAAGGTAAGCTGCGAGTCATTAAATATGCACGTACTAAAAAGATACCGTATTTGGGATTGTGTTTTGGTATGCAAATGGCGGCAATCGAGTTTGCGCGCAATGTATGCAAGCTTTCAGATGCTAATTCGGCTGAGGTAAACGCTAAAACACCATATCCAATCATTCATATTATGCCGGAACAGAAGAAATATCTGGAAGCACATAACTACGGTGGAACTATTCGACTCGGAGCATGGCCGTGTAGGGTTAAAAAGGGGACACTCTTAGAGAAAGCATACACAAAATATGGTATTGAGCCAAACGAAATCTCTAAAGGTGAAATTTCAGAGCGGCATCGACATCGGTATGAAGTGAATAATGATTATCGAGAACAACTTGAGAAGGCAGGACTGGTTATTTCAGGTACAAGTCCTGATGGCAAATTGGTGGAAGCTATCGAGCTGTCAACCTCTGTGCACCCATTTTTTGTGGGGACTCAGTTCCATCCTGAATATAAATCTCGACCGCTTTCACCGCACCCTTTATTTGTCGCATTTGTCGAAGCGTGCTTGAGCTGATATAATTAATTCAGTTTTAAGAAAGGCGGAAATGACACGTGCCAAAAACAAAGTCTTCAACTAACTCAGAATCATCTGCGATGGATGAGCTTTTAACGTCGAGTGGATATCAATTTACAGGTTTTAAGCGAGGTGCCACGGTTAAGGGAACAGTCAAAGAAGTAACCAATCGTACAGTATTTATTGATGTAGGCGGTAAAGCTGATGCTGTTGTGTCTGAACAGGAATTTGCTTTAGCTAAGGACTATTTCAAAGCATTAAAGCCAGGTGAAGAGGTTACTGGAATGGTATTGGTAACCGAGAATGAAGCTGGGCATCTTGTTTTGTCGTTGCGCCGAGCGGCTGTTGAAACTCGATGGAAAGCGTTTGAACAAGCAATGGCTGATGAATCAGCGGTGACTGTTCGTGGTAAAGAGGTAACTAAAGGTGGCATGTTGGTTGATGTCGATGGTGTATATGGCTTCATTCCGACTTCACAGTTTGGCCGTGAACTTGAAGCAAATCAATCGGCATACATTGGTAAACCATTCCCAGTGAAAGTCGTTGAAGTGGACCGAGCTCAAAACCGATTGGTTTTGTCTGAACGAGCAGTGTCTGAAGCTGAAGAATTGGGTAAGCGCAAGAAGGCCTTGGAACAAGTAACTGTAGGTGGAGAATATGAAGGAACTGTGGTTGGTACTGTGCCATTTGGAGCATTTATTAGCGTCACGGTTGGAAAGGGCGAAAAGGCACAGACCGTGGAAGGCTTAGTGCATATTTCAGAAATTTCTTGGGAAAAGATTGATGAGGTGCACAAGATTTTGAAAGAAGGAGACAAAGTTTTGGTTCAAGTGATTGGAGTCGATGAAGAGAGTGGTAAGTTAGCACTTTCACTAAAGCGTTTGTCGTCTGATCCTTGGATTGCAGTAGGGAAGCGATATGCAATTGATTCTAAGCATTCAGGTGTAGTAACTAAGATCGTACCTTACGGTGTACTGGTGAGACTTGAAAAGGGAGTGGAAGGTTTGATTCACGCATCAAAGTTACCAGCCAATACGGCATTTAAAGAAGGCGATGAAGTCAATGTGTTTGTGGAATCAGTGGATGTTGATAAGAGACGATTGAGTTTGGGAGTAGTACTCACAGATAAACCAGTTGGATATAAGTAAGCCGCGTCACATTTGACACTTCTGCCCGTTTAATAAGTAGTTATCTACAAACTATGTTGCGCTATGTCTATTTGGCGCTTGCCCACTTACCTGACGCTTGGCTTGTTAGTCAGGCAAAGAGGGGGAGTCGCCAGGCATACGGCTACTTATATATAAAGTATATGGATCAGGTTTACAGATTCGCGTATTTTCGATTGAACCAAGATGAACAGACGGCTTGGGATATTTGCCAGGAAACATTTGTGAAAGCACAGACCCAATTGGGTAAATATGAAGAACGAGGATTTTTTCGAGCATGGTTACTACGAATCGCTCAGAACTGCATTTCTGATTACGGACGACAAAAGCAACGAATTCAACCAATGAGTGATGGCTATGTGAGTAGTCACAGCGAAGGTGAAGAAATAGTGGTGGAGCAAGAGTTGCAGACAAGTTTAGTGAATGCGGTAAGTAGTTTGCCACAGATGCAAAAAGATGTGGTACTTATGAAATATGTAGAAGGTATGAGTGCGGAAGAGATTGGAAAGGTCATGGGGAAAAGAGCAGATGCGGTGCGAGCTTTGTTGCACCGAGCAATGGTTCAACTTCGAAAGGAGCTGGCTGACTATGAATAACATACAAAAGGAATTAAGAGCATGGCGGAATGTGCGGGTACCAGATGAGAAGCGAGATAGTGTTTACCACACATGGTTTGGAGGGTTTCCACTGTTGCGTTGGTTAGCTGGTGCTGGAATTGGTTTGTTTGCAGGAGGAGTGGGTTTGGCGACTGCGGCACCTGGGTCACCATTTTATCCAATGAAACAAGCTGTTCAGGCTCATCTCACGGTCGAACAGCCAATACCCAAACCAACAGCAGTTGTAATATTTATACCGACTCCAACCGTAACAGTACAACCGACTGAGACCCCAAAACCTGACACCTCTAAATCTCAAGCCCCAGCAGTTGTTGCAACGCCCCAACCAACTACATCAGTTTCACCAACGGTGGTACCCACGCCAGTTCCGGTGAGTGTGGCGGTAACAGCGAAGATAACCCCTGATCCGACGAGTGGTCCAAGCATTGATGCAAGTGTAAAAATTCCGGCGATTATTTTGCCGACACCTATTACAG
>JADMIO010833568.1_pt1 | contig 15905 bp, 14 predicted proteins | sample 8958161 | NCBI WGS metagenome assembly JADMIO01 (sample SAMN16585339, study PRJNA669376) | soil metagenome | isolation source: Crop rotation soil | place: USA: Cullars Rotation, Alabama | collected 2011
GGTTGCGGCGGCGGCTGCGGCGGCGGCTGCGGCGGCGGCGGGTGCGGAGGATGAGCGCGCCCATGACGACGACGCACGACGTCGCCACCGAGCACGCGCGCCTCGCCGCCGAGCACGCGCGCCTCGCCGACGCGCTCCGCGACTTTCGCTTCGACCCCGACAACGCGCGCGTGCTCTTTCACGAACGGCTCGCGCGCGAGAACGGTTGGAGCCGTCCCTACGCGCGGCGCGTCGTCGAGGAATACAAGCGCTTCCTCTTCCTCGCCGGCGTCGCCGGCCACATCGTGACGCCGTCCGAGCACGTCGATCAAGCGTGGCACCTGCACCTCGTCTACACGCGCTCCTACTGGAACGATCTCTGCGAGAACGTGCTGCGCCGACCGCTGCACCACACGCCCGGCACCGGCGCCGAGACCGTCGACTTCCGCGCCTGCTACGAGCACACGCTCACGAGCTATCGCGCGTTCTTCGGCGTCGATCCGCCGCGCGACATCTGGCCCGATCGCAAGCGTCGCTTCGGCGCCGACCTCGATCACCGTCGCGTGTGGCGCGCCACCCACGTCGTCATTCCGAAGATCGTCGTCGTCGCCGCCGCCGTCCTCGTCGCATGCGCCGCCGCGCTCATCGCGGCGTGGTGGTGCGCGTGACCGCCGTCTCCGGAGCGGCGAACGCGATCGCCGCGGTGACGGCGGCGAGCGCGAGGAGCGAGATCCACGGCGTGCGGCCGGACCAATCGCCGAGGGCGCCCATGGCGACGATGACGACGACACCGCCGCCGTTGCCGGCGAGCATGACGAGGGCGGTGGCGGCGCCGTTGTCGCGTTTGTCGACGACCTCGCCGGTCATGGTGAGCAACAGCGCGAACGCCGGCATGAAGAAGAAGCCGAGCGCGGCGGCGCTCACCATCGTCGTCGCGAACGTGGTCGCGAACGCGAGCCATGCGCTGCACGCCGTCGCAAGCAACGCGCATAGGACGAGCGGCGCGCGCCGTCGCCGCAGCTTGTCCGCGATGATCGGCACGATGATCGCGCCGACGATCCCACCGCCGATGATCACGCCGCCGACGGCGCCGGCCTGCTCGGCGTCGAGGCCGCGCGGCGCGAGCAATTGCTCGAGCCACGTGGTCAATCCGTTGAAGTAGCCGAGCCCGAGCACGCCGAGCGCCGCGAGCACGAGCAAGCGCTTGTTGCGCAAGAGCGCGCCCCAGGACGACGGCTCTGCCGATGTTGCGACGCGCGACGCAGGGTCACGCCCTACGGAAGCGTCGCGCATGACGTGGGCGTCGACGGGGTCGCGCGTGTTGCCGACGTCGTGCGAGCGCGACGTCGGTGCCCGCTCACGTGCGAGCGCGAACCACATCACGGCGACTGCGGCGGCGAAGGCGGCGTTGGCGATCATCGCCGTGCGCATGTCGAACGCGACCACGAGCGGCGGCGTGGTCGCCAAGCCGAGCGCCATGCCGATGAACATGCCGACCGTGCCGAGGCCGGTGGCGAGCGCGGCTTCGTCGTCGGAGAACCAGTCGGCGACGAGCTTGTTGATGCCGTTCACCACGAACGGCTGCGCGACCGCGATGATGACCTGGCCCGCGAGCAGCGACGCGAAGCGATCGCTGTCGATGCGCACGACGGCGCCGAGCGCGGTCACGATCATGCCGCCGCCGACGACGGCGCGGTAGCCGCGCTTGTCGATCAAGCGCCCCGCGGGCAACGAGAGAAACACGTAGAGCAGCGGGAACGGCAGGACGAGCAAGCTCGCGACGTCGTCGGTGACGGCATACGTCTTCTGCACGTCGACGAGCAGCGGCGCGAAGTTGAGCCACAGCAATTGCGTGACGAGCGCGGCGAAGACGAACGCGACGAGGACGCGCCAACGCATATCAAGCACGAGCGCCGGCGGCGCCGCCCCTCCAACGTGAGTGCGTCACCGGTGGGTCACCAGATGCGCACGCGATCTTTCGGCGCGAGGTTGAGCTTGTTCTTCGGCGTCGGCTTGAACGCGTCGTAGAAGCCGTCGATGTTGCGGACGGTGTCGACGCGAAAGAGCGCGGGCGCGTGCGAGTCGGTGACGACCTGGTTGCGCAGCACGTCGTCGCGCAGCTTGGTGCGCCACGACTGCCCGAACGCGATGAAGAACGCCTGATCGGCGGGGAAGCCGTCGAGCTGCTTGGCGTTCGGCGCCGCACCGCCGAGCGTGGCGCGCCAGGCATCGTACGCGACGGCGAGGCCGGCGACGTCGGCGATGTTCTCCGACAAGCATTGCGCGCCGTTCACGTGCAAGCCCGGCAAAACCTCGTACTTGTCGAACTGCGCCGCGAGCGCCTTGCCCGCGTCTTTGAAGTGCGCGTAGTCGTCGTCGGTCCACCAACGCGCCATGCGGCCGTCGGCGTCGAACTCGCTGCCGCTGTCGTCGAAGCTGTGGCTGATCTCGTGTCCGATCACCGCACCCATCGCGCCGAAGTTGAGCGCCGGGTCCGCGTTCGCATCGAAGTACGGCGGCCGCAAGATCGCCGCAGGAAAGATGATCGTGTTGAGGAGCGGGAGGTTCATCGCGTTCACCTCCTGCGGCAACAACGCCCACTCGTCGCGATCGGGGGCGCTCACCAACTTGGCGCGATTGCGATCGTATTCGAAGAGCTCGGCGCGACGCGCGTTGCCGACGGCGTCGCCTTTGACGACGACGAGACCCGAATAGTCGAGCTTCTTGTCGGGGTAGCCCATGCCGACCTTGAGCGTGGCCACCTTCTCCTTCGCCTTGGTCTTGGTTGCCGCCGCCATCCACGGCAGCTTGTCGATGCGCACCGCGAACTGCTTCTTCAGCTCTTCGACCATCGCGATCGCTTTGGCCTTTGCCTCCGGCGGAAAATACTTCGCCGTGTACATGCGGCCGACGGCGAAGCCGAGGGCGCCGTTGGTGCCGTCGACGGCGCGCTTCCAGCGCGGGCGCTGCTCGGGGATGCCGTTCATCGCCGTGCCGAAGAACTTGAACGACTCGTCGACGAACGCCTTCGACAAGAGCGGCGCATAGTCCTCGACGACGTGGAGCTGCATCCACTCCTTCCACGTCGACAAAGGCTCGCTCGCCACCAACGCCGACAGCGACGCCACCGCCTTCGGCTGCCAGAACCACACGCTCTTCGTGTTCGTGGGCAAGCGCGCGCCTTCGAAGAACGCGGACCAATCGAGGCCCGGCGCCGTCGTCGCCAGATCCGCGACCGCGACCGCCTTCGGCTGGTGCACGTCCTGACACGCCGTGAGATCGGCGTGCGCCTCGGCGATCTTGGTCTCGAGGGCGACGATGCGCGCGGCCATGGCGTTGGCGTCGTCGTCGGACTTGGCGACGCCGGCGAGCTTCAACATCGCCGCCGCGTGCGCCGCATATTTCTTCCGCAGCTCGACCATGTCGGGCTTGGTCGACACGTAATACTCGCGCTCGGGCATGAGGATGCCGCCTTGCATGAGGTACGCGACGTTGTGCTTGGGATCGTCGAGCGCCTGCGCCACCCACACGCCGAGCAAGTTGGGCGTGTGGAAGTCGGTGGCGTTGAGGGCGTCGACGTCGGCGCGCAGCGAAGCACCGATGGCGCGCGAGAGCGCCTTCTTGTCGGCGATGGCGGCGACGTCGGCGAGCTCGCCCTCGATGGGCTTCTTGCCGAGCGCCTCGATGCCGGCCTCGTCCATCAGCGTGTTGTAATAGTCGCCGACCTTCTTCTCTTCCGCCGTCGACGACGTGCTCGCCGCCGCCGCCTTGATGAGCTCCGCCGTCTGCGCGCGCGCTTCTTCGTCGAGCGCTTCATCGAGGCCCACGCCCGGCTTGTCCGCGGGGATGGTGGTCTTCTTCACCCACGTCCCGTTCGTGTACGCGAAGAAGTCGTCGGCCGGCGCCACCGCCTTGTCCATCCCGTCGACGTCGATGTGGCCGGCGGCGAGCACGGCAAATGTTGCGAGGCCGATTGCGTTCGTGAGCATCGCGCCTGTTACCACGGAAGGCGCGCGCGGTTCGACCCGCGCACGAGATGTCGGAATAATGTCGGCGCCGCCGTCGTCGACACGCGATGATGCAGGACCGAATGCCCCCCGTGAAGCTGCCGCTCGTGATGGAGACCGATCTCGGGCGCGATCCCGACGACTTGTTCGCGCTGTTGTTCTTCATCGGCGCCGGCGTCCCGCTGCGCGCGATCTGCGTGAGCCCGGGCGATCACGATCAAGTCGCGGTGGTGAAGGCGGTGCTGCGCCACTTTGCGCTCGAGAAGAGCGTCCCGGTGCTCACGCCGGCCGCGCGCGTCGTCACGCGCTCGATCAACCCCTTCCACATCGCGGTCGCGCGCGCGCTCGGCGTCGACGTCAAAGCGTCGCTCGACGACACCGGTCGCGCGATCGGAAATGCGGCGGCGCCCGACGGACACGAAGACGCGCTGCCGCTCGAGCCCGTCGACGCCTTCATCTGCGGTCCTTCGCTGATGGCGCATCGCTTGAACGCGCGCTCGATCACGATGCAGGGCGGCTTCGTGCCGTACTCGGCGCATCGGCCGAAGAACGTGCCGACCCTCGACAAGTTCGAGGGCAAGGACTCGTTCGCGACCTTCAACCTCGGCGGCACCAAGGCCGACGTCCGCGACGCGTTGCTCGACGCCGACGTCCCGCACCGCTTCATCGGCAAGAACGTCTGCCACACCGTCGTCTACACGAAGGACATCCACGCGCGCTTTGCGCCAACGTTGTTGTCGTCGTCGTCGCCGTCGTCGTCGTCGGCGGCGTCGGCGGCGCAGCTCACCGCGCGCTTCATGGCGCTCTATCTCGAGACGCACGAGCAGAAGGCATTCCACGATCCGCTCGCGGCGTTCCTCATGCTCCACCCCGAGCACGGCGTGTGGCTCCCGCTCAAGCCGCAGCGCGTGCGCGGCGGCTTCACCGCGGTGCCCGCCGAGAAGAACCACCTCTCGCTCGTGGACCTCACGGGCGAGATCTGGCCGGCGTACTTCGCATCCTTCTCGGTCTGAAACGAGCCTCTTGCCTTCGCCTTTTGCCTCTTGCCCGCGACCTCTTGCCTTCGCCCGCGGGCAAGAGGTCGCGGTCAAGAGGCAAGAGGCAAGAGGCAAGAGGCTCGTGGGGCGCGCCGTTACTCCGCGAGGCGTTCGGCGACTTTGCGCAAGAGCGCGTCGGGCGTGATGGGCTTCGGCAAGAAGGCGACGCCGGCGTCGAGGACGCCGTGATGCACGATGGTGTTGTCGGTGTAGCCGGACATGAAGAGCGTCTTCAACGAGGGGCGCGCCGCCGTCAGCAGATCGGCGAGCGCCTTGCCCGTCATCTCGGGCATGACGACGTCGGTGAGGAGCAAGTCAATGGCGCCGGCGTCGGCGGCGCAGAGCGCGATGGCGGCCTTCGGCTCTTCGGCGACGAGCACGGTGTAACCCGCGCGCTCGAGGATGGTGCACACGAGGCCGCGCACGGAGGCGTCGTCTTCGACGAGCAGGACGCGCGTGCCCGGCTTCGCGCGCGCCGGCGCCGGCGGCGGCGTCGACGGAGAAGCGCGCGCGGCGGCGTTGGCGGCGACGGGGAAATAGACCTTGAACGTGGTGCCGCGACCGACCTCGCTGTAGAGCCAGATGCTGCCGCCGCTCTGCTTCACGATGCCGAAGACGGTCGCAAGGCCGAGGCCGGTGCCGTGACCGATGCCTTTCGTGGTGAAGAACGGCTCGAAGATGCGGCTCTGCGTCACCTTGTCCATGCCGTGACCCGTGTCGGTCACGGCGATCATCACGTGCGGGCCGGGGCGCGTCTCGACGTGCGTGCGCGCGTATTCCTCGTCGAGGACCACGAGGCCGGTCTCGACGCTGATGCGCCCGCCGTTCGGCATGGCGTCGCGCGCGTTCACCATCAAGTTCACGAGCACCTGATCGATCTGCGACGGATCCGCGAAGATCGGCTTCACGTCTTCGCCGAGAAAGAGCCGCAGCTCGATGTTCTCGCCGATGAGGCGCGCGATCATCGTGCGCAGCGCCGTGATCGAGGCGTTCACGTCCATCACGCGCGGCGCGAGGATCTGCTTGCGGCTGAACGCGAGGATCTGCCTCGTCAAGTCGCGCGCGCGCTCGCCCGCGTGCCGAATCTCGTTGAGGTCGTTGATGATGGCGGTGTTGCCGGCGTGGTCGGCGGCGGCGAGATCGGAGACGCTCAAGATGATCGACAGGAGGTTGTTGAAGTCGTGGGCGACGCCGCCGGCGAGCCGCCCGATGGCGTCCATCCTTTGCGACTCGCGCAGCTGCTCCTCGATGCGCTTCTTCTCCGTGATGTCGGTGATGAGCGACACCGCGCCGCTGTACCTGCCGTCGTCCATCATCGACGACGACGACACCGCCACATCGAGCGTGGATCCATCGAGCCGCAACAGGCGCATCTCGAGCACGTCTGCGATGCCGGCACGTCGTCGCACGAGGCGCGCGTCGCTCGCCGCGCGCTCGTCGGCGGGGATGCGTTCGAGCGCGCTGCCGCCGACGAGGTCGTCGGGTGTCGCGGCGCCCAGCATTTCACACAGGCGGCGGTTCACGAACGTGGTGCGGCGCTCGGCGTCGGTGACCCAGATGCCTTCGTGCGCGGTGTCGACGATGCGGCGCAAGCGCGCTTCGCTCTCGTCGAGGCGCGCGAACAAGCGCGCGTTGGCGAGCGCGAGGCTCGCGTGATCGGCCATGGTCTGCGCGAGGCGTCGCTCGTCGGCGCCGAGCACCACGCGCGCGGGGCCGTGGCGCAAGAGGCTCAAGATGCCGAGGCTCTCGCCGTCGTGGCGAAGCGCGATGAGCACCTGGCTCGAGATGTTCATCGCCCGCACGATCGCGCGCTGCTCCTCTTTCTCGAAGCGGCGCGCGAGGAACTCGTCGTCGATCTGCGCGGTGAACGACGTCTCGCCGGTGCGGAACACCTGCGTGGTCACGTGAGGCGAGTCGAGCCTGATCGGCGCGGCCGCGATGACACCGCGCAAGATCGCGAGCGCTTGTGCGTCGTCGTCATGCGACGCGACGACCTCGAGCATGGTGCCGTCGCGCGACGGCACGCCGATCGCACAGAAGCCGCCGACCGCTTCGGCCATGCTGCGGGCGATGGTGTCGAACAAGCGCGGCAGCGCCACCGACGCTTCGGCGTAATCGCGCACCGCGCGCGAGAGCAGCTCGAGCTGCTTGCGCAAGACGCTCGCTTCTTCCTCCTCTGCGCCGCCGTCCTGACCCATCCGGGCAGCCTACCCTGTCCTCGTCCGGCGTTTGTTACATGCGCGCGCGGTGTCCGCTGTCGCCGCTGCTGCGTTTGCTGCTGCGCCGGAGCAAGAGCGCGAGGCCGGCGGCGACGATGGCGACGGAGACGACGCCGATGAGCGCGCCCCACACGAGGTAGAAGCCGCCGAACGACGCCGCCACCGACGCCACGTCGCTCGTCCCCGGACCCTCCGCGGTGTGCGCGGTCGCGGTGAACAAGTAGTCGCCGCGCGAGAACACGGAGAGGCCGAGGTCGACGCCGACGAACGCGCATGCGATTTGCGTGTGCACCGGCTTCAGCCTGGCGCCGAGCGCGAGGAAGAGCGCGCCCCACGCGCCGACGACGACGCGGCCGAACACGTTGTCGACGACGGCGACGGCGCCGGCGACGAGCAACGCGCCGAGCACCACGAGTGCGACCCGCGAGATCGCGCGGCGTCGTGCGAAGACGAAGAAGAGCGCGGCCGCGCACGCGGGGCCGATGAGGCCGGCGGCGGCCACGATGCCGTTCTTGGTGTCGCCGAGGCCGTCATGCGGCGTGACGCCGGAGCCGTCGGCGAACACGCGCAGCATGAACGTGTGGCTGCCGAGCGCGACGGCGCACAACGCGTGACCGAGCTCGTGCATGAACGTCTGCAGCCACACGAAGGGCCGCAGCAACAAGCCCACGAACGGCAGCGCCGGCAACACGACGCTCGCGACCGCCGCGACGACGAGCGCCGTGCGCGCGTTGCCGGCGACGTCGTCGTCGGCGTCGGCGCCACGGGCGTTCGATGTGCGCGCGTTGCCGGGGACGTCGTCGTCGCGGGCGTCGCGGGCGGTGCTCGCAGTGCGCGCGTCCGGCATAGCGCCGATCGTAGCGACGCGTGCGCGGGGCGTCAGCGGTAATAGACGTACGCGCGGCGCGCTTCGTGACCGGAGTACCGATCGGCGACGTCGCCGTGGCCGTCGTGCCGCACGGTGTTCGACGGCGCGTCGCCGCCGGTCTGCGCCACGCTCGCGCGGTGGCCTTCCGCGAACGTGACGACGTCGAAGTGATCGGTGCGCGCGGTGCGGCCGTCGGTGCGCCGCACGAAGATGTCGTCGATGCCGGCGCTGCGATGCACGCACTGCTTGTCGCCGTCGCACGATTGAAAGAGCGGGTCGACGAAGCCGAGATCGCGACCGCCGCCGGCTGCAGCGCCGCAATGGGACGAGCCGGCGCCGAGCTCGGTGTTCATCTCTCGGTACCAGCAGCGGTAGTCGCCGGTGTCGCCGTCGAAGAGGCGATCGTTGAAGTCGCCGGCGACGATGTCGAGGGCGGCGGCGCGGCCGAGCCCCGCGTGATCGTTCGGGCCGCCGTCGAAGCCGTCGACGATCTCTTCCATGTTCTTGGAGCTGCACGCGTGCCACGTCCACTGCCGCGTGCTGACGACGACGACGTCTTCATCGGCGAGCTTGTCGTGCAGCTTCACGCGCAGCGTCTCGTAGCCCGAGTTGTTCGAGCGCGCGTCGCACGTCTTCGGCTGGCGCGCGAACCCGCGCCCGAACGGCATCCACAGTCGCGATTGACGACGTCGAAGCGCGACGTGCGATAGATGATGCCCGTCGTCACCTTCGGCTTCGGGTGCACCTGGTTGCCGAACCGATCGTCGGCGGGTTGGTTCTGCGCCACGATGCCCGTGTAGTGCGCGCCGAGCCGCCGCGTCATGAACGCCGCGAGCTCGTCCACGTCGGCCTTGCCCGAGAGCTGCTGCACGAGGAACACGTCGGGTGCGAGCGGGGCCTCGGCCATGCTGTGCACGAGATCCTTCCAGTCGTAGATCATGTTCTCGATGTTGTTCGAGTAGACCACGATGCGATTCGCGTCGGTGTTCGTGTGCAGCGCCGCTTCGTCTGCGGACGCATCGACCTCGTCCACGTCGTCGAGCTCGGAGCCGCACGCCGTCGCCGCCGCCAACACCATCGTCGTCGCCGCCGCCATCGCCGCCATCGCAAACATCGTGGCCTTCGCGGGTGTCATCGTCGTGTTCATGCGCACACCGTATGGCGCGTCGCGCGGCGCGAGTGGTGTCCTCGGGTGTCGCGGCGTCGGGCGATCGGTGTCGCCCATTCGGCGGAGCGCTCCGTCGCGAAGCGCTGAGCGCGCGGCGCCTATTCGGCGGAGGTCGGCGCGGGGGCGGCGCCCGGCTGATCGGTGAAGATGGCGACGAGGTCGGCGACGTCGCTGAGGACGCTGCCGGCGTCGGCGGGGAGCGCGATGAGATCGTTGGTGGCGCCGGTGAGCTTGGGCACCGCGGGTGCGAGGTCCATCGCGATGAGCGGTTGCGCGGTGGCTTGCTGCGTGACGTCGTTGCCCATGCCTTGCAGCTCGGGGACGAGCGCCTTGGCGTCCTCGATGGCGTGCAGCGTGAGGTCGGCGACGGAGAGCGCGGCGATGCCGATGCCGGCGAGCGACGCCGGATCGGGTTTGGTCTTCACGGTCTCGGCGTCCTTCTTCGCGACGACGAGCATCTTGTGCGCGACCTTCATCGCGCGCAGCGTGCGATATGCGCGCGTGAGGCCGTCATTCACGCGATTGACCGTGCCCTTGGCCTCGCTGCTCGGCTCTTCGATGAGCTCGTAGCCGAGCTCGGGATCTTTCTTGAACACGTTGTATTTCTGCACGACCGCGTTGACGTCGTCGGCGTGCTCTTCGATCGACTTTTTGATCTGCGCCTGCAGCGCGCCGATGATGAAGGGCTTGGCGTGCGTCATCGCCATCTTGATGATCTGCGGCGCGGGCGCCGGCACCGCCGCGAGCGCGGGCTCGAGCCGCTCATCGGCGAAGTCGACGACGCCCTTGGCCTTGTCCGCCATCGACGACGACAACATGGTGCTCGTCTTGTCTTTCTCGAGGTACTCGAGGTGGTAGTCGGCGGGCTTGAAGTAGTGGAGCTTCTCGGCATCGGGTCCCGCACAGCCGCTGCCCATGCAAGCTGCAACGACGACGGCGAACGCGACGATGACGTATTGTTGATGACGCACGAGCGAACGCTACCGCGTCATCGGGAAAATCGGGTACCGACCGCGCCGTCGCCGGTCAGCGCTGACGCAAACGCGCCTGCATCTTGAGCACCAAGGATGGCGACGGCGCCGACGCCCTCGTCGAGGATCGAGAGCGCCTCTTCGACCTTGGGGATCATGCCGCCGTTGATGACGCCGTCTTTGATGAGCCCGCGCGCCTGCTCGGGGTTCAACGTCCCGAAGCGCGACGCCTTGTCCTTGATGTCGCGAAACACGCCGCCGACCGCGGTCACCAACAAGAGCACGTCGGCCTTCATCTCTTTGGCCACGCGCACCGCGGTGGTGTCGGCGTTGATGTTGAAGATGCGGCCGCCGTCGTCGACGCCGAGCGTGCCCACGACCGGCACCACGCCGAGCGACGCGAGCGACGACAAGAGCGCGGCGTCGACGCCGACGACGTCGCCGACCTCGCCGTAGTCGACGAGGCCCTCGTGTCCGCTCACGGTCATGGGCGCGCGTTTGTGCGCGCGAATGATCGAGCCCGAGGCGCCGTGGCACCCGAACGCTTTGACGCCGGCGCCGATGAGCGCCGCGCACAGGCCGACGTTCACCTCGCCGCAGATCGCCTGCGCCACCACCGTCAAATCTTCGCGCGACGTCACGCGGCGCCCGGCGATCTTCACGGCTTTGAGGCCGAGCTTCTCCTGCAGCGCCGTCACCTGCGGCCCGCCGCCGTGGATCATCACGACGCGCGCGCCGCTGTCGACGAGGTCGCGCACGTTCTTGCCGAGGCCGATGCGCTGCGCGTCGTCCTGCAGGACGTCGCCGCCGACCTTCACGACGACCAGGCGCGACGACGACGACGACGTCACGGCCAGAGACCCGGCTGATCGAGGCCCATGTATTCGTCGACGCCGGTCATCAAGTTGAACGACTGGATCGCCTGGCCGGCGCCGCCCTTGATGAGGTGTCGATGGCGCTCATCACGCAGAGCGTCTTCTTGCCGGTGTCCTCGTCGACGCGCGTCTCGATGCCGATCTCGATGCGCGCGGTGCCCGCCACCGCCGCCACCTCGGGCACTTGACCCAAGGGCATCACGCGAATGAGGCGCTCGCCCTCGTAGATCTCGCGGAACATGGCGTGCACGCTCTCGCGCGTGGCGCCTTCGGGCATGTCGAGCTGCGAGATGGCGAGGATGCCGCGCGAGAGCGGCGCCGAGATGGGCACCATGTCGAGGGCGACGGCGGCGCCGCCGGCGTCGCCGAGCGTCTGCACGATCTCGCTGCGGTGTTGGTGCGCGAGCACCTTGTACGGCTTCAAGTTCACGGCGCGCACCGGATGATGCGTGCCCTCCTGCGGCTTCTGCCCCGACCCCGACGACCCCGTCATCGCCACCGTTCTCACGTTCACGTTCTTGAGCAGGCCGCGCTTGGCGAGCGGGATGAGCCCGGTGGCGATGCAGGTGGCGAAGCAACCCGGCGACGCCACGTATTTGGCCGTCTTGATCTTCTCGCGATGGAGCTCGGGCAATCCATAGACGAAGGTGCCGAGGCGATCGGGGCAGGGGTGGCCGGGTGCGTAGTCGCGGTCGTAGTCCTTGAGCGAGCGCAGGCGGAAGTCGCCGCTCAGATCGATGATCTTCACCGGCAGCGGGAAGAGCTCCATCGCCACCTTGGCCGTGGTCTTGTGCGGCATGCCGAGGAAGACGACGTCGGCGCCCTTGGCGGCTTCGGCCGGCGGCACGTCGACGAGCTTCAGGTCGCTGAAGCCCGCGAGCGTCTTGTGCACGTCGCCGACGCTCTTGCCGACCTCGTCCTTCGACGCCACGCACAGGATCTTCACGTCCTTGCGCACGACGAGGTGTCGCAACAATTCCGAAGCGCCGTACCCGGCGCCGCCGATGATGGAGACGTTGATCATGCGGACAGGGCTACGAAGTCGGAGCGATCAGGGCAACAGGATGCGGCCGGGGGCGCCGTTCGCGCCGGTCTGCGTGTGGCACGACATGCAGTTGCCGTCGGTCTGGCCGGTGGTCATCTCGCGCGTGCGGCCTTCGAACGTGAGGCGCACGGTGTACGGCGCGATCGCGGTGAGGTCGCCGCTGAAGAAGAAGTTGCCGGCCTCGTTGGTATCGGACGAGCCGGCGACGCTGCCGTCGTTGCCGATGATGTCGATGGTGACGCCGGGGATGCCGCGGCAGTCCTCTTCGTCGTGGAAGCGACCCATGACGGTGCCGGCGACGACGAGGTCGGGGCCGTGCTCCTGCGCGTGGCATTGGATGCAGTTGTTGCCGGGGTGCATCACCTCCGACTCGCGATCGCCGAGCGTCCACCATTGGCCCGTGGAGCAGGCGTCGGCGTGTCCGCTCGCCGGCACCGTGGCCGAGTAGCCGCCCGGCGGCGCGCCGACGTCGGGGAGCGTGGGCTCCTCCTCGACGTCGCCCTCGCCTTCACCTTCGCCGACGTCGCCTTCGCCTTCGCCCTCACCGGTCTTGGTGGGCGTGCATGACGAGACAATGGCGAGAGCGACGACGACGAGGGAGAGGCGCAGCATGCCCGCACGCTGCCACCGGCCTCGTCGACGTCAATCGGGATCGCCCCTGGCTGGCGAGAATCCGCGTCAGAGGACGCTGACAATGGTCCCGTCGTCGAGGGTGCAGGTGCCGTTCTCGGGGTTGCCGCTGGTGCGGACGACGTCGTCGGCATTGGGCGGGACAGTAAGCCCCGAGAGCTCCATCATCACCATGCGCACCATGGCGGTGTCGAGGTGCGTGACGACGTAGCAGGGGATGGACGGCTCGAGGTGGGCGCCGCCGACGCCGGAGTCGTCGGTGAGGAACAGGTAGCGGCCGCCGGTGAGCTGTGCGGCGGAGCGCATGGAGAATTCGAGGAGCTTGTCGGCGCCGCTCGCCGAGATCGGATAGATGTGGACGTCGGCGCCGGCGGCGGCGGTGATGGCGGCGGTCATCGCGTCGGCGTGGTCGACGTGGTGCGGCGCGTCGCCGACCCAGAAGACGATGCGCGCGACGTCGGCGCCCTGGCGCCAGTCGAGCTGGAGCACGTCGTTGAGCGCCTGGTCGTCGGCCTCGGGGTAATCGCCGCCGCCGCCGGAGAACTCTTCGCCGAGTCGATCCTGCGCCACGCTGATGTCGCTCGAGAAGCCGACCGCGCGGGTGACGTACGTGTCGCCTTCGTCCTTGTACGTGAGCACGGCCCAGCGCACCTCGTTCACGCCATTGTTGCTCGCATACGTTTGCACCGCCGACGAGATCGCCTCGAGCTCGTCCTGCAGGTACGCGATCTCGTCGCCCATGCTGCCGGTGGTGTCGAGGACGATGGCGACGTCGAGGTCGCTCTTGGCCGTGCGCTGTGCGAAGCGCTCGTGCGCCGCGTTGCGGTCCTCGCGCGTGATGTGCGGGGCGCCGTCGAGCGTCTGCTCGTAGTCGTCGAGGTACGCGAGGAACCAGTCGTAGTTCAGGTTGTCGTCCCAAGCCCCCGCCGTCAGGATCCCGCTGCCGCCGCCGCCGTCGCCTTCGCCCTCGCCCTCGCCTTCGCCTTCGCCTTCGCCGCCGAAGTCGCCCTCGCCTTCGCCCTCTCCTTCCCCTTCGAAGCCGCCCTCTTCGCCTTCCCCTTCAGCGGCGCCGTTGGAGTCGGCGCAGCCGGCGAACGGCGTCACGGCGACGAGAAAGAGCACGGGCGCGGCGGTGCGCAGATTTGCGAGCGAGAGCATCAGGACCTCCAGGCGAGCGGGTCCCGACCCGATCGCAAGCGACCCGATCGCAAGCGACGTGCCTGCGTCACACCCCACACGTCATGCGCCACCTGCCTCGACTCTCCAAACGATCGCGACATTTCTGTCGTGGCCGCCGCGCAACATCTTGCGCGATCCCGTTCGCGAACCTCCGCGCTGCGTTCTTGTCGTCGTCGTCGTTGTCGCCGCCGCAGCCGGCACGCGGTTCGCTAAGCTCTCAAACATGATGCGCGTCCTCGTCGCCCTCCTGCTCGCCCTCGGCGCCTGTCACCCTGAGGCGGCGGGCGAGGGCGAAGGCGAGGGCGAAGGCGAAGGCGAAGGCGACTTTCATTGCGGCAAGAGCAGCTGCGCGCTCGACGACGCCACGGGCCTGGCGACATGCGACGACGGTGCGTCCACCAACCGCGTCGTCGCCGTTCCCTGTCCCGACCTTGGGGTACCCGTGGAACCGGGGCGCGGCACGGGTTGCCACACCCACGACGAGTGCCCCGCTGGCACCTTCTGTGTCGTTCGCGGTGGGGTCGTCCTCGGCGGCGAAGGCGAGGAGGAGACCGACTGCCTTGCACCATGCGTCGTCGACGAGGATTGCGCCACGACGGAAGCCTGTGTCTGTGGCGTCGATGAAGGTGAGCCCTTCAACCGATGCGTCGCCGCGGGTTGTAAGACGAATGACGATTGCGCCGAAGGTGTTGCTTGCGGCCTCGGACGCGAAAACCTCTGCTCGACCGCGCATCGCCTCGAATGCCGCAACGATGACACCTGCGACCCGGAGGAGTGCCGCGGCTGTTTTGCCGACGGCCCGGGTCAATGGCGAACGGAAGAGGGCGATTGCGATTGAGCCTTGAGCAGCAGCAGCGCCGAGCGCCGCCGGCCTCCAGCGCGAGCTTTGCCCGCGCGCGCGCAAGATCTTGCGCGATGCCTCGACCTGCGCGTTGACTCGGAGCCGTGACATGCTTCGAGAGTGTTCCCGTTCGCGAACCTCCGCTGCCTTCTCGTCGTCGCCGTTGTCGCCGCCGCGATCGCCGGTTGCCCGCGCACGATCACGCACGACGTCGACGCGGGCCCCTGCGGCGTCACCGACTGCGCCCTCGACGACGAGACCGGCATCACGACTTGCGATCAAGGCGCGAGCCAGAACCGCACGACGCAAGTCGCCTGCGCCGAGCTGCCACCGCCGCCCGAGCCACAGCACGGCACCGGATGCGTCGCGCACAGCGAGTGCCCCGACGGCACCTTCTGCGTGATCGTCGACGACGCCGTGTTCCAGGACGATGTGCAAGAGACCGAATGCCAGGCGCCGTGCTCCACCGACGACGACTGCGGCGAGGGTCGCGCTTGCATGTGCGCTCTTTATAGCGAACGACCCTTCAATACCTGCGTCCCGGCACGCTGCCGAACTGACGACGAGTGCGGCGGCACTCATCGTTGCGGCATCGCGCAGCAATATTGCACGCGCCATGTCGAGCTTGCGTGTCGCACCGACGACTTGTGCGCGAACTGCGGCTCGTGCTTCCCCGACGCCGAGGGCTCCTGGAGCAGCGTCGACGGCGATTGCGATTGATTTACACGTAACGAGAGGTACCTGATGTCATTGCGTTCTGCGTTCGTCGTCGTCGTTCTCCTCGTTGGTGCCACCGGTGCCAGCGCGCAGGAGTGCGGCGGTCTCTTTGAAATCACCGATTGCCATGAGTGCTTCACGCATGCCGGCTGCGTGTTCACCTTTGCGAAAGGCGACAATCTTTTCACGTGTGCGCCCGCTTGCCAGGAACAACCCTGCTTCACCGACGAATCGCAGTGCCCTGCCGGCGAGGGTGAAGGCGAAGGCGAAGGCGAGGGTGAGGGCGAGGGTGAAGGCGAGGGCGAAGGCGAGGGCGAAGGCGAGGGCGAGCCCGGCTCCTGCAACGACGCGTGCGACTGCAACGTCGGC
>JADMIO011525494.1_pt1 | contig 15903 bp, 19 predicted proteins | sample 8958161 | NCBI WGS metagenome assembly JADMIO01 (sample SAMN16585339, study PRJNA669376) | soil metagenome | isolation source: Crop rotation soil | place: USA: Cullars Rotation, Alabama | collected 2011
GCCGCGACTTCAAGTCACGTGAATTCCAAGCTTCGGATCCCACTGTGCTGGAAAGCGTCGAGGTCGCTTTCGCTTTGGCTTCCGCGAAGCGCAGCGGCCAGTGCGCCCACGAGCTGGCCGGTGAGTCCGAACTGCGGCTGGCGGGTGTCGCGCGCGAGGGTCCCCGCCTCGGCGCCCGCCGCCTCGGCCGCTTCCCAATCACCCGCGTAGGTGGCAGCCCATGCGTAGTGGACCAGCGCCTGTGTCAGCATGCCGAGCCTGCTCTGCTCGCGCAGCTGCTCGACCGCGCGCGCGAGGAACCGCGACCCTCGTGCGAAGTCGCCCGCCTTCTCGGCGGCGATGCCCACGTACATCGCTGCGACCGGATCGGTCAACTCCTGCAGCCGGATGCGTGCCACTCGGCGCCGCACCGACGGCGCCGTCAACTCCGGATTGGCGAGCGCGACGACGGCCAGCAGTCGTGAGTCGTCGTCCGGAAAGCCGATGGCTTCGGCCGCATCGACGACGTACCGCCGCGTTTCGGCGCGGGCTCGTGTCCACCAACAGCGATGTGCGATCGGGACCAGGGACTGCAACGCCGCATCGCGATCGCCGCTGGCGAGCATTTGATCCGCGATCGTGACGAATGTCCTGGCGGCGCCCTTCTCGAACCACACGTCACCGGTGATCATCTGATGCAGCCAGGCGATGCGGGCGGCCTCGAGGGGACCCACCTCGAGGGCGTCCGCCTCACTCAAAAGCCGTCCGACCACGTCAATGAGCCCGAGGTCGTACACGAGCTCCGCTGCCCGCACGAGCCGCTCGCCCTTCCGCCTGGGATCCGCGGTGAGCATGGCGGCGCGCTCGAGTGCGGCCGCGGCGACCATGACGGCGCCGCGCCGGAGCGCGATCTGCGCCTGCTCGTCCAACGCAGACGCAACTTCCTCGTCATGCCCCAGCTTCGACGCGGCGCGGTGCCACAGCCGGCGCTCGGGATCACTTACGACTTCCGCCAAGGCCGCGAACATGGCGACCCGCTGGGCCGGCGGTGCCATGCTCTCGACCGCCGACCGGATCAGCGGATGATGAAAGCGCACTTCGGATCCATGCGCCTCCGCGAGGCGACTTGCGGCCGCACTGTCCAGTGCAGAGAGCAAGACCTCTTTCTCGGCGACGACCGTGGCAGCAGACAGGAGTTCCTCGATCGAGGCCCTGCCGTCGAGTGCGGCGGCAAGCAGCGCCAGCCGCGTGTCCTCAGCGAGTGCGTCGAGACGCGCCCCGAACGCGCGCTCCAGCCGGGCGCTCAGGATCGCGGGCGTCGGCGACAGCAGTTCGACGGGGTCGCGGGACTCCGGCATGGCCCGGGCAAGCTCCACGAGCCCAAGCGGATTGCCGGCAGCCTCGGCCAGCACGCGGGTCCGCGCGTCCGGGGACAACCCGGACGCGACGCGGTCGAGCAGCTTCTCAGAATCCGATGACGACAGCCGGTCCAAGCGCAGCACTGGCAACCGAGCCTCCTCGAGCGCGGTAGCAAACCCGTCGCGAAGGGCGGCGATGAACGCGGCCGGCTCGTTGTCGAGCCGGCGGGCGATGAAGGTCAGTACGTCAAGGCTCGAGCGGTCGAGCCACTGCGCGTCGTCCGCGATCAACAGGAGCGGGCTGGAGTCGGCGGCGTCGGAAACGAGCCGGTAGGCGGCAAGGGCGACCCGGAATGGATCCGGCTCCACCAGGTCGTCGACGCCGAACGCTGCTTCGAGCGCTTGTCGCTGCGCCTCGGGAAGTCCCTCGATGCGCTTTCCGATCGGCCGTAGCAGTTGGTGCAGTCCCGCGAAGGCGAGCTCCGACTCGGACTCGACGCCCATGGTTGCGAGGGTGCGAGCGCCGAGGGAGCTTGCGCGGGCACGCGCGCGGTCCAGCAACGCCGACTTCCCGATCCCGGCTTCCCCCCGAATCACCAGCGCTCCACCGCGGTCGCGAACGCGGTCCAAGAGGGCGTCGACCCGGGCGACCTCGTCGTCGCGCCCGATCAGCTCGTCGGTCGCATCCGAGGGGCTCAAGACGGACATGGTCCGAGCATAAGCGGAAACAGTCAGATGACTGAAGCGACGGGTACTCATCGAGCGTACCGTCGCTTCGTGGCGATCGGCCACGAGACCTACACCGCAAGACGGCTGACCGTCGAGGTGCCAGGCGTCCGCGAGTTCCAGCGGCTCTATGAGGAGGCGGTGCCCGCGAATCCCCTGGACGAGATCGCTGCGCTCGTGCGACGCGGGGCTAGCTGGGCGGAAGTGCTGGACACACACGCCGAAGCTGCCCCGTACGGTTTTCTCATCTACTGGCGCAACGACGTCCATGGGGTGATGCAGCTCGCGGGCGACGAGTACGACTGTGTCGCGTACCTCATGGGAAACGTCACCACTGCCGAGCAGATGTTCCGCCACGATCCCCGCGCGATGCTCTACGCGCCGCTTCGGACGGTCATCTGGGAAGACCGAGACGAATGCGCGTGGTTCACCGTGGACCAGCCGAGCATGCAGTTCGGAAGCTTCGGAATCCCCGCGGTCTCGGCAGTCGGGGTCGAGCTCGACCGCAAGCTCGCGGCGCTCTTGGAGGCGCTGCGCGTCGAGGTGCCGATGGCGCTGCTCTCCTCCACCCAAGCCGTCTGATCATCGAAGAACCAGTCGCATGACTCAAGAGAGTGCGGACACCACGAGTCAGGCTCCTGCTCGATTGCACCCGTACTACCGAAAGGATTGCTATGTCCACGCAGACGAAGCCCAGCATCGTGTTCGCACACGGACTGTGGGCCGACGCGTCGTGCTACAGCAAGGTGATCCCCACGCTTCAGGCGGAGGGGCACGAAGTGGTGTCTGCCCAGAACAGCCTCGACTCGCTCGAGGGCGATGTCGCCGCTGTCAGGCGAGCGCTGGGGCGGGTCAGCAGCCCGGCGATCCTCGTTGGCCACTCGCAGGGCGGAACCATCATCACGCACGCCGGAACCGACGACCGTGTTGCCGGGCTGGTCTACATCGCCGCACTCGCCCCGGATGAAGACGAAACGGCGAGCAGCCTCCAGGCCCAATTTCCCACCACCGACGTGTTCGACCACATCGAGATCGCGGAGGGACGGATCTGGCTGCTCCCGGACGGGATCGACTGCTTCGCGGGGGATCTGTCGGAGGAGGAGCAGAAGCTCGTCTGGGCGACGCAGGGCGTGCCGTCCGCGAACCTGTTCGACCAGAAGGTTCCAGGCGCCGCTTGGAAGTCGAAGCCGAGCTGGTACATCGTGGCGAACAACGACCGAACGGTCCATCCCGACCTGGAGCGCTTCGTGGCGAACCGCATGGGTGCGACCACGTACGACGTGGACAGCAGCCATGTTCCGATGCTCTCCAACCCGCGCTACGTCCTGGACGTGATTCGCGCCGCGGCCACCGCCGTCGCGGGATCGGCGGCCGCTGTTGCATGAGGTGCTTTGATGAGCGCCACAGACGCATCGATCAAACGAGTCACGGCCGAGAACGGGATCGAGTATGCGTATCGCGAGCTCGGAGCCGGCGCGGTGCCGCTCGTTCTGTTGCAGCACTTCCGCGGCAATCTCGACAACTGGGACCCCGCGCTGATCGACGATCTCGCCGGGGAGCGACTCGTCGTCACGTTCGACAACGTCGGAGTCGGGGGGACGACCGGAGTGACGCCGAACACCGTCGAGGCGATGGCTCGGGGCGCGATCGCCTTCATCGAGGCGATGAGCTTCAAGCAGATCGATCTGCTCGGGTTCTCGATCGGCAGCTTCCTCGCACAAGAGATCGCACTGATTCGTCCAGACCTGCTGCGGCGTGTCGTGCTTGCGTCCTCGGCTCCACAGGGTGCGGCCGGAATGCACGGCTGGGCGCCGGAGGTGATCGGCGCGGTTGGTGAGCCGGAACCGAACCCGCAGGGATACCTCGACGTCTTCTTGGCTCACACCGGCACGAGCCGCGAAGCTGGGCAGCAGGTCGCCGGGCGCATCTTCGGGACGACGACCAATCGAGATGCGCCGACCACATGGCAGACCCGCCAAGCGCAGTACGACGCCGTCTGTACGTGGGGGATCCCGAACCACTCGCTGCTCGAGCGCGTGGCGGCGATCGAGCAGCCGGTGTTCGTCGCCAACGGCGACAGCGACCCGATGATCCTGCCCCGCTACTCGTATCTGCTGGCGGGACTGCTCCCGGACGCGCGGCTCACCATCTACCCGGACTCGGCCCACGGCTTTCTCTTCCAGCATCACGGCCAGTTCGCCGCGGACGTCAATGCCTTTCTCGCTGAGGCCGGCTGATCGAGCGTCAACCACCGAAGACGAAGGAGCCATTCATGGCAACCACGCCAGGACATTCGCCCATCACGCCGTTATTTCGGGTCTGCGATGGAGTGCGCGTGCGGTTCGCTGACAACAAGGCGGACTCGTCGACGGTAACGGTGTTGATGTTGAGCCCATGGCCGGAGAGCCTCTGGGCATACCGCCGGATCTGGGACCGGGTGTCGGCGGTCGCTCGCGTAGTTGCGATCGACCTGCCGGGCTTTGGCCACTCCGACGGTCGGCCGGAGCTGATCGCTCCCGACGCGATGGGCACGTTCCTTGCGCGCCTGATCGACGAGTGGAGCCTGGACGCGCCGCACGTCGTCGGTCCCGACGTCGGCACCGCCGCCGCGTTGTTCTTGGCGGCCAACGCTCCGGACCGGATCACGAGCTTGACCATTGGCGGAGGCGCGGTGCGCTTTCCCATCGACGCCGGTGGCGCGCTCAAGGACATCATCGAGGCCCCGAGCCTCGACGACGTCCGACAGCTGGATGCCCGGGCCAACATCGGATTCGCCGTCGAGCCGGCGGCCGGTGCCGACAGTGAGCCCGAGGTCCATGAGGATTACGTCAGCGCGTATGACCTCGGGCGCTTTGCCGAGTCCGCTCGGTTCGTGCGCCACTACCCCGAGCAGAACCCGGTGCTGCGCGATCTGTTGCCGACGATCACCACGCCGGCGTTGATCATCGCGGGGCGCGACGACGACCTGGTGCCGTGGTCCAACAACGAGTACCTCGCCGAGCTGCTGCCCAACAGCGAGATCCATCCACTCGATGCCGGCCACTTCGCCTGGGAGCAGGCGTCAGACGACTATGGACGTCTCGTGGTCGATTGGGTCACCGGTGGGTTCCAGCACGTCGAGCCACGCCGCGTCGGTTAGCGGGCCTCCTGCTGGTTTGCGGCGAACCACTTGTCGAAGTCGACCGTCCCGATGCGGGCGCCCTCGCCCGGCGTCAGCTCGCGGCCGTGCAGCTCCGTGCCGTAGTACCGCGCGTGCGGATCGGAGATGACGGGCCGGTCATCGCCGGTGGCCGCGAACAGCCGCCGGCCCCAGGCGTCGATTCCCAGCGCCTCGGGCCCGCCCAGCTCGACGCGGCCGCCGACCGGCGCGCCGATCGCAAGCTCGGCCACCATCGCCGCGACGTTGTCGGCGGCGACGAACTGGATCAGCCCGGTCGACAGCCGGACGCTGTCGCCCTCGGTACCTTCCTCGACGATCTGGGACAGGAACTCGAAGAACTGCGTAGCACGCAGGATCGTGTAGGGGATGGACCCAGCCTCGATCTCGGCCTCCTGGGCGACCTTGGCGCGCAGGTAGCCGCTGTCGGGCAAGCGGTCGGCGCCGACGATCGACACAGCGACGTGGTGGCCGACGCCAGCGTCGCGCTCGGCCGCCAGCAGGTTGCGCGACGAAGTTGTGAAGAACTCCATGACCGCGTCGTCGTCCCAGACCGGCGCGTTGGACACGTCGACGACGACGTCAGCACCCACCACCACCTCGGCAAGGCCCTCGCCCGTGATGGTGTCGACGCCCGTGGAGGGTGAGGCCGACACCGGATCGTGCCCCTGTCCGACCAGCCGGCGGACAACGTTGCGGCCGATCAGCCCGCTCCCACCGATGACCACGACCTTCATGACACCCCTTCCTGTTGTTGGAGATCTCCAGGATCTCTCACCAGCCCGCGGCGTGCATCCATCGTCTCCCCGGTCGCGTCCCTAAGGGATCCAGGTGCGATCGTGCAATACGCTTCGTCGATGAGTTCTCCCGCGACCCTCATCATGTGGTTTCAGCTGCGTTCGCCGGAGCTGGCCGAGGACTTTGAGCGTCTGATGACGGAGGATCGCGACATCGTCCGCGGGTCGCTGGACACGGTCTCGGATTGGCGGCTTACGCGGCCGGCGGACGTGCCCGGGCAGTCCATCGGTCAAGCCGATTACGTGCTGATCGCCGAGATCGTCGAAGTGGAGCACTTCGAGCAACAGGCGAGCGAGCACGTCCTACGCTTGGCGGACGACTTGGCGCATCTCGTCTCCAGCCGGGGGATGCTCGTCGTGCGTCCCGTTCTTTGAAATCCGCGGATAGTAAGGCGCGGCGCGCAATATGCTCGACAAGAGATGGCTCGTCACACTGCCGGTCCGCGCCGCACCGATTCGCTTCGGACGTACGTGCGCGCGACGCGGATCATCGGCAGCCTCAGTTTGCTCGTCCTTTTCGGGGCGATTGCGTGGGACCTCGCCAACGACGGGTTCTGGTCGCGTCACACGCTCTTCACGGGCGTGGTCGCGAGCTTGATCGTCGTCGCGGTGACCGCAGCGGTGCTCAACGAGGTGCTCGAGCGCCGGCAGCGCGAGCGCTGGTCGGTGCTCGCGCAGTACGCACTGTTCGACTTGGTCCGCACGACTCGCCTCGTGTGGACTGGTCTGCTCGAGCTCGCGGGTCTCGTTCCGGACGGCGAGCTCGGGGACGGGGCGCTCGCGGCCGGCTCCGAGGCGGTGCGTGACACGCCGCGTCTCGCCGCGGTGATGGACGAAATGTTGGCGAGCGCTGACCGCCGGGAACAGCTCCACCGTCTGATCGCCGAGCTGCTCCGTCACGGCGACGAGGTGCTCGGACGCTGGGCCGACATGATGGTCAACTCGGGCACGTACGCGGAGATCCTCGATCGCCACGTCGAGCTCTACAGTCGTCTGTACTGGTGGGGCAGCGTGCTCGACGAGTCGGATCCGCTCGAGGAGCACCTGAGTCGGCCGAAGTTGAGCCGTGTCAGTCCGGCGACTCAGACCGGGGGGCCGGTCGAGGAGGAGTGGCTACGCGACAATCTCGTAGCCATTGCCCAGCTCGCTGAGTCACTCGATCGAGGCTCGTTCGAACTCGCGATGCGGATCGTCCCGCCCGACTGGTGGGCTGCGCAACTGCCTGACCGACCGTCGACGGCTGAGAATCTGCAGACCTGAACGCCGCGCGGGGATTTGTCGGATGAATCTGGGACTGCACAACAGGGTGTACCTCGTAACAGGGGGCAGTCGTGGCCTTGGGTTCGCTGCGGCGCAGGCACTCGTCGCAGAAGGGGCTCGGATCGTGCTCAGCTCCCCCAGGGAAACCACGGCGTCTGCGGCCGCAGGTCGTCTTTCGCAGAAAGCCGGAGCGGGCGGCGACGTGACCTGGGTCGCCGCGGATAACGGCGATCCCGCCACGCCCGGTCGGCTGATCGAGGCCGCCCGCGAGCGCTATGCCCGGCTCGACGGCGCGCTGATCAGCGCGGGCGGAACGCCACCAGGGACGATTGCAAGCGCTACGGATGAGGAGTGGCGGTCGGCGTTCGAAAGCGTCTTCCTCGGCGCGGTCCGGCTGGCTCGCGTTCTCGCGGCAGATCTGGCGGACCACAGCAAGGACGATGCTGGTCCCGGCCCCACGACGGGAACGGGCGGCTCGATCGTGCTCGTGCTCGCCGCGTCGGTGCGTGCGCCGCTCGATGGGCTCCCGATCTCCAACGGGCTTTTCCCAGGGCTCGCTGGCGTGATCAAAACGCTCGCCGGCGAGTCCGGCCCATCCGGGATCCGGATAAACGGTCTGCTACCGGTCAGGATCGCCACCGATCGCGTCCGCGAATTCGACGCGCTGAGTGGTGACCCCGACGAGGTGCGTGCCCGCCAGTCCGAGCTCATCCCGCTCCGAAGGTACGGAGAGCCCGAAGAGTTCGCGCGAGCAGCAGCGTTTCTGCTCTCCCCAGCCGCTTCTTACATCACCGGCGCAATGATCCCCGTCGACGGAGGCGCGATTCACTCGATTTGAACCGGTGACCAGGGCGTGCGCCGTGCGACGAGCTCAGGAAGCGGAGCGGAATATCGGCCAGCCGATCTCGGTCTCCCACTCGCCGGGGTCCTCGGTGTCGAGGAAGCCGATTAGGTAGTGCTCGCGCAACGGACCCTCGACGCTGATCTCGTGCCGCATCACATGCGCGCCAAGCTCGCCGTATGTGAGGTCGCCGTCGGCAAGCGAGCCGCGATGGAGCATGATCGCGAGCTCGGCCGGCGGGACGACCAACCGCTCGACGCGGCCGACCGCACGAGCCGCTCCGCCGGTGGGGATGAACACGGTCGCGTCGCCGCGACCGTGCTGGAAGATGTCGCTTGCGTAAATGCCGGCGGGCGGCCCGGCCGGCTGCAGACCTTGGGCGCCGAGGACCGCGTGGAGCTCTCCCAGCGCACCCTGCCACCAGGCGAGCAGGTCCTCTCGATCGACCGTCGCCTGGATCGCGATCGCTGCGGTCGGCGGCACGGTCCGATGCTCCACGGGGCGCGGCGTTACCGGCCGGTCCAGCAACCCGCGTAGCTCGAGGACGGCGGCCCGGGTTCGGGCCAGGTCGCCCTCGAGACGATCGAGATGGGCAGCGATCAGCCGGTTACGCGCCTCGGGGTCGGGCGCGGCGAGTACCGACTTGACTTCCGCGACGGGCATCTGCAGGCCCCGCAGGCGACGGATGACCTGAGCGAGCGGGATCTGATCCTCGGCGTAGTAGCGATATCCGTTGCCGGGGTCGACCTCGCTGGGCTCGAGCAGCCCGACTTCGTGGTAGTGGCGCAGCGTCTTGACGCTCAGGTGCGACGCGCGCGAGAAGTCGCCGATTGTGACGCGGGGTCTCATGGCAGGAGTATCGACTCTCCCGGTGCCGGAGGGTCAAGGCGAAAGCTGGTCCTTGACTCTCCGGTGGCTGGAGGCCGCAAGCTTGATGTCCTTGCCGACTTGGCGGCACTCAAAAACGACATCCAAGAGGAGGCTCTCATGAGCACGACCACCGACCTTCACGGAATCGTCGCCGAGCACGTCGCGGCCGTCAATGCGCAGCGCGAAGACGCGATCGTTGCGACCTTCGCCGATGATGCGTTCGTCAACGACGCCCACCGCGAGTTCTGGGGCGCCGACGCAATCCACCGCTGGGTCGCCAAAGAGATGGTCGGCGACAAGGTCACGCTCGAGGTCACCGAGGTGGTCGACCACTACGGCGAGACGATCGTCCGCGGCCGGTACGACGGCGAGTACGACAAGACCAACCTCCCCGACGAGCTGATCCTGACGAACTACTTCACCGTCCGCGACGGGAAGATTGTCAGCCTGATCGTGATCCGCAATACCCCCGCCTACTGATTCGACGTAGCGGGTTGCTTCTCGAGCAGCAGCTTCAGCTTTCGAAGCGATCGCGTCGCCTCCCTTCGAGCGCGCGAGTGGCCAACAAGCCGCGCCGCGGCCTTTCCCAGGACGCTCGCGGGGAGCTCGAACTCGTTCTCGTACCAGAAGCGCGTGCCACCATCGTCGAGCCGCTCGAGCTCGTACCTCACTCTCGCGTGCGAGCCAAAGGGACCTTCCCCGAGCCATTCCGCGAGGCGCGGCCGATCAGCCCGCTTTACGGTCCAGCGGACGGCGAAGGACTTTCCTGCCAGCTTGAGAGTTTGCTCGAACGAGGATCCGGAGGACAGCCGCGCAGGTGCGTCGGCCACCGCTACGTGCGTCGTCACCCAGCGATCGAGCAGGCGCGGGTCCATCACGACGTCCCACACCTCCTCGGGCGAAGCATGGACATCGACCCAAGTGCAAACGGTCGGGCTCATTTCGGCCTGGGGAGCTCGAGATGCGCGAGCGAACGCAGGAAGGCAGTGCACACGAGGACGTGAATCCGGAGCTGAGTGCGGCTATAGAGCCAGGTGCCAACACGGGCGAAGCGACCGGTTCCTCGAAGCCAGGGATAGAAGTTCCGGACCTCCACGCGTACCAGGACCGCGGCGCGAGGCTCCGGAACGCCGGGCGCAAGATGTGTGTCGATCGCGCGGTCCAGTCTTTCCACGGAAAGTCGCAGATAACCGCGCCCCCGGCCGCCCTTGGCGACCAGGAGTCCGCGTTCGATCCGCCAGGTCGCCCGTCCGCCGCCCTCGTCCGTTTCGTACTCGGGCGCGTGAAAGTGCAACAGCGGAAAGAGCGAAGAGAGGAAGACGATGGTCGGCGAGTCCCACTCGTGAACCACGTGGATCAAGCCGGCGAACACCCGGGCCAGAAAGCGCCAGTAGCTTCCTGCCAGTCGCTCCAGTGTCTCCGGTCGCCACAGCCGTTCCAGTTCCTCGAACGGAACCAGGACCTCGGCCTCTTGGATGGACTGGACGGCTCCGCTTTCGGGCACTCCGCCTGTCTCACGCGTCGGGAGCACGTGGACCAGCGCGCGCGGCCCGCTCTCCCACCCCGCACGCGCACGGAACCTTCGTCGCCGCCGGCGGGAACGCGACGGCGGTTTGGATTTGATCGCGTCTTGGATTCCGCGCAGCATCCGGCTGAAGACTCGATGGTGGATGGGAAACAGCACGTACCAGTACAGGAACCCGACGTATCCCGCGGGGTCGAAGACGGTGGTTTGCCGTACGAGCGAACCGTGTCGGCAAGGATCGACTTCAAACTGGAGCCACAGGCGGCCGGGGATCTGCATCTCCGCTGCCAGTAGGAGAAGACGTGAGGGCTCGAGCCGCTCGACGCGCCAGAAGTCGACGGTGTCGCCGACGCGAAGGTCCTCCGGATCGCGGCGACCCCGGCGCAAGCCGACTCCGCCTCTGAGCGTGTCGAGCAGGCCGCGGAGCCGCCAGAACCAGTTGTCGGCGTACCAGCCCGTGGCTCCGCCGATGCGCTGAATCGGCGCGAACGCTTCGTCGCGTTCTTGATCCACGCGCACGACGCGTGATGAGAGGTGGCGACGACCGAACGTCAAGCCGCCCCAGCGCGGCAAGGGCTGTTGCCGGGGTAAAGCGTCGGACCACCGGGTCTCGGCGAACTCGTGGTCCTCGTTGACGAGCGCGCGCTCGATGGCCGCCGACACTCCGCGCGGGCGAACCGCGAACGTCGCGTCCGCCGCGGGCTCGTTCACAACGGTTTCATCGCGAAGACTGTCGACCATCGCCGCGGCTACGCGGCCGTAGACCGGTGTCAGTAGCCCCAGCAACCTCCGGGAAGCTCGCGCCGTGATCAGAGGAGTCGTGATCACCCGCCGGTGTAGACCACGCTGGCGGGCGTACTCCCGCATGACGTCGGCGTAGGTGACCCGGTCACCGCCGCCGATCTCATAAACGTCGTCAACCGGGTGCTCGAACTCCAGTACGGCGAGCAGGTAGTCGAGGACGTCCTCGATCGCGATCGGCTGCGCGAGCGTCTCGACCCAGCGCGGCGCGACGACCAGGGGCAGCTGCTCGACGAGCGCGCGCACCGTCTCGAACGAGGCGCTCCCCGAGCCGATCACGATCGACGCACGCAGCTCAACGGTCGGTACTCCCGAAGTGCGCAGCAGGCGCCCGACCTCATGGCGGCTGGCCAGATGCAGCGAGAGACCGTCGCCGTGACCAAGCCCACCCAGGTAAACGATTTGCGCGACGCCCGCCGAACCTGCGGCGGCTGCGAAGTTGATGGCCGCGCGACGGTCCAGGTCCGCAAAGTCGCCAGAGCCGCCCATCGAGTGGACGAGGTAATACGCGGTGCGCACGCCTTCGAAGGCGGCGCCCAGGGAGGCAAGATCGAGAACGTCGCCGGGGATGACCTCGGTAGGCGGCTGAACCCGGCTTCGGAGGAGCTCGGGCTGGCGCGTCAGGCAGCGCACGGGCCGGCGCTCTGCTTCGAGTCGGCGCCACAGCCGACCGCCGATGTAACCGGACGCGCCGGTGACGAGGATCATGCCGTGAGGGGGGTGGGCATGCACAGAGGTTGCGAACATAAGACTACAAAGCGTAGTACTATACGCGCTAGTGATTCAGCGTCGCTCGCCAACTTTGCCGGGATGGTCCCGACTGTGGGGTGCACTGGCGATCGCTGCAGTGGTGCTGCTGGCCGGGTGTGGCAGCTCCGGGACCTCGACCGGCAGTGCAGGCGATGCTGTTAGCGCCAGGTGGGTTCGCGCCCGGCATGTTCACGGCGTGGTCGATCTGAGCGGGCCACGGCGAAATGGACAACTGACCGTGACCGCGGTCGGGCAACTGCTCCTGTTTCGTCCAGGCGGCGCGTTGAGCGCCTTTGCGCGGGGCCCGAATGGCTATCGAGCCGGCGCCGGTGATGAGCCCTACATCGCCCTGGCGCCGGACGGCCCGCAACGCGGCGCCGCCTGCTCGTTTGGGCCGGATGCGGTTTACGCCCTCAGCCTCGGTTCGCAGCCGGGCGTCGTGACGGTGGACAGATCCGGTCGGAGCCGCCGGTTTGCCGACCTCCCCGCGGGCGAGACGCCCAAGGGGATCGCGTTCGACGAGGTCGGCAAATTCGGTCACTCCCTGCTGGTCACCGGGGCCGCGCACGGCAAGACAGACGTCTTCGCTCTGGACTGCCGCGGACGCGTCCGAACGGTGACGCGCGCCGCGCCGCGACTCGAAGGGGGGATCGCGATCGCGCCGCGGTCCTTCGGGCGCTACGCAGGGCAGCTGATCGCCCCCGACGAGAACAGCGGCAAGGTGATCGCCATCGACCCCCGTGGTGCGGCACGGACGATCGCCAACTCAGGTCTTCCCACCGGTGGAGACATCGGAATCGAGAGCGCCGGCTTCGTCCCGCCGCGCTTGGGCCGCGCAGGCGCGGCCTACGTCGCCGACCGGGGAGTGCCTGGGAACCCCCATCCCGGCACGGACAGCATCCTGATGCTCCGCGCGACGGCGCTGGCGCGCGCCGGCGTCGCGGCGGGCGACCTGCTCATCGCGAGCGAGGGGGGAGGCAAGACAATCGCCGTACGTTGCCGCACGACCTGTACCGTCCGACACATCGCCGACGGACCGAGCGTTGCCCACGTCGAAGGGCACATCGTGTTCAGCCCGGCCGACGCGAAATGAAGCGGATCCATCCAGGGTTGTGATCCACTACACTATGTCGTAATGAGCCCCAAGCCCAAGATCCCGCCGGCACTCCACGAACTCGAGAGCGAGGTCATGGAGGAAGTCTGGAAGCAGGAAGAGGCCTCGGTGCGCGCGATCATGGATGCGCTGAACGCCCGCACGAAAAAGCCCCGCGCCTACACGACTTATATGACGATCTTGGCCCGCCTGCACAGCAAGGGGCTTTTGAGCCGCAAGCGCGAGGGCAGGACCGACTTGTACCGCCCCGTCTACTCCCGGGAGGAGTACGCTGATCTGAGAAGCCGGGCCGGAGTAGACGCGCTGGTCGAGCAATACGGAGATGCAGCGTTGAGCCATTTCGCCCGGCAGGTCGCGCAACTCGATCCTGAGCGCCGCCGCCAGCTTCAGCGTCTTGCCCGCGGAAAGTGACACTCGAGCGCGTCGCCGCGCTTACCGGCTCGTATTCGGGCTGCAGCTAGCGATCGGCGCCTGCGGTCTTGTCGCCGCGTCAGCGGCGCTGGGTGCGGCTGTTGGCTCAGTGCATCGTGAAAGCGCCAGCGGTCACGAGATCGTGGTGATGGGGCAGACGCTCACGTATCCCACGGTGAACGTCGCCGCGGCGGTGCTGCTGGCGCTTGCAGCCGTCGGCGCGATCGTGATTGCAATTGCGTTGACAGCCGGTTGGCGCCAACTGCGTGTGCACAGGCGGTTTGTCAGGGGAATCGGCGTACTCGGCCCTCTGCCGGGCCAACCGAACGTAACGCTGATCGACGACCCGGCGCCCCACGCTTTCTGCGCCGGGTATGTGCGCCCGAAGATCTATGTGTCCACGGGAGCGCTCGACGTCCTGTCCGAAGACGAGCTCGCGGCCGTGCTGGTACACGAGGATCATCATCGGTTGCTGCGCGACCCACTGCGCCAGGCGTCTGCGCAGATTCTCAGCCAGGCACTTTTCTTCCTGCCTGCTCTCCAGTCGCTCGGCGACCGCTGGAGCGACCTCGCGGAGGAGCGAGCGGACGATGCTGCTGTTCAGGCGGCCGGTGACAGGGGTCCCCTGGCCGCCGCGCTGCTGGCTTTCCACGATCGCACGCCGCCGGGCAGCTCCGGCATATCGCCGCAGAGAGTCGACTCCTTGCTTGGGCACCCAGTTCGCCGGCGGCTTCCCTCGGCTCTCATTGCGGCATCGCTCGCCGTGCTGTCCGCGCTGATCGTGCTGGTCTGGCGCGCAAGTGCAGCGGCATCCGCACACGCGACGTTCGATCTGCCGGTCCTCTCGTCGCAGCCGTGCATGCTGATGCTCGCGCTGCTGCCGGTCCTCGGCTGCGCTGCCGCATTCTGGGGCCGGCGCCGCCTGCCGGCCTAAACACTCCGCCGGCGCCTGGTCATCTCGGGCTGCCGAGTAGGAGCGCTCCGAGGACGGCCAGCGCGCCGCCCAGTCCGATCAGCGCCCAGCGAAGCAGCCGCCGCCGGCGCCGAGCTTCATTCACGGCGTCTTGGAGGTCCGAGCGAACGGACCGCGGCGAATCGCCGGTGGGCGACGACGTACCGTCGCCGCCCACGTTTGGCTTCGGGCTCATCGCGGCCGGATCCGGCCGTCTCGCAGCCGGATGCCGAACCCGTTCTCTGCGAGGAAGATCCCGAGGAGGAATACCGTCGCCACCTCGAGCACGATCGAGACCACGATCGCCGACCGGTATCCCTGCTCCATGAAGCCGAAGAGGCCGCTGCGCTCGCTGATCAGGAGCCCGGCGAGCGCGCCGGTCGCGATGCCGATGCCACTGAGGGCGAGAAGCGCCAGCACGGCGTCGGCCCAGCGGCCTGCCAACCGTCTCACCGGCGCCAGCAAACCCAGGCCAACGAATGTCGCCGAGACGAAGTTCAGCGCGAACAGCGTCCCGATCGTCGGAATCGCGGAATACGAGTCGGCCCAGTACTGGTCGATGTGATCGATCCCCACCCCGAGGAGGGCGAGCGCGCCGAGGACCCGGCAGACGTGCGCAAGGGCGGCGCGATCGCTGCCAGAGGACATCGGATCGGACGCAACCGGCAACGGCCGGCGAGGATGTGTTCCGACCCCGTCAGCCATTGTCGATCTTGTTGCCGCTGGGAGCGAGCACGTACCAACCAGCGCCGAACTGATTGAGGCCCTGGCCCTTCGTATCGCCGGGCTTCTGGTCGCCGACGTAGTAGTAGAGCGGGTGGCCGTTATAGGTCACCAGGCGCTTGCCGCCGCTGGCCGAGATCGTGCCTATCTTGGCGGCCAGCGCACCGCCCGTCGCGCTTGGCTTTGCTGTCGACGTCAGGGGCGGCCAGATGGAGAGGCAGGCGCCCGAGCAGTTGCTCTTGTTGGGCTTGTCCGCCTCGAACAGGTAGAGGGTCCGACCCTTCGCATCGACCAGCACTTTCCCGAGCGAGGTGGTGCGGACGCGAATCGCCGAGTCGGCGGCGGATTGAGCGTGGGCGTTTTGACTCTTGCCGCCGTTGCTGGTCAAGGCGACGACGAGCGCCACGATGCCCGCCAGGACGACGAGCGGGATTACGCGTTTCATGAGAGCTCCTTTCTTGGAGGGGTGGTCGTGGGATCTACGATTCGCCATAGTACTACATCTCCTACACTATGTAGTACTATGGCGCGACGTAGGACCGGTGGAGCTCAGATGACCGATCAGAAGAAACAGCCTGAAGCGCCGAAGCAACGGCGGGCTCGCGGTCGCGCGGTGGCGCTCGTACTTTCGATCGCGGT
>JADMIO011331875.1_pt1 | contig 15902 bp, 16 predicted proteins | sample 8958161 | NCBI WGS metagenome assembly JADMIO01 (sample SAMN16585339, study PRJNA669376) | soil metagenome | isolation source: Crop rotation soil | place: USA: Cullars Rotation, Alabama | collected 2011
GTGAAGTTACCTGTGATTTACCAAGCACTCAGGTTCCTGAAGGTCTTGTGGGCAATTGGGCAAGCGGTTATAATTCTTCTACTGATATTGTAGATGCGTATTCAGGCGAATACCTCGGCAACAATTTCCAAAGCGGAAAATATTTTCACTTTGATGCGAATGGAAAGTATGCTGAATTTTATTTGATGGTAAACGGCGGACTTTCTTTCAGCGCTGCCACACATGCCATAGGCACTGTTGAATTTGTAAGTGATAATTCATTTATTTTTCATGCCTGTAGTGCGCATTACAGGGGATGGCAGAACGGTTCACTTACAGTTGACCGCGATGCAACTGATGAAGAAGTTGCAGGTCTTACTACACAATATTATTACACGATGGAAACAATTGGCGGCACAACTTGGATGGAAATAAAATTTGATCCGAATGACGAGACAGTGACAAGTTTTGAACAAGTGCCTTAAAATAAAAACATTTCCCTAAAGCAATAGTTCCGGACTACGGAACTTTTTGCGTTGATGTCATGTTATCCATTCTGCGGAAATACACGTATCACTTTTACAAATCTTCCTTTATAATAATCGTTCAATGGTGTTAATGTAACACCATGTGCTTTGCCAGATGTTGAATGAATAAACACTAATTCATTATTCTTATTCCAAACAACAATTCCCATGTGCCCAACTTTTCTTATCGTACTATCGGTGCCTGTGAATAAAATAAGGTCAGCAGGTTTTGCTTCAGTTACGGGCACTTCATATGGTACATTGGTAAAATCGATAGATGATCTTGGTACGGTAATGTTGAAATGATTAAAAACATACGTTATGAAACCGGAGCAATCAAAACCAACCTGGGGATTTGTTGAGGCATACACGTAAGGCACACCAATTAATGTTTGCGCATAAGCTACCACGTCTTGCGGCCTGGTATTGCCTGTGTTGATGTATAAACGATTTAAAGTGTCTGCAGAAACTATTGTATTATTTTCATTCGTGGTGCCTGGTTGTGAAGCAGGCTGTTTTTTTTCTTCCACTGATGTACAGGAAATAACAAAAAATGTAAGGCATACCAACATAAGTATGTAACGCATACAATACTGGTTTCAAAAACTGTTCCGTCAAATGTTGTATCAGCAGTTTTATTTTCATCTTTGTATAAAACGTTTATGTCACGCATTAAAGTTGACCTTCATGCAATCTACAACAACAGTGCTGCAATTGATAAAGCCTTGCAGCAAGCTTTTAATGATGCCGTAAATAAAAAGATTCGTGAAGTAGAAATTATACCCGGAAAGGGAAGTGGTCAACTGCGCAAAAAAGTAGAACGTTTTTTACAACAACCGCATATAAAAAAACAATATCATCGAATAGAAAACGATTGCAAGAATTTTGGAAGACTGTTTGTGTATTTTAAATTTTGATGGAAAGTTCATCGGTGATGGTTCATAGTTCATATAAGAAAGGCTATGATCTATCCGCTATGAACCATGAACTATTTACTCAAATAGATCACTCCATCTTTCATCACCAATTTTGTATTTCTTATATCATGAATGTTTGCAGAAGGATCACCGGTCACAACCAATATATCAGCATATAAACCTTTCTTAATTCTCCCGACCGTATTATTTATCTTAAACACGTCCGCATTCACTGAAGTGGCAGAACGCAACACATCGGTTGGCTTCATTCCGTAATCAACCATCATTTCCATTTCACGTGCGTTATCGCCATGTGCAAATACACCTACATCGCCGCCCATGCAAATAGTAACACCGGCTTTTAATGCTTCGCTAAAGCTTCTGCGTTTATTAATTACGGACTCAGGTTCCGGGTCAATGCCTTTTTTCCATCCTTTATATTGTGCAACAGCATCAGTGGCTGCAAGTGTCGGGCAATAAGCGATTCCTTTCTGCTTCATCATTTCAAAAACTTCGTGTGTGCCGTCATCGCCATGTTCAATTGTGGTAACACCAGCAAGTGTTGCTCGCCGCATTCCTTCCGCTGTAGTGGCGTGGGCGGCAACAATTCTGCCGCTGCTATTAGCAACTTCAACGGCTTTCTTTAATTCATCGATAGTAAATGTTGGTTCAGCTTCATTGTTTACGCCCCAGCGGTAATCGGCATATAGCTTTATTACATCAGCACCTTTGCCAATTTGATTGCGAACTTCCTTTATCAATGCATCTTCACCATCTGCTTCTGCTGCACCTTTTGGTATGTCTATTTCATTTTTGAGTTTAGGTGCATAACTTCCGGTTGCAACAATTGCTTTGGTTGATGTTAGTATTCTTGGTCCCGGAATAATGCTTTTGTTTATCGCTTCTTTTAAACCAACATCACTATAACCCATTCCTTCAGTTCCCAAATCACGAACGGTTGTAAAACCTGCAAACAATGTTTCTTTTGCGTGGACCGTTGCTCTTGCCGTGCGTTCAGCATCCGATTCTCTTAATACCTGGTCTTCCCAACTTGTTTCGTTGTATGGGTGCAGAAACAAATGACTGTGTCCCTCGATCAATCCCGGTAACAGCGTACAGCCTTTCAATTCTATAACAGTTGCGTTTGTGGTATTTGAAATGCTATTTCCAACTGCTTCTATCAAATTGTTTTTTACCAGTACCTGCCATCCATCATGCATTTGTTCACCATCAAAAACACGATCAGGTTTTAAGAGATACAACTTGTCGTTGCTTTGAGAAATACAAGTATTATAGTAATAAAACAGCATTGCAATAAGCAGAACTTTTAGTCTCATGTCAGATTGTTTGAAGCTTTAAGGTAATAATGATTTCAATTATGCGATGACGAAGAACCAGAAAAAAATGCATCTGCCTTTTTATTGAATTCATCTTTGTGTTCGATCAAAGTGCCGTGACCGGAATTAGGTACAACCCATAATGCTGAATTTGGAATGTTATCAGCGATCAATTTTGTATGAGGAACAGGAATAAGATCGTGGTCTCCGCAAATTATTAACGAAGGACATTTTATTGTATGCAAGGCTGATAATGATATATGCGGTTGGGTGTAATCGAGCATAAACAGCTTCCAATCATTTTTTTCCTTTGATGTGCTGAGCTTTTTATCGAAAGATGTATCATAATGTGTTTGCATTTCTTTCCATAAAGAAGGAATTAATGCCGTGGAATCGGGCCAGAGATTAGCTCCTGTTGATGCAAGCTTTATTACTTTTTCCGGATGGCGAATAGCCAGTAATAGAGCATTGATGCCGCCATCACTCCAGCCTAAAACATAGGCAGAATCTATGTGTAGAGTATCAAGCAATACATCAAAATCATCAGCCATCATTTCAAAACTTAAAGAATCATTTGTATCAGTTGATCTGCCTTGAGAGCGACTGTCAACGGCGATCACTTTATACTTTTTTGCCAAGTAGGGAATGTTATTTTAAAACTGCCGATACTTCCTCCATTGCCATGAATCATGAGCAAAGGCCTCCCGCTGCCGTAAATCTCACAATACATTTTTATGCCGCGAATGTTGTAATAATTTCCGTTGGCTGTATTGTTTCCATAATCAACTTTTGTTTGCGCTGAAGAACAGGAGTTAATTGCAAAACAAATGAGCAGGGTAGCGATCAGCAGATAAATTTTCATTGCATGCAAAATAATACTTACCGGTTAATGATAAAAACTCATGTTATATTTTATATTCGTTTTATCGAATGATAGATCGCAATGCAGGCAAATAAAAAATCTTCTCAATTTGATATCGTTAACGAAGTGCTTGAGGCTTGCATCATGGCATACCCTGTATCATCTTTTATCATCAGTATTTACCAGCAATATCAAAAACGAGGGAGTCTTAGTAAAAAGCAGTTGCAGGGTTTATATGGCAAAGCTTCTGCAATAGAAACATTGCCTGAAGCAAAACTGGCAACCTTGGAAGCTTTAATTAAAAAAATGCCTACAAGGTTTAAGTCTGAATTACCCGAAACAAAACCTTTATTTGAAAAGGACAAAGCTACCGGTGAAATCATCGATGCTATTCTGGCAAAATACCCTCAACATAAAAGAGTATTGTTTCTGCAAGCGAAATATGACAACAACCAGCCTTTATCGCCTGTTGAAATTGATGAATTAAAAAAATTTAAACAGGTGTTGAAAGTGTGATATATGCACGTAACAAATATTTATCCTCAATTAATTTTTGTTTCTCACAACCCACTTATTTTGCTGTATGTCTATGTTCATCACATCGCTTAATTCGGGAAGTAATGGCAATTGTTATTATGCCGGTAACGGTGATGAAGCGGTTTTGATAGACGCCGGTATTTCTTGCCGTGAAACCGAAAAACGGATGAAGCGACTCGGACTTTCTGTTAAAAATATAAAAGCGGTTTTTATTTCGCATGAACACAACGACCACATTAACGGTGTTGCGTCTTTCTCCAATAAACATAATATACCCGTTTACACAACAGAAGCCACGCTGAAAAATTGCAGGCTTAATATTCGTAAGGAGCTTATTCGCTTTTTTTCATCGAATGAAAGAATATCGATCGGAAAACTTGTTGTAAAAGCTTTTCCAAAGTTTCATGACGCCTGCGATCCCCATAGTTTTATTGTACAAAACGATGATGGTGTTTGCATTGGTATTTTTACAGATATAGGAAAAGCGTGTGATCAAATCATTTATCATTTCAAACAATGCAACGCCGTTTTTCTCGAAGCCAACTATGATGAGACAATGCTTGAAACCGGCAGCTATCCTTACGTTTTGAAACGCCGGATAAGAAGTGATAGCGGTCATCTTTCAAACGATGCAGCGCTTGACCTTTTTATTACGCATCGCTCAGATAAACTTTCATACCTTATTCTCTCGCATCTTTCAAAAAATAACAATTCACCGGAACTGGTCAAGAAGCTTTTTACAGCGCATGCCGGTGAAACAAAGATCATCGTTGCCGACCGTTACCGGGAAACAGAAGTGTACTATGTGGAAGGAACTGCGCAGGAACAGCTAAAAATTTACTTTGTTAATTCGGTTCAGCTAACGATGTTTTAATATCATTCGCATTCTACAAGATTGTCTTTAAGTTTTATCCTCAATAGTTTCAATTCACGAAATTTGCGATATAACTCAGGGATTTCTTTGAAGAGGAACCGCGTACCTAATATTTAAATCTATGTGCATCGTAATGAATCTGCTGAAAGACCGATACTTATTACTCCTGTTGTTGTCTGCTATTTTTTTTGCAAGCTGTGATCCGCAAACTCAATCAAATACAACTAATGATACTTTACCAAAAAAAACTGTGCAGACAGATACAGCAGTTGCGGGAAATTTTGTTGCGTCATCGGGCATTAAGCTGGACAGTAACCAAATTGCTACATTTATAAAATTGTATCCCTTATTCAAACAGTTTGAGCCGGAGTTATATAAGTTTTATCAAACCAATCAATACAACTATGTATGGTATGATAAGCAGGGGTTGACAGAATTCTCCGGACAACTTGTTACAAAGATTACAACACTCGACCAGCAGGGTGTAAATCCTTCCATACCTTACCAGGAAGCGTTTTTGAAACTGGTGGATTATGATGAGTCTGAAAACAACGAGGATCATTCATCACCTGACATTAATACGGAGTTAATGCTGACGGCTCAATATTTTAATTATGCAAAGAAAACATCAGCGGGAAGTCTTAATAGCAAGGCTGAGTCAATGAATTGGTATTTGCCGCGGAAAAAAATCTTATATGCAGATCTTCTTGCAAAAGATCTTGCCCAAAATAGTTTGACAATTGATGCAGGCCCGATAGTTACACAACAATACAATGGCTTGCAAAAAGCATTGGCACAATACCGTGAACTTGAAAAAAATGATCAGATAAAAACAGTGCCTGCACTTTCAAAGCCATCTGTTTTGAAAATTAATGACAGCTCATCCGTTGTGGCGCTTATTAAAAAGCAATTGTTTTTATTGGGATATTTAAATAATAGTGACACATCAAAAATTTTTGATGCACAATTTGCAGATGCAGTTAACAATTTTAAAATAACCCATGGTTTGAAAGCAGATTCCACTATTACAAACAGCATGATAAAAGAATTAAATGTGCCGGTTAAAAAAAGAATTGGGCAGATAATGGTGAATATGGAGAGATTAAGATGGATACCTGCTGATTCAAGTACGAATGAATTTATTTTGGTAAACATTCCTGCGTTCACACTGCATTACTATGAGGATAAAAAAATTATATTGGAATGTAATGTTGTGGTAGGTAAACCGATGAACAAAACCGTGGTGTTCAGCGGGCAAATGCAATATGTTGTTTTCAGTCCGTACTGGAATGTGCCGACAAGTATAATCAATAAAGAAATAAAACCTGCCATGAGGCGTAATCCAAATTATCTCGCCAGTCATAATATGGAATGGAATGGCGGCAGAGTAAGACAAAAGCCCGGGCCAAATAATGCATTGGGATTAGTGAAATTTTTATTTCCCAACGCCAATAATATTTACCTGCACGATACACCTTCAAAATCTTTATTCAGCCAGGATGTGCGTGCATTCAGCCACGGTTGTATAAGAGTAAGCAAGCCAAGAGATCTTGCCATACTTGTATTAAGACAAGATTCAGCATGGACACCTGAAAAAATTGACGCAGCCATGCATGCAGGTGTTGAAAAATATGTAACGCTTAAAAAGACGATACCTGTTTATATTGGATACTTCACTTGTTTCATAGATGCTAATGGCAATGTAAATTTCAGAAATGATATTTATAGTAGGGATAACAGCTTGCTTGACATGCTTATGCAGGACTAAAGAAGATGAAAATTATTACTGCACTTTTCCTGTGAATGCGTCATCATTTAAAAATTTAATTCTTGAAGCATCGGGTGCTTTATAAAAGTTGTTAATTTCACGCCGTAGAAAATGTGTAGTTTGAACATGATGCAACTAAAGAACTCTGATGAAAGCAATAATTCCGGTTGCGGGAGCAGGCGCCAAATTAAGACCACACACGTACACACAGCCTAAGGCATTAATACCGATAGCGGGTAAAACAATTTTAAGTTTTATCGTTGATCAGCTTCGCGATGCCGGTATTCATGAATTTATTTTTGTTGTAGGATACCTTGGTGATAAAATACAGGATTACGTATTACAAACATATCCTGATCTCACTTGTCACTTCGTACAGCAAAATGAACGTCGCGGAACAGGCCATGCTGTTGAACTTACAAAAACTTTGATTGGTAACGATGAAATAATCGTGTCGCTGGGCGATACTATTTGCGAATACGATGTTAAGCAGGTAGTAAATGCACCGTGCAATATGCTTGGCATAAAGAAAGTAGATGATCCCCGCAGCTTTGGAGTGGCAGAAATTGGCGACGACAATTTAATTGAGCACGTTATTGAAAAGCCGGCCATTCCCAAAAGCAATATGGCGTTGGTAGGTATTTATAAAATTAAAGACACGGAATTTTTATTTCAGTGCCTTGAATACTTATTTACACAACACATTACCAGTTATGGCGAATACAATCTTACTGATGCGTTGGACTGTATGATAAGACGCGGCATAAAATTTCAATCTTTCAAAGTAAAGAACTGGTTTGATTGCGGTAAAAAAGAAACACTGCTTGAAAGCAATACAACGCTATTAAAAAAGTTCGGTGGTATAGTAGACAATAGTTTACATTCTGAAAACTCTATCATCATCCCGCCTGTGAGTATAGGAGCAGGCTGTAAGCTTAAAAATTCTATCGTTGGCCCGCATGTTTCGGTGGGTGCAAACACTACACTTGAATATTCTGTTGTGCGGGATAGCATCATTGGATCTTATACCAATCTTTTTGAAGTGGTGCTTGATAATTCTCTTATCGGCAGCGATGCCAGTGTGAAAGGGTTAAGCCGCACTTTAAATATCGGCGATAATACTGAGCTTGATTTTGGTTAAAAGTTTTTAGGTAACCAGCTGTTGTAAAGCTATTAAGCACGGTTGTGTCACTCACTTCAACTGTATGAATGCTGTTCAGCAATTTATCATTCGATATTGTGTCCGAAACGTATTATGTGGCCATCAGGATCTTCCACCAGCATTTCACGCATAAACCATTCTTTGTCTCCGGGCGGTGATAATATTTTAGCACCTCTTGCTTTTATAATCTCATAATATTCATCAACATTATCCATGTTTATTGCTAACCATGTTCCCGGGTTTCCCTGGTCTTTCAAACAGAAAAATATTCTCACGCAATGTTTAGAAACACCGCCGAATGTTGTCGGATCATCCCATTCCCATTTCTCATCGAATGCAAGCTCGTTCATGTAATAAGCAAGGCTGCGTTTAACATCGGTAGAATATAAAATGGGAACAATGCTTTCAAATTTCATGGCGATATTTTTATGAAAGAAAAAAATTTTTCAGTAATATTTTATTTGTCAAGAAACATCAATACAGTATTTATTAATGAAACTCTTTTATTAGTAAAAGGATGATCGGTTTCCCACACTTCATAATCAAAATAATTGTGATTGCTTTTCTTCAATGTTTCTGCTAATTGTTTATTGCCATTGTGTTCATCCAGCATCACGATTTGTTTACCGGCAAGTGCAGCTGTATCGTTTTGTAAGTTGTAATGAGCGGGATCATGCATTACAGGTTCATATATCTCTCTTAAAGTAGAATTCAGCACAAAGTATTTGCCGCCGGTATTTGGATCGTTTGCTTTCTCCATTAGTTGCTGTTGAGTATGTACATCTTTATAATCAGCGTAAATGTCCCATGTTGAAAGAGCAAATCCCTTTTTAATGCCCGCTAATTCTGATAGAGCTTTTAAACAAACCCAACCACCCATACTGTGACCAAACAAAACAATGTTCGATGTATCAATGCGAAGGGAGTCGTTATACTTTTTGCAAAATGAAACCACGTTCACTACATCTTCTACACAACTTTTGAAACTGAATTTTCCCTGGCTTCCCCATGACCCGCGATAATCAAAATAAATTGCATTCCAACCATGTGCTCTTACTACTTGTGCCAAATCAAGATTACGCTCATTTCCCGGATAACCGTGCAGTAATAAAAGTGTAGGATGTTTTTGAAGACCATTTGCTCGATAAATAAAACCGGCAATCAAAGAATCGCCTGAAGGTATAAACAACTCTGTTGAACCTGCCGGCGCATCTTTATCCCATTGTACATCTCTTAATACTATTGAATCTGAAACTTGTGCATTTGTTGTAGACGCTATAAGTATAAAGCCGGCTGCAAAAAATTTAAGAATAGATATTCTGTTTATGTTGATCATTTTAAAAACGATTTTGTAATGATGTTCAAAATAAGAAACAATTCAATTTTCCTATGTAAATAATTTAGCTTTATAACAAAATTCGTATGTCAGCTACCTATGTTGTAAAGGTTACAGCAATTATTCCACGAACGCACAATGTGAAAACATTCCGCGTTACAAAACCGGAGGGATTTTCTTTTACGCCAGGCCAGGCAACAGACCTTTCTTTGAATAAAGAAGGTTGGCAGGATAATAAACATCCTTTCACGTTTACCTGCCTGCCGGCCGATGACTTTCTTGAATTCACCATAAAATTATATGATAATCCCAACGGGCTTACACATCATTTAAAGTCAATTAAGCCGGGCGAAGAATTTGAAATAAGCGAAGCATGGGGAGCAATAGAATATAAAGGCGAGGGTGTGTTTATTGCAGGTGGGGCAGGTGTTACGCCGTTCATTTCAATATTTAGATATTTAAAAAGCGAAAATCAAATTGGTAATAATGTGCTGATATTTTCCAATAAAACGGAAGCAGATATTATTTTAAAGGATGAGTTTGACAGCATGCTTGGCAAAAAATTTATTAATATCATTACAAGCCAGCCTGGTACTTCTTACTACAATAAACGGATCGATAAAAAATTTTTAGAAAAAGAGATCAGGAATTTCAATCAGCAATTTTATGTATGCGGGCCTGATGAGTTCACTGAACATATTTTGCATGCGTTAAAAGAACTTGGTGCCAATGCAGAAAGTTTAGTGTTTGAAAAATGATCAGCTATAAACTTTAATGCCTCTTTTTTGAATATAAGCATGCCATAAGATCATTGAAGCAACTGTTCTGTAAGGCCGCCAGTTTTCCGCTATCGCAAGCATTTCTTCTTTTGATGCCGCATGGTTCAATTGCTTTGCTTCTTTTAAGCTATTCACCAACGCAATATCGCCCAAGGGAAAAAGATCACAGCGTTGCAAGGCGTGCATCAAATAAACATCAACTGTCCAATCGCCGATGCCTTTTACCTGCTTAAGCGTGTTACGTATTTCTTCATCTGTTAATGATGATAACTTTTTGAGATTGATTTTTTTTAATGTGATAGCTTTTGCCAGTTCTTTTACATAAATAGTTTTTTGTCGGCTGAAATAGCAGGCTCTCAGTTCTTCATCTGTTAATGCTAAGATCTTTTTAGGTGTTACATAACCTATCTTCTTTTTTAATTGCTTAAATGCAGCATAAGCTGATGCGAGTGAGACCTGCTGTTCAAGAATAGTTAATATCAATGTTTGAAAAATGGCAGGGCGTATCCACATTGGTGGCAAGCCATGCTTATCTATAATTGTTTTTAATGCCGTATCTTTTTTGGCAAGATGAAAACACAAATCGTGAAAGTTATCCTTAGAGTATGTGCTATGCATTGTAAGATTACAATTGTTACCGCACTAAATTAAGCAACGAAGAGTTCTGCGAATACTTCGAATAGTAATTATTAAAGCAACGGTAAGGTGGTCGTGCTAAAACGTTTGCAGCATTATTTTTTAAAAATCCGGAGATGCGCTCTCATGCTGTTTTTGAAATGAGCACCTGGGAAGGAACAGGTGCTGTTATACCGTTTGCTGCACAAGCTTTTTGAATCTTTTCAAGTGTATCAAAGTATACGCCCCAATAATTTTCCACAGTTGTGTACGGCCTGATTGCCAGCTCTGTGAAATAGCCTCCCAATTTCGAAACATATACGCCGGGTGCAGGGTCTTTTAAGATTTTTTCGTCGCTGTTCAGTACATTCATTATAACTGACCGCACTTTTTCTATATCGTTATCAGCAGCCACTGCAGCAGTAAGATCAACACGCAAATTTCCGTGCCTGCTTGAGTTAACTATTATACCATTTGACACCATTGCATTAGCGATAATGGCAGTTTTATTTTCAGGTGTAAGAATTACAGTATTGAATATTTGTATCTCTTTCACAAAACCAATTTGCCCGCTACTTTCAATTAAGTCTCCTACTTTAAACGGTTTGAATAATAGTATTAAAACGCCACCGGCAAAGTTTGCGAGAGAGCCTTGTAATGCTAAGCCAACTGCAAGTCCTAACGCTCCTATTACTGCAATGAAACTGGTGGTTTCAATTCCTATCATGCCGGCAACGCTTACCAACAAAAGCACTTTTAAACCGATGCTTATAATACTTGCTAAAAAAGATTGAAGCGATAAATCAACACCGCGCCGAACCATTACTTTACTCAACAACTTTGTAATAAGATTAGTGATCCATAAGCCGATAATGAAGAAAAGAATAGCTCCAAGTATCTTTAAGCCGTAGGTTGCTGCGAGAACCTGTATGTTCTCATACATCCTGGTAAGGTCGTTCATAACAAAAGTTTTAGTTCACTAAATTTAGTATTAGGTAATGCAGGTGATGTAAAAAGTTGCCGTTTTACCGTAAACTGCAAACAAATAAGCTCACAGCATTGCATGACGGAATTTATAGTCAGCGTTCGTAAAAACTCTGTTTTTTCAGGCAACTCTTCTTTCAAGTTTCAAGTTTAGTTTTATACCATCATCCATGTTTCCAAAGAGTATTGAGAACCAATCATTATTTGGCAATAAAAAAATAGGCCAGCCCTCAAAAGAGCCGGCCGTTGCTAACCTATGAAAAACACCGAGTTAAATGTATTTAAAAAAATAGATCATGTTCTTTTTTTTCAGAGCAAAGTTATTCACAGGCGCTCATGCACATTGTGTCAAATGACGCAAATTTTTCAGCGGTAAATTTTGCAACTCAAATATTGAATTGAAATACAAATTTAACCGAGGGGCAGTGGTTTCTAAAACGGTTTTCTGTCTGGTGACATTCATCTTTCTTCCCTTTATTAATAGATGTAATCAAGCGTTGAAGGCAATTTTTTGCCGTTAATTGCCCTGAATCAGACGCATTTAACCTGTAGCCTTTTTTTATTGTTCAAATAATTTTATGGATCAATAACAATTAAATTCCATCACTTCCAAATCAAAGAAAATGACGGCTAAAGAAATCTCCGAAACATTAGTGAATATGTGTCGTAACAACCAGGTTGAAGAAGCGAAAGAACTCTTGTTTGCACCAGGTATTGTAAGCCTTGAACCATATGAAGGTTTTTTGCCAAGAGAAACACGTGGCATGGACGCTATAAGAAAGAAGGCAGCGTTATTTATTTCAGCAGTAGAAAATTTTTATGGCAATATCATTTCTGATGCAATTGTTGCCGGCGATCACTTTGCCATAACATGGGAAACTGATATTCAAATGAAAGGAGAAGAACGTAAAATCAATAGGGAACTATGTGTTTATAAAACCAGTAACGGCAAGATCGTTTCGGAACAATTCTTTTATTGATTTTCCAGCAACGTTAGCTGAAGAGCGAAATATTCTGATAGCAATAAATTTGGTAAGCTGATGTTTCGGCTTTAATTTGAATTTTTTCAACTTCAGCAGGTTTGATTGAAAATCCTTAACAATGAACTTTAATTTTGCGGGCATATCAAAAAGTGATTTCTTGTTCTTAGTAAAACAAATCGTTGCGATTATTTTTTTGGTGCTATGCTTTGAAAGTAGCTATGCCCAGGGCGTTAATGAATGGACAGTAAGACCCGGTGAAAGTATAAAAGAAGCGCTTGGGGACAGTGTGATATACAAATACCCGCGTTTTACGCAAGGCATTGTTTATTTCAGGTATAACAGTATATCGCATGCTTTATTAGATTTGAATTTGTACACCGGCGAAATGGAATTTATTACTCCTGAAGGTGATACACTTGCCATTGCTAATCCCGAAACGGTTAAGTACATAACTATTCAATCTGATACTTTTTATTTTGATAAGGTTTATATTGAATTACTGCACGGCAATTCAGAGGCAAAGCTGGGTCAAATTCAAACGATAAAATTGTCCGATATAAAAAGAGAAGGCGGTTACGGTCAGATGCTGTCAACTGCCGCGGTAAATACATCTAACTCTTATTACAGTAATAATCAAACTTACAAACTTACAGAGAAAACCCAGTTAGCCTTGCATAAGCAAACCGTTTTCTTTATCGGTGACAGCTTTAACCATTTTCTTCCCTATAATAAAAAGAATGTTTATAAAATGTTCAACACAAAAGAATCAGCTGTCAATTCCTTTGTAAAAGAAAACAAGATCCAATTTGATAAACGGGATGACCTTGTGAAGCTGGTTGATTTTATTGGCAAAATATAACCTCGTTAGAATTACAAAGCTGTTTTGATTGTTAACAATAAGAATATTGCGGGCATAAGATTTCGTGAGATCAGCCGAATAATTTTTTATCTTTAAGAATTACTAAAACTTACTCTTATGAAAGCGGCACTACTTTCCCTGTGTTTCATTGTTTGCATGGTTTTCTCTAATTACAACACTTTTTCCCAGGCAAATCAGTCATTGTCCAATCTTACATCGCCTACGGCAATAAACGTGAGTTTACAGCCAGGTAAAGATGGAAAAACAGATCTCGGCGGCAAAAAATTCAGCTGGGCGAACGTTTATTTAAAAACGGGAATTTATATAAACGGAAAGCTAAATATACAGGCGCCCGGCACTGGTAATTTTTTTATCGGCAATGGCGCAGGGAACTCTGCATTATCGGGCAAGAACAACATTGTATTTGGGCTCTTTTCCTCTTCAAAAATGGCTGCGGCAAGCTTTAATACGATTGTTGGTGACAGTGCTTTGTATAATGATAGTATTGGAAACAATAATTGCGCATTCGGCTTTAAATCGCTTTATAATAATATACAGGGTTCATATAATACGGCACTTGGTTTTGATGCATTATATGTAAACGGATATGGCAACGCTAATACATCTGTAGGTATGTATTCTTTGTACAATTGCACGGGCTCTTTCAACACAGCAGTTGGATATAGTTCTCTGGGTTCAGTCACCAGCGGATTATACAATTGTGGATTTGGTGAAGGTACGTTGAGTAAAACCCAAACCGGGATTGAAAATTCAGCAGTTGGATATGGCGCAGACGTTACTGCTTCCAATATTTCGAACGCAACAGTGATTGGATATAATGCTGTTTGCGATGCATCGAACAAAGTGCGGATCGGCAATACAAGTGTTTCTTCAATTGGAGGGCAGGTTGGATGGACAACTTTTTCTGACGGTCGCTATAAAAAGAATATTAAGGAAAATGTGGTAGGGCTTGCATTCATTAACAAATTAAGACCTATAACATATACCGTAGATATTAGTGCAGTTGACAATCACTATGGGAAAATGAACAATGATAAAAACGCGAATGCCGATAAAATTGTTTATACAGGATTTATTGCACAGGAAGTTGAAGCCACAGCAGAAAAATTAAACTACAATTTCAGCGGAGTTGACAAACCATCAAACTCGACCGGACTGTATGGGCTGCGTTATGATAATTTTGTTGTACCACTTGTAAAAGCAGTCCAGGAATTATCAAAAATGAATGATGATAAAGACGCTAAACTCACCAGTCTCCAAAGCCAGGTGGATTCCCAACAAAAGCAGATTGATCAATTGAAATCAATGCTGCAAAACTTTGCACATGTAAATGCGGATGAACCAAAAGCAAATGTATTCATTGCATCCGTTGACCAAAATGTTCCCAACCCTGTTTCAGGAAATACAATTATCAGTTATACACTTTCGCAAAATTTTGCCTCAGCCCAATTGATCGTTTCTGATAAGAATGGCACAGTTCTTCAACAAAAAAATATAGCAACTCAAGGTAAAGGAACAATCAACATTAATACAGCAACGCTTTCGGCGGGAATTTATAATTACAGTTTATATGTCGATGGGAAAATGATGAGCTCCAAACAGATGGTTGTTTCCCGATAATTTTTGGATGCCTGCATCTGCTGGAATTGGGTTCAGCATGTCGGCAAAATCAAGCTGATCTGCTGAATGATGCAATACAGCTTCTTAATGCCAGGTAACATTGCCGGTGTTTCATGTTACAACACCGGCAATTTTTATCATATTTCTTCAGCATTTACATTGGCATCGCCACCGCATCAATCACATGAATTACGCCGTTGCTTTGATAAACGTTTTTAATTGTTACAGTTGCCATATTTCCTTTTTCATCGGTTAGCATAAGTTTATCTCCTTTCATCCAAAAGGACAGTGTTCCGCCGCTTACTGTTTTTAATGCTGCTTTGCCATTACCTGTTTTTATAAGGTCTGCGATTGCTTTTGAATCATATTTGCCTGCCACTACATGATAGGTAAGAATTTTAATGAGCATGTTTTTGTTCTCAGGTTTCAGCAAATTATCTACTGTGCCTTGCGGTAATTTATCGAATGCTTCATTGGTGGGTGCGTATACAGTAAATGGCCCTTTTCCTTCTAAAGTTTCAACAAGTCCTGCAGCTTTAACTGCAGCAACTAATGTTGTATGATCTGCAGAGTTTGCAGCATTCTCGATGATATTTTTTGATGGATACATTGGGGCACCGCCAACATCAACTGTTTTCTCCTGTGCATTTACAGCAATAGTTGATAGTGTTGCACTCATAAAGAATGCGATTATTTTTAAAAGTTTCATACCTGTGTTTTTTTGCCTGTTACGGCGTGATGG
>JADMIO011472286.1_pt1 | contig 15898 bp, 15 predicted proteins | sample 8958161 | NCBI WGS metagenome assembly JADMIO01 (sample SAMN16585339, study PRJNA669376) | soil metagenome | isolation source: Crop rotation soil | place: USA: Cullars Rotation, Alabama | collected 2011
CGGCGGGCCTGGGGTTGCGCGGTCCACCGCCGAAGGCAAGCAAGATGAAGGCTGCGGCGCCCGCGACGATAACCTGCGATCCCATTCGGCCCCGCTTCCCCTCCGACGCTTGAACCCCGGATGAATTGCCGCTCCGGCATGGGGGGCTTATGCCCATGCCATGGCCACGCCGTCCACCGCTCTGCTCGCCGCGCTCGCGGATCGCCTCGGGCCCAAGGGCTTCACCCGCGATCCCGTCGATCTCGATCCCTGGCTCAGCGACTGGCGCGGCTATTGGCACGGCGCCGCGGCGGCGTTGCTGTCGCCCGCAAGCACCGAGGAGGTGGCGTTCGCGGTGCGGCTTTGCGCCGAGGCCGGAATCGCGCTCGTACCGCAGGGCGGCAACACCTCGATGGTCGGCGGCGCCACGCCCGACGAAAGCGGTGAGGCGTTGCTCCTGTCGCTCCGGCGGATGAACCGTATTCGCTCGATCGACCCAAAGGCCAATCAGGCGGTCGCCGAAGCGGGCGTGATCCTCGCTCATCTGCACGAAGCGGCGGAGGGGGAGGGGCGGCGTTTCCCCCTTACCCTGGGCGCACGGGGTTCGGCGACGATCGGCGGGCTGGTCTCGACCAATGCGGGCGGCACGCAGGTGCTGCGCTTCGGCAATATGCGGCGGCTGGTGCTGGGGCTCGAGGCGGTGCTGCCCGACGGCTCGATCTTCGACGGCCTCGCCGCCCTGAAGAAGGACAATCGCGGCTACGATCTCACCCAGCTCCTGATCGGGGCGGAGGGGACGATTGGGGTTGTGACCGCGGCGACGCTCCGGCTGGTCCCGGCGATCGGCGCCCGGACCGTGGCCTGGGTCGGCCTTGCTTCGCCTTTCGCGGCGCTAAATCTGCTGCGCCATGTCGAGGCGGCGCTGGGCGAGGCGATCGAGAGCTTCGAGCTGGTCCCCGCCGAAGCGCTCGATCTGGTGCTACAGCATGTCCCCGACACCCGCGCGCCGCTCGCGGAAAGGCACCGATGGAACGTGTTGATCGAGGCGACCGCGCCCGATGCGATGCCGCCGGAATTGGAAGACACGCTCCATGCCGCGCTTGCGAGCGGCCTGATCGAGGACGCCGTGATCGCCGCCAGCGAGGCGCAGGCCGAGTCCTTCTGGCGGCTGCGCGATTCGATCTCCGAAGCCGAAAAGAAGGACGGTCCCGCGGTCAAGCACGACATCTCCGTGCCCGTTGAGGGGATGCCCGCCTTCCTGGTCGAGGACGGCGCGGCGGTGCTGGCGCGCTTCCCGGGCACCGGCCTGATCGCCTTCGGCCATCTCGGCGACGGCAACATTCACTTCAACGTCCGCGCCCCCGCGGGTTCCGGTCCGGACTGGGTGGAGGGCGCGGGCAGCGCGGTGAGTCGCTTCGTCAACGACCGGGTCACCGCGGCCGGCGGCTCGATTTCGGCCGAGCACGGCATCGGCCAGATGAAGCGCGAAGAGCTTGGCCGGCTGGCCGGCGCGGCGCGGCTCGGCGCGCTGCGCTCCATCAAGCAGGCGCTGGACCCCAAAGGGATCATGAATCCCGGCAAGTTAGTGCCGCCCGCGACCTGATCGAAAGGCTTGCGAAAAGGCGGCCACCTTAATAGACGGGCCGCTGAATTCGCGCGCGTTTATCCGACGCGCCCAAACACCCGCACGGAGAAACGCTCATGGCGACTCAGCCGCCGCCCGGCCTGCCGATCCTGTATAACGACTTGATTCCGGTACAGAGCAATCTGCACGCCAAATATCAGACGCGCCCCGCCAAGACGGCGCATTATTTCGCCAATCATCACGCGATCCCGCTGACCGCCGACGAGTTCATCCACGCGCAGCGCTCGTGCCCGATCGTCTTCTCGGCCGGAGATCAGCCGGTGCCGCTGGCGCTGATGGGCCTCAACGAGGGCGTCAACATCTTCATCGATGATGAGGGCCAGTCGCGGGCGCCCTTCTACATCCCGGCCTATGTCCGCCGCTATCCGTTCATGCTCGCCCGGCTGACTCCGGACGCCCCGGAGCTGTCGCTCTGCTTCGATCCGACCAGCGAGTCGATCGGTGAGTTCGACGACGGCAATCCTCTGTTCGAGAACGACAAGCCGACGCAGAATCTCAACGATATCCTGAAGTTCTGCGAAGATTTCGAGATGGCGGCGCAGCGCACGGCCGGTCTCATGACCGAGCTGAAGGCGATGGACCTTCTGATCGACGGCGAGGTCTCGATCCAGCCGCAGGGCAGCGACCAGCCGTTCATCTATCGCGGTTTCCAGATGGTGTCGGAAGAGAAGCTGCGCGACATGAACGGCGATCAGCTGCGCAAGCTCAACCAGAACGGCATCCTGCCCTTGATCTTCGCGCACATCTTCTCGCTGTCGCACATGAGCGATCTGTTCGCGGCGCAGATGTCGCAGGGCAAGGTGCCGATGCCCGAGGGGCAGCCGGCGCCCGCAGAGGCCTGATTCAAAACGATCTTTTCGGCCCGTTATTAGGGTTGAAAGCGCGGAATCAGTCCCTATCTGAAACTAGGCGTCGCCGTATTCCCCCCTTTGCGGCGACCCGAGCGCGGCCTTCCATCCCCCCGGAAGTCCCGCAGCTTCCTGAACCTGGCCGCCCCGCGTACAATCGCGGGGCGGCTTTTTCATAAGCTTATTCGGCGGCGATCGCGCAGTCGGGATTGAGCAGGCGCGACTCGAGCGCGGTGGCGATCGCGGCGATCAGCTCGGCGGCCGCGGCGAAGCCCCGCCCGGGCAATTCGAGCGCGACGTCCAGATAGGTGGAGCGGCACAGCTCGATCTGCAGCGCATGCACCTGCCGCGCCGGCCGGCCATGCCTCGCGACGATATGGCCGCCCGCATAAGGCGTGTTGGCCCGCGCCCGCCAGCCGTTGAGCCGGGCGACGGCCAGCGCTTCTTCCATCAATTCCGCCGCGCAGGCGGTGCCGTGCCGGTCGCCGAACACCATCTGCGGGCCCGCCCCGCCGCCCGGCTCGCGCCGCGGCGGCATCGAATGGCAATCGAGGAGCAGGGCGGTGCCGAACCGCGCCCGCGCTGCCTTCAGGGCGGCGGCCAGAGCGGCATGATAAGGGCGGTGGATTTCAGTGAGCCGCCGCTTCAGCTCGGCCTCCGGGATACGCTGACGCCAGATCGCGCCGGAGCCGTTGATCCGCGAGGGAATGAGCCCGAGCCCGCCGCGCGCCCGGGCGGTCGGCGCTGCGGCCAGCTGCGGAGCGGGGACGATCAGCGCCGGATCGATCTCGCCCTCGTCTCGATTGAGGTCGATCTCGGCGCGCGGCGCCTGCGCGATGAAGGCAGTCGCGCCATGCTCGACCGCGCGCCAGACCAGCCGGTCGACAAGCCGGTCCTCGAGGCTCTCAAGCACCGAGCGGTGAAGCCGCGCCGCGCCGAGCAACGCCGGCGAATAGGCCCTGCCGGCATGCGGCACGGAGATGACGATCGGCGATTCGGGCCGGTCTGGCCCGATCCGGATGAAGGGCGGCGCGGTTTCGGCGTCGGTCATGAGGTTCTTCCAAGTAGAACCAGCTTGGGACAGGCGCAACGGGCCGCCGCAGCATGGCTGGCGCCCGCCCGCGGCTTCGCGCATAAAGCCGGGCGAGGGGGACCGAGGACAAGATGCTGCGAATCCTGCTGGCGGAAGACGATGAGGCGATGCGGACTTATCTGGCCCGCGCGCTGGAGCGGGTCGGCTATCGGGTGACCGCCGTCGACAATGGCGCCGCGGCCTTGCCCTTGCTCGAAAGCGAGCTGTTCGATCTCCTGCTCACCGATATCGTGATGCCGGAGATGGACGGCATCGAGCTGGCCCAGAAAGCGGCCGAGATCGCGCCCGGCATCCGCGTGATGTTCATCACCGGCTTCTCCGCCGTCGCCCTGAAGGCCGGCCGCAAGGCGCCGGACGCGAAGGTGCTGTCCAAGCCCTTCCATCTCAAGGACCTAGTCGCCGAGGTGGAGCGGATGTTCCAATCCGAGGACCAGCACGGGCGGCTCTAGGCCGTTCACGTCTCCGGCTTGTCCCATAAATTATCGGCCGCCGCATTCTTTCCGCCAAGTGAAGGCGCAGGCAGCGTCGGCCCAAGCGGTCTAGGCCGAAAGTCGCGGTGCAGGAAGATCGAGCTGCAGCAGCGATAGTGCCGGTCACCCCGGAAATCTGCATAGTCGACCTGGATCAGATCGAGGCCGCGCAGGAAGGCGGCGGTGTTGGGGTACCAGTCCGAATTGTCGAGGATGATCGCACCGCCGGGCCGCAGCAGCGGCGCGGCGGCGCGCGCGCATTCGTAGCGGTTGGCCGAGCTGTCGACGACGATCAGGTCGTAGCTGCCTGACAGAGCCGCGAGTGCGGAGGGATAGGCATCCTGAGTCACTTCGGTCAGCGTGAGATTGGGGCGCGGATCGCCGCGCACATAGCCCAGCCATTCGGCATTATGTTCCAGCGTATGCACTCTCGCCGCCCGCTTGCACCAGAACAGGGTCGATTGACCGCCACCGATCTCGAGCACCGACAGGTCGGAAAGATCGAGCCCCATCAGATATTCGACGAGCCCGTAGGACATGAGGGGGATCGGCTCGCCGTCGCCAAGGGTGTTGCGGTCGTCTTCGACGGCGCGACCGAAGCCCAGCGTGCGGGTCAGAATTTCGGTCGCGCCCAGCACCACCAGCGACTGGCGCGGCAGCTCGAAAACGTGTGGATGGGCGCGCAGCTGATCCGGTCCGTGGCCGGGGGCGGGCTCTACCGATGTCCAGAAGCGCGAATCGCCGGAAATCTTGAGTCTCCTCGAGTGCACTACAAGCGCAGCAGCGAGGAAACGTGGAAACAAGCGTCCGGCGAACCGTGCTATTGCTTCGATAAGAAGCGCGGTGAATCGGAACCGAGGTGCTGCGTCGGGAGGTGCCGCCGCCAGGCGTCAATCGTGATCGGATCCAGCTTGCAGGTCCGGGCGCTGGAGGAGTTCGCCGCCCAGCCTCCCGGAGCGGACAGCCGGGGTTGCGCGGCGCAAGAGCGCTCGCTACAGCGCGGCCCGCGTGGGCGTGTAGCTCAGTGGTAGAGCACTGTGTTGACATCGCAGGGGTCGCAAGTTCAATCCTTGCCACGCCCACCATTTTCCTTATTTTTGAAACGTTTGGTCTGCAGCGAAGCCCGAAAGGGCGAGCCGCTGGCCGGTTGCCTTCAGCCAGGCGAAGACCAGCGCTCCGTACAGCGCCAGGCCTGCGGCCAGCGCGACGGCCGGAGCGGCCACGGCCGTTACCGCCAATGCCGCAACCGCCGCCGCAAGGAGTGGCCCGGCGAGGTGTGCGTGCGGAACCGGCACCGCGAACTGTCGATGCAGCACCGCGAAGCGCAGGACCGCGCGCAAGGCGTAGGCCGTGAGCAAGGCGAAAGCCGCACCAGTGATGCCGAAGCGCGGGATCAGCAGCAGCGCCGCCGCCGTCCCGGCGACGATGCTGACGAGGGTGAGATAAAGCCCGATCCGCGGCCTTAGGTAGATGAAGATGAGGTCGCCGATGCCGAGCGCGGATTGAAGAATCTCCGCGCCGCCCAGGATCACGAGCGCCCAAGTGCCGGCCTCGAAGCCCGGCCCGAGCCAGCCCATCAAAGGCCGGCCGATCGCAAGCATCGCGATCAGGAGCGGAAGCTGGATCACCAGCATCAGCCGGGCGGCCGAAGCCAACGCCTCGCTCGCCCCTGCGGCCCCGCCGCGCCCTATCGTCCTCGCGACTGCCGGCACCAGCAAGGTATCGAAGCTCTGCCGCACCTGCCGCACCGGCGTCGTCACCTGACGGGCCATCCCGTAAATGCCCGCCGGCGCGGCGCCGAGCAGAAGCCCCACCAGATAGAGATCGGCGCGCATGTAGAGCGCGTTCAGGAAATCGTTGGCGCTGTTGGCCGCCGCGCCCGCCGCGATGGCGCTCAGGCCTTGGCAGGTCGGCCGATAGCCTGTCGCAAGGCTCGGGTAGAGGCGGACCACGTTCCAGAACGCGTAGCCCAAAGCGGCGAGGGTGCCGCACCAATACCCCGCCGGGAGGCCGTATCCGCCGAGGCCGAGGCGGAAGGCGGCGATCGAACCGGCGGCGAGGAACCAAGGCTCGATCAGGGAGCGGCTGACCACATCGGTGCGCACTTGCCCGCGCCAGCGTGCGGCGGCGATGAAGAGATCGAGCAGCGCCTGCCCCGCGATCATCGGTGCGATCAGGACGACCGCTGCGGTGATGTCGGGTGGCGCGAACGACAGCGCTCCGACGCTCATCGCTAACGCGAGCGCGAGCGAGGCCGCGGTGATGAGCAAGGCGGCGTCGAGAATCACATGGCCGAGCGGCCGCTCTCCCACCTGCGCCGCGCGATCAAGCAACGGATAGAGCGTCTTCTTGGTCGCGAGCCCGCCGATCGCGGTGGCCAGCTCGACCAGCGCCGCGGCGAGCACGAACGCGCCGTACAGGTGTGCGCCGTAAAGCCGCGCCGCGATGAACAGGAAGATGAGCCGTCCGCCGAAGCGCAGCACGAAGCCAAGCGCGTTGGCGAGCGCACCGCGCATGATCGTCCGGCCGGGATCCTCCTCAGCGGTCATGGCGCCCCTTGTATCGGCCGCGATTCGCGATGACTAACCTCCCGATGCCGCCGCCGCTGCCCGAGCCGTTCCTCTTCGATCCGCGGCCGGTCGTCATCGTCGTCCGGGCGCCTTTGTTCAACGCGTCGGAGACGTTTGTTCGGGCGCAAGCGGCCGGGCTGGTCGGGTATCAACCGCTGGTCGTGGGCCGCGAGCGGAAGGGTCATGTCCCACCGGCTCTGGCCGACCGCATCCTGATCCGGCCGGCGCTGGAGCGGCTTCGCGCCTTTCGGCCGGTTCTGGTCCACGCCCATTTCGCCACGGATGGCCTGCGCGCGCTGCCGCTCGCCGGAGCGCTGGGCGTGCCGCTGGTGACAAGCCTGCGCGGCTATGACGTAACACGCTCGCGCGCGGCTTTGCTCGGCTCGGGGCGGCCGTCCTGGATGCGCTATGCCCTGTTCCGCCGCCGCTTGCAGGAGCGAGGCGACCTATTCCTCGCGGTCTCTGAAGCGCTGAGGCAGCAGGCGATCGCGCAGGGTTTCCCGGCGGAGCGCACCCTCGCCCATTACAACGGCGTCGATCTGCACCGCTTCCGCCCCGGCGACGCAGCTGATGGGCTGAAGATCCTCCACGTCGGCCGCCTGGTCGAGAAGAAGGGGACGGCGGTTCTGCTCCGCGCCTTTGCAAGCCTCCGGCCCGCACATCCCGAAGCACGGCTCGCGATCGTCGGCGACGGCCCGCTCCGGGCCGGGCTCGAGCGGCTCGCCGCCGCTCTCGGCCTCGGATCGTCCGTCGCCTTTCTCGGCGCGCGCGATCCGGAGGAGATCGCGGTGCAGATGCGGCGGGCGACCATACTCGCGGCTCCGAGCCTGACGGCACGCGACGGTGACTCGGAAGGACTGCCCAATGTCGTTGTCGAGGCGATGGCATCGGGCCTGCCGGTCGTAGCGACCGATCACGGCGGCATCCGCGAGGCGGTCTCCGACGGCGAAAACGGCTTCCTCGTTCCCGAAGGCGCGCCGGAACCGTTGGCCGAGCGGCTCGCGGCCTTGCTCGGCGATCCGGCGTTGCGCGCGCGGATGGGCGCGGCCGGGCGAAGGATCGCCGAGGAGCGCTTTGATGCGGAGCGACAGATGGCCTTGCTCGAAGCGCGCTACGACGATCTCACCCGCACCAGGGCGATGGCGACACGATAGGGCTGCCGATACCAGCGCCAGCGGCTGAGCCGCGCGCGCGCGGCTTTGGGGCGAACCGGGAATGCGAGCACGGCCAGCGCGGTACCAAGCAGGGCGCCCGCAACCGACTCGCCGCGCGCTGCGAGCTGGTCGCGATAGGTGTCGCCCTCGATCTCCTCGCTCAGCAGCGGCTCGGACCCGGCAAAGGCGGCGGCGAGCGCCTCCGGGCTCGGCCGGTAGCCGCTGTCGAGCGGATCGGCATGATAGGGAAAGGAGGAGGGTACCGTGGCGAGGATCAGTCCACCCGGCCCCGCCAGTTCCTCGCAGATCGCGGCGATCATCGCCCGGTCACGGACATGCTCGAGCATATTGGCGATGAGGACACAGCCGAAGCGCCCCACGCCGAGCCGCGCCTGAACGTCGGAATCGCGTATATCGCCGGCCACATCCACGCCGGGCCCGGGCCGCAAGTCGGAATGGACGATCTCGATCCCGGCCGCCCTGAGCGGCGCGAACAGCTCGCGCTCGATATGCGGCTTTATCTGCTCGCGGGTGCGTGCGTCGGCCGAGCCCAGGTTCAACAAGGGCGAGACGCCCTTCTGATCGAGCAGGATGTCGCGGAGCCTGATCGATTCCCGTTCGAACATCGCCTCATGATATGAAACCGCCGATGCGCCTGGTCTATCCTCTCCACTGGTCGCGGCTGGACCGGAAGGCGGACCGGCAACAGGCGATCGAAACGGCGGCGGCGCTGGCGCGGCGCGGCGTCGAGGTGACTTTGCTGATGCCGCAGGGAGCCGATGAGCCCGAGCTCAGCCCGTCGGCGCTGCGCGACTGGTTTGAGGTCGAGGGCGATTTCCGGCTGATCCAGCGGCCGAGTCGCCGCGCCGGCGCGGCGCTTGTCTCCGGCCTGCTGTGGCTGCGCCAGGTGTTTCGCGATCCCGCGCTGTCGCGGGCGGACCTGCTTTATTCGCGCATGCCGGCCATGCTCGGCGTCGGCGCCCGCTGCCCGATCCCCTTCGCCTTCGATCACTACCGGCCCTGGCCCGACCGCTGGCCGGTGTTTTGGCCCTTGTTCCGGAGCACGGTTGGGAGCGCGAATTGCCTCGGTCTGATCCTTCATTCCGAGCATGCGGCGGACTCGTGGCGCCGCGCCGGGATCGCCGAAGACAAGCTGCTCGTCGCCCATAATGGCGCTCCGGCGGCGGTCGCACCGATGGACCGGCAGGCGGCGCGGCAGGCGCTCGGGCTTCCGGAGACGCGCGGCATCGCGCTCTACGCGGGCCGGCTCAACACCCGCAAAGGCCTGGACCGATTGCTGGCGGTGGCGGACCTTCGACCGGACATCCTGTTCGTGCTGGTCGGTTCGGAAGGCGAGGGGCCGATCGAGCGCGCCGCGGCGGCCCGCATTAATGTCCGGGTCGAGCCGTGGGCCGATACGGCCAAGCTGGCGCAGTGGCTCGGCGCGGCCGACGCGCTCGTGATCCCGCCCTCGCTCGCGCCGTTGCGGCTTCATGGCGACTGTGTGTTGCCGATGAAACTCTACGCCTACCTCGCCGCGGGCCGGCCGATTCTCGCGCCCGTCGCGCCCGACACCGCCGAGCTGCTTCGCGACGGCGACAATGCGTTGCTCGTTCCGCCCGACGACCCGGCCGCCGCCGCCGAGGGGCTCGATCGAATCCTGCGCGAGCCCGGCCTCGCCCAACGGCTCGGCCGCTCTGCGCTGGCGACGGCGGCCGGGCTGACCTGGGACAGGAGGGCAGAGAAGATCGCGGCGTTCCTGGCGGATCGGCTCAACGCGCGCTGATCATCGCCGCGAGCCGCCGCTCCATCCGCTTGTGATGAACGATGGAGATGACGAGGATCAGATTGAGCACCGTTACCATCGTCAGGAAGAAATAGAGCGGCCCGCCAAGCGCGATGCTCGCCGCGATGATGAACGTCTTCGGGTTCGCGCCCAGCATCATCTCCAGCACGAGCGACAGCCGGCTGTGGTCGCGGATCAGGGCGCGGATCCGGGCCTTTTCCTCGGGGCCGGCCGCGGCGAGCGCGTCGTCGAGGGGGTTGGCGCTGGGGCTCATCAGGCCGGAGAGCCAGACATAGGCCTCGCCCCAGAAGCCGAACCAGCGGGTGAACCAGTTTTGCTTTCTGAACGGTGCGTCCCCGGATTTCACGGCCTGGCGAATCCAGGAGCGGCCATAGACGCGCCAGGCGTAGAGCCGCCGCTGCGTCTCAGAATGATTGGTTTGGACGATGTGGCTTGCGCCCGCGCCGCAGGCGAGCGCCCAGGCCCAACCGCCCAGCGTATCGTCCAGCCAGAAGGCGAAGGCGAAATACATCACGATATTGCCGAAATAGTCGCAGACGCCGTCGACCAGTTCGCCGGTGGCCGAGGATTTTCCGGTCATCCGGGCGAGGTCGCCATCGGCGCCGTCGATCACATGCCAGGCCAGCATGAAGCCCAGCCCGGCGGCGGCGTTGATCGGCCAGGCGAGGCTCACATAGGCCCAGGTCGCGAACAGCAGGGCGATGGCCCCGCCGACCGACACCATGTTCGGCGAGATTCCGGTGGGCCGCAGGGCGCGCGCCAGCCACAACGCAAGCGGATGATAGAAATAGAAATTGAGCGGGTCCTGAAGCTCGCGCGGGCGCTGCGATACGTCATGGTAGGCCGCGGCTTGCGCTGCCATAAACCGGCCTCCTTTCTACGCGAGTCCGTCGGTGGTGAGCGAGCGTCTATTGGGAAGCGAAAGGCTGGAGGCAAGTGCCGGCTTCGCAACCGCGGCGGAGGCCGACCGGCGTGTGGCCGGAGTCGCGGCTGCGGCGCGTGCGGTGAATCTGCTCGGTCATCAAGGCGCGTGCGACATCGCTCTGCGGATCGGAGACGGCGCTCCGCTGTCGGCGGCCACCCGGATGGATATTGAACGGTTGCGCGGCGCAACGGATGTTTCGGTGAGCGAAGGGCAGGGCCCGGCAGTACCGATCCCGACCAGCTGGCAAATCGTACGCAGGACCGGGAAGCCGAGCGACGGTCTGGTTTCGCGCTGGCTGAACCGGCCGATTTCCCAGAGTCTCAGCTGGCTGCTGCTGCACATTCCGGCGCTGCGCCCGGTCCATGTCACCATCGTCAACGCCGCGCTCGCGGCTGCGATGCTGGCCGTTCTGATCCTCGGCGGCCATGCCGGACTGATCGGAGGCGGCATCCTCTTCCACATCGCCTCGGTGCTGGACGGCGTCGACGGTGAGATGGCGCGCGCGACCTATCGGACCACACGGCACGGCGCGACCCTCGACAGCGCCGTCGATATGGCGACCAACTTCGCCTTCCTGCTCGGCTTCACGATCAACATGTGGCGGCACCAGGGGGCTTTCTGGGGCGGCCTCGGCGTGTGGTCGATTGCGGCGATGCTGATCGGCAACTTCATCATCGCGCGGCGGATGCGCGCCGGCGGCGCCCCGCTCGGCTATGACCTGCTGAAGCGCGCCGGCCCGATCCGCGGGCCGGTCGACCTCATCTACTGGATCGTCCAGACGCTCAGCAGCCGCGACACCTTCGCTTTCCTCTTCATGGCGCTTATCGTTTTCGGATTGGAACGCATCGCCCTCAGCATCTTCGCCGGCATCGCGGCGATCTGGTTTCCCTATGTGCTGATCACCCAATTGCTCCCGCCGCGCCCGGCCCCGCGTGAGGTGGATGCTTGACTTTTGGGGTGGTTGGGTCTCGACGGTCACGCAGTTGTAACGCGCCCGAACGGGCATCTGAAACGTTTGAGGATTCATGACCAAGATCAAGGTGGCGATTGTCGGCGTCGGCAATTGCGCGAGCTCGCTGGTTCAGGGGCGCTATTATTATGAGGGGCGCAGCGCCCCGACCGGGCTGATCCACGAGCGCGTCGGCGGCTATGCGATCGCGGACATCCAGTTCGTCGCGGCCTTCGATGTCGATGCCCGCAAGGTTGGCAAGGATCTGGGCGAGGCGATCTTCGCCATGCCGAACTGCACCACAGTTTTCCAGAAGGATGTGCCGGCGACCGGCGTGACCGTCCGTATGGGCCGGGTGCTGGACGGCGTCGCGGGGCATATGGAGGAGCATGGCGAGCGCGGCTTCCGCCGCTCCGAAGCGCCCGAGGCGACGCAGGCGGACGTCGTCGCCGCGCTAAAGGACTCGAAGGCCGAGGTCTTGGTCAACTTCCTGCCGGTCGGGTCAGAGGAAGCGACGAAGTTCTACATGGAATGCGCGCTGGAGGCCGGGGTCGCGGTGGTGAACTGCATGCCCGTCTTCATTGCCAGCCGGCCGGAATGGGAACAGCGTTTCGCGGCGAAGCGGATTCCGATCATCGGCGACGATATCAAGGCGCAATTGGGCGCGACCATCGTCCACCGCGTCCTCTCCAGCCTCTTCCGGGCGCGGGGGGTAGCCTATGACCGGACCTATCAGCTCAATACCGGCGGCAATACCGATTTCATGAACATGCTGGACCGTGGCCGGCTGGCCTCGAAGAAGGAATCGAAGACCGACGCGGTGCAGTCGACACTCGCCGAGCCGCTCGGCGCCGACGACATCCATATCGGCCCGTCGGATTACATTCCCTGGCTCAACGACAACAAGCTCTGCTTCCTCAGGATGGAGGGCAATTTGTTCGGCGACGTGCCGATGAACCTGGAGCTTCGTCTATCGGTCGAGGACAGTCCGAACAGCGCCGGCGTGGTGGTGGACGCGATCCGCTGCTGCAAGGTTGCGTTGGACCGGGGCGTGGGCGGCATGCTGGTCGGCCCGAGCGCCTATTTCTGCAAGCACCCGCCCCAGCAGTTCAGCGACGACGTCGCCGCCCAGTTGACCGACGAGTTCATCGCCGGCGAGGCGATCGCGGCCGAATAAAGCCGAAGAATGAACTGCCTGATCCTCGCCGCCGGCCATGGCAGCCGGCTGCGTGAGCTGTCCGACTCGAAGCCGCTGACGCCTGTCGCGGGCCGGCCACTGATCGCGCATGTAATCGATTCGGCGCGAGCGGCGGGCGCGACTGCCTTCACCGTGGTGACGGGGCATCAGGCGGACCGGGTCGAAGCATCCCTCGCGACCCTTGGCGTACCGGTCGAATGCGTCGGCCTGACCGATTGGGACAAGCCCAACGGCCATTCGGTGCTGGCGGGTTCGACGCGCATCGACGGCGACTATTTGATGCTGATGAGCGACCATCTTTTCGATCCCGAGATCGCCCGGCGTGCTGTCGCGGCAGGCGAAGCGAGCGGCGCTGCGCTGACCCTGGCGATTGACCGCGACTGGCGCCGTGAAACGCTGGACCTCGACGACGCCACCAAGGTTGCGTTGGACGGCGACCGGATCGCGGGCATCGGCAAGACTCTGCCTGACTTTGATGCGGTCGATACAGGCGTCTTCTACGTCCGCCCCGCGCTGGCTGAGGCGATCCGGCAGGCGGTCGATGCAGGCAAAACCGGTTCGCTATCGGATGGCGTTCAGAAACTCGCTGAAACGGGTCAGGCGCGGATCGCGGACGCGACCGGTTTGTTCTGGCTCGATGTGGATGATCCCCTGGGGCTCGCCAAAGCGGAGGCGCACTTCGTTACGGGTAGCGCAGCCTGACGCTGGTCGCGAAGCGGTCGCGCGGGACGGCGAGGCGGACGGAGCTGAAGCGCGGCAATCCGAACAGGGTCGGCGCGTCGTTGGAGAAGCCATACCCCTCCGCCGGCAGGCCGATCATGTTCCGGTCGAAGCGCCGGTTCGCGTTCGCGTCGTGATAGACGGCGAGGCCGTAAATGCCCGGTGCCGGGACATGGATGCAGACCCGCGTCGTCCCTGCCCGCGCTTGCACCCGCCCGACATACAGCGAGCCGCGCCGGGCGAGGAACCTGCTGGAATCGTCGGAATAGAGCGTTACCGCGATCAGCCCTTCGCTCGACCGGATATCGGAGACGGTGACGAACAGCCGCGTCGCGCTCGGCCGCCCCGTGCACTCCTGCGCGAGCGCGGGCGCCGCGGCTAGCGCCGCGACGAGCGGCGCAAGCCAGATCGCCTTGGCCCGGGTAACGCTCAGGCGGCCGCCTCATGCGCGGCGCGCACGCTCTCCAGCAGGGCGTCCTGCCGCGCCTGCTTCTCGACCGCCGCTTCGCCGCCGCGCGTCTCGTGGAACAGGTCGAGCGCGGCAAGCTCGTTATGGGCGAGCGGCCGGGTAGCGAGATCGACATAATCGCAGCGCGCCGGATCGCTGACCACCCGCTTCAGCAACGCCTTGCCGCGCCGGAAGCCGCGCCAGTAATTCCAGCCCTTGCGCAGACTCTCGAAGGCGAACTTGGGATAGAAGAGCAAGGCGGGCTCGCGCTTCATCGTCGGGCGACGGGACTTGCGCCGCTTGCGGCGGATCACTCCGCCTTCCAGCGTATGCACGCCCTCATTGTCGTAGAGCAATTTGAACTCGACCATATATTGCAGCGCCTTCTTCGGTCGTCCGCCCTGAAGCCGGGCATGGCGCCGGGTCACCGTCTCCATATGCTCCCAGGTGAAATAGGAATCCCAGGCGGCGCGATAAGCGTCCTCCCATTCCGCGTCGCTCATCGTATCGTGGTGCGAGACGCGGTGGTGGAGATCGTATTTGTTGAGGTCGGGGTCCATCCAGACGCCCGCCCGGTGCAGCTTCTGGTGGTCCTCGGAGCCAGGCAGTGGCGTCAGGAAGAAGAACTCGACGATGTCGACCGGGAGCTCGCGCTTGATGATCTCGATGTCGCGCAGGATCGAAGCCTTGGTGTCGCCCGGGAAGCCCAGGATATAACCCGCGATCGTGAACACGCCGCGCTCGTGCCATTGCTGGAAGAGGTGGCGATATTCGGTGATCTTGTTCTGGCGCTTGTTGGCGGCGAGCAGATTGTCCGGGTTGATGTTCTCCAGCCCAACGAAGGCGCGCATCACACCCGCCCGCTTCGCCTTGTCGATGAAGTTTGGGATGCGGTGGCAGAGCGTGTCGACCTGGATCGTGAGGTTGGCCTTGAGCCCTTCTTCCTCGTTGAGCTTGATCAGCCGGTCGAAGAAGCTCTCCCAATCCCTGTTGCGCGCCAGATTGTCGTCGGTGATGAAAAAGGCCTTGATGCCCTGAGCAAGGTTCTCGCGGATGATCGCCTCGAGATCGTCGGCGGTGCGGAAGCGGCTCTTGCGGCCCTGGACATTTATGATCGTGCAGAAGCTGCATTGGAACGGGCAGCCGCGGCCGAGATCGAAGCTCGACCATTGCCCGCTGTTCCGCTCCAGCGACTCCTTCGGCATCCAGGGCACCGGCACGCCAGCGATGTTCGGCAGGTCCTTCAAGTAATTGTAGATCGGCTTCAATTCGCCGTTCCAGGCGTCGCGGAAGACCTGATCGAGCCGGCCTTCTTCGGCCTCGCCCGCAAACAGCGAGCAGCCGATGTCGAGCGCCTCCTGCATCTCCGGCGGAATCTCCTTCAGCATCGACAGGCAGCCGGAGACGTGGAAGCCGCCGATCACCACCGGCAGCCCGGCGGCGCGAAACTCGCGGGCGAGATCGAGCGCGTGGTGGAACTGGTTGGACTGGACACCGACGAGGCCGATCAACGCCCGGCCGCCGCGGCGCTTCAGATCGCGCACGATCTTCGCCGGCACGACATGCTGGTTGCACTCGTCGATTGGGATCAGGTCGAAATCGACCTCGGGCCCCAGCACCTGCCGCGCGGCTGCGTCGCGGGCGAGGCCGTTCAGCGCGGCGAGCGAATTGGAGGGCAGGATCGTCCGCCACCAGACGATCGGATAGCCGTCGTCGTCATAATGCGACGGCTTGATCATCACGAAACGGAAGCTCTCGCGTCCCTCCGGCATGAGGGTGAGCATAAACGGTTCGGCGAACGATGCCATGCACTTGTGAGCGAGCCGGCGATCGACGCTTGACTATAATTCTATATAGATAGATTTAAGGCCGATGGTTCGCAACCGCTCGCTTTCCGGCCCCGCGCGCGACGTGCTCGCTTTGTTGGCGGAGGCGGGGCGAAGCTGGCGCCACGGCTACGATCTGAGCCGCGATGCCGGGATCAAGTCGGGCACCCTCTATCCGTTATTGATGCGCCTTGAAGCGCAGCATTATCTCGAAGCGAAGTGGCAGGCGCCAGCGGAGCTCGGCCGGCCGGCGCGGCATGCCTATC
>JADMIO010789822.1_pt1 | contig 15896 bp, 17 predicted proteins | sample 8958161 | NCBI WGS metagenome assembly JADMIO01 (sample SAMN16585339, study PRJNA669376) | soil metagenome | isolation source: Crop rotation soil | place: USA: Cullars Rotation, Alabama | collected 2011
AGTCCGTTTTAGAAAAACGCTAGTAAAAGATATTAGTAGAAACAAAGCCAGGATCGACTTCAAGCGCGAGACGCCGTTCTCGGAAGACGACTTCCCGGCCATCGAAAAGAAGATGCACGAGATCGTCGATCGTGGCGCCGCCTTTACCAAGGAGGTCTGGTCCCGCGACGAGGCCAAGCGCGTGTTCGCGTCCAAAGGCGAGACCTTCAAGGTCGAGCTGGTCGACGCCATCCCCGAGGACCAGAAGATCAAGATCTACAAGCAGGGCCAGTGGTTCGACCTCTGCCGCGGCCCGCACATGCGCTCGACCAAGGACATCGGCGCGGCCTTCAAGCTGACCAAGGTCGCGGGTGCCTACTGGCGCGGCAAGAGCGAGAATCCGGTGCTCTCGCGCATCTACGGAACGGCGTTCGCCAACCAGAAAGAGCTCGACGACTACCTCAGGATGATGGAGGAGGCCGAAAAGCGCGACCACCGCCGTATCGGCCGGGAGCTCGATCTGTTCCATCTGCAGGACGAGGCGCCGGGGTCTGTCTTCTGGCACCCCAAGGGCTTCGTTATCTACAACCAGATGGAAGAGTACATCCGCCGCCGGGTGAACAAGGGCGGCTACACCGAGGTGAAGACGCCCCAGCTCATGTCATCGAAATTCTGGGAAGCTTCGGGCCACTGGGGAAAGTACCGCGAGAACATGTTCGTGGTCCCCGACGAAGTGCCCGGCACCGAGGAAGAAGGCCCGGTGCTGAGCGGCAAGGCCGACCTCATGGCATTGAAGCCCATGAACTGCCCCGCCCACATCCAGATCTTCAACCAGGGCACCAAGAGCTACCGCGACTTGCCGATGCGGCTTGCCGAGTTCGGCTGTTGCCACCGTAACGAGGCGCACGGCGCGCTGCACGGCCTGCTGCGCGTCCGCCAGATGACGCAGGACGACGCTCACATCTTCTGCACCGAGGAGCAGATCCAGTCCGAGACCGAACGTTTCGTGCATCTGCTCTACTCGATCTACGAGGACATGGGCTTCCACGACGTCGTCATCAAGCTCGCGACGCGCCCCGAGAAATTCGGCGGCACCATCGAGCGCTGGAACGCCGCCGAGAAAGCGCTGGGCGATGCCCTGCGCGCCACCGGCTACGACTTCGTCATCGCCGAGGGCGAGGGTGCCTTCTACGCGCCCAAGCTCGAGTTCCATCTGAAAGACGCCATCGGCCGTTCGTGGCAGGTGGGTACGCTGCAGCTCGACTACGTGCTGCCCGAGCGGCTCGATGCCACCTACGTGGCTGAAGACGGTTCGCGCAAATACGCGGTGATGCTGCACCGCGCCATCCTCGGCTCGCTCGAGCGCTTCATCGGCATGATGATCGAGAGCTACGCCGGCAAGATGCCGATGTGGCTGTCGCCGGTGCAGGTCGTGGTCGCGACCATCGTTTCGGATGCCGACGACTACGCGAACAAGCTGGTCGGCCAGTTGCGTGACGCCGGCATCCGCGCCGAGCTCGACGTGCGCAACGAGAAGATCAACTACAAGGTCCGCGAGCACTCGACCCAGAAGGTGCCGCTGATGTTCGTGGTCGGCAAGCGCGAGGCCGAGGAGGGGACTGTCTCGATCCGCCGCCTCGGCACCGAGGGCCAGAAGGTGGTGCCCGCGATGGACGCCATCGTTGAGCTGATGGCCGAAGCCGTGCCGCCAGACCTCAAGCGCCAGCCGCTCCCTAAGGCGGCTTGATCCAGTCCCCTTTGCCGCGCTCACCGTTCGGGTAGAGTGCGGCAAAGGGAGTTTTCCATGCGCACCATCGCCGCCGCTATTCTTGCGCTGTTGCTGGCGATCGCTCCCGCGCGCGCGGAAGTCACCTGGGTCGCGGCCGGTCAGGCATACGAGCTTGGCGCTGCCTCGCTGCTGCGGCTGCGCAGCGAACTCCCGCCCGAGCTGCAGGAGAGCCTCAAAGCACTCCGCAACGTCCATTTCGACAGCGAAGCCGCGTTTCGCTCGGCGCTCGGCCCGGCGCTGCTGACCGATGACCTGCGCACGAAATGGACCGACCGCCTGCTCGGCCTCGCAGCGCTTCCCGGCGCCGGGTTCGGCATCGAACCGCGCGCGCCAACGCTGACTCTTGTCGTCGCCGGCCCCGACCACGCGCTCGACACCAACACGTTCACCTCGCAGACGTGGCTTGCTCACCTGCCGCCTGCCGGCGGCACACCTGCGATCGAGGCGAAGCTCGACGGCGGCTGTCTCGCGGTCACCGAAGCCACTGTGGGACTCTTCCGCCTGTGCCAGCCCGAGCTGGGCAAATCCGGCGATAGGTCCGTCCTCCTCGACACCGCCGCGACCCACATCGTCGGCCTCGGCCAGGAGTTCCAGACCCCCGGGGACACGACGGCCGAGCGGGCAGGTTGGGTCCGCCACGGCTTCAACACCATGAGCGGCTTCAACGGCGGCGCCAACGGCAACACGCTGTTCCCCATCGCTTACTTCGACCTGCCGGGCCACCCCTTCGCTGTGATCCTCGACAACCGCTACCAGCAGGAATGGGACCTGACCAAGACACCCTACCGCCTGCGCGTCATCGGCGGCGACCTTAAGCTCCACGTGCTGGCCGGCAACTCCCTCGCCGACATCCGCCGCCAGTACATGGCGATGGCCGGCCGCCCGCCGGTGCCGCCCAAATCCATGTTCGGCCTCTGGATCTCCGAATACGGCTACGAGAGCTGGGAAGAACTGGATTCCAAAATCGCGAGCCTCAAGTCCGCCGGCTTCCCGCTCTCGGGCGCTGTGCTCGACCTCTTCTGGTTCGGCGGCATCGAGTCCAACTCGCCGCAGAGCCGCATGGGCTCGCTGCGCTGGGACGAGACGCACTTTCCCGATCCTGCGGGCAAGATCGCCGAATATGCCAAGGACGGCATCGGCATCATGCCGATCGAAGAGAGCTACATCTCCTCGGGCCTGCCGGAGTACACCGAGCTTGCCGCGCACAATGCCCTGGCCCACGACGAGACCGGCAAGCCGCTCGAGGTCAGCGCCGGCAACTGGTGGGGCAGGGGCGGCATGCTCGACTGGCTCAACCCCGACGGCACCGCCTTCTGGCACGACCTCCGCCGCCAGCCGCTGGTCGACATGGGCATCACCGGCCACTGGACCGACCTGGGCGAGCCCGAAATGGTGAACCCCGGCTTCCGCTACGGCGCGCTGAACCTCACCGAGGCGGAGGCGCACAACAGCTACAATCTGCTCTGGGCCAAATCGATCTTCGACGGCTACCAGCGCAACGCGCCCGGCAAGCGCCCCTTCATCATGTCGCGCTCCGGCGGCATGGGCATGGAGCAGTACGGCGCCGCGATGTGGTCGGGCGACACCGCCGGCGACTTCGGCTCGCTCGCCGCGCAGATGCCCCAGCAGCAGCACATGATGTGGTCGGGTCTCGACTACTACGGCTCCGACATCGGCGGCTTCCACCGCGCCGGCCTCGGCGTCTCCCCGCGCGCCGACGCCGACCTCAACACGCTCTACACCCAGTGGTTCGCCTACAGCACGCTGTTCGAGGTGCCGGTCCGCCCGCACACCGAGAACCTCTGCAACTGCAAGGAAACCGCCCCCGACCGCATGGGCGATGTCGCGAGCAACCTCGCCAACATCCGCCTGCGCTACCAGCTCATGCCCTACTACTACTCGCTGGCCTTCGCGGCGTGGCTCAACGGCGAGCCGGTGTTCCCCTCACTCGACTACTACTACGACGATCAAAAAGCGCGCGGCCTCGGCCACGAGAAGATGATCGGCCCCTCGCTCGTAGGCGCCGCCGTTGCTGCCGCCGATGCGAACGAGGTTTCACTCTATCTGCCCGCCGGCGACTGGTACGATTTCCGGAGCGGTGCCGTCACGCCATCGCGCGGCGAAGCCTTTACCATCCCGGTCCGCGTCGCCGGCCGCTTCGTGCTGCCGATCTTTGCGAAAGACGGTGCCATCATCCCGATGGCCGACGGCGTGCTGCGCGTCTTCGGCAGTGCCCGCAATGCCTTCGAGTGGTTCGACGATGATGGCACCACCACCGCCTATCAACAGGGCCACTACCAGCAGACCGAAATCGTCGTCGACGACCACACCGTCGCCCTGCGCCACGAAAAGGGAGCGCTGTCGCCCAAGACGTTGGTGTGGACCCGCGCCACGCCCGTGACCGCGGTCTATGCCGACGGCAAGCCGCTCGCCTTCACCCAGGACGACGCAACCCTGACCGCGACACTGCCCGCCTTCACCACCGGCCTCGTCATCCAGGTCGAATAGCCCCTAGTTCTTGCCTTCACGGAACAGCGCGACGGATTTCTCGATCCGTCGCGTCCGCGTCTCGGGCGTCTTGGCCTGGTTGATCGGGTCGATGTGGCGGCGCTGGTTGGAATAGCTCAGCGTCGCGAAGTAGGCTTTCGCAGCCTTGTCCTTGTCGAGTGCCTTCTGCAGGTCGGGTGGCACCTCCATCACCCGCGGCGCGGTGTCCAGCTCGAGCGTCACATCGATCATCTCGCCGCCTGTCACGCCGGTCAACGCGCGTCGCTCCTTGCTGATCCCGATCATGTACTGGCCGCCCATCACCGCCACGGTGTTGGGGTAGGAAAACCCGCCGTTGATGGTCACGGTCACCTTGGGCTTCTTGCCCTGGCCGAGCGCTTCGACGACCTTGTCGGGGATCACGAAGCCGGTGGTGTCGCCATCGCCCTTGAGCAGTTTGGTCCTGAACGTCTGCTTGCTCATGCTGCGACGAACTCCTTGATCAGCGGTGCGATCGCCGTGGCTGCCACCATATGGTTCTGGCCCTGGAGAGTCTTGTGGGTCGCATTGGGCAGCGCCTGGCTAACGGCCACCTGCGCCTGCTGCATCCAGGGGTCGGACTTGCCGCCACCGATATCGAGCACCGGCATCGTCGCGCCGGGCCAGCTCCCCTTGGCGGGTGCGCGGTTGGTCCAGAATGGGGTCACCAGCTGTGTGTCGTAGGCAAGGGTTGGCGCAATTGCTGCGAGCCTCCTGATGATGCCCATGAGACTCATCATGAACAGGCCGAACGCCGGCACGCCCACGTTGCGCATGAAGTGCTTCACCGCCCCGGCATTGTCCCCCTTGGCGATCAGTGCATTCATCACCTGGGCGTAGGTGGGGTCGATCTGCCGGCTGGCGTCGGTGACAATCGGGAACTCGTAAAGCACCATCTTGCTGATTTTGTCCGGTCCGAGCCTGTCCGCTGCCGCCAGTGCCAACCCGACCCCGGAGGAGATAGCGTAGATCGCGACCGTGCCGCCCGCCGCATCGATCAGCGCGTCGAGATCCTCGACCTCGCGCTCGACCGCATACGGCTTGGTGTCAGCGCTCTCGCCGCGGCCACGCCGGTCGTAGGTGTAGACCGTGAACTGATCCTTGAGCTGTTCGGCCAGCGGACCCGAAGGCCCCGATGCGCGCCAGCACATGGCGCCGTCCACCAGCACCATGGCCGGGCCGCTGCCCACCAGGCTGTAGCCGATCTGGGTGCCGTCCTTGGATGTAACGAAGGGCATCATGCGCCTCCTGCAATTAGGGTTGGAAGATATTCGGCGAGCCGGTCGTTGCCGAGGCTCACCATGCCGGCAAATCCGCGCCGGACTGTTTCGTCGCGTGCTGCGACGGAGGCACAGCGAACGTGCGCGAGCACGGTCGTCTTGCCGCCCACCTCGGTCAGGGTGATCGTCGAGATCAGCTCCGGCTCCGGCAGTCCGTCGAGCCCGCCGCCCCAGTCCTTTGGGCAGTCGCGGTAGTGAATACGTTCGGGCTCGCTCAGCTCGAGGTAGACGCTGGCGTAGCCGTAACTGCCGCCGTTGGCATAGGTCCACTCCGTGAGCCACACGCCGCCGACGCGCAGGTCGATCGTCGCCTTCGTGGTGGCCTCGCGCGGACCCCAGAACCGCGCCAGGTGCTGCGGCTCGGTGTAGCACCGCCACACCAGCCGGCGCGGCGCATCGAAGCTGCGCTCGATGGTGAAGTAGTCCGCGCCGGCAGGGGCTGTAACGATATTCTCGCTCATCTCAGGTCTCAGCTGTCGAGGAACGTGGCGGCAGTCGTCGCGAGCCGCGGGTCCATGAACATCGTGTAGTGGGTGACGCCGGGCAGGATCGCGAGCCGGTTCTTGTTCATGCCCGATCCGTCCCAGTTGGCGTCCTGCTTGCCGCCACCGAGCAGCTCGAAGAACGCCGCGACGTGCGATGTCCGTACCGCGTCCCAGTCGCCATAGACGAGCTGCGTCGGCGCGGTGATCTTGCCGATGTCCACCGACCAGTCGTAATCGACGCCCACCAGCGCGGCCGTCTGCGCGATAGTTTTGGGCCAGTTCTTCTCGGCATCGGGCATGAGTTGGGCGTACGCCGCGTACATCGGCGTCTGCTTCATGCCCTCGACTGCTGCCGCGGGATTGGCCGCCATGCCCTTCATGCCCATCTGGTTGTAGTCGTGCCAGCCCGAGAAGGCGTAGGCGGTGGACGCCACCACCAGCCGGTTTACGACCTCCGGGTGTTCGATGGCCACGCGGATCGCGGTCGCCGCACCCATCGAGTAGCCCATTACGTCGGCCTTGTCGTAGCCGAGCCACTTGATCAGCTCGGCGACATCGGTGGCGAGATTGGTGAACGTCATCGGCCGGTCGACGGGAAGGGTGCGCCCGTGCCCCTGCAGGTCGACGCCGATCACCTGCCGCGATTTGGCCAGCTCGGCCAGCACCGGCCCGAACATCTCGATCGAGCCGAACCCGCCGTGCAGCAGCACCAACGGTTTTCCGCTGCCGTGCAGCTCGTAATAGAGTTCGATGCCGTTGACCGGCGCGTAGCCGGAGGCGGGGCGGGTGGTGGTCATGGCGGATCCTTCCTGAGTGCCAGTGTTGTCTGCGATTGCGCCTGTGGGCAATGCCGCCGCGGCGGCCGTTGCGAGGCTGGTGGTCACAAATTCGCGTCTGTTCATCGTGCCCTCCCTGGACATGGCTCCGCCGTTCGGGCGCAAAGCGCGGTGCGAGCCTCGTTGAAAATGCTGTGGGTCAACCCCCACCTGTCCTCCCCCTTTCTGGGGGAGGGACCCGACTGAAAGCGCGGCTCCTGCGTCCCCTCCCCCAGAAAGGGGGAGGGTCAGGGTGGGGGTTGACCCACCGGGTCGGCTTGCCGTTAGGCGGTCACGACTCCCTCTCGGCCCAAGTAGCGCTCCAGCTTGTCGAAGCTCTCGTTGGTGCCGATCGAGAATCCGCGGCGGGTCACCGCCTGCTTGTGCTCGGCCGTATCGAACGTGCAGACCAGCGTCAGCAGTGTCCGGTTGCCGGCAACCTCGGTGAAGGTCACCGTCTTGGTGAACCCCGGCGGCGGATTGTCGCCGAAGATCTTCGGGTCGGCCGGCGCATTGCGGAACACCAGCAGCTCGGGCTCCTTGACCTCGACGATGTCGTTGTCGGTCGGCAGTTCCTTGCCGTCCGGCGCGATCATCACGTGCCGCCAGCGGCCGCCGGTGCGGAAGTCGAGTTCTTCCACCCGGTTGCTGTAGCCCTTTGGCCCCCACCACTGCGCGAGGTGATAGGGATCCGCGAACATCTTCCACACCAGCGCACGCGGCGCATTGAGGGTGCGGGTGATGACGAGGGTCTTGCTGTCCTCGGTGGGGGCCAGATCGAGCATCAGACGGTTTCCTTCATCAGCTCGTCGACCACATCGCCGAGCTGCTCGAGCGACTGCCGGCCGCCGGCTTCCATGCCCGTGGCGATGATGGCGTCACGGGCCTCGAAGCTCGGCATCAACGAGTACGACCTGTAGTAGGTCCGCCCGCCGCGCTCCTCGAACGTGTGCGTCTCAGGGAAGGCATCGTCGCCCTCGAACTGCCCTTCGAGGCCGAACGTGTTGACCACTTTCTTTTCGGTCACCACCTCGAGGTACTTGCCGCCGAACACGATCTCCTCGCCGGTGCGCACCTGTTCGCAGATGTAGCGCCACTGGCCGCCGGCCCGGAGCTCGAGCTTGTCGACCTTCTTGACCGGCGCGTAGGATTTCGGCCCCCACCAGCGCGCGACATGCACCGGATCGGTGAACGCCTTCCACACCAGGCTCACCGGCGCGTCGAAACTGCGCGTCGTGATCATCGACGGCTCGTTCTTGGGGTAGTCGAATTTTACGTCGCTCATTGTGCTCTCCTCTGCTTTCAGTCGCTCGATGTAGGCTGCCAGCCGGTCCAGACTCTCGTTCCAGAACCGGATGTATGCGCTGAGCCAGTCCTCCTTGCGCCACGGTGGGCGCCGCCGGATCGGCCGGAACGGGATGACGTTGTTGACCACCACGGCACGGCCTCCTCAGTTCTTGGGACCATCGGGGTCGCCCTTCTGCAGTTCGGCAAGGTAGACCTCCAACTGGTCGAGGCTCTCCTCCCAGAACCGCCGGTAGCTCTCGAGCCAGCCGTCGATGTCCTTGAGCGGGCCGGCTTCGAGCTTGCACGGGCGGTACTGCGCATCCTTGCCGCGCGAGATCAGCCCGGCGCCCTCCAGCACCTTGAGGTGCTTGCTGACCGCCGCCAGACTCATGTCGTAGGGCGCTGCCAGTTCCTTGACCGTCGCCTCGCCGGCCGCGAGCCGGGCGAGGATGCCGCGCCGCGTGGGGTCGGCAAGGGCGGAAAGGGTGACGCTGAGCGTGTCGGTCTGCATCTATTCAACCGGTAAGTTGATAACGTAATGGTTGAATACGACCACCGCTCCAGCTTGTCAACTACTTGGTTGAATAAAGGTTTAGCGCAGCAAAATCAGCCGTTTACGCATCCGGTTGCGATTTTTCGCCGAACCATGTCGATTCCGGCGATCCCTATTCGTTGTGGTTTCAGCAGCTGAAGGAGAACCCAGATGCGCTTCATGATCATCGTCAAGAACGACCCCGCGACCGAGAACCAAATGGGCCCGCCCGAGATGTTCGAGGCCATGAGCAAGTACAACCAGTCGCTGGTCGACGCCGGCATCCTGCTCGCCGCCGAGGGACTGTCCGGCTCCAAGGACGGTGCCATCGTCAGCTTCCACGGCGGCAAGACCAGCGTGAAGGACGGCCCGTTCACCGAGGCCAAGGAACTGGTCGCGGGCTTCTGGATCATCCAGGTTCGCGACCTGAGCGAGGCGGTGGCCTGGGCGCAGCGCATCCCCTTCGATGAGGGTGGCGCCGTCGAGGTGCGCCGCGTCTCCGAGCTCTCGGACTTCGAGGGTGTGATGTCGGACGAAGCCGTGGCGCGCGAAAAGTCGATCGCCGACCAGATTTCCAACAAGCCCAACTGAGGGGCCCGCACCATGCGCTACTTCATGTCAATCATGCTCGATCCCGCAACCGACGCCGGCGACACTAAGGTGCCGCAGGCGCTGATGGACGCGATGGGCCCCTACATCGAAAAGGAGGTCGCGTCGGGCCGACTGGTCTCGACCGGCGGCCTCAAACGCAGCAAGGACGCCACGCGCATCAGCGGCCACGGCGGCAAGCTCGCGACGACCGACGGCCCGTTCGCCGAAGCCAAGGAAGTCGTCGGCGGCTACGTCGTGTTCGAGGTACCCGACAAGGCTGCGGCCGTCGCCGCTGCATCCGACTTCGTCCGGCTGCACGTCGACAACGGCTTGCCCAACGTAACCGTCGAAGTCCGCCAGATCGATGGCGGCGTCAACTACTGAGGTTTTCATGCGCTACTTCATGACCATCGTGATCGACCCCGAATACGATGCGGAAACTGCCCAGGTCCCCCAGGCGGTTCACGACGCGGTTGAGCCGTTCGTCGAAAAGCATATGGCCACCGGCGCGCTGATTTCGACCGGCGGCCTAAAGCGTTCGCGCACCGGCACCCGCATCGACGGGCATGCGGGTAAGGTCGTGCTGACCGACGGGCCTTTTGCCGAAGCCAAGGAGGTGCTTGGCGGCTACGCCGTCCTCGAGGTTCCGAGCCAGGAAGCGGCCGTTGCGATCGGCGAGGAGTTCGTGAGATTTCACACCGACAACGGCATGCCCTGCGTCGTCGAAGTCCGCGAGTTCGACGGCGGCTACAACATCTGAGAGGCCCAAAATGGAATTCATGGTCATCCGCAAGGCCGATGCCGAAACTGAGGCCGGCGTGCAGCCCAGCAAGAAGCTGATCGACGACATGACGTCGTACAACGAGCGCCTGGTTCGATCCGGCAAGATGAAGGCGGGGGCAGGGCTCCACCCGACCTCGCGCGGCGCCCGCGTGTCGTTCAGGAACGGTAAGCCGACGGTGGTCGACGGTCCCTTCGCCGAGGCCAAGGAGCTGATCGCCGGCTACTCGATCATCGAAGCCAATTCGCTGCAGGAGGTCATCGACCTGGTCAAGGACTGGCCAGCCGAAGACGGCCACGGCAACGTCCAGGTCGAGATCCGGCAGCTCTTCACCGCCGCCGACCTCGGTTTCGACGACGAACAGCAGCGGCGCTACGAGCGTATGACGCAACAGCAGCAGTAAAGCCGGGTGCTTGCGGCGGCGGCGTGGATTTGATCCACTCCGCCGCCCATGGATACCCTCAGTCACCAGGCCCGCACGCACCGCGCTATCGAAGCCACTTGGCGCATCGAGGCGGCCAAGCTCATCGCGGGCCTCACCAAGATGACGCGCGATGTCGGGCAGGCCGAGGAGCTGGCGCAGGACGCGCTCGTCGCCGCGCTCAAGGACTGGCCGGAGAGCGGGGTACCGGCGAGCCCTGGTGCATGGTTGATGCAGACGGCCAAGCGCCGCTTCATCGATCAGTATCGCCGCGCCCGGGTACTGCGGGAGAAGATGCCCGGCTTGACCTACGAGGAAGAGCTCCGGGCCGAGGAAGTGCCCGACTACGACGAGCGCCTCGATGACGATGTGAAGGACAACGTGCTGAGCCTGATCTTCACCGCCTGTCATCCCATCCTCGGGCCCGACGCCCGGGCCGCGCTGACGTTGCGGTTGGTGGGCGGCCTCACCACAGCCGAGATCGCCCGAGCCTACCTCGTTCCCGAGCCCACCATCCAACAGCGCATCGTGCGCGCCAAGAAGACCCTCGCCGATGCGCAGGTGCCGTTCGAGGTGCCTCGCGGCCCCGACCGTGCCGAGCGCCTGGGCAGCGTGCTCGAGGTCCTCTACCTCATCTTCAACGAAGGCTACTCGGCCACCGCGGGCGATGACTGGATGCGCACCGAACTCTGCGACGAGGCCCTGCGCGTCGGCCGCATCCTGGCGCGCTTGGCGCCGGAGGAAGCCGAGGTACACGGCCTTGTCGCCCTGATGGAAATCCAGGCGTCGCGGGCCGCCGCACGTGTCGCCCGCGACGGTACGCCGATACTCCTGCTCGAGCAGGACCGCAGCAAGTGGAACCAGATTCTGATCCGCCGCGGCCTCGCCGCGCTCGCCGAAGCTGAGAGCCTCGGAGGCGGAACCTACACTCTGCAGGCCGCTATAGCCGCCTGCCACGCCCGCGCAGCCCGAGCCGATGCCACCGACTGGCCGCAGATCGCCGCGCTTTACGACGACCTCGCCGACCTCGCGCCATCGCCCATCGTCGAGCTCAATCGTGCCGTCGCCCACGCCATGGCGTTCGGACCGGAGACGGGCCTGCGCATTCTCGAGCCGCTACTGGATGTGCCCCAGCTCAAGGGGTACCACCTGCTGCCCAGCGTGCGCGGCGACTTCCTCCACAAGCTTGGCCGTCACGATGAGGCCCGCGCCGAGTTCCAGCGTGCCGCCGACATGACTCAGAATGCGCGCGAACGCGAGCTGCTGTTGAAGCGCGCCGCGGGGCAGGCATGAGCGGACCGCTCGACATCCGGCTTGCCGAGCCCGACGACCGCCCGCAGCTCATCGAGGTCATGCGCCGGGCCTCGCTGGCTGGGAATGGTCCCGAGATCGTGCGGCAGCTTCTCGAGCGGCCGGAACTGATCGACATCGACGAGGAGATGCTCGCCAACAACGAGGTGTTCGTGGCGCAGCACGGCGACACCATCGTCGGCTTCGCCACCATCATCGCGCACGAGGGTAACGACGCCGAGCTCGAGGGCCTGTTCGTCGATCCCGCGCACTGGCGCCAGGGCATCGCCACCGCCCTTGTCCACGCCATCGAGCGCGAAGCCCACGCCTGGGGCGCCAGCCGCCTCCACGTCATTGCAAACCGGAATGTGTTGGGATTCTACCAGTCCGTCGGCTTCGTCGAGATCGGCGAGCAAAAGACCGAGCTGGGGCCGGTTGCGTCGCTGATGGTCAAGCCCGTGCGCTGACTCTCAGTCGGGACTCCTCTCCCGCTTGCGGGGGAACCAGCCGAAGGCTCGTGGAGGGGGGAGCCGCTCGCGCCGGGGCCAAGTGCCCTTGCGCGTCGCCTTGGCGGATTACGCCGCGAACTGCACGGTCGCGCAGACTGCCCGCTTGTGCCCCTGCGGACTCGTCGTCCGCATCAGCACCGTCGCCGGTCCGTCGCCCGCGTTGCGATACGCGAACATCACGCCCGGCGGCACGCGCACGAAATCGCCGGTGAGCACTGGTGCAGAAGCGCCGCCCACCATGAACTCCACCAGCCCGTCCTCGACCATGAACAGCGTCTCGGCCAACGCGTTGGTGCGTGCGGCGACCTGTGCACCTATCGGCAGGCGGTGTGCCATGCCGCGATAGAGGAAGTCGCCGGCGTCGTTGGCAATCACTGCCGCCTTGTCGCCCGTGATAACAAAAGCCCGTGTCGCCATCGGAAGCCTCCGGCACTTGCGCCCCGGGGCAGTGGTAGGAGCCTGGCGATGAACCGCAGTTGAATGGCTAGCGCAGGCCGAACTGCGTGAACTGTACGCCAATTTCGCGCAGGGCCCGCCATGCCACGCGGCAATGCTGCGGCCGGTGCTTGGGCACCAGCAGGTCGAACGACGCCGGCACATCCTTGACCGAGGCGACTTCGAGCTTTGCCCCGCCGTCGCTGAGGTTGCGGATGATGCAGTCGATGCGCTTGCGTCCGCCCTCGAACACGATGGTCGCCTGGATCATCGTGTTGCGGCGCGGCGAGAGCCGCTTTTCGAGCCGAATATCCACCACTACCCCAGAAACCAGACCAAGCCCCGGCGCCACCATACCCAGTGGTGCTTGCAGAGCCCGCAATGGAATTGGACAAATGCCGGAACGCCCGGCAGGCCGAGGTTAACCCTCAGGCAAGCCCCGCGCGCTCCAGCCCGCCGACATAGCGCTCGAGCAGTCCCGGCTCCATGAAGCGCAGCCCGTCGCGGATCGAGGCAGCGGTCATCGCCGGCCTGAGGTAGACGAACTTTTCGAGCGCCTCGCGGGCCTCATCGAGGTTCCCCATGGCGGCGTAATAGGTGGCGAGGTCGCGATACGGCCAGGTCAGCCCCGGCCGCTCCGCCAACGCCTGCCGGGCGAACTCGATGCCCTTTTCGGGCCGGCCCGCCGCGAAATGCGCGAGCCCCATCCCAAGGTGCACGTTGAACGCGAACGGATCGAGCGGCGACAGCCGCGCCGACTGCTCGAAGGCCTTGAGCCCTTCCTCCGGCTCGCCTGTATAGACCATGCCGAATCCCAGCCGCATCCACGCCCAGGCGTGGTTCGGATCGAGCTGCAGGGCCCGCTGCGCGAACGCCCGTGCCTGGCGCACGTCACCGCCCAATTGCATCATCGCCGACGCCAGCGCCGTGAGCCCGGTCGGATCGTCGCCCACTGTCTGCGTCGCGATCTCGATCAGCCGCTCGCCTTCGGCCCGCTCCGCCGCCACGTCCGTCGCCCAGTTATAGGCAACCTGCTGCCCATGCGCCCAGGCTGCCAGCGAGGCCGCCAGCCCGTAGCGCGGTTCCAGCGCCAGCGCGCGTTCGAGATAGCCGATGGCCTGCGGGTTCTCGCTCATCCGATGCGCCCACAAATGAGGCAGGGCGCGCATCACCAGATCATAGGCCGCAAGCGTTTCCGGCCGCTTGGAGCGGGCCCGTTCCACCTCGGCGCGGCGGATCGAGGGCTGGATGGCGCTGGCCACTTCGGCCGCCATCTTGTCCTGCAGGTCGAACAGGTCCGAGACCATGCCGTCGAGCTTGGTCGACCAGATGTGGTTGCCGGTATCGGCTTCGACCAACTGCGCGGTGATCCGCACCCGTTCACCCACGCGGCGCACGCTGCCTTCCACCGCATAGCGCACGCCCAGCTCGCGCCCGACCGTGCGCACGTCAACGGCCCGGCCCTTGTAAGAGAAGGCCGAGTTGCGCGCGATGACGAAGAAGTCCCGGATGCGCGAGAGTGTGGCGGTGATTTCCTCGACCACGGCGTCGGCGAAATAGGCCTGGTCGGCCTCGCCGGAGAGGTTGTCGAAAGGCAGCACCACCACCGACGGCCGCGCTGACGGTGGCGTCACGACCGCCTCCGCCGACGGCTTTCGGGTGATTCCCTCGGGGTGCCACACGAATATCCGCACCGTGCGCGAGACGTTCTTGAGCTCGGTGGGGCCGAGATCCTCGAAGGTCAGGTCGGTGCGCCCATCGAGGTACTGGTACATCCATTTGGTGATGCACATCCCGCCCGGCGGCGACAGCGCCTGCACGCGCACGGACAGGTTTACGCCTGAGCCGTAGAGGTCGTCGCCGGCCACCAGCACATCGGCGAGCACAATTCCCGCGCGCACCTGCAGGAACTCGCCCCCCGGTGCCCTCAGCTTGCGCTGGTTCAGCTCCTTTTGCAGGTCCGCGACCCATTCGACGGCCGCCACCACGCTCTGGAACTCCGCGAGGAGCCCATCGCCCATGGTCTTGAAGACCTTGCCGCCGTAGCGGCCGATGGTGCGCGCGACCAGCCGGTCGTAGACCCGCTGCACAAGGCGCAGGGTCTGCCGCTCATTGATCTCCGTGAGTCGGGAATAGCCGACCACGTCGAGCGATACGATCGGGACCAGTCGACGGTCCGGTTGTGCCATATGATCCGCCCCCGGCGGTCTGTGCCACTATAGCATCAGGCCCTTGGCCGACAAAAACCGCAAACGCAAATACTAATAGACGGCCGTCAGCACTTCGATTTCTTTGGGTTGGCCGGGCTGCACCTGGAATTCACGGTTGAACACCGTGTCACCGCGCTTGCCGAACACGAGGTAGTCGCCCTCCTGCAGCACGGTCGAGGGGAAGGTGCCGGTATCGGTGAATACCGTAGCCCCATCCGCCGTCTTGACCGTCCAGTCCACATCCGCGATCGCCTCGCCGCCCGCTTCACTGACCAGCTTGAACGACACCTGCGCCGCCCGATGGTAGAGCGTGGCGTCGGTGAGCTGGCCCGGCTCGACCTTGAGGTCAGCCCGCACCACCGCGTTCACGTCGCCGAAATATGACACCACGTGATAGGTGCCGGCGTTGAGCGTGACGATGTCGTTTGCCCCCAGGTTCTGCGCCACCAGCGCCCGATCCGCGTCGGTGGCGCCAGACGTAAAAACGTCGAACCGCAGCAGGTTGATCGGGATCGGGACCTCGCCCGTCACCGCCGCATTGAGCCTCAGCCCGCCCGCCTCGAGCACCAGTTGCTTGGTGTTGGGGCCTTCGACCACGGTCATCGTGTCGCTGGCCTGGGCGCGCCCGTAGGCGACGTGGATGACGTAGGTCCCCGGCGGCAACTGCAGCCGCGCCACCGCACTGTCGGACTTTCCCGCCAGCTCCAGTTCGCCATTGCTGTTCGGCCGGGTCGTGAAGATGCGCCAGACCAGCCCATCCGAAATGGTGCGCCCACCGTCGGTGACTTCCGCCATGAGCGTTACCGGCTGCGGGTCCTTGGTCACGGCCTCGATGGCAGCAGCGGCATCCGGAGCGGCCGGGGGCGCTGCTCCCGCGTCGAGCGGCGCGACCTCGGCCGGCGCCGCCTCGGGTGCCGGCGCGGTTGAACCATCATCGGCGGGGCGAGCCCCGTCGGCGGGGGAAAG
>JADMIO012784980.1_pt1 | contig 15896 bp, 11 predicted proteins | sample 8958161 | NCBI WGS metagenome assembly JADMIO01 (sample SAMN16585339, study PRJNA669376) | soil metagenome | isolation source: Crop rotation soil | place: USA: Cullars Rotation, Alabama | collected 2011
CTTTCCCTGATGCATTTCGAGGATGTCGATGTCCCAGTCGGGGCCGAGCCGGCTGGCCGCCTGCCGAACCAGCGCCAGCAGCAGGTTGACGCCGAGCGACATGTTGGGCGCCAGCACGATGGCGGCCCGGCGCGCCGCCTCGGCGATCGCCGCCTCGTCATCCTTGCCGAGGCCGGTGGTGCCGATGACGTGGATCCGGCCGGTCTTCGCCGCCAGCCTGGCATGCGCGACGGTCGCCGCCGGGCTGGAGAATTCCAGCACCGCGTCGGATGCCTCGAACAGCGCTGCCGGATCGTCGGTGGCGACGATGCCGAGCGGATCCTGCCCCGCCAGCCGGCCGATATCCTGGCCGAGCGCCGGGCTGCCCGGACGCTCGCTGCCGGCGGCGACGCGGCAGTCGGCGCGGCCGCGTACCGTCTCGACCAGCATCCGCCCCATCCGGCCGGCGCAGCCGACGATGCCGATCTTCAAGGGTTCCATCGGACTCATTGCATCCTCCGCCCGCTGTCGTGCTGCCATCGCCATTACTAGACCATCGGCTGAGGGCGAGGCGATAGGCGCCGACGGCCCGGTCGGCGGATTTTCGCCGATGTTTCCTCCGCCATGCGCGCCGGTTCGCCACTAGGCACCCGGCCGGGCCGCGCTGGGATCGATCAAACGCTTGTTTCTCCGCAATTTCCGCCGGCCCGTTCGGGCTGGCATTCGGCGTGCGATGTCGAGGCGATGGACCTTCACGGAGGAATGCCATGCACCTGATCCAACGCGTTGCCAGCTTGCGTCGTGCGCTCGCCGGAGGCCAGGAGATCGAGGCGCTGCTGGTCGTTGACCAGGAAAATCTCGACCGGCTGATGGAACAGCTCAGCCGCGCCCTGGCGTCGCATGCCGGCCTCGTCGAGCGGCTGATGGCGCGCCGCCGCTTCCTCGAGCAGGAGGAATTGACACAACGCCTGCGTGTTGCGGTGCGGCTGCGTGTCGGCAGCCGTGCCGATGCCGGCCGCGCGGCGCTCGAGCTGCAGACGCTGCAGCGCGAGCTGACCTCGAGCCGCGAACAGCTCGTCCTGGCGGAGGAGCTCCACCAGAGCCTGACCAAGATCCGTGAGCTTGCCATCGCAGCGGCGAAGGCCAAGATCGAGAGCGCTTGCCAAACGATCGGCGATCAGCGCGCACAGCGGATGATCGACAAGCTCGACGAGGTCGCGACCGCCGCGATCGGCAGCGGCGCTGCGCCCCGCCGCATCAGCGAGATGGCCGAGGGGCGCGGACGCAACGGACAGCCTGGCCACAAGGCCGAGCAGGCAGCGCTCGCCGCCGCGCTGGAGGAGTTTCTCGCGCAGGATGGCGGCCTGGTCGTCCAGGTCGGCGCGCCGCCGATCATCGTCCCGAGCGGCGGCAATGAATAGCCCGCGGCTCGCGCTGCTTGCCGTCTTGGAACGCCGGCGCCTTCAGCTCACGCCTCTTCGTCCTCGCCGCCGCTGGCAAAATCGCCGCGGCGCAGTGCGTATTTCCGCAGCTTCTCGTTGAGCGTCCGGCGCGGGATGCCGAGCTCGTCGAGCGCCGCCGCGATGCTGCCGCGGGCGCGCTGCAAGGCCATCGCGATCAGCGACCGCTCGAAGCCGTCGACGAGCTCCGGCAGTGTCCTTGCCGCTGTCGGCGTCGGCGTCGCGGCCGGCCCGCCCAGGGTCAGGCCGAGCCCGAGGCCAAAGCGTTCCGCCGCAGCCCGCAGCTCCCGCACATTGCCCGGCCACTCGTAGAGCGCGATGGCGTGCAGCTCTTCCAGCCGCAGCTGCGGCGCGGTGCGTCCGGCGTCGCGCGCCTTGGCAAGGGCGAACCACTGGAACAGCAGCTCGGCATCGCCCGGCCGGTCACGCAGCGGCGGGATCGACAGCTCGACGCCGGCAAGGCGGAAATAAAGGTCGGAGCGCACGGCGCCGTCGCGGCCCGCCTGTCGGAGGTCGCTCTTGGCGGCGCCGATCACCCGAAGGTCGACCTTGATCGTCCGGTTGGAGCCGACGCGCTCGATCGTCCGCTCCTGCAGCGCGCGCAGGACCTTGGCCTGCGCCGCCGGCGGCATGCTCTCGAGCTCGTCGAGAAACAGGGTGCCGCCCTCGGCGAACTCGAGCTTGCCGACCCGGCCCTGGCGCGCGCCGGTATAGGCGCCGGCCTCGTGGCCGAACAGTTCGCTCTCGACCAGCTCCGCCGGGATGGCGGCGCAATTGACCGCGACGAACGGCTTGGAGCGGCGCGGACTTTCGTCGTGCAGGGCGCGGGCGACCACCTCCTTGCCGGTTCCGGTCTGGCCATAGATCAGCACGTCGACCGGCAGCGGCGCGATGGCGCGGATCCGCTCGCGCAGCGCCACCATGGGCGCCGAGTGCCCGACGAGAATACTGTCGAGGCTGCGCCGGCCGGCGTCGCGCTCGGCCTCGAGCTCGGCCACCCGACGGGCCAGCCGGCGCTGCTCGCCGGCATTGCGCAGCACCGCGGCGAGGCGATCGGGATCGTGCGGCTTGGTCAGGAAATCGTAGGCGCCGGCCTTGAGCGCCTCGACCGCCATCGGCACGTCGCCATGGCCGGTCAGCATCAGCACCGGCGCGGCGGGCCGCAGTTCCCGAATCTTGCGCATCAGCGCGATACCGTCCTGACCCGGCATCCGCACATCGGTGAGGACCACGTCGATATCGTGCTCGGCGAGGCAGGCGAGCGCTTCGGCAGCCGAGGTGACCACGGTCGGCGCGAAGCCGCTGAGCGCCAGCCATTGGCCGATCGAGCGCGCGACCATGGCGTCGTCATCGACGATCAGCACGCTTAAGGCGTCCGCCGCTGTCATGCCGGCCTCGCCGGCGACAGCGCGACCGGGTGGGGCTTCTCCAACCGGGCGACCTCGATCTCCCCGGCAATGTTCTTCAGCCGATGCCGGCCGACCGGATGGATCGGGAACAGGCCGGCGAGGCGTCGCGCGCTCTCCGGGCAAACGAAGATCTCACCGGCTTCCGCCAGGTTGGCGATGCGCGACCCGAGATTGAGCACGAAGCCCTCCGCGGTGAAGACCCAGCGCGCGCCCCGCAGTCCCTCGAACCGCGTGGTGCCGACAGCCGCCGTGCCCGAGCTGATGCCGATATGGATGGAAACCGCCGGACCGGCGCCGCCGGCATTCAGCGCGGCGGTCACCGCCATCAGGGACAGTGCGGTCTCGGCCGCCAGCCGGCTGTGGCCGAGCGGATCGACACCGTGATAGATCGCCAGCAGGCCATCGCCCGAGGTCCCGCCGATCTCGCCGCCGAACTGGTGAATCCGGTCGAGAAAGGCCGAGAAGTAGCGCTCGACGAGGCGGGCGAGCTCGTCAGCAGCAAGCGCCGCGCTGAGCGTGGTGTAGCCGCAGATGTCGACGAAGACGAAGGCGGCGTCCTGCTCGGTCCGGCCCAGCTCCGGCGCCTGCGGATTCTCGGCGACCAGCCGCTTGACCAGGTCGGGGACGAAGTTGGCGTAGTGATCGCGCACCTGCTCGACCTGGCGCAGCCGCGCATCGATCGCCTGCTTGGCACGCACCGCCGTGAGGATCCGCGCCTTCAGCTCGCGGTCGTCGACCGGCTTGGTCAGAAACTCATAGGCGCCGGCCTCGATGAAGCGGATGCGATCCTCCTGCGCATTGAGCGCCGTCATGATGATGACCGGCACGTCGCGGGTATCCGCGCTTTCCTTCAGCCGCCCAAGGGTTTCGAAGCCGTCCATGATCGGCATCATCACGTCGAGCAGGACGAGATCGGGCGGATCGCGGGCGACGCTGGCCAGCGCCTCCCGGCCGTTGCGCGCCTCCATCGTCCGACAGCCCAGCGCGTCGAGCTGCTGCACCAGGATGTCGCGGTTGAACGGCTCGTCGTCGACGACGAGGATATTGGATGTTCGGCTCATGGGCCGGCTCCCGGTTCGACCGCCGGCGCGTCCGGGCCGGCTGTCGGGTGAATGATCGGCAACAACAGCGTGAACACCGAGCCTTCGCCCAGCCGGCTGCGCACCTTGATCTCGCCGCCCATCTGGCCCGCGAAACGGCGGCAGATGGCAAGCCCGAGCCCGATGCCGCCCATCGACTGGCGAGCGCCGGGCTCGACCTGCTCGCCCTCGTCGAAGATCCGCTCGATGTCGCCGCCGGCGATGCCGCGGCCGGTATCCGACACGGCGATCTCGATGGTGCCGTCCCGTCGCGCCGCGCTGACGCGGATGGTGCCGGTCTCGGTGAACTTGGCCGCATTGTCCATCAGGTTGATGACGACGCGCCTCAGCTTGCGCTCGTCCTGGGCAAGCACGGGCAGGTCGGGAGGGACGTCGGAGACGATCTCGACCCCGGCGGCGGTCGTGTGCTCGACCGCCGAGCGGCATCGCTCGATGATAGGCGACAGGCGGAACTCCGTGATGGCGACCCGATCCGCCCGCGTGTAGTCGAGCAGGTCCTCGACCAGCTCCAGAAGCTCGCGCCCCTTGGCCTCGATCTTCTCGAGGTTGGCGTATTGCTGCGTCGGCAACGCCGCGTTCTTCATCACCAGCCTGGCAGCATTGAGGATGATGTTGAGCGGGTTGCGGATATCATGGTTCACCGCACCGAGCAGCGTCGTCTTGGCCCTGCTCGCCTGCTCGACCCGGCGCTTCTCGGCCTCGGTCTGCGCCGCGGCCACCTGCAGGCGCTCGTTCGCCAGTTCCAGCTGGGCGGTGCGCTGGCCGACCAGGCGCTCGAGATCGGTCTGGTGCTCGGCCAGCGCCGCCTCGGTGTGCTTGCGCTCGGTGATGTCGCCATAGACCCGGATGTACCGGCCGTCCGACATCCGGCTGTGCCTGATCTCGACCCAGGTTCCGTCCGGCCGGCGCAGCTCGAGCTGCTGCGTCGCCGATTCGCGCGCCTGGTCGAGGCGCTTCTTCAGCTCCTGCTCGGGATCGACGGCGCCGAAATCGCCGCGCTCGATATTGTGGCGGATGATCTCGGAAAGCGGCCGGCCGGCGCTGACCAGGTCCTCGGGATAGCGGTTCAGCAGGCGGTATTTGTCGTTCCAGGCCATGAGGCGGAGAGCTCGGTCGAACACCGCGATGCCGACGCTCATGTTCTCGAGGATCGCCCGCAGCTCGCCCGCCTGGATGCGTCGACCGCGCTCGCGCAGGTAGACGCCGACAGTAGGCACCAATACGGCGGCAAGAAACACCGCCAGTGCCACCAGGCCCGCCCACAGCGGAATGTCCGCCGTCTCGTAGGCAGCCAGGATTTGCCACCCGTCGCTGCCGCCGATGCCGAGAGCCTTGACCCGCACGTTCCCCTCCTGGATCGGCAGGTCGAAGTCCTCCCCGAGCCGCGGGCGCGTCGGCAGGAGCGGCGGCCGATCGATCGTTGCCTGATCATATTGGCGGTCACGCAGGATCCGTTCGCGATCCTCGGGGGACAGCGGAAAGAGGGGTCTCAACCGCCATCCCGGGACGCTCGACAGGAAGATCATTCCCGCCCGGTCGACCAGCGCGACCCGGTCGCTCGCCGCCGTCCACGCTTGCTCCAGCGATGAAAGGTCGATCTTGCCGACGGCGACGCCCGCCGGCTCCCCGGCGGTTCCGAGGCGCGAGGCGATGAAATAGCCGTACTTGCCTGTGGTGGCGCCCTTCGCATAATCGCTTCCGCTCCCCTGTTCGATCGCATTCTTGAGGTAGGGGCGAAACTCGTAGCGCTGGCCCACGAAGCTGTCGGATCTCCCCCAATTGCTCGACGCTAGGCATTTGCCGGTCGGGTCCAGCAGGTAGACCACGTCAGAGCCTGCCAGCCCGTTGACCGTCTCGAGATATTGATTGGCGGCGGCGACCAGCGCCGGATCCCCCGGTGCTGCGAGCAATTGTCGGACGCGTTCGTCCTTGGCCACCACGGCCGGCAGGTACCGGTAGCGATCGACCATGGCGACGACGTGGTCGCGCGTCAGCACGAGATGCTCCGCCGCCCGGCCCCTGAGATCGTCCCGCTGCAATCCGTCGGCAATCATCCAAGCCGCCACCGTCATCGCCAGAACCGCCACGGCATAAAGCAGCGGCAGAAAGAGGCGGGAGGGTCGGCTGGGCCGAATCCCGCCCGGCACCTGGCGTAGCGTCATTCAGCCGCCTCTCGGGTCGACGGCGGATCCGCCATCGGGATGCGCACGCGAAATACCGCGCCGCCGCCCTCGTTCGTCGTGCACTCGAAGGTGCCGCCATGCTCGCCGACCGTGGTCTGGCTGATCGCCAGGCCGAGCCCGAGACCCTCACGCCCCTTGGTGGTGAAGAAGGGCTCGAACAGATGCGCCTGCTGTTCCGGGGTCAGCCCCGGCCCGCTGTCGGCGACCCTGAGCTCGGCCATGCCGTCGACGCAGTCGACGGATACCCGCACCATCTTGCGCGCACCGCCGGCGACGGCGTCGAGCGCGTTCAGCACCAGATTCATCGCGACCTGCTGAAGACGGACCGGATCGCCGATCACCACCGCCGGATCGCGGGCCTCCAGCTCGATCGTGGTGCCGCTGTCGGCGGCGCGGAAGCGGACGAGGTCGACCGCGCGGGCCGCCTCAGCAGCGAGCTCGACTCGCACGCGACGACGCGCGCCTTCGCCCGCCCGTTGCTTGAGGGCACTCGCCAGCTCCGCCACGCGATCGACGGTAAGCGCCATATCGTCGAGCGTGGCGCCGATCTCCCGAGTGCGACCTTGCTCGACCAGCAGGCGGCAGCTGGCCAGCGCCATCTTCAGCGCGATGAGCGGCTGATTGATCTCGTGGGCGAGGCCGGCGAAGGTCTGGCCGATCGCCGCCAGGCGGTTGGCCCGCGCCAGCTGGCTGCGGGCACGATGCAGCTCGCCATCGATCTGGCTGCGCTCGGCGATCTGCGTCTCCAGCGCGTCGCGCGCCTGGCGCAGCTCGCTGGTGCGCTCGTCGACCCGCACCTCGAGCTCCCGCTTGGCCAACAGCTCGCCCTGCACTCTTGCCCGTCGCATGGCTAGCATCGTGGCCGCCAGAGCCAGAACGATGCCACCCAGCAAGGTCAGGGCGAACGCCGTGATCGCCTGGTCCCAGACGGAAGCGCTCGACTTGAACAGGATGATCGACCAGCCGCAGGCCTTGCCCGGGCTCGTCGAGCAGGATGAAACGGTATTCTCGACCGTCGCCGCGAACCGCAGGTCCCCGAGCGGCGCGGCGCCCGCTAGCGGCGGATCCAGGGATTCGTCGGCATATCGGCGCTCGCCCCTGACCCGGTCGCGCACCGACGGAGGGATTGGGTCGAGCGGCCGATAGCGCCACGTCGCATCCGAGGCGAGAAAGACGATGCCGTCGCCATCGACGACGACGACCTGCTCGCTCGCCTTGCTCCATGTCGATTCGAGCGGCGCGAGGCTGATCTTGACCACCGACACGCCGGTGAGCGTTTCTCCGTCGCGAATCGAGCCCGACAGGAAATAGCCCGGGACCCTCGTGGTGACGCCGATGCCGTAATAGGCTCCGCGGCCGTTCGCCACGGCATCGCGATAGTAGGGCCGGAACGAATAGTCATTGCCAATGAAGCTCTGCGGGGTTCGCCAGTTGCTTGCGGCAATTGCCGTGCCGGCAGGATCCAGCACGTAGGCGTCGACGCCGCCGAGCGAGGCGGCCGCTGGTTCCAGGAAGCGGTTTGCGGCATCGATCCGGTCTTTCGCGGAACGGCCTGCCACCAGCGACCGGATCGCGACGCTGTCGGCGATCAGGGCGGGAACCGGCTCATAGCGGTCGATGGTGGAGCGCAGGCCGGCCACCAGCAGGCCGAGCTGCTTCTTCGCGTCCGTCTCGAGGGCGTCCACCGCCTGCCGCTGGACGAGGTAAGACGTCCCCGCGGCGGCAACCGCGATCAGCGCGACGACGCCTACTGCGATGATCCAACGCCGCGCGCTCATGGCTTCCCCCCGAGCTGGGCTCGGCTGATGATAAGCCAAGTGAAGCAACCCGTCATGGTAGTCGCCGGCCGGCTTTGATCAACGCGATGGCGCGTCGATCCGGGAGGCCGTCCTGGTGTCGCGCATGAAGACATACAGGATGAGCGAGCACAGCACGCAGGCGGCCACATACCAATAGAAATAGGGCTCGTGCCCGATGCTCTTGAACCACAGCGCCAAATACTCTGCGGTGCCGCCGAAGAGCGAGACGGTAAGCGCGTAGGGCAATGCCACGCCGAGGGCGCGCACCTCGGTCGGGAACAGCTCGGCCTTCACCACGGCGTTGATCGACGTGTAGCCCGAGACGATCACCAAAGCCGCGAGGATCAGCGCGAAGGCCGTCCAGGGGTCCCGGGTAGCCGCCAGCAGCGTCAGGATCGGCACCGTGCCGAGCGCGCCGAGTACACCAAACCCGATCAGCAGCGGGCGACGGCCGATGCGGTCGGATAGCAGCCCGAACAGGGGCTGCATCGCCATGAAGATGAACAGCGCCGCGGCCGACACCAGGGTCGATTCCGTCTTGGCGAGGCCGACGGTGTTCACCAGGAACTTCTGCATGTAGATCGTGAAGGTATAGAAGGCGACGGTGCCGCCGAGCGTCAGGCCGACGACGATCCCGATCTCGCGCGGGTGGTGCATCAGCTGGCGCAGGCCGCTTTCGGCACGATCGCTGCGATCGAGTGCGACGAACGCTTCGCTCTCGTCCATGCGCCCGCGCAGATACATCGTCGCCAGGGCGCACAGTGCGCCGATCGCGAACGGGATCCGCCAGCCCCAGGCCTCGAGCTCGGCCGGAGTCAGCAGCACGAATTGCAGCAACAGGAGCACGGCAATCGCCAGCAGCTGGCCCATGATCAGCGTGACGTACTGGAAGCTCGAATAGAAGCCGCGCCGCTCGCGGGTCGCGACCTCGGACAGATAGGTGGCGCTGGCGCCGTACTCGCCGCCAAGGCTGATCCCCTGCAGGAGCCGGGCGGCGACCAGCAGGATCGGGGCCCAGACCCCGATGGTTGCATATCCCGGCAGCACCGCGATCAGCAGCGAGCCGAGGCACATCAGCAGGATGGAGCCGGTGAGCGCGGTGCGGCGGCCATGTCGGTCGGCGAGCATCCCGACCAGCCACCCACCGACCGGCCGCACGAGGAAGCCGACGGCGAAGACGGCCGCAGTGTTGAGCAGCTGCGCGGTGCCGTCTCCCGCCGGGAAGAACGATTTGGCGAAGTAGAGCGAGAAGGCGGCGTAGACGTACCAGTCGTACCACTCGATCAGATTGCCGAGCGAGCCGCCGACAATCGAGCGCAGGCGCCGCCTGGTATCCGCGTCGAAGAGGCCGCTGGTGGCGGCCGCGCCGCGGCGGCGGAGGCTGATGTTGTTCATCGACGATCTTCCTTCGCTGACGCGGCGCGACCCGCCGCCTCATTAGCCGAGCACGCTCGATGCCAGGCCCACCCGCACTGCGGCAAAGGGAAAGATCCGTTGAGAATCAGCTATTTGATCGAGCGGCGTTTGCCGGAAGGAATGCGCCGGCGGCGATCTTCGGCCGATCGCGAGCCGGTCTTCGGCAGGAACCCGCCGACGGCGCGGCGGGAAAGCGGGCGTCCTACCGCCCGACCATGAAGCCGCTGATCTCGGCGAAGGACGCGGCCTCGCCGGCGAAGGCGAAGGTGCCGGTGGCGGCGATCTCGCGGCCGGCGCGCAGCATCGCGCCATAGGCCGCGCGTGCGAGCAGGCCGCCGAGGCTGATCCGCCTGACGCCGGCGGCGGCGAGATTGGCGACGGTGAAGGCCGGTGATCCTGCCAGCACGTTGACCGGCCGCGGCGCCACCGCCTTGCACACCGCGCTCACAGCCGCGAGGTCCGGCAGGCCGGGCGCATAGAGGACGTCGGCGCCGGCGGCGGCGAAGGCCTCGAGCCGGCGCAGCGTGTCGGGAAGATCGCGGCGGCCATGGAGAAAATTCTCCGCCCGCGCCGTCACGATGAAGGGAAAGGGCAGCGCACGGGCCGCCGCGACGGCGGCAGCGACGCGCTCGGTCGCCAGCGCGGCATCGTAGATCGGCCGGCTGGCGTCGCCGCTCGCGTCCTCGACCGAGCACCCGACCAGCCCCGTGGCGGCGGCCAGCCGGATGGTTTCCGCGACCGTCGCCGGCGCATCGCCGAAGCATTTCTCGAGGTCGGCCGACACCGGCAGGTCGGCCGCGGCAACGATCGACCTGGCATGATCGAGCGCCTCGTCGCGCGTCACCGCGCCGTCGCGCCGGCCGAGCGAGAAAGCGAAGCCGGCGCTGGTCGTCGCCAGCGCCTCGAAGCCCATCGCCGCCAGCATGCGGGCGCTGCCGGCATCCCAGGGATTGGGAATAACAAAGGCGCCCGACTTGTCATGCAGCGCCCGGAACCGCCGGGCCTTCTCGTCCTGGCTCATCGTCATCATGGGTCGCTCCCCGTATCGAGCGCGGCCGGACGGCCGGCTGGCCCTATTCCTTGAGGTCTTCCCAGAATTCCTTGAACTTGGCGAAGAAGCCTTCGGACTGCGGGCTGTTCTGCTTGTTCTTGGCGGCCGACTTGTCGAATTCCTGCAGCAGCTCCTGCTGGCGCTTGGTCAGGTTGACCGGCGTCTCGACCGCGATCTCGACCAGCATGTCGCCGCGCGCCGGCGAGCGCAGCACGCTCATCCCCTTGCCGCGCAGGCGGAACTGCTGCCCGTGCTGGGCACCGGGCGGGATGGTGATGCGGGCGCGGCTGCCGTCGACCGCCGGCACCTCGATCGAGCCGCCGAGCGCGGCGGTGGTCATCGGGATCGGCACCCGGCAGTGGAGGTTGGCGCCGTCGCGCTGGAACAGCCGGTGGCCGGCGACCGAGAGGAAGATGTAGAGGTCGCCGGGTGGCGCCCCGCGCATCCCGGCCTCGCCTTCGCCCGCCAGCCGGATGCGGGTGCCGTCCTCGACGCCGGCCGGGATGTTGACCGACAGCGAGCGCTCCTTGCGCACGCGGCCGGCGCCGCCGCAGCTCCGGCAGGGCTTCTCGATGATGCGACCGGCGCCATGGCAGGCGACGCAGGTCCGCTCGATGGTGAAGAAGCCCTGGCTGGCCCTGACCTTGCCGCTGCCGTGGCACGACGGGCAGCTGATCGGGCTGGAGCCCTTCTCGCCGCCGCTGCCCTGGCAGCTGTCGCACTTGACCGAGCTCGGCACGCGGATGGTCGCCTGCTTGCCGGCGAAGGCCTCGTTGAGGTCGATCTCGAGATTGTAGCGCAGGTCGGCGCCGCGGCCGCGCGACTGCTCGCTCCGCCGGCCGCCCATGAACTCGCCGAACATCTCGTCGAAGATGTCGGCGAAGCCGCCGGCATGGAACTCGAAGCCGCCGCCGCCCCGGCCGCCGCCGCCATTCTCGAACGCGGCGTGGCCGAAGCGGTCGTAGGCCGCCCGCCTCTGCTCGTCCTTCAGGACGTCGTAGGCTTCGTTGATTTCCTTGAAGCGCTGCTCGGCGCCGTTGTCATCCGGATTGCGGTCCGGGTGATACTTCATCGCCAGCGAGCGGAACGCTTTCTTGAGCGTGTCGGCGTCCGCATCGCGGCGAACGCCGAGCGTCTCGTAATAATCCTGCTTGGCCATGGCTCAACGCGCGAAGGACGGCGGACGACGACGGGAGCAGCAATCCTGCGCACGACTCATCACTACACCCCCGTCGTCATTCCATCCCCGCACGCCCGACCGACGGTCAGGCGCTGCGGCCCTTGCGGTTCTCGTCGACCTCCTCGAAGTCGGCGTCGACCACGCCGCTGTCGTCGGCGCCGTTGCCGCCGCCCGGCGCGGCACCGCCGTCGCCCGATTGGCCATCGCCGCCGCCGGGCGCGTTCTTGTACATCGCCTCGCCGAGCTTCATCGAGGCCTGGCCCAGCGCGTCGGTCTTCTGCTTGATCGCGTCGACGTCATCGCCGCTCAGCACTGCCCTGAGATCGGCGACCGCCGCCTCGACCGCCTGCTTGTCGGACGGCGAGATCTTGTCGCCGTTCTCCTTCAAGGTGCGCTCGGTGGTGTGGACCAGCGCCTCGCCGTGGTTGCGGGCCTCGACCAGCGCCCGCTTCTTCTTGTCCTCGGCGGCGTGGAGCTCGGCCTCCTTGACCATGCGGTTGATGTCGGCCTCGGCGAGGCCGCCCGAGGCCTGGATGCGGATCTGCTGCTCCTTGCTGGTCGCCTTGTCCTTGGCCGAGACGTTGACGATGCCGTTGGCGTCGATGTCGAAGGTGACCTCGATCTGCGGCATGCCGCGCGGCGCGGCCGGGATGCCGACCAGGTCGAACTGGCCGAGCAGCTTGTTGTCCGCCGCCATCTCGCGCTCGCCCTGGAAGACCCGGATGGTGACCGCGGTCTGGCCGTCCTCGGCGGTGGAGAAGGTCTGGCTCTTCTTGGTCGGGATGGTGGTGTTGCGGTCGATCAGCCGGGTGAACACGCCGCCCAGCGTCTCGATGCCGAGCGACAGCGGCGTCACGTCGAGCAGCAGCACGTCCTTGACGTCGCCCTTCAGCACGCCGCCCTGGATCGCCGCGCCGACCGCCACCACCTCGTCGGGATTGACCCCGCGATGCGGCTCGCGGCCGAAGAAGTTCTTCACCGTCTCGATGATCTTGGGCATGCGGGTCATGCCGCCGACCAGGATCACCTCGTCGATCTCCGAGCCCTTGAGGCCGGCGTCGCGCAGCGCGGCGCGGCAGGGCTCGATGGTCTTCTGCACCAGCTCGTCGACCAGCGCCTCGAGCTTGGCCCGGGTCAGCTTGATGTTGAGGTGCTTCGGCCCGTTCTGGTCGGCGGTGATGAAGGGCAGGTTGACCTCGGTCTGCACCGCGCTCGACAGCTCGATCTTGGCCTTCTCCGCCGCTTCCTTCAGGCGCTGCAGCGCGAGGCGGTCCTTGCGCAGGTCGATGCCCTGCTCCTTGCGGAACTCGTCGGCGAGATAGTCGATGATGCGGGCGTCGAAGTCCTCGCCGCCCAGGAAGGTGTCGCCGTTGGTCGACTTCACCTCGAACACGCCGTCGCCGATCTCGAGCACCGAGACGTCGAAGGTGCCGCCGCCGAGGTCATAGACCGCGATCGTGCCGCTGCCCTTCTTCTCCAGCCCGTAGGCGAGTGCGGCCGCCGTCGGCTCGTTGATGATGCGCAGCACCTCGAGCCCGGCGATCTTGCCGGCGTCCTTGGTCGCCTGGCGCTGGGAATCGTTGAAGTAGGCGGGCACCGTGATGACCGCCTGGGTGACCTTCTCGCCGAGATAGTTCTCGGCGGTTTCCTTCATCTTCTGCAGGATGAAGGCGCTGATCTGCGAAGGCGAATACTTCTTGCCGCGGCCTTCGACCCAGGCGTCGCCATTGTCGCCCGAGATGACCTTGTAGGGGACCAAGCCCTGGTCCTTCTTGGTCAGCGGATCGTCGAAGCGCCGGCCGATCAGGCGCTTGATGGCGAACAGGGTATTTTCCGGGTTGGTCACCGCCTGGCGCTTGGCGGCCTGGCCGACCAGCCGTTCGCCCGAATCGGTGAAGGCGACCATCGAGGGCGTGGTCCGCGCGCCCTCGGCATTCTCGATCACCTTGGCATCCTTCCCCTCCATCACCGCGACGCAGGAGTTGGTGGTGCCGAGGTCGATCCCGATAACTTTGCTCATATCATCCTCTCAGTCGGCGAATCCGCACGGCCCCCGCAATGGAAGCACCGATCGGACCCCCAGGATTGGGCCGGCGCCGGGCAAGCCCGCCGCCAGCCGGTTGAACGAATAAAACGGTTCGCCGGGATATATAGGGATATCGCGGAGGCGTGCAAGCCGCTAAGCGCCGGCAGGCGGCGGGTTTTCCGGCCTGTTTCGCCGCCGGCGAGACGGCCGGCGCGCGGCAAAGGCGTCGGCGATGCGGCCTATGCTGCAGCGCACCGACGGGGCTGGCAATGGCGTCCGTTCTGCGCGATGCTCGGGGTCGACGGGTCTTCCTTCCTCCCTCTTCCCCGCCAGCCTCATGAACCCACGCCCGCCGATCGACCGCGACAGCTACCGGCTTTCGGTCGTCATCCCCTGCTTCAACGAGGCCGCCACGCTTGCCGAGCTGATCGCCCGCGTGCGCCGCGCCGCCGTGCCGCGGCTGGAGATCATCGTGATCGACGACGGCTCGACCGACGGCACCGCCGAGCTGCTGCGCGGCGCGCTCGCCGACCGCGTCGACCGCGCCATCCTGCAGCCCGACAACCGCGGCAAGGGTGCTGCGGTGCGCAGCGGCATCGCGGCGGCCACCGGCGACATCGTCCTCATCCAGGACGCCGACCTCGAATACGACCCGGCCGACTATCCGCGCCTGGTCGCGCCGATCCTCGAGAACCACGCCGACGTGGTCTACGGCTCGCGCTTCACCGGCAGCGACGCCCACCGGGTGCTGTTCTTCTGGCACATGGTCGCCAACCGGCTGCTGACCCTGCTGTCCAACGGCTTCACCAACCTCAACCTCACCGACATGGAGACCGGCTACAAGGTCTTCCGCCGCGACGTCATCCAGACGATCAGGCTGCGGGAGGATCGCTTCGGCTTCGAGCCCGAGGTCACCGCCAGGCTCGCGCGGCGCGGCTGCATCTTCTATGAGGTCGGCATCCGTTATCACGGCAGGACCTATGCCGAGGGCAAGAAGATCGGCCTGCCCGACGCCTTCCGGGCGCTCTACGCGATCATCCGCTACACCGTGCTGCCCTGACCGGCCGGCGACGGCGGCCGGTGGTGGAAGACGAAACGCCGGGCGGTGGTGAAGTTAACCAGCATGCCGGCGAGCGAGCCGGCGGCGACGCCGAGCACCGGATAGGCGGCAACCAGCGGCACCCAGTGGATCAGCGCGGCATAGGTGCCGTAGTTGAGCCCGCCGCCGAGCAGCATCAGCGCCACGAAGCGCCACCATTGGCGGAACCAGTGCATGCCACCGCGCCGCCGCCGGAAGGTGAAATGGCGGTTGCAGAACCAGGTGAAGGTGGCGCCGACGGCAAAGGAGATCGCCCGCCCGACATAGGGGCCAAGGCCGAAGACCGAGAGGCAGAGCTGCAGAATGCCGGCATCGACCACGACGCCGGCGGTGCCGACCATGCCGAAGCGGAAGAACTCCAGCCCGACCGGCCCCAGCCAGACGAGCACCAGGCCCAGCAGGCGCGGCAGGCCCGCCGGGATGTCTCCGGCCGCATCCTTCTCGCTCGCCAAGTCTCAGCGCCCGCCGTCCCGGCCGACCACCGGCGGCGGCCGTCCGCCCTTCCTAATGGAAGCCGGCGGCGCCGGCAACTAGAGCCTGATCGTCTCAAGCCGGTTCGGCTTGAGACGTGAATCAGCCTCTAGATTATCGAATTAGAGCAAGATTCACGGGTCAGCTTGATTTCAAGCTGACCCGATCTTGCGCTAGAGCGGCCGCGGCGAGGGATCGGCGGGCGGCGCTATTTCGTCGCGGCGGCGGGATCGGCCGGCTCGGCCTTGGCGACCGCGACCATCGCCGGCCGGATCAGCCGGTCGTGCAGCACGTAGCCCGGCTGCAGCACCTGCAGCACGGTGCCGGTTGGCTGGCCCGCGGCCGGCAGCTCGAACATCGCCTGGTGCAGGTTGCTGTCGAATTTCTCGCCCAGCGGCTCGATCTTGCGCAGCTGGAAGCGCTCGAAGGCGGTCAGCAACTGGCGCTCGGTCAGCTCGACGCCGGCGGCGAGATTCTTAAGCGCCTCGTCGCTGGCCAGCGCCTCCGGCGGGATCGCGGTGATCGCCCGCCGCAGATTGTCGGCGACGCCGACCAGCTCGCGGGCAAAGCCGGTGATGGCGTATTTGCCGGCTTCCTCGCGGTCGCGCTGGGCCCGCCGGCGGACGTTCTCGGTCTCCGCCAGCGCCCGCAGCAGCTGGTCCTTGAGCGCTGCCGCCTCGGCCTGGCTGGCCGCCAGCGCGTCGGCCGACGCCGCCGGGAAAG
>JADMIO010854500.1_pt1 | contig 15892 bp, 11 predicted proteins | sample 8958161 | NCBI WGS metagenome assembly JADMIO01 (sample SAMN16585339, study PRJNA669376) | soil metagenome | isolation source: Crop rotation soil | place: USA: Cullars Rotation, Alabama | collected 2011
CGTCGTCGCCAGCGCGGTTGATGCGCAGGCCGCTCGACAGCTTCTCGATGCTCTTGGAGAGCTGGCTGCCGACGCTGTTCAGGTTGCGCTGCGCGTCCATGGCGTTGGTGTTGGTGTTAATGCGCACGAGGGACCTCCATGTATGTGGACCTGCTGCTTCCGTGCAGGGCCGCCAGACTGTGCTGGCTTATGGACCGCCGGGCTCGGGAACGGCAGCTACGGATATGCAATGACAGCGCTGCCGCCGCGCATGGCGCGACACGAGAGCGCGAGAGGATGACCTCCAGAACACACCGGACGCAGCGTGCCCCCGAGCACGCATCCTTGCACTCCGGTGTACGACTCCTCGTATGCGGCCTGGCCTCTGCTGCTGCACCGTCAGGCAACCGGCCTGCGGGCACCAGCGAAAACCAGGCGTCTTTTGGCTACACACTGATGATCGGCTGCGATTTGACGTGTTTTAGAGTTTTCCAGGCCAGATTCATCACATGTCTGCGAATCTCCTCACAGAGCCCTATCTGGAATCAGCAAACCTGTGGTGATGGCCTGGCCTCGGCCGGCCTTTTGGTCTCACGAGCCGGACCGCCCAAAGGCGCCCTTGGCGGGAGCAGCAGGTGCCACCCAGCTGCTCAACAGGCGACGCATCGGACCCGGCGACGGATCGTGCGTTAGACTGGCCTCTCAGAACGCGTCCTCGCGCGGTAGCACGCTACTGCCTGCCGGCCACCAGTAGACCGTGGGTGCTTCGGGGCCATCCTGCAATCCCTCAGACAGTACTTGCGTCCCCGCCCCCGACACCCTCGGCCCGCTTTTCGCGTTCACACTCGATAGCCGCGCTCTGCGCTTTCACCGTCCAGCCTTGAACGGTCACTCGGCTCGCGTTCTGCTCGCCCTCCCGGTGAGGTGGGTACGCGCAGAATCCAGACGTGGTGGCCATTCGTACTGGTCTGTGAGGTCAGGCGCGCACGGTCCCCGCGCGCTGCATCTTCTGAACGCGGGCTGGTACGCCTGCAAATTGACGGAGGTCGGTCCCTGACCTACTATGCAGACCAGAAGGGGACGGTTTCGGCTGTGTCGGCTTCTCTTCATCCGTTCCATCTGATGCTGATGGAATCCAGAAGAATGCGATGCCGACAGTAGATATGAGGATGGGTGCTTCCAAGGAGGTCGAGATGCCGAGACTACTCGCACGTCGTTCTTTTCTGACCCAGCTTGGCGCTGTTGCCATGATCTCCCCGCTGCTGGCGGCCTGCCAGCAGACTGCATCGCCGGCGCCAACCGCCGCGCCGGCCAAGCCGGCTGAGGCTGCCAAGCCCGCCGATGCCGCGAAGCCGGCGTCTGCCGCCGCTCCGGCCGCCACCACCGCCCCGGCCGCTGCTGCCAAGCCCGCCGAGGCTGCCAAGCCGGCCGCGTCAGGTGGCAAGGCTGGCGGCGAGCTGAAGATCGCCCTCGAATCGGACGTCGTCACGCTCGATCCGCCGATGGCTACGGACGTCTACTCTGGCTACGTCTACAGCCAGATCCACGAGACGCTGTTCCAGGTGGATCACGACATGAAGATCGTCCCGCTGCTGGCCGAGAAGGTGGATCAGCCGGACGACAAGACGTACGTCATCACCCTGCGCAAGGGTGTGAAGTTCCACAACGGCGAGGAGCTGACGGCTGACGACGTCAAGTTCACCTACGCCCGGATCATGGACCCGGCCACCAAGTCGCCGCGCGCCGCCAACCTGACGGACGCCATTGAGTCCGCGGACAAGATCGAGGCGGTGGACAAGTACACCGTCAAGATCACCCTGAAGTCGCCGTTCGCGCCGTTCATGGAGCGGATGACGGCCGGCGCGCTCATGATCCTGAACAAGAAGGCGGTTGACGCGGCCGGCGGGGACTACGCCCACAAGCCGGTCGGGACCGGGCCGTTCAAGTATGTCGAGTGGAAGACCGGCGAGTACACCAAGGTCGCCCGCTTCGACGAGTACTGGGGCGAGAAGGCGAAGCTCGATCAGATCACCTTCCGCCCGATCCCGGACTCCAACACCCGCATGGCTGAGCTGGACTCCGGCGGCGTCGACTACATGATGCAGATCCCGTCCGAGGAGATCGACCGCTACAAGAAGGACTCCAAGTTCGACGTCCAGATCGCTGACGCCATCAATATCGCCTACCTGGCGTACAACACCCAGAAGTCTCCGACGACGGATCCGAACCTGCGTCGGGCGATCAACTTCGCGATCGACAAGAAGGAGATCGTCGACACGATCTACGCCGGGCTCGGCACGGTGGCGATCTCGCCGCTCAACCCGAGCAACTGGGCCTTCAACAAGGATGTCGAGCCGTACAAGTACGACCCGACCAAGGCGAAGGAGCTCCTCAAGCAGGCGACTGGCTACAAGGGCGAGCCGCTTGAGCTGGCGTTCAACCAGGCCACCGAGGTGCCGAAGGTTGCGGAGCGCATCCAGGCCCAGGTCCAGGAGAACCTCGGTATCAAGCTGGTGCTGAAGCCGATGGAGTGGGGTGCCTTCCTCACCTACATCCGCGGCGGCGACGCCCACCAGATGTTCCTGCTCGGCTGGAGCGGCAACGCCGATCCGGACGGCATCCTCTACCCGCTGTTCCACTCCAAGAACTTCGGGGCGGCCGGCAACCGGGCCTTCTACAAGAACGAGAAGGTGGACGAGCTGCTGCTGAAGGCGCAGACGACGGTCAAGCAGGATGACCGCAAGCCGCTCTACCTTGAGGCCCAGGACATCATCCTGAAGGATGCGCCCTGGCTCCCGTACCGCCACGGCATCAACTCGGCGGCTCTCGCCAAGAAGGTCCAGGGGTTCAAGATCCACCCGCTGAACCGCCAGCTCCTGGCCGGTGTGACCATCCAGTAGCGAGTAGCGAGTAGCGAGTTGCGAGTTGCGAGTTGCGCGAGGTGGGCGATAATGACGCTCATCCCCCGGGGCTCGTAGCTCGCAACTCACAACTCATAACTCGCAACTTGGGAAAGCCGTGATCCGGTACGTCCTGGCGAAGCTTGTCCTGACCATTCCGTTGCTGCTTGGCGTGACGTTCCTGCTGTTCGTCATCGGGCAGCTCACCCCCGGCGATCCGGTCCTCATCATGCTCGGCGAACGCGCGCCCGCCGAAGAAGTCACCAGGCTGCGTGACGCGCTGGGGCTGGATCAGCCCTGGTACGTCCAGTACGCCCAGTTCGTCGGCAACGCCGTTAGGGGCGACCTGGGGATCTCGTATCGCAGCAAGCTGCCGGTGGCCGGCGAGGTGCTGAGCCGCCTGCCGGCCACGATGGAGCTGGCTGCCGCCGCCCTGGTCTTCTCGGTAACGCTCGGGCTCAGCATGGGCGTCGTCTCGGCGGTCAAGCGGAATAGCTGGATTGACCGGGTGGCCATGCTGTTCGCCACCCTCGGCAGCTCGGTGCCGGTCTTCTGGTCCGGCATCATCCTGATCGTCTTCTTCGCTGTCAATCTCGGGTGGCTGCCAGCGTCCGGGCGCGGTACGCCGGCCCACCTCATCATGCCGGCCGTCGCGCTGGGCGCGGGCGCAGCGGCGCTGATCGCCCGGATCACGCGGTCCAGTATGCTGGAGTCCTTGAGCCAGGACTACGTTCGGACCGCGCGCGCCAAAGGCCTTGCTGACAACGTGGTCATCATCCGCCACGCCCTGCGCAACGCCTTGATCCCCGTGGTGACCGTGGTAGGATTGCAAATTGGCGCCCTGATGGCCGGCGCCGTCCTGACCGAGACCGTCTTCTCGTGGCCCGGGATCGGCCTCCTGATCGTCCAGTCCATCGGGCAGCGAGACTACCCGGTGCTGCGAGCGTCGGTCCTGCTCATCGCCACGATCTTCACCTTGATCAACCTTGCGCTGGACGTGTTGTTCGTCCAGCTCGATCCTCGCATCAAGTACCGGTGAACGACGTGCCTATGAATGAAAGATGCGTGAATGAAGGACGCGTGAACGGGAGACTCGTGAGCGTGACCGATGGCTGCTGAGAGCTCCGGGCAGACAGGCGCCGCACCCGTGATGGCGGCTCGGGCGCCCGGCTCGGCGATGGCCGGCCAGTGGACCCAGGTCTGGCGCCGCTTCAGGCGTGACAAAGCCGCCCTGCTCGGGTTCGTCATCGTGGCCGTGCTGGTCATCACCGCGGTCCTGGCGCCGTGGGTCGCCCCGTACGATTACGCTCAGCAGGTCATGGCGAACCGCAACGTCGCGCCGTTCAGCGGCCCCAACGTCTTTGGCACGGACGATCTCGGGCGGGACGAGCTGTCCCGACTGATGATCGGGGCCCGGATCTCGCTGATGGTCGGCCTGATCTCGGTGGGGATCGCGGTCACGTTCGGGGTGATCATCGGGGCTATCGCTGGCTACGTCGGCGGCAAGACGGACATGGCCCTGATGTGGGTGATGGATCTGTTGCTGGCGTTTCCGGCCCTGCTGCTGGCCATCACCATCGCCAGCGCGCTTGGCCCCAGCGTGACCAACGCGATGATCGCCATCGGTATCGTCAATATTCCGGCGTTCGCCCGGCTGGTCCGTAGCTCGGTGCTGGCGATCCGTGGGCAGGAGTTTGTGGAGGCGGCCCGCACCGTTGGGGCCGGCTCGGGGCGGATCATCTTCCTGCACATCATCCCGAACGTGCTGGCCGTGGTGATCGTCCGGGCCACCGCCTCGCTGGGCGCCGCGATCCTGACCGAAGCAAGCTTGAGCTTCCTGGGCCTGGGCGCGCAGCCGCCCGATCCAAGCTGGGGCGGGATGTTGAACGATGGCCGCGCTGCGATCCGGCGCGTTCCCCATCTGACCATGTTGCCCGGCCTCTGCATCATGATGACCGTCCTGGCCTTCAACCTGCTGGGTGATGGTCTGCGAGACGCACTTGATCCGCGCTTGAAGCGTTGAGGTTCTCTAGACGATGTCCTACCGATTCGAGCAGTTCCTGAGCGCACGCTCGGCGTACGGGGCCACGTTCGACGCGGCCGGCGACCGCCTCTACTTCGTGTCTGACCTGACCGGCTCGCCGCAGTTGTGGTCACTGAACACGCATAACGGAAAGACGGGTGGCTGGCCGGAGCCCATCGCCGTCAACCTGGATCGCGTGATGCTGGCGGTGCCCTCTTCGAAGCCGGGCCGGCTGGCGTTCGGCGCCGACGAGGGCGGCAACGAGCGGATGCAACTGTTCCTGATCGACGGCCTGGGCCTGGCCCCGCGCCGCTTGACGGACAGCCTGGACACCATCCACACGTTCGGCGGCTGGCACCCGGACGGCACCAGCATCACGTTCTCCTCGAACGAGCGCAGCCCGTTCTTCTTCGACGTCTACACGCTGAACGTGGAGTCCGGCGAGCGCCGGCTGCTGTTCCAGGGCGACGGCTCGTACTACGCCGGCGGCTACTCGCCGGACGGAGCCTTGGTGCTGGTGCAGCGCGCGGATGTCTCGTCTGACCAGTCGCTCTCGGTGGTGGACGTGGCGACCGACACGATCCGTAGCCTGACGGAGGGCGCCAGCCCGAGCAAGTACGGCCACGCCGCCTGGTCCGCCGATGGTGCCTCGGTCTACTGCATCACGGACCGCGACCGCGAGTTCCAGTACATCGCGAAGCTGGACGTGAAGACCGGTACGCTTGAGCCGGTCGTTACGGCGGACTGGGACGTGGGCGACTTTGCGCTCTCGCCGGACGGCAAGCGTCTGGTCTACGAGCTGAACGCGGATGGCTTCTCAGAGATCCACGTCCGTGAGCTCTCGAACGGCAAAGACATCGTCCTGGAACTACCGCGCGGGGTCGCCGCCGATCCGTCGCGCTGGTACCACTCGTTCGGCTGGAGCCCAGACGGGAGCCAGTTTGCGGTGACCGTCATCACGGCCACGGCGACGGCGGACGTGTACCTGGCCTCGGCCGCTGACGGCGCCGCAAAGCAGGTGACCCGCACCTGGAAGGCCGGCCTGGACACCGACACGCTGACCCCGGCCGAGCTGGTGCACTTCCCGACGTTTGACGGCCGCGAGATCCCGGCCTTCGTATTCCACCCGGCCGGCGGCTCAAACAACGGCGCGAACGGCGGCGTGCATGGCTCGCGGGCGGCGGTCTTCCTGGTGCACGGCGGGCCGGAGTCCCAGCTTCGCCCCAGCTTCAACCCGACGATCCAGTACCTGACGCAGCGCGGCTTCGTGGTCATCGCCCCGAACGTGCGCGGCAGCTCCGGGTACGGCAAGACGTACCTGCACCTGGACGACGTCGAGCTGCGGATGGACTCGGTGGCGGACCTGGCGGCCGGCGCAAAGTGGGCCGCCTCCTCCGGCCTCGCCGACCCGAACCGGATCGCCGTGATGGGCCAGAGCTACGGCGGCTTCATGGTGATGGCGGCGGTGACGGAGTACCCGGACCTCTGGGCGGCCGGCATCGACATCTACGGCATCGTGAACTTCGTGACGTTCATGGAAAACACCGGGCCGTGGCGCCGCAAGCATCGCGGGGCGGAGTACGGCACCCTGGAGCGCCACCTCGACGTGCTGAAGCGGATCTCTCCGATCCACAAGGCGGGCGATATCACGGCTCCGATGCTGTTCGTCCACGGCGCCAACGATCCGCGCGTGCCGATCGGCGAGACGGAGCAGATCCTGGAAAACCTTCAGTCACGGGGCCGGCCCACCCAATACGTCCGCTTCGAGGACGAGGGGCACGGCATCGTGAAGCTGAAGAACAAGCTGGTGGCGTGGCCCGCCATCGCGGACTTCCTGGAGGAGCACCTGGGGGTCGGCTGACCGCCGCCCGGAACCTCTGTCGTTCCATTCACGTGTGATGCAATGAGGCCGCCCGCGACGATTGGCTCGTCGCGGGCGTCCTTTGGTGTAGTGAGGGAGACGGAGAGTAGATCTGGGACGACGCTGCCCCCTCTGCACCGCGAGCGGACCCAACCCTCCGGCACGCGAATGGACTGGTAGGGTCCGCTCGCTGACGCTCGCGGTGCAGAGGGTGTCCCCGGGCTATGTCCTGGTCGCGATGTAGTAGCTGTTGATCGGGTCGCCTTCGATCTCCTTGACCTCCTGGACGGTGAAGCCGGCCTCCCCCAGGAGTGCCCGCGCCGTCGCTTCGCCCCAGACGGCGCCGAGCCCCTCGCCGCCGAGCGACAACGAGACGGTCATGCAGTGCATCGCGGACACGGAGTAGAGGAACGGCCCGAACGGGTGGCCGATATTGCTCGCCACGTCGCTGGCGGCCTTGATGTCCACCATCAGGAACGTGCCGTTCGGCTTCAGCGCCCGGTGGATGTTCTTGAGCACGATCCGGGGCTGGGCCTGATCGTGGATCGCGTCGAAGACGACGATGGCGTCGAAGGCACCCTCCACGTCGAGCTTCGCGGCGTCCTGCGCGACGAAGGTGGCGTTCGTCAGGCCCCAGGCCTGCGCCTCCGACCGACCGGCGCCGACGCCCTCCTCCGAGAAGTCGAAGCCGGTGAAGCGGCTGTTCGGGAAGGCGCGCGCCAGCAAATTGATCGCGTGGCCCTGGCCGCAGCCCACGTCAGCAACGTCGATGCCCGCTTCGAGGCGCTCGACGAGGCCGGGCACCAGCGGCAGGATACCCTGGATGAGCCCGGTATCGTGGACCTGGGCGCTGTTCGCCGCCATCAGCCCCTGGAACTCGGTGAAGGCGCTGTACGGCACCCCGCCGCCCTGGCGAAAACAGTCGATGATCTGGTTCTCGACCTTCCCAAGCAGGGCGATGAACATCATCGGCGTCGCGATGTTGTGTGGTCCCGCCGCTCGGGTCAGGCAGGCGGCTCGCTCTGGTGGCAAGTGGTACAGACGGCTGTCGGCATCGACATCCACAATGCCACCCGTGACCATCGCCCCCAGCCACTCGCGGACGTAGCGCTCGTTCAAGCCCGCCGCCGTGGCGATCTGCTCGCTGGTTGAGGGAGGCAGGGGTGCCATGGTGTCGAAGAGGCCGGTCCGATGGCCCACGCTCGTCATCAACGCGAGCCCCGCATCGTTCAGGACGCCGAGCATCTTGCCGGCGAATGCCTGGACCGCTTCCTGGTTCAGCTCCTGGGTCGTCACATCACCCTCCCCTGTCCGAAGTCAGGTCCCCTGGTGGATCCCCGAGCCCAGGGTAGCAGCCACCTGCCCCGAGCACTGTGACATTTGTCACAGTGAGAGCGGATCTGGTGCGCGAAGCAGGCCCAGAACCTGATCGCAGGCTGCCGTCCGCCTCCGTCAGCCGGCCACTCGCAGGTAGTGGCCCCACCCGCCGCGCTCCGACCCGTAGCGCTCCGCGATCTCGGCCAGGTGTGCCACGGTCAGGTTCGGGCCGTAGACGGCGCGCCCGGCCTGGAGCAGCTCGCGGTCGAACGCCTCGGCGGCACCGAGCGGTAGGGGCGTATCGGCCCGCCCGAAGCCGCGCAGCAGGATGAAGGTGGTTGACCACGGTCCGATCCCGGGCAACGCCTGGAGCCAGGCTCCGAGATCGGCGGTCGGCATCGTCCGCAAGGCCGCCGGGCCGGCCTCCACGAATGCCCGCGAGATCGCCAACAGGCGGTCTGCCTTGCGCTCGCTTCCGACCAGCCCCGCAAGCTCCGCTCGATCTAGCCCGGCCAGGTCGTCCGGCTCCGGGAAGCCGAGGATCGTGTGGCCGTCGACCGTGGCGGCGCCGCCGAGGTGCTCCATGAGGCGCCGTTTGGCCGCCCGCGCCACCCCGAACGGCGTACGCTGCCCGAGGATCGCCCAGACGGCGTTCTCGAACGGGTTGAAGAAACGGACCTGGTGGTAGCCGTACAACTGCTGAACGACGGCCCGGAACGGCGGATCGGCCTCGGCGAGCGCGTAGAGCGGGGCGAGATCGTCGTCGATGCCGAGCCAGTCGCCAAGCTGGGTGAGCAGAGCATCGACGGTGGCTGAATCGAGCGGCCCCGCCCCCGGCTCACCCGCCACGAGGGTGCAGCGGAGGGCCGGCGCATCCATGCTGCCGGCCTCCTCGATCCTGAACCCGAAGGTCCGACCGTCCACCCTGGCTGCTCCCAGCACCGCGTCCCCGGCCACCACCCGCTCGCCCTGGGTGGGTGGAAACCGCTTCAGGAACGCCAGCGACTGCCCGAAGCTGAACGGCGGGCGCGGCTTGAGGATGTGCGCAGTGGGCATGGCACGTGCCTCCTCCGTCTGAGCCCTCGTGGCGGTTGACATGCTGGCGGTCGTCAAGTCGGCCGGTTGTGCGGTCGCTGCAAGCATCAGACCGTCGCCTCCGCCCGCGAGTAGGCGCGCAGCACCCGTCCGTCGGCGTCCTTGAACGCGAACGTCCGCCCGAACGGTGCGTCCCACGGCTCGCTGACCATCTCGACGCCGCGCGACTTCCACAGGGCGTACGCCTCGTCGGCGTCGTCCACGGTCAGGTACAGCTCCACACCGTTGCCGTTCGGCTCGGCCGGGGTCTGCATCACGGCCCAGGGCGCGCCATCGCGGGTGGTGAACTGGCTGAACGTGTCGCCCTCGTCGTCCTCGGTCCCCAGGCCGAGCTTCTCGGTGAAGAAGCGGCGGGCGCGCGGGACATCATTGGTAGTGACGATGGCGTAGGTCAGGCCCTTGATCACGATCTGGCTCCTGGTGCGTGCTCGGTCGATTCATTCGACCTGCACCCCCAGCCTACGACGGTGCTCCTGACACCATCCTGTCAGTAGCCGGAGCGGAGCGCGGAGAGTTGAGAGTCGTGAGTGGAGCGATGAGCGATTGGGGCAGCCGATGACATCCAGCGATCAGCCGTTCCGTGAGCTGCAGGCCATCGCGGCGATGCTGGCCGATCTTGCCGTGCCCTGGGCATTCTGCGGTGGCTGGGCCATCGATCTCTTTCTGGATCGGCAGACGCGAGAGCACAAGGACGTGGACGTCGCCGTCGCGCGGCGCGACCAACTGGCGGTCCAGGCGTATCTCCAGGAGCGCGGCTGGCACCTGCAAGTGGCCCACCAGGGCATCCTGCCCGACTGGCCGCCCGGCGAGTATCTGGAGCTGCCGCGTCACGGCATCTGGGGCCGCCACCCGACGTTTCGGCCCGACTTCCTGGAAGTCCTGCTCAACGAGATCGAGGACGATGCCTTCCGGTTTCGCCGGGACCGGACCATCACGCTGCCGCTGACGCGGGCGTTCTTGCGGGCACCCGGCGGCCTCCCGATCCTGGCCCCCGAGCTGGCCCTGCTCTACAAGTCGAGCAGCCTGGATGCCGACAACTGGTCAGACTTTCGGGCGGCGCTGCCGGCGCTCAGCCCCGAGTCGCGGGACTGGCTGGGCGCAGCACTCGCCCGGACCAGCCCCGGCCACCCCTGGCTCCCAGAGCTTGAAGTGGCCGGCTAGTCCCACGAATCCCCCACCCCCTGCCCCCTCATCCCGCGCACGGGGGAGGGGGCAGGGGGTGGGGGCTCTCCGACCTTACGGCTTCGTGAACGCCAGCACCATGAAGCGCGGCAGCTGCTCGCTGGGTGGCAAGGCCTCGCCGCGCGCCCGTAGCTCCGCGATGTTCGGGGCATCGATGTCCACGATTCGACGCAGATTCAGGCCGGCGTCGATGAACGCGTCCAGGTACTGCGGCAGCGTGTGGTGGTACACCGTGACCGGGACCCCGACGGACGCCAGACCACACCGCAACGCCGCACCCGTCTGGAAGTACGTTGAGCCGCTCCCCTTGCGCACCACGTAGTCGTACGGGTTGTTGAACCCGAGCACCGCCCTGCCCCCCCGCTTGAGCGCCTGTGCCAGCGTCCGCGCGAACCCTCGCGGGGCCTCCACATCGTTCAGCACGAAGTAGCTGGCGACCGCGTCGAAGCGGCCCACGAGGTCCGGATACGGCTCGCAGAGGTCGGCGACGCGGTAGGTTATGGGAAAGGCCGGGGGGGAGGCTGACGGCTTCGCGCCGGCAACCTCCACCAGCCGGGGCGCGAGGTCCACGCCGGTCACCCTCGCGCCGCGCCCCGCCAGGATCCGCGAGAGGTACCCCTCGCCGCAGCCGGCGTCCAGCACGGTCTGGCCGGCCACGTCGCCTAGCTGCTCCAGGATGTGCGGCAGCATCCCGAACCGATCGACCTCCGGGCCGTCCTGCTCGCGGGTGTCCACGTAGGCCGCGTACTCGGCAGCGTACTGGTCGTAGTCGCTGGTGCGCGTCGCGCCTGCCATCACGCCCTCCCTGGCGGTGAGCCCGCCTGCTGCTCGTCGGCTGCTGCTCGCGGATCTAGAAGCGTATCGTCCCGGCTCACGTCGTCGTGCCAGAGCCGCCGCATCTCCTCGGAGCGCTCCAGCAGCTCGTCAAGCGTCCCTTCGTCCTCCAGCCGGCCATCCTTGAGCACCACGATCCGGTCCGCCCGCCGCAACGCCGTCCGCCGGTGGCTGACCACCAGCCAGGTCATCTCGCCCGTGCCGTCCTGGCCCGTGCGATCCTGGCCCTCGCCACCCCCGCCGGCGCTGCTCGTGCCGGACAGGTTCTCCCAGAGCGTCCGTTCCGTCTCCACGTCCAGGGCGCTGGAGAGATCGTCCACCACCATCAGCTCGGCGTCGCGGATCAGCATCCGAGCGGCACCGGTCCGCTGGACCTGCCCGCCGGACAGCTTGACCCCGCGCGGCCCGACGACGGTCCCGAGGCCGTTTTCAAGTTCGCCCAGGTCACGTTCTAGCACGGCCAGCCGCACCGCCGTCGAAAGTCCGGCCGAGCTCTCCGGCAGGCCCATCAGGATGTTGTCGTGCAGGCTCTCGCTGAAGAGGCGCGGGATCTGCGGCGTGTACGCTGACCGGGGCGGCACGAAGAAACCGGCCGGATCGTCTATAGCCTCGCCGTTCCAGCGGATCGTGCCGGCCTCCTTCGGGAGCAGCCCGAGCAGCGTCCGCAGCAACGTTGTCTTGCCGGCCCCGATCCGCCCGGTCACGACCGTGAACGAGCCTCGCGGTAGTTGCAGCCGCACGTTCTCGACGCCGCGCCCGGAGCCTGCGTGGCGATAGGTCAGCCCCTCGGCCGTCAGCAGGTCGAGGCTGTCGGCAGGCTGCTTCGTGGGGGACGGCAGGGCCGGCAGCGCCCCGAACAGGTGGATCGGCTGATGGTCCACCAGCGTCTCCGGCGCCGCCCCAGAGAGCAGCTCGATCTGGCGCACCAGCGAGACCTCGGTCTGCCGATACTGGCGCAGGAAGTCGCCAAACATGCCGGTGATCGTCGCGAGCCAGCCGAGATACGAGACGAACAGGGCGAAGTCCCCCACGCTGAACTGGCCGGTCTGCATCGCCTGGGCGCCCACCAGCAACAGCAGGCCGGTTCCCAAATTGGTGGCGTTGGCCGAGACCGAGCTGAGGAACTGGGCCAGCAGCAAGTCCCGCAACGTGGCCCGGCGGCGCGCCTCGTTGAGCGCCTGGACGTGCCCCATCACGTGCTCCTCGGCGCCGGCGACCTTGATGGCCGTCGTCGCGCCGAAGATCTCGCCCAGCAGGCCGGTCACGTCCCCGATGGCATCCTGCTGGGCTCGACGGTACTCCTGGATGCGGCGGGTTGCGGCGTTGACCAGCACCAGCACGCCCACGAGCGGCACGACGACCGCCAGTGTGATGATCGGGTCGATCCGCACCAGCACGATGACACCGAACGTCATCGCCAGCGCCTGCCCGATGGGATCGATGGTCCAGGTCAGGAATCGCGAGACGACCTGGCCGTCGTCGCGGAAGCGGCTGATCGCCTCGCCGGGCGAGGACGGCAGCGCGCGGGCGCCCGGCTGGGCCAGGATGTGCGCGAACAGGTTGCGCCGCATCAAGCCGGCCACGAACTCGGAGGTCGCCACCTCGAAGATCGAGCCGGCGAATAGCTCAATCACCCGGACCACGCCCACCCCGATCAGCAACGCCAGCAAGGTCCAGACGTTCGGGCCGGCGCTGACGCCGCTGGAGAGATCATCCAGGATCCGCTGGATGATCAGGCCGGGGATGAGCGGGATGGCGTAGTAGAGGACGCTGGCGAACAGGCCGCTGAGCACGTAGAGCCAGGGCCGGTACGCGGCGAGGCGCCAGAGGTACCACCAGCTCCCGGTGCCGGTTAGTCGGAGCCGTGGTGCGTCCTTGTCAGGCTGGTCAGCCTGGGGCAACGTACCTGATACGCTGGGCGCGCTCGTCACGCCGACACCTCGTCCAGCCCGATCTGGAGCAGCCCCCGGAAGCGGCTGCGGGGGTCTTCGGCCAGCCGGAGCCGCTGGCCCTCTTCCACCACCCGACCATCCTCCAGGATCAGGATGCTGTCCGCCCGCTGGACCGTGGCGAGCCGGTGCGCGATGACGATGGCCGTCCGGCCCGCCAGCAGCCGGTCCACCGCCCGCTCAAGCTGGCGCTCGGTGGCGGTGTCCAGCCGAGACGATGCTTCGTCAAGGATCACGAGCCCCGGGTCCTGGAGGAAGACCCGCGCGAACGCCAGCAGCTGGGCCTCGCCGGCCGAGAGGCTGCCGCCGCCCGGCGCGATCGTCGTGTCCAGCCCGTCCGGCAACGCCCGGTACCACTCCAACAACTCAAGCTCGCCGAGGGCGGCCAGGATGCGCTCATCGGGGACCGCGCGGTCGAAGAACGTCAGGTTATCCCGCACGGTGGCGTTAAACAACTGGACGTCCTGGGTCACCATGCCGACTCGTCGCCGCACGTCCGCCAGGCGCACATCGCGCAGGTCAATGCCGGCCAGGCGGATCGCGCCCGTCTGGGGATCGTAGAGGCGGAATAGGAGCCGGGTCAGCGTGGTCTTGCCTCCGCCGGTTCGCCCGAGCAGCCCCAGCACCTCGCCGGGCCGGAGCCGGACGGCGATCTCCCGCAGGACCGGCTGGTCCGTGCCGTACCCGAACGTCACACCGTCAAGCTCCACGGCGAGCGGGCCGGCCGGCAGCACGGCGGGCTGCCCCGGCGGGTCCTGGACGACACTCCGCTCGGCCAGCAGGTCGCTGACCCGCCCCAGCCCGGCGACGGCCTGCTGGAGATCCTGCATCTGGCGGGTGATGTTCTGGACCGGGCGGTTTAGCAGGATCGCGTAGCTGAACAGCAGGAAGACCGTGCCGATGCTGATCTCGCCAGACTGGTACAGGTACGCGCCCACCCCCAGCGCCACCGCGATGCCCGACATCATCAGGAACTCCATGGTGGCGAACCCGATGGTCCCGACGACCCACGCGCGGAGCCGTGCCCGGACAAACGCCCGTGTGTGCAGATCGAGCCCGCGCAGCATGTACCCGGTGGCACCGTTGGCGCGGATGTCCTCGGTGCCGGCCAGCCGCTCTTCCAGGAAACCGTACAGCTCGGCGCTGGACTGCCGGGAGGCCTCCCAGTGCGGCACCGCTACGTCGCGCAGGGCGTTCAAGCTCAGCATCCCGATCAGGGCGAACACGCCCATCGCGGCGCCGGCCCGCCAGTCCACCTCGAACAGGAACACCAGCACGCCGATCAGCAGCAGCCCGTTCCCGAGTAGCTGGATCACCAGCCGGGAGAAGAAATTCCCGAGCGTCGTCACGTCGCCGTCGATCCGCTCGATAAGCTCGCCGGGGGTGTGGGCGCTGTGGAAGTCTGGATCGAGGCGCAGGCAGTGGCGTACGAGGTCGGCGCGCAGCCGATTGGTCGCGGTCAGCCCGACGTCCTGGGCGACGTAGTTCTCCACGACGGAGACGAGCTGCCCGAGCAGCGCCAGCCCGACGAAGAATCCGGCGAGCGTGAGCAGCGCCGCAAGCTCGGCACCTGCGACGGCCTCGTCGATGAACTGGCGCTGGATGCGCGGCCCGACCAGCTCCAGCCCGATGCCGCCCAGCAGCAACGCCCCGAGCAGCGCCGCGCGGCGCCACTGTGGCCCGAGGTACGTTTGCAGCAGCCCCCAGGCATGCACGGGGGTGCGGCGTCGGGCGGGGCGTGCCGCCGTGCGGATCTGGACCCGGGGCTCAGGCTGGGATTGCGCCTCAGGCTGAAGCAGAGGCTCGGCCTGCGGCTTTTGGAGCTGGGGCTGGGGTTGAGGCTGAGCGGTGCTCATGGCCTGCCGAATCGTACTCCCGCGCGCCGGGCCGCCGCCCGAATGCAGCCCTTCAGCTACAGTGACGGAAGGCTGCCGGTGTGATGAGCTCGGAGCCATGCCCGCGACGGCCGAGGCGCGGGAGGGTCATTTTGCGACTGACCGTGTCCCCTGAGCGTGCCCCCCTCGACCAGCTCGTGGCGATCCGCGTGGGCGGCGTGGCCCCAGGCCAGTTGGTGACCATCCGTGCCCGGCTGGCCGGCTACGTCGGCAGGGTCTGGGGCTCGGAGGCCACGTTCCTGGCCGATGCGGCCGGCGTCGTGGATCTGACCCGCGATGCACCAGTCTCAGGCACCCGCGCGGGCACCTATGCCGGGGTTGACCCGATGGGGCTGTTCTGGTCGATGCACCCGGCACCTGACCAGACGGCGCCGTTTGACCCGACCGCGAACCTGACCGTCACGCTCACCGCCAACCAGACCGTGCCCGCAGACGACTCCCATAATGACAACCGGGAAGACAACCGGGCTGCCGCCGCCACCGTCGAGCGCCAGGTCTTCAGCGATGAGGTTGTCGGGAGCCGGGTCCGGGAGCGCGGGTTGGTTGGGGCGTACTTCCGGCCGCGCGCCCCTGGTGCCTACCCGGCCGTGCTGGTGCTTGGGGGCTTCGGCGGCGGGCTGGCGGGCTCGTACTGGCAGCGCCGCTGCTGGCGCGGCACGGTTTCGCGACGCTGGCGTGGCTCTCCAGCCAGCCAGATGTTCAGTCGGGCGGCGTTGGGGTGGTGGGCACCTCGCGGGGCGGCGAGCTGGCGCTGCTGCTCGGGGCGACCTACCCGGCCGTCAGGGCGGTCGTGGCGTACGTGCCGAGCCACGTCGTCTGGCGCGGCGGGGCGCCGGGCGTGCCGCCGCCAATACGTC
>JADMIO011403913.1_pt1 | contig 15891 bp, 19 predicted proteins | sample 8958161 | NCBI WGS metagenome assembly JADMIO01 (sample SAMN16585339, study PRJNA669376) | soil metagenome | isolation source: Crop rotation soil | place: USA: Cullars Rotation, Alabama | collected 2011
CCGCGACTTCAAGTCACGTGAATTCCAAGCTTCGGATCCCACTGTGCTGGAAAGATCATCAACAGCAAGACCAACAAGTAGATTCATCACAAGTATTGTCATACACAATGCAAATATTGAGAATAATATCGACGCCATAAATCGGTAGTGTATCTCCTCGCCATAAAACAAATCACCGTAATCGAGTTCACCAATCATCATGATTGTGGTTTTGAGCATCGAACGACGCACGGTTTGAAATTGTGGCTAAATTATAATTCATTTTCTACCAAATGTTACTTCGCACCAGATTCTGAAACAGAGCAAAGAAGGCTAGTGCGAACGAGGCGACAAATAATATGAAGACAACAAAGAATCTGCTGAACGTCTTCAATATATCGGTGAACATTACGACATAGATTCCGAACATCGGGAATTTGCGAATCATTAATATAAGATTGATCCATGCGAAGAATATGCACGCACTGCCTAGTTGCCATTGCCACATCTTTGTGAATGTGTGTGTGTGTGTGTGTGTGTGTGTGTGTGTGTGTGTGTGTATGCAACATACAAATCGCACACCAGTCGTACTGCTGCACGTTGTAAAATCGTAAACGAACAGAATTGTGCCCACATACACAAAACATTCAATAGCACTCTCCCACGTCATGAAGTCTGTGCGACGAATGTAAGCGTGGTATATCTGAACTAGTTGGTTATGACGACATTGCCATTATAACAACCTCCTTAACACAATGCAATGTTGCCAGAAACATTGTACCATACTTGGCCAGCCACGTCAACCAGTGTCTATTGTCGATGCATTCAACTCCCCTCAACAGATCGTCAGTTTGATTGTCACTGCTAATCATATATGGTGCGGGTGTAGTCATTAAGTATCTGTGATTGTACAACTATGAAATGGAACATTTGTTTACCCGGTCAATAAGAATATAAATATGAGATAGAGACAGAGCGATGAATAGTAGACGTATCGACCGTAGCTATTCCATTTGTGACGGAGAAGGGCGACAACCACTGCATGATCGAGCAAGTGCTCGCGTTCTGATTCCACCTAAACAGTTTTGTAAAAAAATCAGATTTTGAAAAACGTTCCTACCATGACCATAAGTGGATGATTGCGTTTTATGTCAAATGATGTACCTTTCATTTGTTTGGCAGTTGGTTTCAGTTTCCCGTCGTCTTCGAAGGGGGATATCTCGGTGTCTGTCTTATGAAACAGATATATTACATTTGATACACCACACCTTTTGCATCGAAGTTTGTTGAATTGTATTCCAACATTTGTGACGATGCTTTATTGTACTCAAAATACGAGTCATCCAAGAACTCATAGTCGAATGTGATTCTGGAATGGAGATGTAAATGTGAACATTTCGAATTTATTATAAAAGTGGGACGTTTATTGTTTAAGTTTTCCCACTCACTCATAGTCTTCATTTTCAAACGCGCCGTTTACTTTTATGCATTTATTCAACACTGCCTCAGCCACTTCTGGCAAACGGCGAATCAACTTTCGCAAAGGTGTGTCCTGTATATTATGCTTTTACAGTGGTCACTGATTCTTGAATTTACCAGCGCCCCGTTTGGTAGAACTTCGCTATTTCGTAACACCAATTTAAACGCGTCATTGTTGACTATGGCGAGGGCTACATCTCTGGATTAATGTATTCTTATCCCACGTTCACATATTTAATTAATTAATTAATATTTATCTAACTTGTTCGCATGCTCAATAGCACGATCCAAACAGTTGTGACCCCTGTCATCCAGACAGTCAATTATTGCATGGTTATTCAACAGTATTTTCACCACTTCTACGTGCCCCTTTGATGAGGACAGGTGTAATGCTGTTGCATTGGTCTTGTCAATGAGGTTGACTTTTGCACCGGATGTCAGCAGCACTGTAACTACTGACGACCTGCAAATGTTTGTGTTGATGGGAATTCGGAATCCACAACGCACCACCCATTATCGGCCGCACAATGCAACGGTGTCCACAGAATCGAGTTACGTGCATCGACTATTGCCCCGCGCTCAAGCAGGCTTCTGGCAACGATCTCGTGACCTAGAATTCATGTATGAGAATATATTCTCTTACATCAACCAACCATGCATCGCCGCGATATGTAGCGGTGTGTTCGCATTGTCATCAATTGAATGAACTAAATGTGTAAATCGTTGCACGATTTCGCGTACGGCGCGTGTGCGACCCTAAAAATGGAAGAATTAGAATGACAGAAAAGGTTTTTGTTTTACAAATTTCGCCGCTACATGTAATGGTGTCATCTCACTGTCGTCCTTTGCATCGTTCGTTGCGCCGTTGTCGAGAAGGAACTTGAAAGAAATAAACATTAAGAACAATTTGTGGCAGTACTTTCACAACTGTCGTGTAGCCCTTTTCACATGCCACGTGCAATGGAGTGTGACTATACCGATCAGGTTTGTTGATCAGTGCCAAGCCACGTTTGGTCGACATTAGGTACTGAAGTGTTTCATTTTGTCAATGTATTCAAATTACCGTTAACAGTGGCACGTTATTTCCCTCGACAGCCACATAGACGACTGTCTTGTCTTGTTTCTCAACAGCATTTATGTCGGCACCGATTTGTAACAGTGTTTCAGCTGCTTTTGTGTGCCCAGCGGAACATGCTGCAATGTGTGAGATACATTTAGAGTAGACACAACAACCAACCTAACAATAATGGCGTGAACGCGTCGTCATCGCGACAGTCGATTTCAGCCTTATTTGAATGTAAACACGTGATAATCTAAAAATGTAAATATCTACAGCCGTCATCTCACTGTGAGATTCTCACATGTGAATGGTTATTCGCTGCTGCATTATGCATGGGTGTTTGTTGTTCGGCATTTCGGGCATTGATATTTGCATCGTGACTAAGCAACAACTTTACAATGTGTTCGTCTCCGTTTACACATGCTGCATGTAAAGGTGTGTTGAACATTGCACGAGTCGTATTTGCCGAGGCGCCTGTTTAACATTGACTTTAATGTTTTCTATTTGAAATTTAACCAAGTGTCAACAAATATTGTGCCACATTGTGATGTTTGTTGGCGACGGACAAATGCAACGCCGTATTACCTTCGTGATCGCGCCGCTCCAGAAACTCGCGACGTGCCTTAGATAAGAAATTGTTGTAAATTTAATATCGAATCACCATTGTATCTCCAGCAAAGCGCTGTAGCAGCATCTCGCAAACATTCAAATGGCCGTTGTGCGCGGCTAAATGTAACGGAGTCGACTGTTGATCATCTTTGCTATCAAAGATAGATCTATCGACATTGTGCAATAGCAACATTTCAACAATTGCAATATGTCCGTGTGCACATGCTGCATGAAACGGTGTCATTCCTTGTGCGTCTCGTATCTGCTTTTCGTTTTTTCTATTCTCTCAATTCGACTAACTTCCACATCCACACTTTTGCATCGCAATAACTCCCCTGCAACAACTGCATTGCCACGTATGGCAGCAAAATGCAACGGTGTTTGTCCATAGTCATCGCGATTGTTCGGGCGAGCGCCGTGCATTAACAAATATTTGATGATATTCTCAGTTGCTGTTCGAGCATCTGCAGTGAACTTCAATTACTGTCAATGTTGTTAGCATGTAGATGGTTACCCAAAGTTGATGCATTGCTAACCATATTAAGTATGTCACCATCACTGCAGCATTTATGCATTGACCGTCGACCAATATCAAATACCATATGCTGTTTGAATCCACTCTAAATATCAAATCCAATCCAAGTCTTATTCAAGTCATATACCAAACTACTTGTACGTTCTCTCATTACATTTCGCAATTGACTTTTGTCCTCCTTCATCCGTTTCCCGTGATGATGAATATCAGCCGGCTTAAATCGTGCCACAAAATGCAACGGTGTGACATTATCCTCGCCTAGAATCACATTCATTCCCAGACAACCAACAAACCCCTGACATTGACATTCGCCCCGTGGCTGATCAACAATCGCACACAGTCATAATGATTATATCTTGCTGCATAGTGCAAACACGAGTAATTATCCCCGTCCAGTTCATTCACACGTCTCACTGCCGCTGCGTGGGACACTTTTGCAATTGTACGGTCTAGGATGAGACCCAGTTTTGTGACATCCCCTTCGCGACTCAACTGAATATTGGATGAACAGTTCGGTGATTAAGAGAGATACTTGATATATTGATGCATTCCGAAGCTCGAGCTCCAACAGTTGGCGTTGGATGAGTTTCCGGGCCGTTGGCGTTGTGGTTTGTTTCCGGTCCGTTGGCGTTGTGTTTTGTTTCCGACCGGTGGTTGCTTTCAGGTCACTATCTACAAAAATAAATACATATTCCACTGATTTATGTTACCATCATCAATAAATGCTAAAGAAGCGACATTCAGGGCGTATCGCGCACTTCTGCTGGGACTTTTAAATGCCACCGAACGTGCTGACACTTTTTGTCCTTTTGGAATTAAAGGACGGATGCCGTCATCGGTTGTTTCCCGGTCTGACTGCCTCTGCCGCTTTACTCCAAGTTCGACATCTTCTACAAAGTTAGTTATTAGTTCATTGAATTGTTACACAATTACCGTTCGACTTCATTTGTTCTGCATAGATATATTATTATTTTTATATTTTTGATCTCTGGCTGCATTGCCAAGTTTTATTTTCTCACGTCAAGAGACTGTTGCCTGGCAACACTCGTTCAAATTGCATGTTTAGCGCGCGCGTGTGCTGGTCTGTTTCAAATGCATATATTGAGTATGTTATTCTATCTATTCAGTTTTATCTGCTTGAACTGGAAGCATAGAAATATGTTTGAACAGGTGTCGACTCTAAATTGCAATCTCCACAACTTCACCTTGCAGTTTATTTACTTATGTTGTTCAATGAAGTAAAACACGTCACTATCTGATTATTTGTATACTTTTGTAAACTTGAATAAATACGCATCGAAATTTTGTTGTTTAGATAATTTGACCCATTCTCACTTCATCTATGAGTAGATTGAACTTTACTAAGAACAGCGGCCAAACTGCACTGCATAGGTTACGTAACCAATGTTTCACTAAAGTTGATTTATCGATTTGCCAACATTTAGAAGAGCAACTCATATAAACAGCAATCATTTCATCGGATTATTTCCACATTCATACAAAAACAAATTTTTAGAAATAAAATGTTCAAAACACGTTATGAAATATTCGAATCAATAAAAAACGCACTACGAGACGACAACGTTGACGAAATGAAACGAATATTAGGAAACGATAACAAAACACATGCGACAAATGCTCTAATGCAGTTGCAATTTCCCAAACAACCACACGGTTTCTCGCCATCAATTAGCATATTTGAAATGGCGGCGGCAGAATCGTGCGCCCAAAACACATTGCAATATCTGTTGGACATTGGCGTCAATGTGTACGCGCACAACAAAAATGGAGTCACAACACTGCAGTCGTGTGTGATGAGTGAACAAAACGGCGATATCAAAAGACGGCTTAGTTGCATTCGACTATTACTTGCGCATCCAGATATTGGCATGAGTGTGATGATGACAAAACCCTATGAAAACTTGATTACATTAGCGATAAAAGCAAGAAGAGATCCGCTCATATTGAAACTGCTCCTACGACGGGGCGATACACATTTGGCAATGATGAAATGTGTTTCAATGCAGCATCTGTATCACTACGCATTGATCGACGCAGTAGCAGAAATGCACGCGCAGTATATTCGTTGCATATTGGTAAACATAAATCCATCCATCATTAGCACTACACATTGGGCATTGTGCTCCCTTATAACACTCGGTGCACATGCGCTGCACGTTCACCATATCACCCCACGATACGATGGTTGGTTGCTGTCGGCGTGACAGTTGCTCAACCGCATGCAAATTAATGTCCACACAATGAACGATGATGGAATGTCAGTGCTGCAGTTGACTAATGTTGCACATGAGAAACATTGCGTCATTCACGCGTTGTTCACACATGCAAGCGTTTAATAATTGATTGATATCGGGGAATTGTTTTAATTGTTAATTATATTGAGAAAGATTTTTATTTAGGAAATCACAAATTGCAAACTTAAATGATTGCATGACATCGGCCATGGTGTATATTTTGTTGGTTATAATGTTCGGTGTTTTAATTTGAATATATTTTTCCCATTTCATAAACTTTTATGATATTTACTTGAAAATGGGAAAACAAATACATCTCCAACAAGAACCCCACAATTATATCGTATACCAATGGTAGAAACTTCAGTTGCAAAACAATACGAATGTTGTTTATCTTCCCCACAACATTTCATACAAATTGTGGATTGCAATGAAGACAATGTGTCGACTTAACATACGACATGTCTAAATTGAGAAAACGACAGAAACAGATGAAACATGGAAAACATTATAGCAAATATGAAATGTTAGGTACTAAGTAAATAATGTTCGAATACAATAGACTAATATTTTTTTCTATTATGACAGGATAAAAATACATCTCGGAACAGGTGTAACAACATTGTGTAGGTTGTTACCATTGTTTGACATGTCGATTTTGTGTTGAAAACAGGGAAGTTATGGTACATTTTCAATCATTCTATAAAAATATGCTTTGTATTAAATTGTAATTTCGCACTGTTTCTCCATTCATTCTGTAACTGACCAAATTTCAGGCATATCCGTTGTAAAACATAACTTGCAATATGAATATTTTGTATGAAATTTGTGTGCTCTGCACATTGTGTCTTTGCGCGTCTGCACGTGCAAATATTGTGAAACGCTCTGCCGCCAACATTGCAACAGTTTCATTGACACCAACATCGGGAACATTCAAAACAGTGAATTACCCGAGCAATTACCCAAACGATTGTTCACAACGGTGGTCAATTGTACCGTCCGTTGCATCGGTTTGTTTCAACAACAAAACTGAAATCAACAAACTAACACCCATAGACAACAACAATAACATGGGACAATCAAATGGCGATTGAAGGAAATGGATACGATCAGGTTTTTATTTATGAGTCAACGTCAAGTGCTGCAATTTCAACAACAGCAAAGTGTGCGACAACTGGACTGCCGGCTGGTGTAACAATGAAAAGTTTGTCATAATTTTCATTTTGGAACGTATCTTTTTAATAGAAAAGCTCGACCACACAAACAATAACATCGGCTATCAATTCACTTCAACAGCACCAGTTGTATTCGTCGACTTTTGTTCAGACAGCTATGTCACGTACAAAGGTTTTTCAGCAGCGTACAGTGTAGCTGCTGCTGGTGCAACAAGTATTGTTAAATATAGTTTATAGTTCATCTAACACATATTTCTAGCTGCATCAGTTGCCACGTGCGGCACTGTTAGCTCTGTGTATGTTTGATAAGAAATATGGTTGAAAAATATAAATGAAAATTGCAACAAAAATTTTGACATTTTAGCTTCGCATCCAGCAGTCACGCCACGTTCAATGCGGACGGAAGTTTGAAAGACTTGAACAAAATTGCTGGCATTGTTGGGGGTCGTGACGCTGCTCCACATACATGGCCGTGGCAGGTGAAAACAAATGATTTTCTCATTTGCCATTTTGTGCTTATGACTGCAGTTTAACAGTTTTTTTGTGCAGGTAAAACTGAAATTTTATTATGATAAACCGGACAGTACCAGTTGGATGGGCAACTGTGGTGCATCGCTGATCACCCCGCAAGTTGTCATTACGGCGGCACATTGCTTTCCCGACTACCCTGTGTATGTATCCTGCATTGTAATCGTCGCACATATCATTTTAGAACTGAGCTTGAAGTTCTGTTGGGCTACAATGACCTTGCTCACGGCGACTCATACAGCCAAACAATTGTAGCAAGTGCATCGTATATGCACCCAAACTATAACGAAAATACGATGTACGATGATATCGCCCTGATCAAGCTGCCATCACCGGTTACACTCGGCGATGGGATTCGAACAATATGTTTGCCAAAAGCAACAGAAACATTCACCAATCGCACTGTACCATTGGCGGCCACGGGATGGGGCCATCTGACCGACGGGGGTCAGTCGCCGACCATTTTACAGGAGGTGTTATTGCGCTCAATACCAACAGGTTGGTGTTGAAGCAGAAAAAAACTGATATTTAAATCCCGTAACTAAACCAGGGGTTAGTAGTCGAGGACAATTCTCTTAAGATTGACATCTTCGAAAAAATGTCATTTTTACCGTATTTTTAAGCGCCCATGGGCGTTTATTTGGAAGAATACGGTAAGCAAACTTTTTACCGTTTTGCCAACCCATCCACAAAACTATGTACTCGAACAGCAACGCCTCAGATTTGAAATGAAAATAAGCACCATTACAGCAACGTGCCCCGTCAATCATGCAAGTAAGCTGTGCGCGTCAACAGACGGCGGTAAAGACACATGTCAAGTTAGTTGTTCATGTATTATTCACATTATCCAATCCAGGGCGACAGCGGTGGACCGTACGCGTACAAGCGAACGACGGCGGAGGGAGGGAACTGGGTGTTGGCTGGCATTACATCATACGGGTATCTGTGAATTTGTATTTTAATATTAAAATATGTAACATTTAGACCTGCTTGTGCAAGCGGCTCGCCTGGCATAGTGAATAATGTGAATTATGAACTGTCTTGGATACGCAGCGTTATTGAGGGACAGTGGGGCCTTGCATATCCAGCGCCGCAGTAGAAAGCTAAATAGAATGTGAAATGAATTTGATGTGTTTCACAAATTGTGCCATTCCAAATTGGAATTGAAATTGATTATTTTAGCAAAGAAATAAAGACTAGTTTGTTGGCTTGGTAGACGGAAATATTTCATTTGCAAATATTTTTGTGAATTTGTTTTCAAGAAGATCAAACCGTTATTTTTGTCATTTTTAGTCCTTTTCAACCCAGAAAACGTCAAAATGGGCTAAAAATTCCGCTAATTTACCTATTCGAGCGAAGAGATGTTTTAATTTGAATATATTTTTCCCATTTCATAAATTTTTAGGATATTTACTTGAAAATGGGCAAAACAAATACATCTCCAACAGAAACCGCACAATTATATTGTATACCAATGGTAGAAACTTCAGTTGCAAAACAATACGAATGTCGTTTATCTTCCCCACAACATTTTGTGCAAATCATACAAAAAAAATTGTGGATTGCAATGAAGACAATGTGTCGACTTAACACGCGGCATATCTGAATTGAGAAAACGGCAGAAACATGAAACATGGAAAACACTATAGCAAATATGAAATGTCAGACATTAAGTAAATAATGTTCGAATACAATAGACTAATATTTTTTCTATTATGACAGGATAAAAATACATCTCGGAACAGGTGTAACAACATTTCGTAGGTTGTTACCATTGTTTGACATGTCAATTTTGTGTATAAAACAGACAAGTTATGATACATTTTCAATCATTCTATAAAAATATGCTTTGTATTAAATTGTAATTTCGCACTGTTTCTCCATTCGTTCTGTAACTGACCAAATTTCAGGTATACCCGTTGCAAAACATAACTTGCAATATGAATATTTTGTATGAGATTTGTGTGCTCTGCACATTGTGTCTTTGCGCGTCTGCACGTGCAAATATTATGAAACGCTCTGCCACCAACATTGCAACAGTTGCATTGACAGGGTCAACAGGGACATTTAAAACAATGAATTACCCCAATTATTATCCAGATGACACCAGTCAACGTTGGACAATTTCCGCCACAGCAGGATCTGTAAGAACTATCCCCATCATTAATTCTATTCAATTTGTAGACAATCAACATCGTCTTTGGTCCAATCAAAACGGAGATCGAATGGGATTTTGTGTACATCTATGCAGCATCAAATACATCACCAATAACAACACTTGCACGTTGTGAACCTTCTAGTCCACTTGCAAATATCAATGGAATTGGTGGGTTTAAGAATTATAAAATTATAAAATTATAAATATGTTGCAGTCAAAAAGGGTGCACTGCAGAGTGATTATGGTCAATCGGTTAATATTACCACAACATCGCCAGTTGTTATTATTGATTTCTGTAGTGATGAATCTAACAACGATATTGGGTTCACGGCAACATATACTGTCACAGCACCAGGAACAAGTTTGTGTTTGCGTATCTCATTTCCGAGACTCTTTTAGCTACACAGACCGCTGGGTGTACATCAACAGTTTCATTGACACCAACATCGGGAACATTCAAAACAGTGAATTATCCAAGCAATTACACAAACAATTGTTCACAACGGTGGTCAATTGTACCGTCCGTTGCATCGGTTTGTTTCAACAACAAAACTGAAATCAACAAACTAACACCCATAGACAACAACAATAACATGGGACAATCAAATGGCGATTGAAGGAAATGGATACGATCAGGTTTTTATTTATGAGTCAACGTCAAGTGCTGCAATTTCAACAACAGCAAAGTGTGCGACAACTGGACTGCCGGCTGGTGTGACAATGAAAAGTTTGCAGTAATTTTCATTTTGGAACGTATCTTTTCTAATAGAAAAGCTCGACCACACAAACAACAACATCGGTTATCAATTCACTTCAACAGCAGCAGTTGTATTCGTCGACTTTTGTTCAGACAGCAGTGTCACGTACAAAGGTTTCTCAGCAGTGTACAGTGTGTCTGCTGGTGCAACAAGTATAGTTAAATATAGTTTATAGTTCATCTAACACATATTTCTAGCGACAACAGTTGCCACGTGCGGCACCGTAAGCTCTGTGTATGTTTGATAAGAAATATATTTTCAAAAGATAAATGAAATTTGCAACAAAAATGTTGACATTTCAGCTTCGCAGGCAACAGTCACGCCACGTTCAATGCGGACGGAAGTTTGAAAGACTTGAACAAAATTGCTGGCATTGTTGGGGGTCGTGACGCTGCTCCACACACATGGCCGTGGCAGGTGAAAACAAATAATGATTTTCTCATTTGCCATTTTGTGCAGGTAAAACTGAACTTTTATTTTGATGAACCGGACGGTAGCAGTTGGGTTGGCAACTGTGGTGGATCGCTTATCACACCGCAAGTTGTCATTACGGCGGCACATTGCTTCCCCGACTACCCTGTGTATGTATGCTGCATTGTAGTCGTCGCACATATCATTTTAGGACTTCTATTGAAGTACTGTTGGGCTACAATGACCTTGCTCACGGCGACTCATACAGCAAAACAATTGTAGCAAGTGCATCGTATAAGCACTCCAACTATAATGGAAATACGAAGTACGATGATATTGCCCTGATCAAACTGCCATCACCGGTTACACTGAGCAATGGGATTCAAACAATATGTTTGCCAAAAGCAACAGAAACATTCACCAATCGCGTTGTACCATTGGCGGCCACGGGATGGGGCGCTCTGACAAGTGGAGGTTCTTCGCCGACCATCTTACAAGAGGTGTTATTGCGCTCAATACCAACAGGTTAGTGTTGAAGCAGAAAAATAAGGATATTTAAATCCCGTCCTAAACCCAGGAGTTAGTGGTCTCAGACATTACTCTTGTCCTTGCGATTGACATGTTCTCAAAATGTGATATTTAAGTAAACCCTTCTCCATTTTGCCACCCCATCCACAAAACAATGCCCTCAAACAGCAACGTCTCATCATTGAAATGAAAATAAAACCATTACAGCAACATGCCCCGTCGATCATCCAAGTAAACTGTGCGTGTCAACAGACGGCGGTAAAGACACGTGTCAAGTTAGTTGTTCATGTTTCATGATTCATGTGACGTTATCCAATCCAGGGCGACAGCGGTGGACCGTACGCGTACAAGCGAACGACGGTGGAAGGAGGCAACTGGGTGCTGGCTGGCATTACATCACACGGGTATTGGGAATGTGTTAATATTTGACAAATATGTCCCATTCAGGCCTCCATGTGCAGCCGGCTCACCTGGCATTGTGAATAATGTGAATTATGAACTCACTTGGATACGCAACATAATAGAGGGACAGTGGGGACTTGCATATCCAGCGCCGCAGTAGACATGTGAAATGACTGTTATGTGTTTCGCAATTGTCCCATTCCATATGGAATTGGATTTGATTGCTTTTGCGAAGAAATAAAGACTAGTTTGTTGGCTTGGTAGACTGAAATATTTCATTTGCAAACATTTTTGTGAATATGTGTCGAAGAAATGATCACAAGCGCGTTGTCACAGAATTAAATGAAACATTCCAATAAAAATTCTCAAAACCAAATACTTCACAATCAGATCATCGAAATCAGAAAAAAACGTTATTCAATATCATTTTAAATCATCTAATATAATCACAGCACCCCCTTCTCCGCTAGCACAATGACCACAATGAACACCAGATACACACACAACATATACACCGCGTACATGCGCGATGCCCAGAATCTGCTAAGGGGTAGTAGAATGGACGATGACAGGAGGCTCCACAGTTGGGCGGAGAAGAGGACGACGAGGACGGGGGATAGGGTCACCTGGAATATGCAAATGAATAGAATGTGGGAGGGGAATGAACGTACGATAATTGTGCCGTGTCGAAATGCGGCTATTGAAAAGGATGCTCCGACGCCGATTAATAAATCTGCACGAATAAATCCAATGCCTTCAAGTTTGATTCTCAACTCACTAAACAACGGTCCACCAATGCACGCACTAATAGCCATCCTCGGACGTCCTTGTCTCGCGACAGTGACATCATTAACCAGATCTCCCAACGAATTCGACCACGCAATCAATGTCAGTCCGAGAATCGTGTCCGACAAACCACTAACACTGCCGATCATTGTCACGATGCCCACCACTTCCGCGGCCAGAAGGTAGATCCATAGCACTGCCATGATGAAGTTGAGATATGCGAGCCACTGAATTATTGGGGGAATATAGATCTGCATGTTATCAAACACACATGATGTCTAGATGGGGTGCCGTGTCGTGGAGTGAAAAAGTACACCAATAGGGATAATGCGATGCTGATTAGTAGGAGAACTAGTGTTAGTGGTACCACATTGGCGATCATGTAACCAGCGTCTGAAGAAGACAAAGAATGATTGACAATGGAATTGTAAAAAGAATACTGTGTGTTGCCAAAAGTGCAAATTGTGGACAGATAAAGCAATGGATAATTGTTAATGGTTGGCACCAGTTCTCGTTTGGCATTTCCGTATCCACGAGAGGTATTGTCAATTTGAACAGAACCAACTGCGGTGCCTGCATAAACATGTTTGTCACGGATTGACATTTGAGCAACGAACTTTACATATGTACAACAGTTTTCCTAAAATACGCTGTTTCTTAAATTCAGCACATGTGAACGGCATAAGCGTGAGGAACAATTCACGCAGCATTGGCTCTGCTTTATTGCACATTTTTGAAATCTGGAAGCAACATCCCGATTCAGGGACGATGTCTTGCACAACTTCTGGTGTTTCTGAAAACAATTCATTTGTCACAATTCATTTGTGATTTCACCTTCAATTTCACCTACGCGAATACTCGCCGCATGTTCCCTCTGATGCTGGTGTGCTTGAAGAATGTTTGGCCAAATGATATCCTCGTCTACGGAATTCACAACACCATTCGCTGGCAGTGGCAATGATGGTGATCGCACTACTGTATAATGCAAAATATCCATTTTACTATTTGTATTTTCTACATACTGTTAACGTTGATTGTTGAAATTTGCATTTCATTATCAGCAGCGACAGTTGCCGATGCCGAGTACTGACGATTCGACAACATAGATTTCGTCCTACTCCGCATTCGCACAATCCTTCCAATAACAACAGAACTGGCATACACAGCATACAGTGCAAGGTATCCTGCAATAATGTCATCAATGACATATGACCAAATTATACCTATCGTTTGCCACGCACGAATATCCCCACTGGCGACGATGACAAATAATGACGTCACTGTGACAATGTAAAATAGCAAATCACGGATTATCGGCCGTTTCATTACGCTGAACGGCTTCAGCCACGACACCAATGCGACGATGAAGGTAGAGAGAAATACACCGGCACCTATGAAATAGTGAGTGACTTAGTGAACAATAGTAGTACCGCACCAAGCAGGGAACCTAGGGCTAATTCGGCACGTGGTTTGGGCGCACTTAACACGGACGCAATTGAACTGAATATGTCTGGTGCACCGTTGCCGAAGGCTAGAAATGTGACACCCTGGAAAGTTGTGGAAAATACGTAATAAATGTACCGCAACATTGTGACTGATTTTCAAGTGGTCGACAATGACATCCAATGAAGGACAGAAGAACGCATCAGCAGCGGTACTGAGTGCGATGAGAAGTTGACTAAGAAATAGCATCTATAAAACAAACATTCCCATATGCCAAACACCAACAACCCAAACAATCTTACAAATGCCACAAACACAATCGGTCTGAGTTCCGGTGTCGCACAAAAGTACTCAGTAGTATACAGTATGTATCCACCACCATCACACGTGTCCCCATTCCGTGTCACGTATTCACACTGCACCCCCCATTGTCTGTCTTGTGCACCGCCGTATGACGGCACGATGCATGACTGAGGGGTGGTGAGAAGAGATGGGATAAGTACCTGACTGGTGTTTGGTGATGCTGACGACATGGCTGCCAGTGTCAAGGCTAATTAAGCAAATTGTGCGATTGGATGGGGTTTATATGTGCAAATGTTTGACGACATTTATATATTGATTTGTTTACGACAGATAACTGAGAGACACGCCCTTGTTTATTGCGTCAAATTAGCAAATCTGTAGCGTCGGTGTGACGTGTGTAATGAATAAACTCCTTAAATGAATTAGTCATTAATCAATGTTCAAAATACGATTAATCAAAAAGAATGCACATAACAACAGGATGAAAAATAAGATAACCCGGTGGTAAATATGTAGCACGTCCATAGACACATTTTTACAAGTTTGACCGCACTGCATAGCATATATTACACTGATTGCGTGTTATACATAGCACTGATAACGCGTCAACAAGATACTAATGTGTAATGTACATAATACACGCATAACACAGGAATTTAAAAAGTGAGAACTGCAAGATAATTCATCGTTGAATTGTGCAAAGAGTGCATTAACGTTTATTCATTTGATTATCCCGTTCGTAGTCTCGAATATTAGCATAGTTGAAATGACAAACCTCTGTTACAGCTATAATATGATGCATAATGTTGCCATTGTCATAGTCAAACGTACTCACTAATCCAAAGACTAATTGTTAGACAGTTTGAATGGATTCTGTCGCAAATGTACCGAAAATCGAAACATTGTCCCCTTATATTTTTTTTAAAAGATTTGTAAGTTGTCTGTGAGTTATATGATAATATTTTCGACGAAGTTATTACACCGGTAACAGTTTAACTTTATGGCATCAATGAAAGATGATTTACAAAGATTATTAGCACCTGTGGGTGAAGTGCACAAGCAGACAATCAATGAACATCAATGACCTGTTTCGTTGCATATGTGATCGCATTGATATTCTTTGTGCGACAATGTTCCTTGTAGTGAATACCGGAATATTTCAAAATAAATTTACCAATTTAGCGAAAAGCAAAAATAAATCTGTCTATCTCAGGTTCTCAATCGCACTAATGCTGTAGAACATTTCTCTGCGCACTATTTCATGTGCCAGTGTACTGCGTGTCTGCGTGCTGTGTTTACGAACAGAACGCTGTCACTTTGACGAGGGGGAATGTTGCACGCGCGTCATTCGCCTGCTTATGACGTCACTTTTCATGCAAGTGCATTTCTGCTAAGATGTGAATCAAACTTTATAGCTATAAATTTTGTTTATGGCAATACGAAAACTACTGCTTGTGTTTATTGTTTTAATAATATTCAACC
>JADMIO012704564.1_pt1 | contig 15891 bp, 9 predicted proteins | sample 8958161 | NCBI WGS metagenome assembly JADMIO01 (sample SAMN16585339, study PRJNA669376) | soil metagenome | isolation source: Crop rotation soil | place: USA: Cullars Rotation, Alabama | collected 2011
CTTTCCCATGAATCTTCTCCCCGGCATCAGGCATCTGGAAGCCGAATGTCGGTCCGCCGGCGTTGACCTGGATCTCGCCATACTGGCGCTCGAATTTTTCGATGTTGTCCTCGAGGGCGTTCAGGAACAGCCGTGCGTGCTGCGGCGTCATGATGATACGCGAGTGAACGCGCGCGCGCGGGACGCCCGGAAGGATTCTGGTGAAGTCGATCACGAACTCGGCCGGCGAGTGGCTGATGATCGCAAGATTCGAATAGATCCCCTCGGCCTCCTTCTCGCCAAGCTCTATGTTGATCTGCTGCCCCTGATTCGGATCGTTAGTGTCGCTCATGGTACGCTTGCTGTCGGTTGTTGCTGTTGAATGTGATAAAGTAGCCAGGCCCGCGCGATCCAGGGTCACAGGAGTCGGCGGGCCCGGTACAGCTCTGTGGTCGAAACGTCGGGTCGGCTCAGTTCGGCAGCGAATCGGCCTTCTTGTCGGCCGCCTCGGCCTTCTTGATATCGCCGGCAATTGCGTACAGACGGCTCATCGCCCGCCAGTACGACGACTTGGTTGCATTGGCCGACTCGAGCGCTTCGAGCTGGCGGATCGAACCGGTCAGCTTCGCCTTGTCCCCAAGCACGTCGTACAAATTGCCGAGCTCGGTGATCAATGTAAAATCGTCGGGCTTCGAGGCGTGAAGCTGCTCGAAGTATTTCACCGACTCACGCAGCGGGTTCTGATAGATGCTGATCTGTGCCGCGGTTGGGCGATTGTTCGAGACACCGGCCACGCTGTCCTGCAATGCGGCACCCCAGTTCTTGTAGACCGCGCCCAGATTGAACAGAGCGATCTGCAGATTGTCGTCGTCGGCCGGGAGATTCAGTCCGGTGACCTTCCCGAAGGTCTGGGCCGCGCCCTGATAATCCTTGGCGCTGAACTGCAGGTTGCCAAGGTCGATGTACGCGCGCGCGTCACTCGGATTTGCTTCGATCTCCGAGCGGAGCATCCGCATCGCCTCGGCAGTGCGATTCGATTTGATATAGATGCTCGAGATCTCGGCCGAAACCCCTTCGCGCTGCGGGTCGAGACGTCCAAGGGTCTGCAGATAGCGGATCGCCTTGTCGTACCGTGAGGCATCGGTGGCCCCAGCCTGCTTCTCCTTGAGCGCCAGCACCACATACGGATCGCTTCGCAACGATATCGACCCCTGACGGAGCACCTCGGGGACGGAGTCGCGGTATACCTTCCAGCCCTCCACTTCCGGGGGCCCCCCCTCGACGGGAGCGAAATAGACGTACAGGTTTTTCGGGGCGTAGTAAAGGAATCCCCCGGTCGTGTCATCGAGCGACGCCCGAGTCGGCGCGCCCAGCTTCGATTCGACCTGGCGCTGGCTCATCCTGAGCGCCAGCCCCATTTTCAAACCTTCATCGACCCCGGACTGGATCGTTTCCACATACTTCGTGAATGTCTGAAGCGCATCGGACTCGCGATTCTGGGCGCCAAAGATCGTCGCCCTGAAATAGTCGTGCTCGGCAAAATCGGGTCGGAGCATGCCTGCGGTATCGAGCTGCGCCAGCGCGACATCATAATTCTTGTCGCCGTACGCCCGCAGCGCGGCGTTATACTTCTTTCCCCAGGCGTTGTATTTCTTCAGGTAGATATTCTCCCGCTGCTCGGCAGTAAGGCTTGTCGCCGGCGAGGCCAATGCACGGTCGAACGCGTTGACCATGTCGAGCGTTCGGCCAAGCGCTTCGTACGATTCGCCGAGTAGAAACCAGGCATCACCGTTGGCAGGGCGTAACGCCACTTCCTTTTCGAGCGACTCGGCCGCCTTCAGAAAATCCTTTCGCTGCAGGGCGATCTTGGCGGTGGTCATCTGGGTGGAGCCACCGCAGTCGAAACCGCTGAGGGTCAAATACAGCGTCGCCGCGACGAGGATGATAAACGAATGTCTCATGGAATTTGATCTGCCCCGTTTATGATGTTCGTGATCAATGTATTGCCATCTTCAAGACGCCCAAGCGGCTAAACCTACTCAAAACGCCTGCCTCGCACAACCGGTGCAACCGAGGCAGGTGTTCGTGGGGGATCGCTGCGGGGGATATCCGGAACCGGAACGCTCACGGTCGCACCGGCGGCTCTAATCGTACACCCGAGTCGCTCGACCGGTTACGCGAACCTGCGCCGGAGCGGCAGCGACGCCCGCCAGCGTTCCTACTGAGACGATTTTTTGTAGATTTGCCGCCCGTTACGAGCGATGAATTCTTTGATCAAGCATTTAGAACCGAGATAATTTCCATGCCGTTCACCAACGAGCGTCATACTCCCGAACAGCTCGACGAGATCGCCACCGAGATCAGGCGCGACATCATCAGATCGCTTGTCGAGGCCAAGTCGGGGCACTCCGGCGGCCCGCTCGGCTCGTCCGACATCTTCGCCGTGCTCTATCTGGGGGGAGTCATGAGGTACGACCCTACGGACCCACATCGCCGGGGGCGTGATCGTTTTGTGCTCTCCGCCGGCCATATGTGCCCGGTGCTCTACGCCACCCTTGCAAATGCCGGCTTCTTCCCGAAGTCGGAGCTGCTCACCCTCCGGAAGTTCGGCAGTCGGCTGCAGGGGCATCCCGGCCGAGATATGCACCTGCCCGGAATCGAGACAAGCTCCGGATCGCTTGGACAGGGGCTCTCGATCGCCGTGGGCATGGCCATGGCCGACAAGCTGCTGGACAAGAACGACGCACGGGTCTATTCGCTGACCGGCGACGGCGAGCTCCAGGAAGGCTCGATCTGGGAAGCCGTGATGTGCGCCGCCCATTACAATCTCGACAACTTCTGTATGATCGTCGACAACAACGATTGTCAGATCGACGGGCGCATCAAGGACGTGATGGATGTCTATCCGATCAAGGAAAAGTTCGAGTCGTTCAACTTCCACACGATCGAAGTCGACGGCCACGACCACGCCGCCCTGCTTGCCGCGTTCGACGAGGCAAAAAGCGTGACCGGGAAACCGACCTGTATCGTTGCCCGAACCTATATGGGCGCCGGCGTTTCGTTTATGCAGGATAAATATGAATGGCACGGAAAGCCGCCGTCGGTCGAACAGGCACGGCAGGCGCTGGAGGAACTGGTATGAAATACGAACAGTACGCGGCCAAGGCGACACGATTCGGCTTCGGCGAGGCGCTTGTCGTGCTCGGCGAGCGCAACGAGAACGTTGTGGTACTCGGGGGTGACATCACCGGATCGGTGATGACCAATTATTTCAAGGAGAGGTTTCCCGACCGATTCTTCTCGATCGGCATTGCCGAGCAGAACGCCACGACGATTGCCGCGGGACTCGCACTTTCCGGAAAGGTTCCCTTTTTCGCCAGTTACGGCGCCTTCTGCGCGCTTCGGAATGCCGACCAGCTTCGAATCTCGGTCTGTTACAACGAGGCCAATGTCAAGATCGGGGGAGGGCATTCGGGTATCTCGGTTGGCCCCGATGGCGCCACCCATCAGGTGCTGGAGGATCTGGCGTTCCTGCATGCACTTCCGAAAATGACCCTTGTTGTTCCCTGCGATTACCTGGAGGCCAGAAAGGCGACGATTGCGCTCGGGGAAATGGACGGCCCCGCCTATATCAGATTCGGTCGCGAGTCGACACCCTGCTTTACGGTGGAGGAGACTCCGTTCCGGCTTGGTAAGGCCGAGGTGTTCCGCGAAGGGAACGATGTCGCGATCATTGCTTGTGGCCCGATGGTGTGGGAAGCACTGGTCGCCGCCGAGGACCTGGCAAAGGAAGGGATCGAGGCACGGGTGATCAACATGCACACCATCAAGCCGCTCGACACGGAGACGGTAGCTCGCGCGGCAAAGGAGTGCGGCGCGATCGTCACCGCGGAGGAGGCCCAGATCATCGGAGGAATGGGATCGGCGGTTGCACAGGCGGTTGCCAAGAACCATCCGGTGCCGATCGAGTTTGTCGGCGTCACCGATACGTTCGGGGGCTCGGGCGCCCCGTCGGAGCTGATGGAGGCTTTCGGGTTGACGCATACGTATATCTACAACTCGGTCAAGAAAGTCCTGATGCGTCGCCGTGGCGAATGGAACGAGCTCCAGGAGATCACATCGATCGGGCTGAACGGGCAGGCTCCAAAGAACTATCCGCATCCAGGAGAACTCTTCCCGATCGACCAGTTGCTCGAAGCCGATCGCGCAGCCGAAGCGCGGGCCGCCGGAGAAAGCGTCGCACGCTGATCGGAAAGAGCGTGTCGGCGCCGCACGATTATTTTTACAACGGCAACGCCCGGGGCATCCTGCTCCGGGCGTTCTCCTTTCAGGGGTTTGAAATGGGAGAATTGACGCATCTGGACGAACAGGGAAATGCAAGAATGGTCGATGTCTCGGCCAAGGAGATCACCACGCGCGAAGCACGCGCCGAAGCCCGCATCAGACTATCGGCGAAGGCATACAGCGCGCTGAAGGCAGGCTCGCTGAAGAAGGGTGATGCTCTCGGCGTTGCCAGAATAGCCGGAATCATGGCGGCCAAGCGTACTTCCGATCTGATTCCTCTCTGTCACCCCCTTCCGATTTCCGGCATCGAGGTGGCCTTCGAGCTCGACGACGCGTCGTCCACGATCAGGGCGATCGCCACCGTGCGGGTGGTGGCGCGCACCGGCGTGGAGATGGAGGCAATGACTGCGGTGTCGGTTGCCGCGCTGGCGATCTACGATATGTGCAAAGCGGTCGACAAATCGATCGTCATCGAGCGGGTCAGGCTACTGGAGAAGCATGGAGGCGTCTCGGGGGACTTCGTCGCGGTCACTGAAACGATCCTCGAACCCCGTAGGGACGACTAGGGCAAGATTTTTGCATCCGTTTGGCTTCATATCCTGGTCGAAGCGTTTCCTATTTGTCCTTCCATGCTCAGTACTCCCCAATCGGTAGCAGCTCGTTATGGTTTTGCGATAGTCTCGGTTGGGGTGGCGCTCGGCCTGTCGCTCTGGCTTCGCCCCCTGGTTGGCAGCACCCCGACGGTGCTGTTTCTCGGGGCCGTGGCCGTGACCGCGTGGTTTGCCCGATTGGGTCCCGCCATCCTCTCCACCTTGTTGTCGACACTGCTGGTCGACTTCTTTTTTCTCCAACCCTCCTTCACGTTCGCCAATACTCCCGGCGACCTGTTCCGGCTGGCGATCTTCGCGGGGGTTGCCGTCCTGATCAGCGCGCTGAACGAGCAGCGCCGCCGGGCCCTCGCGCTGGCCGATCGTCAAGCGGAGCTGACCCGCGTGACGCTTGCAAGCATCGGAGACGCCGTGATCTCGACCGGCGCCGACGGGCGGATCACTTTTATCAACTCGGTGGCGGCCGCCTTGACCGGATGGAGCTCCGAGCAGGCGCGCGGTCAGGCGCTCTCCGATGTCTTCAGGATCGTTCGCGAGGACAATCACCAGCCTGTCGAGAACCCGGTCGATCTTGTCCTGCGACATGGAAAGATCGTCGGGCTCGGGAACCATACACTGCTGATCTCGCGCGACGGTACCGAGATTCCGGTGGACGACAGCGCGGCCCCCATCCGGGATACATCCGGCGAGGTGATCGGGGTCGTGCTGGTGTTCAGGGACGTGTCCGAGCGGCGGCAGACAGAGCACGAGCGGGAACAGCTGCTGGGGGCCGAGCGCCGGGCTCGAGCCGATGCCGAGCTTGCCGGCAATCGGTTGCGCTATCTGGCCGAGGCAAGCGAGGTCCTTGGATCATCGCTCGATTACGAGGTGACGCTCTCCAGCATGGCCCGCCTGGTCGTCCCCCATCTTGCCGACTGGTGTGCGGTCGACATGCTCGATTCCGAGGGTGCGATCCGGCGGCTCTCGGTCGCCCATATCGATCCCGAGAAGGTAAAGTGGGCATCGGAGATTCAGAAGAAATACCCACCCGATCCGAATGCACCCACCGGTGTCCCGAAAGTCCTGAGAACGGGTCGCTCCGAATTCTACCCGCTGATCACCGACGAAATGTTGACCGCGGCGATTGCCGATCCGGAGCAGCTTCGCCTGGCGCGCGAGCTCGGATTTGCCTCGGCGATGACGGTTCCAATTTCGATAAAGGGGCGGGCGATCGGGGCCATTACACTGGTGACAACTTTCCCCGCGCCGCGACGGCGATCGACAACGCATGGTTGTACAGGGATCTTCTGCGGACCGAAGAGGACCTTCGGGAATCGAGCGACAGGCTGGCGGCAATCCTTCGGGGTGTGGAGGATGGCATTACCGTTCAGGACAAGGCCGGAAAGATAATTTTCGCCAACGCCGCTGCCGCACGCGCAACCGGCTTCGCAACCGCCGACGAGCTGGTTGCCGCCCCCGTCGCCGAGGTGATGTCGAGATTCGAGATCCTCGATGCCAATGGTGAGCCGTTCCAGCGGGAGAAGCTGCCGGGGCGTCTCGCGCTGCAAGGCGTGATGGTGTCGGGAGTGACAGTTCGCTTCCGGGTGGTTGCCACGGGTGAGGAGCGCTGGGCGGTCGTACATGCAACTCCGTTGCTCGACGCTCAGGGCAGCCCCGAGATGGCGGTGAATATCTTTCATGATATCACCGACCTGAAGATGGCCGAGATTGCCCTGAAGGTAAAAGCAGAGCAGCAGGCGGCCGTGGCGGATTTCGGCCAGAAAGCATTGGCGGGGACACCACTCGATCAGCTCATGGACGAGGGCGCGCGGATCGTCGCCGGTATCCTCGACGTCGAGTACACGAAAATTCTGGAGATCATCCCCGAAACCAGCGATCTGCTGGTCAGGGCGGGATATGGATGGGAGCCGGGAATCGTGGGGCAGGCCAAGGTTGAGGCGGGAAGCGATTCGCAGGCTATGTACACCCTGGCGCGCAACCAGCCGGTGATCGTCGACGACCTGACCAGGGAGACCAGGTTCAAGGGCGCGGCAATCCTGCACGATCATAAGATCGTCAGCGGCATGACCGTCAGCATCCGCTCGGTCGGCAACTCGTATGGCATTTTCGGAGCCCACAGCACACGGGTCCGCCAGTTCACCGACGACGACGCCCATTTCCTCGAAGCTGTAGCCAACGCGCTTGCCACAGCAATCGAGCGTCAGCGGAGCGAAGATCTGCTGCACGAACAGCGCGAATGGCTTCAGGTAACGCTGTCGAGCATCGGCGACGCGGTTATCGCCACCGATACCCGAGCGATGGTCACGTTTATCAATCCGGTTGCTTCGGCGCTCACCGGCTGGAGACAAGAGGATGCCATCGGCACTTCGCTCGAGGAGGTCTTCAGGATCATCAACGAAAAGACGCGCGAGACTGCAGGTAATCCCGCGCTGAGCGCTCTGGAGCAGGGGGTCGTCATGGGTCTGGCCAACCACACGCTGCTGATTTCCAGGGATGGTACCGAGCACCCGATCGACGACAGTGCCGCTCCCATTCGCGACGCCTCCGGCAAGGTGCTGGGAGCCGTCCTCGTCTTCCACGACATCACGGAGCGCCGGCGGACCGAGGAGGCGATGCGCGAAAGCGAGCAGCGGTTCCGGATGATGGCCGACAGTGCGCCGGTGTTGATCTGGACCTCCGGCGTCGACACGATGCGCGACTATTTCAACAAGCCCTGGCTCGACTTCACCGGCAGGACGCTCGAGCAGGAACTTGGAAACGGTTGGCTGAACGGTCTCCATCCCGACGACCGGGAGCACTGCGCGGAAGCGTATCGGGAAGCGTTCGCCGCGCGTGCCGCATATCGGATGGAGTTCCGCCTTGCAGATGCCGGCGGTGATTACCGCTGGGTGCTCGACACCGGCGTGCCGAGGTTTGCCGAGGAAGATCGGTTTGCAGGCTACATCGGTTCATGCATCGACATCGACGATCGCAAGCGCGCCGAGGTCGAGCTGAAAGCAGCCAAGGAGGAAGCCGACGCGGCCAATGTTGCAAAGGACCAGTTTATGGCCGTGCTCAGCCACGAGCTGCGCACGCCGTTGATGCCTGTGCTGACCATGGTTCAATTCCTCGAAGGCGAAACCGAGCCGCCCGATGACCTGCCCGCAGTGTTTGCAATGATCCGCCGGAATATCGAGCTGGAGGCCCGGCTGATCGACGATCTGCTCGATCTGACCCGAATCACCAAGGGGAAGCTGCATCTCGATCTGCAGACCGTCGACGCTCACACGTTGTTGAACAACGTGATCGATATCACCCGGGAGTCGATCGCTGTAAGAACGCTGAACATCTCTGTCGATCTTCAGGCGAAGCACCCCATTGTCCGCGCCGACTCTGCCCGGTTGCAACAGGTCCTCTGGAATCTGCTGCAGAACGCCGTAAAGTTCACCCCCGATGGCGGGAGCATTTCGATCCGGTCGTTCAACAACAACGGTATGCTCAACATCGAGTTCAGCGATACCGGTGTCGGGATCGATCCAGATGTGCTGCCGAAAATCTTCGATGCGTTTCAACAGTCGGAACAGACGATCACGCGCCGATTCGGCGGCCTCGGCCTGGGGCTTACGATCAGCCGTTCGCTGATCGAACTGCACGGAGGAACATTGTCGGCCGCAAGCGAGGGGCAGGATCGGGGCGCAACCTTTCTTGTGCAGCTTGCCACGGTGCCGGAACCAACGGCCGACCAGGGCGATGGCACCATCGCGCGCCGGGCCGGCGACAATGGCACAAGCATTCGTATCCTGCTCGTGGACGACCACATCGATACCAACCGCGTAATGAAGCTGCTGCTGGAACGACGCGGCTATCAGGTAACCACCGCGCACGACATGGCCAGCGCGATAGAGCAGTCCAGATATGGCAACTTTGATCTGCTGATCAGCGATATTGGCCTTCCGGATGGGAGCGGCCTCGAGCTGATGCGGACCATCCGTCGGACGATCCCGCTGCAGGGCATCGCGTTGAGCGGATTTGGCATGGAGGAAGACGTCCGTAAAAGCCTCGAGGCCGGATTCAGCGAGCATCTGGTGAAACCGGTGAATATTCAGGTCCTCCACGAATCCATCGAGCGCGTGCTCTCGAAAGGTTGATGATCTGATGTCGAGTGCTTTGTTGTCACCCACGTTCCGTTATCTCGGGGCATTAGGGGCAGTGGCTCTGGCGCTGGCGCTGCAATGGGCCACATGGCCGATGCTGCAGCCGACCCCCTACATGCTCTTCTATCTGGTCTCGATGGTGATCTCCTGGAAGTTCGGGGTTGGGCCCGGGCTGCTTGTTGTCGCCGTCAGCCTTGTTGCGGTTGATCTGCTTTTTCTCCCCGGGGGCGGAATCTCCTCGTATGGCTTCGGCGCCGTTGCCCCGATTCTCACCGCCGTTGCCGTTGTGGTGCTGGTGGGATCGTTGAGCGCCGCGCAACGACGTAGCCAGCACGAGCTTGGCGACAGTGAGGAACGATTCCGCACGATCGTTTCAACGGCATCGGAGGGGATCTGGACGCTCGATATCGAGGGCCGCATCACCTACCTGAACGAGCGCCTGGCCCAACTGCTGCGCTACAGTGTCGACGAGATGCTGGGCCGCGACTATATCGACTTCCTGTTCGAGGATGAGCGACCGAGGGCCGAAGCACTGATCCGAACATTGAAGCGGGGAGAGCGACAGAAGCAGGATCTGCGTCTGCGGAGAAAAGACAGCACCGCGCTCTGGGTCGTCTTCTCCAGCTCTCCGATCTACCGCAATGGACTGTTCGTCGGCACGCTTGCGATGATCGCCGACGTGACCGAACGTCGCCTTGCCGAGCAGGCTTTACGCGAGGCAAACGACGAGCTCGAGGACCGTGTGGCGACGCGCACGGCGGAACTTGCCTCCGCAAACGAGGCCCTGAAAAACGAGATCGTCGAACGCCGCCGGGCCGAGCATGAGCGTGAATCGCTGATCCGCGAGCAGGCTGCGGTCGCCGCGCAGGAAACAGAGCGGCTCCGCCTTGCCTTCCTTGTCGAGGCGGGCAGCGTCCTTGCCGCATCGCTCGACTTCGAAACCACCCTGTCGAACCTTGCCACCTTGTCGGTGCCGATGCTAGCCGACTGGTGCGTGATCGACATTCGGGAAGAGGACGGAAGCATACGAACCATCGCCTCGGCCCACGCCAAGCCGCAGTTCCAGGGTGTCGTCGAGCGCCTCCGCGGCCCGTGGAGCGGGTCCGGTTCGTTCGATCCATCGGCGCCCCACGCCGACGACGAGATTCCTGCCGTGATCGCTACCGCCAGAGCACGTATCGTGGCCCCGCTCGATCCCGGTTCCAGTGCCAGGTTGAACCGTGGGAGCGAGTTCGAGGCGGTCGCTTCGCTGCTTGGAATCTCCTCGGCGATGCTTGTTCCACTTGTTTCAAGGGGTGCCGCATTCGGTGCGATCAGCTTCTTCCTGTCGGACAACCGCCACAGGCACCTGGAAGCTGATCTGACGCTGGCCCAGGAGCTTGCCGGCCGCGCAACCCAGGCGATCGAGAGCGCACGGATGTTTGCCGCCGAGCAGAGCGCACGGAGTGAAAACGAGCGGCTGTATGAATCGGCGCAGCGGGCCAACCGGGCAAAGGATGAATTTCTGGCCACGGTCTCGCACGAGATACGAACCCCGCTGAACGCGATCCTCGGGTGGGCCCAACTGCTGAAAGGGGGCGATCTCGACAGCGAGACCGCTCTGCATGCCCTTGACGCAATCGAGCGAAACGCCAGGGCGCAGGCTCAGTTGATCGAGGATCTGCTCGATGTCTCGCGCATCATAGCGGGCAAGCTGATCCTCGAAATCAAACAGGTGGACCTCGTGACGATCCTCTCCGAGGCGGCCGATGCCGTACGTCCGGCGGCCGATGCCCGGTCGGTGACAATCGACATTCACCCGGGGCCAGAGTCGCTGATCGTAAACGGCGATCCCCACCGGCTGCGGCAGGTAGTGTTGAATCTCCTATCCAATGCCGTCAAGTTCTCGCAACATCAGGGATCTGTCGGAATGTCGCTGTCGGTCGAAGCTCAGGTGGCACGGCTCGAGGTCACCGATTCGGGCGTCGGCATCTCGCCAGACTTTCTCCCGTTTGTCTTCGACCGCTTTCAGCAGTCTGACAGGACGATCGCGCGGTCGAAAGGGGGACTTGGATTGGGGCTCGGCATTGTCGAGACCATCGTCCATATGCACGGCGGAACGGTGCGGGCGACCAGCGAAGGGGAAGGCAAGGGAGCCACGTTTATCGTCTGTCTCCCGTTCGACCCTCAGGTTCCGGACCGAACGGCAGGCGGGGGGACAACGGGCACGACCTCGGATGGCGGTTCCCCCGATGCCGGAAGGAGGACCGGATCCCGGGTACTCGAGCAGGGCTCCAGCAAGGTTCTGCAAGGGGTTCGAATCGTAGCGGTCGACGACGAGCCGGATGCCCGCGAGCTGCTACAGGCGCTGCTGGGCGGGCATGGGGCAACGGTGCGCCTCTGCTCGTCGGCCGCCGAAGCGCTGGCGGAGATTCGCGCGTGGAAGCCGGACCTCATCGTCAGCGACATCGGGATGCCGGATGAAGATGGGTGCACCCTGATCGAAAACGTCAGGTCGCTCGGCGATCTGGAGATTCGCAGCACGCCGGCAATCGCGCTGACAGCGTTTGCGCGCTCAGAGGATCGCGAGCGTGTCCTCTCGGCCGGATATCAGCAACACGTTCCGAAACCTGTGGAAGCCGAACAGCTTCTTCGGCAGATCGTCGAGCTGCTCGGCATCGGGCGCTCCGGGTAGCGGGAATCTGGCACGGCCCGGTTCATCAAGCCGAGCCGCCCGATCGATGGTGACAGCAATCGAGCTCGATTCCGGCGGAAATCTTCATCGGGCAAGGTTTTTGCGCTGCCACGACCGTCGGGTCGCCAGCCGCGTTTCCGTTCAGATTGTCGGAGATTGTTCAACGCGCTGGGTCAATCGGTTGCCTGACGTTGCTCCATGAGCCAAAACTATCCCACTTCAGACAGCTCCCCCCCATATCAGCTCCGCGAAGGATCGGATCGCTTCCTTGCGAACATACTGACACACTCCCGGGAGGCGATCTTCACGCTCGACATGCAGGGTCGGTTCGTCACGTGGAACGACGGCGCGGCAAATCTGTTTGGATATCCGGCCAGGGAGATCATTCAGCAACCGCTCGATCTGCTGTTGTGCAACAGCGACGACATCGAACTGGGGTCGCTGTTCGATACCACCGGATCGGAGTCGGAATGTGTTCGCCGCGAGCTTTGCTGTCGACGATCGGACGGAGAATCGGTCGAGATCGAGCTGTCGTTTGCATCGGTGCTCGATCCGGATGACCGGCGGGCCGGCATCGCTGTGTTTGCTCGCGACATCACCGAGCGTAAGCAGACCGAACGTCGACTGACCGCACAGTATGCGGTCACGGCAATCCTGGCGGATACGGACGATCTGATTGGCGCGGCACCAAAAATCCTGAGGGCGATCGGCGAGTCGATCGGGTGGGATGTCGTGCTGCTCTGGAGTGTCGACCGCAGCGACCGGAGCGTGCAGTGCCTGAATGTATGGCGGGGAGCTGACCGGCATCTCGAGTCCAACCGCGAGATACCGATTCCAGGTCCGCTCACGCTCGGGCAGGGTCCTCCGGGCCGGGTAAGCTCCAGCGGCCTTGCGGAGTGGCTTGTCGATGTCGAAAAGGATGAGTCGATGGCATCCAGGGAGCGCGAGGTGGTTGGAGGAATGCGTTCGGGGTGTGCTTTTCCGATCATGCTGGCGGGCGATGTGTTCGGCGCAATCGAATGCTTCAGCCGCGAACGGCACCTTCCCGACCATGAGCTGCTGGAAATGCTGGCTACGGTCGGCAGCCAGATCGGACAGTTCATCGAACGGAAACGGGCCGAGGAGGATCGTTCCAGACTGTTGACGCTGGAACGATCGGCCCGTACGGAAGCCGAGGCGGCACGCCAGCGTTTTGCGTTCCTTGCCGAATCGAGCGAGATCCTTTCATCCTCGCTCGACTATTCGCTGACGCTGGCCGCGATCGCCCGTCAGGCTGTCCCCCACCTGGCCGACTGGTGCGCTGTGGATATGAAATCGAACGACGGTGTTGTCGAACGGCTTGCGGTGGCGCATATCGATCCTGCAAAGGTGGAATGGGCACGTCGTATCCAGGCACGCTATCCGGACGATCCGAACTCAGCCTCGGGCGTGCCGGCAGTGATCCGTGAAGGGCGGCCGGAGTTCTATCCGTACATCCCGCGGGAAATGCTGACAGCCGCGGCCCGCGACGACGAGCACCGCCGGATGATCCTCGAGGTGGGATTCACCTCGGCGATGATCGTTCCGATCCTTGTTCATGGGCACGAACCGGCAGGTGCCATCACGTTCGTCTCGGCCGAGTCGGGTCGCCGCTACACCGAAGCCGACCTGGAGATGGCGCAGGAGCTTGCTCGCCGCGCGGCGATAGCCATCGACAACTCACGACTCTACAGCACCGTTCGCGAGCAGAGGAGCAGGCTTACCAACATCATCACCAGCGTCCCCGGAATCGTATGGGAGGCATGGGGTCCGCCCGACCTGGACCATCAGCGAATCGACTTTGTCAGCGATTACGTCGAATCGTTGCTTGGCTACCAGGTGGACGAATGGCTGAACACACCAGGCTTCTGGCTGAGGATCGTTCACCCCGACGACCGTGAACAGGCGATTGCCGACGCCGCCGCAATCTTCGAAAGCGCCACTGGCGGCGTGCTTCAATACCGGTGGGTGGCCAGCGACGGCCACGAAGTCTGGGCCGAATCGCATACGGTCGTGGTCTGCGATGAAGATCACAATCCGATCGGCATGCGTGGCGTGGCAATGGACATCACCGCGCGCAAGCGGATCGAGCAGAAGCTCAGGATGGAGACCGCGACGCTGGAGAAGGCAGAGTCGGAGATGAAAAAAGCGAAGGAGGAAGCCGAGGCCGCAAACCAGGCGAAGGATCAGTTTCTCGCGGTCCTCAGTCACGAGCTTCGTACCCCGCTCACCCCGGTGCTTGCGATGACTCACCTGCTGGAAACCGACCCGTCGCTTCAGGAGGCACACCGTCCGATCGTCGAGATGATCAGAAGGAACGTCGAGCTGGAGGCGCATCTCATCGACGACATGCTCGATCTGACACGGATAACGCGTGGCGAGATGTCGCTTCACCTGGAGACAGTCGACTCCCACGTGCTGATCGGCAACGTGCTTCAAATGTGCAGCACCGAGATCAACGGGCAGCGACTGCAGCTCGATGTGCATCTGGATGCCGATCGCAATTACATTCGCGCCGACGCCACGCGTATACAGCAGGTCATCTGGAACCTGATCAAAAACGCCATCAAGTTTACACCGGAATCGGGGAAGATTGGTATCACGACACGGAATGGAGCGTCGGGGGATCTTGTTATCGAAGTGAGTGACAATGGTATCGGCATCGAGCCGGAGATACTCCCCTATATCTTCAACGCGTTCGAGCAGGGGGAACAATATGTTACCCGCCATTTCGGCGGACTCGGCCTGGGGCTGGCGATCAGCAGGGCACTGATGCAGATGCATGGCGGCACATTGACCGCGCGAAGCGATGGACGCGACCATGGCGCCACCTTTCAGATCGAGCTGCCGTCGGTCGACAAGGCCGCTTCGAAGCGTCACCCGGCTCCGACCGGGGACGACCCCGAGAGCGCCGGGAAGGACCCCGTGCATGTCCTGATTGTCGACGACCATGTCGAGACCGTGAAGGTGATGAAAATGCTGCTGGAGCGGCGAGGATTCGTCGTTCAGTCGGCACACAGCGCGGGCAGCGCGCTCCAGTTGGCTGCAACCTCAGGTCCGTTCGACATCCTGATCGTGGATCTTGGGCTGCCGGACGGCAACGGAACCGAGATCATGCGGAGGCTGACAGACATTCAGGCGATTCCCGGCATCGCTTTGAGCGGGTCGTGTATGGACGAGGATATCCGGCGGAGCCAGGACGCGGGGTTCAGCGAGCACCTGGTAAAGCCTGTCAGTTTCCAGTCGCTTCAGGAGGCAATCTGGCGGGTGCTGGGATAAGATTCATCGCCGCTTTCGAGAATCGTGCGTGCCCGAAAAACAAACGAAGCCATCCTGAGCGCTTCAAGATGGCTTCGCCGCCGTTGCAACGACGTCCTGTGGTCAGCGGACAGTACGTCGAGCAATGCTATCGAGTAAGCTGTCGTCCCTGATTCTGAACCGCTTCGCCAAAGAGCGCGGCGACGTGGGCCATCGCGGCGGCGGGCACCAGGCGTGGGTTGAGCGCATGCTCCATCGTAACCTGGCCGGATCGTTCATTCAGGGTCAACGTCCCCACCGGCGAGCTGAAGTTGAACAGCGCGATCCTCTGTTCGGCGCGAAGCCGTTGAGCGGTTGTCGCACGGTCGATCTTTCCAACGACGCCGCTGAGCATGATGGTCTGGGGGCTTGTCTGGCGAAGCGAAAGTATCTCGCGTCCCGACGTGGGGTCGAGCAGCCTGATCCGATCGGTTGCGGCTTCAACGCGATACGTATTCTGGCGGTCGAGCTGCGCGCGCAGTACCCCGAGTGCCGAAGCACCGGTTGCCTGAGCAAAACATGGAGCGGCAAGAAGCGAGCAAAGGAGAAACGTGGCCGTCAGAACGAGGAGCTTCATGCAGTAGCCTCCGGAAAATGAGATTGGTTCGATTGTCGTCCACCGCCGACCGGACCAGTGCAGCGGTAGGGTGAGCCGCGTGCGTGGCCCGGTAGGCGGCGTACGACGCCATGCCGCAGGGCCAGACTCCAAGCGGTATGCCACCCCCCGAATCTCGCATTACGAGCGATTTTCCCGTCCCTATCAGTCTATTCGTGAATTTGTGTCACGGAGTGTGCGCGTGCGACACGGCTTTTCTACGTCGAGGAAGTCGAGAGTCGAGGAGTCGAGGAAGTCGTGGAGTCGAGGAAGTCGTGGAGTCGAGGAAGTCGTGGGGGAAAG
>JADMIO010482469.1_pt1 | contig 15888 bp, 13 predicted proteins | sample 8958161 | NCBI WGS metagenome assembly JADMIO01 (sample SAMN16585339, study PRJNA669376) | soil metagenome | isolation source: Crop rotation soil | place: USA: Cullars Rotation, Alabama | collected 2011
CAACCAGTTCCACGGTACTGTCTTCGAGTTCCTGCGCAACTCCTCGCTGGACGCGCGCAATTTCTTCTACCTTCCGCCCGCCGGCTCGACGCAGACGAAAGATCCGCTGCGCCGCAACGATTACGGCTCCACCTTCGGCGGGCCCATCGTGAAGAACAAAACTTTCTTCTTCGCCGACCTCGAGAAAGCCGGTTTGCTGCAGGCCGTCGACTTCAACAATGTCGTCCCCAGCCTCGCGCTGGTTGGCGGCAACTTCGCTTCCGTCGCCACCGCCGCCAGGCCGCTGCTGGATCCATTGACCCGGCAGCCCTTCTCAGGAAACGTCATCCCGCAGAGCCGTTTCTCGCCACAAGCGCTTTTTTTCCTCAAATACCTGCCGCCGCCCAACACCGCTGTCGGCTCCACCAGCTATGCAGCACTCATCAATAACCTGCTGCAACACCAGACGCGTGGCGACATTCGCATGGATCAGCAAATCGGTACCACCTGGCAGCTGATGGGGCGCTACTCAATCAACGACAACGACGAAACCGATCCCAATCCGTTCCCCACGCTCGGCGGCTTCCCCCTCCACAGCCGTGCCCAGAGTGCCACCATCTCGCTCACGCACGAGTTCTCGCCCCGGTGGGTGAATGAGTCGCGCGTGTCGTACTACCGCAGCATCTTTCTGTTCGGACCCACGCTCGGCGGCACCAACTTCAATCAACAGGCCGGTGTGAAGGGCTTCGACGACACCACCTCTATTTACAGCTTTCCGCAGATTACGCTCACCGGTTACGCCACCTTCACCGGCTCGCCGTCCGATCAACGACCCAAATCCAACCGCATCCGCAATCTGCAGTACGCGGACAACCTGGCCTGGTCTAGCGGAAAACACAGCATGAAATTCGGCGCTGAACTGATGCACCAGACCGCCGGCTTCTTCAACGGATCGCGCTCCGTGGGGATCTTCAACTTCGCCAATACCTACAGCAACTACGCATTCGGCGATTTCCTGCTGGGCTATCCCGACTCCGTGACACGCGATTACTTCAAGGAGCTCAACGGTGACTGGGCCAACTTCTGGTCTTTCTATGCCCAGGACAGTTTTCGCGCCACGCGCAACCTCACCATCAATGTGGGCCTGCGCTTCGAGCTCAACTCGCTCTACAACGGCATCCGCGGGCAGAAGAGCGCCTTCGATCTGTCCAACGCCAAGCTGATCATTCCGTCGACCATCGATCCTGCCGTGCAGCCGCTGACGGCGCAACTGCAGCAGCTCTTTTCCGATCGCATCGAGTACACCAACGCGCTTGGACTACCTTCGTCGATTCAGCCGTCCCAAAAGAACTGGGCGCCGCGTATCGGCTTTGCCTGGCGACCGGGCGACAGCAACCGTTGGGTCATTCGCAGCGGCTTCGGCATCTTCTTCAACTTCCCCGACAGCAATACCATCAACAATACCGTCGCGACCGTGCCGTTTATCGCCGCTCAGACCGTCAGTAACGACCGTCCGCCCGCCGTCCCCACACGCACCTGGGGAGATTACTTCCTGGGACAGTCGGTGGTGACGGCGAATACCGCGAAAGTGGTTTGTCCCTTCGGTTTCGTCGCGAATTCCTGCTCTACGCCTGACGTGGACGCCGGAGAACTGCAGTCTCACGTCCCCTACGTGACGGAATGGAACATCGCGGTCCAGCGGCAGCTCACCGCTTCCAACTCGTTCGAGATCGCCTACGTCGGCAACAAGACGACGCATCACAACCAGAACATCGGGATCAACGACCCGCTGCCCGGACCCGGCAACATCCAGAATCGCCGGCCCTATCCGCAATGGGGCGCATTTGTTTACGCTACCTTCGACGAAAACGCCAACTACAACGCGCTGCAAGCCAAGTTCGACCAGCGGCTGTGGCGGGGCGCAACCGCTCTGATTTCATTCACGCACTCCAAATGCATCGATGCGGGAACGCTGCAGGGCGGCACAACGGTGACGATGCTCAAATACTACCGTGCCGTCTGTGATTTCGACCTGCCCAACACCTTCGCCGGCAGCTTCGATTACCAATTGCCGTTCGGCAAAGGGAAACAATTCTTTAGCGGCGCCCACGGCATTGTGAATCAACTGGTGAACGGCTGGGAGCTCGCCGGCATCGTGACGCTTCGTTCAGGACTGCCATTTACCCCAACCATCAGTGGAGACGGCGCCAACACCGATGTAGGCAGTCAGCGTCCGGATGTGCTGGCAGCTCCGATCATGGTGAAGAATCCGGCGTGCTGGTTCTACACGTCCTTCAACACGTCGTGTGCCAGCCTGGCTTCAGGAGCAAAGGATACCTTTGCCGTACCGCCGGCGCAGGTCCGCTATGGTACCGGCGGCCGCAACATCCTCCGCGCGGACGGCCTCAAGCAAGTGGACTTCACCATCATGAAGACCTTCCCGTTCAGCGAAACACGCGGCCTCGAATTCCGTGCTGAGGCGTTCAACCTTTTCAACCATCCAACGTTCGCGGCGCCCACCAACACCATCAATACGTCGTCAGGGGGGCAGGTAAGCTCCACACTGAACGCCGCGCGCATTATTCAGCTGGCGCTCAAACTGCGCTTCTGATTGTCGCTCCAGGCCGCGCTTTCTTCCCGGCTGGTGCCGGCCGGATGGTTGGTCGCGGCATGCCGCTCCGTGGGACAGGCCATCGTAGTATGTGGCCTGTCAGGCCTACGAAGTAGGCAGCCAAATTTCCGACCCTCCAAGCACGTCCACTATCTCTGGGGCGCGTCGCTCAGCACTGCCGAACGGCTGAAGGCTCCTGGGACAGGCCGTCGTAATATGCGCCTGTCAAGCCGACGAAGCAGGCAGCTTCATTCGTCTATAGTGAGGGTTCGATGTCCGGACCCTTCAAGCACGTCAACTATCTCTGGGACGATCAGATAGCCACGTCGCTCAGCCCTGCCGAGCGGCTGGTGTACCGCTCCAATCTGCTCGGCTCCGACCAGCGGATCACCAACACCGGCGGCGGCAACACCTCCGCCAAGTTAGTCGAAAACGACCCCCTCACCGGCGAACCCGTGGAAGTGCTGTGGGTCAAAGGCTCGGGTGGCGACCTGCGTACCAGCAAGCTGCCCAACTTCGCGTCGCTCTACCAAAGCAAGCTGATGGACCTCCAGTCGCTATATGCCGCGAAACAACCTCGAGGTCCCAAGTCCGATGCGGAGGACGCCATGGCTGCATGCTATCCGCACTGCGCCTTCAATCTCAATCCCCGCGCGGCTTCCATCGACACACCTCTTCATGCCTTCGTGCCGTTCAAGCACGTCGATCACATGCATCCCAACGCCGTGATCGCGATAGCGGCATCACGCCGCTCGCGGGAGCTTACCCGCGAAGTGCTTGGTGACGACGTGGAATGGACTCCCTGGCTGCGTCCTGGCTTCGAGCTGGGCCTTGAGCTGCAACGACTCTGTGCGGGCAATCCGAAACTCAAGGGCCTGGTCTTAGGACAACACGGCCTCATCAACTGGGCCGAAGACGACCGCGCCTGTTACGATCTGACCCTCGATCTCATCCACCGCGCCGCCACATACATAGAGGCCCATGACAAGCGCGACCAGACGTTCGGCGGCCAGAAATATTCCTCCCTGAGCGTCCAGCAACGTGAGGAGACTCTTTTCCAATTGCTACCTTGGCTGCGCGGGCGAGTCGCGTCAGGAAAGCGATCCATCTCTTGCGTGAGCGCTCAGCCGGTAATCCAGTCGTTCGTCAACAGTCACGACGCACCACGACTGGCCGAACTCGGCACCTCGTGTCCCGACCATTTCCTGCGCACCAAAATCAAGCCGCTGTACATCCCTTGGGATCCTTCCACGCTGGACGTCAAAGCGCTGCAGCACCTTCTGGAAGCGGGCCTCGCGCAGTATCGTGACGATTATGCCGCGTACTATCAACGGTGCAAGCGGCCCGATTCGCCTGCCATGCGCGATCCGAATCCCACCGTAATCCTGATTCCCGGCATCGGCATGATCGCCTGGGGCAAGAACCACGTCGAGGCGGGAATTACGGCCGAGTTCTATGCATGCGCGGTGGAAGTGATGCGAGGCGCCGAAGCCATCGATGAATACATCGCGCTACCCGAGCAGGAGGCGTTCGACATCGAGTACTGGCACCTTGAAGAAGCCAAGCTGCAGCGCATGCCGCCGGAAAGGGAGTTCGCGCGCTGTGTCGTAATGATCGCAGGTTCGGATCGAAATTTGGCCGGCCGGCTCGCGAGTCGCCTCGCAGCGGATGGCGCGGAAGTCTGCCCCGGCTCGGAACGCGAAACTGTTCTCACTTTCGGTGGACTCGATTCCATCGTGGACATCGGTGATCCGGAGATCGTCGTCACCGAATCAGGCGGCGTGCCCTCGGGCCATGACCGTTCCAACAGAGTGCGCGTGGACCCCGGCGCGGCTCCTGTTGACACGCTCGAAACGATCCTTTTCCTTTTATCGAATCGTTCGTCCGGAATCCGCGATCAGGTATTTGCCGTCGACGGCCGGACCTGATAAAGACCGCGCTCCCGGATGTAGTCCCGCACCGCATCGGGAATCGGGACATCCAGTTCGCCGCGCTCCAGGCTCTTGCGAATGGCCGACGACGATACCGGCAGCTCCAGCGTATCCAGGCGGTGGACCTGTGCGCCTTCCGGTACGTCGAATGCCCGGCGCGGACGGCTCACCACGATAAACTCCACCAGCTTCACCAGGTCCTGCCAGCGATGCCAGCTGCGGATTTCGGCAAACGCGTCGGCGCCGATCAGGAAGTAGACGCGTGCCGTCTCGCCGCACTGCTCCCGCACCAGGACCACGGTATCGAAGGAATAGCTGCGTCCCGGCCGGTCCTCGATGCGCGAGGCTTCGAAGCGTGCGTCAGCCGCGCAGGCCAGCTCCACCATACGCATGCGATCGTCAAACGGAGCGTGAAGATCTCCCAGTTTGTGAGGCGGATTCTTGGCTGGTACGAACAGGACGCGATCCAGGTCGAAAGCATCAGCCGCCTCGCGAGCCACCGCGAGATGGGCGTCATGGATAGGATCGAAAGTGCCGCCAAAGATGGCGATCCGAGCACCCACTAACGCCCATTCTCCCGAACAGCGAATTCGTGTTCATTCGTGTTCATGCGTGGCCAGTCTCGCTAGCTTCTCTCGATCTTCAAAGAGTTGATCTTTACTTCCTTCCTGGGACGGTCGCTCGCATCCCGCGGCACCTTGGAAATCTTCTCCACGACGTCATAACCTTCTATCACTTCGCCAAAGATGCTGTGCTTATTGTCCAGCCAGGGCGTTGCCGCGACTGTAACAAAGAACTGGCTTCCATTGGTGTTGGGACCGGAGTTGGCCATCGATAGCAGACCTGGTTTGGAGTGCTTGAGCGACGCGTGGAACTCGTCCCCGAATTTGTAACCGGGACCGCCGCGGCCCGATCCCTCGGGGCATCCACCCTGGATCATGAAGTCGGGGATCACCCGGTGAAAAATCAGATTATCGTAAAACGGCTTCCCGGTCTTTTTGCCTTCCGCAAGGGAGACAAAGTTTTCGACCGTATTCGGCGCTTTGTCGGCGTATAGCCGCGCCTTGAATTGGCCTTCTGTAGTATCGAATAGAGCGTACACCTCGTTCGGCATGTCGTGATTGTAGCGAACCTATGGACTACCAGTCGTCAGACGATCAGAATCGGGCACTACCAGGACCCGATCCCGATCCCGGTTTTTATTCCCGCGCGCTCCGGCGAATGCCGCGCTGGATCGCCCTGGTAACCGCCGTGGGCCTGCCTTTCGTGTGGTGGCGCGGGGGAGGACTCTGGGCGGCGAGCTTCGTGGTCGGGGCGATCGCGGGCTACTGGAATTACGTCGCGATTTGCCGGATCGCCGACCGGCTGTCGCAGACCGTTGAACGCACCGGCCGGGCGCCCGGGTCCCGCATGCGCTCGCTCCTACGTTTGATGTTCATGGCAGTTGCGGCGTTTGTTATAATTCGGTTTACCCACATCAACCTGGCCGCCGCGTTCATGGGTCTTTTCACGCCGGTCGCCGCGGTGATTTTGGAGATCCTTTTTGAATTGGGCTTCTCAGAGAAGCCTTGAGCGGGCATCACGATAACTATGCACGAAGAAATCTGGCTTACCAGAGTTTTTAACGATTATCTTGCCGGACCCGGGAAGCTGGTCCTGGGGTTGTTCGGACAGGATGTAGTCGAGCGGCCGTGGGCCAACTTCATCGTCATGCAGCTTCTGGTAGTCGCGATTATCGTGATCCTGTTCGCCATCCTCAGGCCTAAACTATCCGTGGACAAACCGGGCAAACTGCAGCAAACCTTCGAGCTGATCTACGACTTTGTACACGGACAGGCCGACGACATGGTCGGTCACGACGGCCACAAGCACATTACTCTCTTCGGGACGTTTTTTATCTTCGTTCTGCTGTGCAATCTGATTGGCATCATCCCCGGGCTTGAATCGCCGACGCAGGTGGTTTACGTCCCCGCGGGATGCGCCATTATCGCCTTCATTTATTACAATTTCGTGGGCATCATGAAGAATGGTCCCATCAAGTACCTGGCGCATTTCGCCGGGCCGATCTGGTGGATGGCGCCTCTCATGTTCATCATCGAAATCATCAGTCACCTGGCTCGTCCGCTCTCCCTGACCATACGTCTCTTTGCCAACATGTATGCCGGGGAACAAGTGACGCTGGTGTTCCTGAGTTTGACTTACTTCATCGCCCCGGTGCTGTTCATGGGGCTGCACGTTTTCGTATCGCTTCTCCAGGCTTATATCTTCATGCTCCTGACCATGATGTATGTGGGCGGCGCGGTGGCCGAGGAGCACTAGTTTTTTTGGCATGATAGCGCTTCTCGCGTGAGCCCCTCTTCCCCCAGGACTGAGACGGAACCACCTCCGAGCAGCAATTTAAATAAGGAGCAACACCCATGAAACACCAAAAGCCGTACGTGAAGTACGTATTTCTCCTGCTGGCCCTGCTTGTCTTCGCCAGCCCGATTTTCGCCCAGACTGCAGCCGGCCCCAAGCGTGAGTCAACCGACTGGGTCGCCATCACCGCGGGTTTCTCGATGGCCATCGCATCGGGACTCTGCGCCCTCGGACAGGGTAAGGCCATCGCCGGCGCCGCCGAAGGTATGGCACGCAATCCCGCCGCATCCGCGGGCATCCGGTTCGCGCTGATTCTCGGCCTCATTCTGATTGAGTCGCTCGCGCTATACACCTTCGCGATCATCTTCGTTAAAGTGGTGCCGTAAACTCAATCGTAAGTTTCATCCCAGAGGGCGCGGGTCGAAAGACCGGCGCCCTTTTTTTATTGCGGCAAACGTATATCACGCACATATCGATCTTTTCTCAGGCCTTCGAAGGCGAGTCAAATGCATGATCATCCGCGTGCCGGTGGCATTAGTAAGCAGCCGGAAATGCGCGGCACGATAAATGGAGATTCAGGGGGAAGTTTGTACGGATGATAACCGAAAACATTACACTGTCCGGAAGCTTTCGCCTCTAAATGCATTTGAGAGAGGAGAAAATATATGATTCACAATCGCTTTCTACGTACAGGTGTGTTGGCATGCAGCCTCGCCTTCTTAGGGACTGCAATGGCGCAGGACCCTGCTACACCGCCCGACAATACCAAGACCAACAAACGTGATCGGAGCCCGTCGGCTACGACCGCCGATCAGCAGAAGAACAACGTCAATGACCGCGAACTTACGCAAAAGATTCGCAAGGCAGTCATGGCCGACAAGTCGCTTTCCACTTATGCGCATAACGTCAAGATCGTCGCGCAAAACGGGAGCGTAACCCTGAAGGGTCCGGTCCGTTCGGAAGACGAAAAGAAAGCCATCATGGCCAAGGCCGTTGAAGTCGCCGGCGGTGCCGACAAGATCACCGACGAAATGACGGTAAAACCCTAAAGGCACGTCATTAAGACTTTCGCAAACGAATAAGGAGATACAAAATGGATAGCAAGAATAAGGCAGTTTTCGGAATCTACCCGTCGGTAAGCCAGGCGGAACGGGCAGTCGACACTCTTTTACGAGCGGGTTTCTCCAACGGCGCCATTTCGGTGCTGTTGCCGGACGACCAGAGCACGCGCGAGTTTGCACATAAAAAGGACACCAAAGCGCCCGAAGGCACCACAACCGGTGTAACGACTGGTGGCGTTATTGGCGGTACTCTCGGAGTGCTGGCAGGAATCGGCGCCATTGCGATTCCAGGCGTCGGTCCCTTTATTGCAGCCGGCCCGATCATGGGCGGCCTGGCCGGCCTCGGAGTCGGCGGAGCCGTCGGCGGCTTAATCGGAGCGCTCGTAGGAATGGGAATTCCCGAATACGAAGCCAAGCGTTATGAAGGTCGCGTGAAAAAAGGTGGTGTTCTCCTTTCTGTTCACTGCGATACTTCGGACCAAATTGATCGCTCCAAGGAACTTCTGAAGCAGACCGGCGCGGAAGATATTGCGTCCGCCAGCGAACCGGCCGGCGACAAACGCACGGATGTGAGAACCAGTTCAGCGGCCTACCGCGAATAGTTAGTTGTTCTAAGGACAGGCCATCGTGTCAGGTGGCCTGTCCGCACTCTACTCAGAAACTCATTTTTTCAATCACCGCATTCACCTGCGCCTGCAGTGCGGCCTTCTGTTTTTCCAGCTCCGAATGACGATCCCTCAATTTAGTAATACGACCCTCTAAGTCAGCCAGTTGCCTCGCATAGGTTTGCACCTGTTGTTGCTGCCCGCTGACGCTGTTCAGACTATTGATGTTCTGGCGAGTGCGATCCTGATCCCGAGTAACCGCGGCAATTTCGTTATCGTTGGACGTCAATTCGGCAGCCACTGCCGCGAGTTGTGCCTTCAGATCGCGTAACTGCTCGAGCTGGCGGCGCGCCGCGTCGCTGATGCTTTTGTTCTGCGCCCAATAGACAATCACGTCCGGCGTCAGATTGCTAAGTCCGTAAGACTGGTCATAGACCCGTTCCAGCACGACAGGAAGTTTCGACGGAGCGTTTGCCGGCAAGTCCATCTGAAATCGCCAGGCCGATGCAGTTGTCTCAACCGGCTTGGGACTTACCACAGTGAAATTTGGCAGTACAGGCTGTTCCACGATCAACGTCTTGGCTTTGGAGTCGACATTACGCACGTTGTAGGTCGTGGTTTCCAGCCGCGACATCTTTGCTGACAATGTACCTCGATTGACGTGCACCTCAACTACTGTCTCTGCCTTGGTATCAAAGGCCGTGGTGATGCGCGTGCCGAGATCCACGCCGTAGCTGATGAGGCGCTTGTCTGTTGCCTTCAGAGTTTCCATCAGCGCCTCGCCGGCGTAGACACCGCTGTCGTATACAGTGATCGGTCCTCCGTCGAGAGTCATGCGGGTCGAGTTGGTAATCTCCGCGGCATTTAGCGGATTCTGGCTGTTGCGATCGGAATAGATGATCAATTTTTTCGCGCCGACCTTCTGCTGCAGGAATGGCAGCATTGCCGATTCATTCTTCTTCACTGTCACTGCCGAAGGAATGGAGTATTCAAACAGATCGGCGGCTTCACGACCCGTGGCGGTATTGGCCATCTGGCTCGGAGCCATGGCCATCATTGGTGCGGGGCTTGCAGCCATCGCGCTCTTTTCCGCGCGGTTGGCAAATCCGCCGCGAGCCGGCATTGGAACAGGCGCGGCTTCCGCCTGGACGTTCACTGCATCTTTAGACTCGATCTCGCCGCTGTGAATCACTGGCGCAAGCGCCGCAAGTTCAGGCAGATCGGCCGTCTGCCGCTGCACGTAGCGCGGCTGGTAAAGCTGGCTGATGAACGAAATCGGCTTACCCGAGACCAGCGACATTTTGACATTGATCCAATCTTCGCCTGTGGTGTTGTCGACGATCGCCCAACCCTCCAGCACTGGTTGGCCGCTGGCGTCCAGAATCAGCCGGTAGCTCGACTTCCAGATCGGCGTCGGGATCATATAGGTCGCGGCGACTTCGCGGGACTTGGCGTCCGTGGAGTCGATATAAACGCTGCGCCGATCGGTAGAGCGTGACGCGGTTACGGCCGCCAGGTAGTCTTTGAATTGCGACTGTAGCTTGGGGTCGCTGAACCGTAGAGTGGCCGCCGCCGCGAGGTCGAAATTTCGCAAGTCGCCGTTGTCGAGCAGCAGGGTAATCTGCTCCCGCTCCGCCCGCTCCTTGTCGCCGGCCACCAGCCGTGCCGCCACGATGGCACCGCTCACTTTCTCATTGCCAAACTGCATTTCGATGCGCGATCCCTTCAACTGGCTGAGGACGGCACTCAGAGGTTGACCATCCGCCAGCTTGAAAGGAAAATCGTTGAGTTTCTCGGCCAGCGGAATATCCGAGTCATAGCGCATTCCCGAGATCTTGCCTCCGCCCTTTTCCTGGAGGGTGAGTGACTTGAGCACGTCATTCATCTCGCCAGGCCGGAAGTCCAGCCGCGCCGACTCCCCCGCGCCCAGCGTTCCACGGCGTTCGAAGAAGCCGACCCCATGCTTATAAAGGATGACCTCGCGTACCGGCAATTCGGCCGACATTAGGTTGAAGCTGCATAGCAGTGCGATGACGCTCGAATGTCTCATATGACTCCCTTCAGGATATGCCTCGCCGTTCCCGAAACTTCCATTAACTTTGCATAACTCGATAATGGGCGCTACTCCCACGCTACACTCGAAATGATGGGGGCGAATCTGGCGACACCGGGGGCGATGGTTCGGAACTTAACCGAGTCCCGTGGTGTGCGTGAGGCTCTGCAATGGTTCACTCGCGAGAAACAGTGGATCAATGAGATGCATCTGCAGCTCTGCCGCATCCCCTCGCCTACGTTTCTGGAGGGCGAGCGCGCTCACTGGGTCGCCGCACAGTTCCGGTCTTTAGGATGTGAGGCGCAGATCGATCGCGCGGGGAATGTCACGGCTGCTCCCCAGTCGCGGCCGGAAGCGGATTGCGTCATTGTGACCGCCCATCTCGATACCGTACTGGCGCCCCGTTCTAAAGAAGATATCTTCCTGGACGGTGACGGCAAGTTTCGTGGGCCCGGCGTCGCCGATAACGGGGCAGGCCTCGCCGCGCTGCTCGCCCTGGCTGCTGCCGTAAAGTCCGTTTCGCCGCTGGAGGAGCAGGGCAGGGAACTGGTTTTCGCCGCCAACGTCGGGGAAGAAGGCGAAGGCAACCTGAGTGGGATGCGTCACCTCTGCAAGCACTCGCCGCTGATCCGCCGTTCGCCGTCATTCCTGGTCCTCGACGGCGCGGGCACGGACCATATCACCACCAACGCCCTCGGCAGCCGCCGCTTCGAGATTTCGTTCACCGGACCCGGAGGACACAGCTGGAGCGATTTTGGCACCGCCAATCCCGTGCACGCCCTGAGCCGGGCCATCACGCATTTCGCCGACGCCACCGCACCGTTGCTGCGCTCGAATGCTCCGCGCTCAACGGCCAGCGTTAGCACCGTCGAAGGCGGCACCAGCATCAATGCCATCGCCACCTCGGCGCGAGCGAAGGTGGATATCCGGTCGGAGGAAAACGCGCGCATCGATGAGGCGGTTCAGCTTCTGTACGCCGCGGTAGAGCGCGCTCAGGAGGTCGAAAACCAACGCGCCACGGGAGCGAAAGTTACCGCCAGAATCAAGGAACTGGGATCGCGTCCCGCGGCGCGTCTGCCGGCGGACGCCCCGATTCTGAGCTATGTTCGAGCGGTCGACGCCCATCTCGGCATCCGCTCCCGGATCGAATGTTCGTCGACTGACGCCAACATCCCGTTGTCCCTGGGGATACCAGCGATCTCGATCGGTGCGGGCGGCCAGGGCGGAGGCGCTCATACTCCCGAGGAATGGTTCAACCCCGACGGGCGCGACCTGGGACTCAAGCGGGTATTCCTTACGCTCGCGCTACTTCTTCGCAACGACAGTTGAATGACGCAGCGCTGGAAAGCCGATCTTGCCCTGGTGGCTAACGCGCTGATCTGGGGCGCTACCTTCACCACCGTGAAAGAGGCGCTGGCCGACGCGTCGCCGGTGTTGTTTGTGGCGGTCCGGTTTAGTCTGGCAGCCGGCGTCCTGATTCTGATCTATGGACGAAAGCTCGACCGGCACGCAATCCTGCCGGGCATTGCCATCGGGTCTTTGCTTTTCACCGGTTATGCCTTTCAGACTGTCGGATTGCGCTTTACCAGTCCTTCCAAATCGGCATTTATCACCGGCCTGACGATTCCCCTGGTACCTTTGCTCTCGGCTTTCGTCTATAGAAAAAGACCAAGACTGGCTGAACTGGCCGGTGTGTTAGCCGCTACTGTGGGCATGGGGTTGATGACGCTTCAGGACATCCACTTGCAGGTGAACCCGGGAGACGTGTTGACCCTGCTCTGCGCGGTGGCGTTCGCGGGTCACATTGTGGCTCTGGGATACTTTAGCGGCTGGGCAATCCGGCGGGGGTTCGGGTTCGAGGCGCTGGCGGTATGGCAGATTGTGGCCGCCGCGGCGTTGGGACTCCTCACATTCAACTTTCTGGATTCGCCTAAATGGCATATGAGCAACGGATTACTGATCGCCCTCGCGATCACGGGGCTGTTGGCCACGGCGCTGGCCTTTACGGTACAAGCGTGGGCGCAGAGGTATACCACGGCGACCCGGACGGCCCTGATCTATTCGCTCGAACCCGTCTTTGCATGGTTATTTTCCTGGATGCTTACTGGCGAACTGCTCTCCCGGCAGGCGACTGCGGGAGCGGTTTTAATCCTGGCAGGCATCTTATTAGTGGAAGTGAAACGTTCAGAACCCGGGCAGCATCCTACAGACGGAGTCGCCACTCCGGAGTTATAATGTGGGCAATTGCGGCCTCGGCTGGAGTCAATAAATATGAGCTTTTTCGACAGTTTACGTAAGCAGAAGTTCCTATCGTTCACACTCGTTCTCTTCACTCTTGCGATCGGTATCCTTATAGGTACGGTCATGAGTACAGGGGTGAAGGCTGCCAAGGATCAGGTGGCGGCTCCGGGGGCTACACCCCTGACAGTCCCCAATCCCGTGCAGCTGCAGAATTCGTTTGCGACTATCGCAAAACAGGTCGAACCATCGGTAGTCAACATCTCCACTGAGTTTGTCGATAAGCAGGTCACCAGTTCCCGCCGGAATCCCCAACGTCGCCGGACACCGGTTCCCGATCCTCAGGGTGGTGACGACGAAGGCAGCATGCAGGACTTTTTCCAGCGATTTTTTGGCGGCCCCGGCGGTCCATCTCTCGAGATTCCACAAGGTCCGCAGAAGCAGTCCAGCCTCGGCTCCGGCGTAGTTGTGGACAAAAACGGCTACATCCTGACGAACAACCACGTTGTCGAGAAAGCTACCCGGATCAAGATCAAGTTCACCACGGAATCGACTGAGTACGACGCCCACGTCGTGGGTACCGATCCCCTCACGGATCTAGCGGTGGTTAAGGTAGACAAGACCAATTTGACAGCCGCTGCGATCGGTAACTCGGATGCGATCCAGGTAGGAGACTGGGCTGTTGCCATCGGTTCGCCGTTCGGATTCAACGAGACCATGACGGTGGGTATCATCAGCGCGAAAGAGCGCGATATTCCCGGCGATTCCACATCCTTCCAGCACTTTCTGCAGACAGACGCCGCGATCAATCCCGGCAACAGCGGCGGACCCCTGCTCAACCTCCGTGGCGAGGTAATCGGCATCAATACGATGATTGCGAGCCGCACCGGCGGCAACACGGGGATCGGCTTCGCCATGCCGATCAACACCGCGGTAAAGGTTTACAACCAGATCATCAAGACCGGTCACGTCACACGCGGTTCGATCGGGATTCGCTTTCCCAGCGAGAACAACTCTGACCTGCTGAAGGCCTACGGCGCCAAAATGGGTGTCTTCGTGGAGAGTGTCCAGCCGGGCGGTCCCGCTGAAAAGGCTGGGGTCAAAGCCGAGGATATCGTTACCGCCGTCAATGGCAAAACCATCAAGAAGGGACAGGACCTCATCGACGAGGTTGCCGAAACGCCGGTCGGGAACTCGGTCGCAATCAATTTGCTGCGTGATGGAAAGCAGCAGACCGTGAATGTGACGGTGGGCGATCGGGCCAAGGTTTTCCCGGAGGAACTCGGGCGAAACATCGAGCCCAAGGACGAAGGAGCGCCCGGAACTACCACGAGCGCCAAATTCGGCCTTAGCGTCCAGGCGCTGGCACCCGGACTGAAACAGAATCTGGGCTACAACGGCACGGCCGGTGTCCTGATCGACCGGGTGTTGCCCGGATCTTTCGCCGAAGACATCGGCCTGCGCAAAAACGACGTGATCACGTCGATCAACCGGCAGCCAGTGAACAGCATCGAGGACGTCCAGCGAATCCAAAAGACACTAAAGACTGGTGAATCCGTGGCGTTCCGGGTGATGCGCTCGCCGGGACGCGGGGCTGAGTGGCAGGCTCTTTACCTGGCCGGAGAACTCGGGAACACTCAGTGAGTTGAAGTACAATTGTGTTGGATTGGGACGCGGATCACAACCCGCGTCCCTTGTTCGTTATGAAACACGTTATTCTTGCCGCCCTCTCGTTCAGTGCGATCGCAAGTATTGCGGTTTGCGCCGATCCCCCTCCCAAAAAGGCTGCCACGCCTGCCAAGAAATCTCCTCCAGTAGCTGCCGCGAAGAAGGGCGCTACTCCTTCCGCCACACGTCCCAACACTGCGGCCAAGAGCAAGGCCCCCGCCCAGCGCTATTACGGCCGGCAAACCGTTCGGCGGACCTACGCCCCGCAGCAAATATCGCCGAGTGCTGACCGTTTTCGCGAAATCCAGGATGCCCTGGCGGCCAAGGGATATTTGAAGACCCCCTCCACGGGAGTATGGGACAAGGATTCGATGGACGCCATGCAACGTTTCCAACAGGATCAAAAGCTCGAGGCGACCGGGAAACTGACTGCCAAAAGTTTAGTGGCGCTAGGTTTGGGTCCTAAAACACCAGCCGTATCCTCAACGCCAGCGCCCAATCCATCCGCCAATCCGTCCGGGAGTGCGTCACCTTCTCAGAAACAGCAGTACTAGCCGTGTTTCACTAAAACTTTACATCTTTCGGTTGAACCGGCCTCCGTTTACACATATAATTGCCAACATGTCGAGTCGGCTCTACACGGCCGGTCTCGCAAACGTTTGGCAGTTTGGGGGCTTCATGAAGGGTCTACGTCAGATCGGTATAGCTGCGTTCATTTGTCTTGCCACAGCAGCATCCGCCTTTTCTCAAACAGTTACGGCAACGCTCCTCGGTACGGTTTCGGATGCTCAAGGCGGCGCAGTCGCCGGAGCCAAGGTGACCGCCACTGAACTCAGCACGCAAGTCAGTATTGAAAGAACGACCAACTCCAGCGGCAACTATGAGTTTCCCTACATCAAACCGGGGCATTACGGCATATCGGTGGAGATGGCCGGCTTCAAAAAGGAAGTTCGGCAGGGCGTGGACGTCGTGGTCGATACCAGCACCCGTATCGACGTCAAGTTGCAGGTTGGCGCCATCACAGAAGTTGTCAACGTCTCGGCAGACACTCCGATCCTCCAGACCGAGCGCGCCGACACCGGACGCCAGATCAATGCCGAAATGATGGAGGAGTTACCCCTCGGCGTGAACCGGAACTTCCAGAGCCTCCTCGACCTGGTGCCCGGAACCACTGAAGCCAGCTTTCAACACTCCCAGGCGTTCAACGCCTCCAGTTCCCTGCAGACTCAGGTGAACGGAGCGATGCGCATGGGCAATAACTACCAGATCGAAGGCACCGACGATAACATGCGTACGGGATTGCTGCAGGTTCTGATCCCGCCGTCGGAGGCGATCCAGACTGTCGACATCAGCACCACCAATTACAACGGCGAACTAGGCCGTT
>JADMIO011011174.1_pt1 | contig 15888 bp, 16 predicted proteins | sample 8958161 | NCBI WGS metagenome assembly JADMIO01 (sample SAMN16585339, study PRJNA669376) | soil metagenome | isolation source: Crop rotation soil | place: USA: Cullars Rotation, Alabama | collected 2011
GCGACAACTTGTCCACGTGGAATTCTAAGCTTAGGATCCCAATGTGCTGGAAAGACAGAGAGGACGAAGCTGACCCGCGCGCCACTGCGCCACCGCCTCGATCGGATTGTTCACCGTCGAATTGACGTGCTTGCCGACGAGCTGAACCGCGACCTCGCCGCCGCCCTTGTAGGGGATGTAGGTGAACTTGGCGCCGGTCACCTTCTCGATGGCGACCGTGATGATCTGATCTTCCTGTTTGGAGCCGGTGCCGCCCATCTTCATCGCGCCGGGCGTGGCCTTCACGGCGGTGATGTAATCCTGCGCCGTCTTGTAGGGCGTGTCGGCCGGCACCCAGAGGATGAATTCGTCGAGCGCCAGCATGGCGACCGGCGTGAGGTCCTTCCAGTTGAACGGAATGCCGGTGCCGAGCGGCGTGGTGAACAGGTTGGAGAGGGTGATGATGAGCTTATGCGGATTGCGCGCGGAGCCTTTTACATCGAGAAAGCCTTCGCCGCCGGCGCCGCCCGACTTGTTGATGACCACCATCGACTGTTTCATCAGTTGATGCTTGGTCACGATGCCCTGAATCACGCGGGCCATCTGGTCGGCGCCGCCGCCGGTCCCGGCCGGGACGATGAACTCCACCGGCCGCGTGGGCTCCCAGGCAGCCGATGCCGGTGTGCTGGCAACGTTTGCGCCGAGCCCTGCCAGTCCAACACAAAGCGCTATGATCGGACGATACATGGTCCCTCCCTCAAGATTGCGTCTCCCCCACCGGAATTGTCACCGGTTTGGACAGGCTGCCCGTTTGTTGTCGTGGCGTTGGGCACGGCCCCGTCTCATGACTAGATCAATAATAAAGTATGCCAACATGCAAGCGGAATCAGAAAACCATTGATAGTGATAATGCCCACAAAATCCTGAAGTTGTGGTAATTCTTGTGACTGCCCAATGAAATAGAATCGGCGGCGCCTGAGTAAGCCCGTGACAAGACGCCGCGATTTCGCGGCGGACGATACGACAAACCGATCTTCTCGTGGGAATCTTGCCGCAGCACCCGGCTGCGCTGCTCTGCGGCGACTCCCCGAGGGTGGCCAGGGGCGTGCGGACAAAACCCAGGATCTCACCTGCCCGACGCCCAATGAGGGCCCTTCGATACGCAGGAAGCTCGCCTGACCCTTGAGATAGACGGGCTCCTCTGGTCCAAATCGACGCCGGTGCGAGAGGTCATGAGGGCGGGGGAGGATTGGTGCAGTTCCATTTGAACGGGTTCGAGCCCGGCGACCCCGAGATCGCCGATCCGGCGCGGCGCTATGCGCCGTCAGGGTCGTCCGACAGTGTCCCGACAGAGGCCGATGTCCTGATTGTCGGCTGCGGCCCGGCCGGACTGACGCTGGCGTCGCAACTATCGTCGTTTCCCGACATCAAGACCATCATCGTCGAGCAGAAAGGGGGGCCTCTGCGCCTTGGCCAGGCCGACGGCATCGCATGCCGCACGATGGAGATGTTCGAAGCTTTTGGATTTTCCGAGCGCGTCATGAAGGAGGCGTGCTGGATCAACGAGACCACGTTCTGGAAGCCCGACGACAAGCAGCGCGAACACATCGTTCGCAGCGGCCGCGTGCAGGACGTCGAGGACGGGCTCTCGGAATTCCCGCACGTCGTGCTCAATCAGGCGCGCGTGCACGACTTCTATCTCGATGTCATGCGCAAATCGCCGTCGCGGCTTGAGCCTTATTACGCGCGGCGTCTGCTCGATCTTTCGATCGACGAAACAGCTCCCGGCGACAATGCGTACCCGTATCAGGTGACAGCGCGGCTCGAACGGGTCGATGCCGAGCACGAGGGCCAGCACGAGACCATCAAGGCCCGCTATGTGGTCGGCTGCGATGGCGCGCGCAGCGTCGTGCGCAAAAGCATCGGCCGCGCGCTGCACGGCGACAGCGCCAATCACGCCTGGGGCGTGATGGATGTGCTCGCCGTCACCGACTTTCCCGATGTGCGCTTCAAGTCGCTGATCCAGTCCGCCAAGGACGGCAGCATCATCATCATTCCGCGCGAGGGCGGCTACCTGTTCCGCATCTACGTCGAGCTGGACAAGCTCGGCGCCGGCGAACGGGTGTCGAACCGCAACATCACCTCCGACCATCTGATCGCGGCGGCGCGGCGCATTCTGAAACCCCATACGCTCGACGTGAAAGAGGTCGCCTGGTGGTCGGTGTACGAGATCGGCCAGCGCCTGTGCGACAAGTTCGATGACGTGCCGGCCGAGGACAGCGCACGCCTGCCGCGCGTGTTCATCGCGGGCGATGCCTGTCACACCCACTCGCCGAAAGCCGGGCAGGGCATGAACGTCTCGATGCAGGACGGCTTTAATCTCGGCTGGAAGCTTGCCGCCGTGCTGCGCGGGCGCGCCGCGCCGCATGTTCTGCACACCTACTCGGCGGAGCGTCAGGCGGTGGCCAAGGAGTTGATCGACTTCGACCGCGAATGGGCCGAGGTGCTCGGTTCGAGCAAGGGCTTCGATCCAGCCGAGACGCAGCGCTACTTCGTGCAGCACGGTCGTTACACGGCCGGGACCGCGACGCGCTATCGCGATGCCTCGATCCTGATCGGCGCGCCGGCGCATCAGCATCTGGCCGAAGGCCTGACCATCGGCATGCGGTTTCACTCCGCGCCGGTCATTCGGCTGTCGGATGCCAAGCCGGTGCATCTCGGCCACGTCGTCAAGGCGGACGGGCGCTTCCGTATCTTTGCGTTCGCCGGCGCGGGAGACCCGGCGGCTTCCGGCTCGGGCATCGGGGGGCTGTGCGAATTTCTATCGAACGATGCTCAGTCGCCGATCCGGAGATACACGGCTGCCGGTGAAAACATCGATGCCGTGATCGAGGTGTTGGCGGTGTTCCAGCAAGGTCATCGCGAACTCGACATCAATGCCATGCCGCCGCTGCTGCTGCCGCCGAAGGGGCGCTACGGACTGCGCGACTACGAGAAGATGTTCTGCGCCGATCCCAGGAACGACATCTTCGCGCTGCGCGGCATCGATCGCGCGCGCGGCTGCATGGTGATCGTGCGGCCGGACCAGTTCGTCGCGCACGTGCTGCCGCTGGATGGTCATGCGGAGCTGGCGGCCTTCTTCGATGGATTTATGATGGCGAGCTGAATTCTTCCGCTCATGCCCGCGACAGCGGGCATCCAGTGCTTTGCGAAGGTCTGGGTCCCCGCTTTCGCGGGGACGAGCGGGGATGGAGGGTCGCTACGCCGCCTTCAGCCGCACGCTCTCCGGAACCGGAAGCGGCTTGTTGGCGCTGCCGGTGATCGACTCGACCGTCATGAAAATCATGTCCTGGTCGCCGAGATTTTCCAGGTCGTGCACCTTGAACTCGCCGGGCCCATAGGTCTCGTGGCGCGTCTCGCCCGCGAAATAACTGTATTCGACCGTGGTGCCGTCCATCAGGTGCTGGCGGCCGCGGCAGGGTGTCACGGCGGTCCAGAAATAGTTCAGCACATGCCGATGGAAGCCGATGCGTTCGCCCGGCTTGAGGCGGATCATCCATACGCGCGTATTCTCGGTCTCGGACAGCAGGTCGGACCCGACGCAGCCGTTCGGCTGTGCGGCCTCGCGCGCGAACTCTGCCTTCAGCGCGGGCGTCCATTCCACGTTGACGTGGCTGTTCGACGTCTTTTCCTTCATGGACATCGCCATGGCGTTTCTCCTCGCGAATATGCACTAAGCTATAGCAAGGTTTGGATCGGGGAGGAATGCGCTTGCAGGTACGCCGCGCGCTGGTGATCGGCGGCTCGATGAGTGGGCTCTTGGCTGCGCTCGCGCTGATGCGGCGCGGCTGGCACGTCGAGATCTTCGAGCGCGTGGCCGAGCCACTGGCGGGGCGCGGCGCCGGCATCGTGGCGCAGCCTGAACTAAAGGCCGTGCTCCGTTCGCTCGGGCTTGAGGCCGACCGCGACCTTGGCGTCGAGGTGATGACGCGGGCGATGTTCGCGCGTGACGGGCAGGTGACCCATCAGGTCCCGCTCCAGCAGACGATGACGGCGTGGGACCGCGTGTTCTTCCTGCTGCAAGCCGCATTGCCGGAGGCGCAGTACCATCGCGGCAGGGAATTGCGTGGCATCGCGCAGGGGCGCACCGTCATCGCCTCCTTCGCTGACGGCTCGACCGCGCAGGGCGACCTGCTGATCGGCGCGGACGGTATCCGCTCCACGGTGCGCCAATATTTTCTGCCTAAGCTGGTGCCGCCTGCCGGGTGTGAGATCGTTGTCCGGCCCGGCCACCGGATAACCGAGCATCTGCTCGCTCTCGGGCAGGCAGAAGCCCAACCGGCGCTACAATTTTGTCTGGTACCGGCCGGCGAGCGAGGAGCGTGAGTTGCCGCGCCTGCTCACCGACGAGTCCGGGCGCACGCATGTTCTCTCCATTCCGCCGCCGTTGATCGCGCGCGACGTCATCGCGGAGATGCGCGAGGCGGCGGCCCGCGTCCTGGCGCCCCAGTTCACCGAGATGCTGTCGCTCTGCGCGCAGCCGTTTCTGCAACCGATCTACGATCTGGAAGTGCCGCAGATGGCGTTCGGCCGCGTCGCGATCCTCGGCGATGCCGCGTTCGTGGCACGTCCGCACATCGGCGCGGGCGTCGCGAAAGCGGCCGACGATGCGATGGCGCTTGCGGATGCGCTCGATTCTGAGCCTGACATCGTGGCAGCCTTGCGCGCGTTCGAAGCCGCGCGCCAGCCGATCGGCCATCGTATCATCGAGCGCACGCGCGCACTCGGCGCCTACGTGCAGGCGGACCTGCGCACGCAGGCCGAGCGCGACTACGCGGCGCTGCATCGCACGCCGGAAGCCGTGCTCGCCGAAACCGCCATGATGGACTATTAGCAGGGGCGTCGCTCCCGCCGCGTCTGTGTGTGACCTGGAGAAGCGAAATGGCCGACACCGCCGCCAAGACCAAGCCGAGCCTCACCATCAAGCGCCGCATCGCGGCGCCGCCCGAGGAGGTCTACGCGGCCTGGACCGACCCGGAAAAGCTGATGCAGTGGTTTGGGCCGGACCCGGGCGAAGTCGTCAGTGCGGAGACCGACGTGCGCGTCGGCGGACGCTATCACGTGGTGTTCCGCACGCTCGACGACGGCGAGGTGCACGACGTGAGCGGCACTTACAGCGATGTCGTGCCGAACGAGCGACTGACGTTTTCGTGGACCTGGATCACCATGCCGGAACGCACCTCTAGGGTGACTATCACGCTGAAGCCCGACGGTGACGGCACGCTGCTGACGCTGTTCCACGAGCAGTTCTTCGACGAAGCGGCGCGCGACCGGCACAATTACGGCTGGACCGGCACCATGGAGAAGCTCGCGCGTTATTGTGAAGCGTAACGGAGATCGTGATGGATCAGAAAACGAGGACCGAACTCACGCCGCGCTTCGAGACACGCAATGCGTTCACGATTGCGGGGATAAGCGCGCGGGTGAAGCCCGGCGATCAGGAGGTAATCGGAGCGCTCTGGCAGCGCTTCGCGCCGCACATCGGCAAGGTGCCGGGGCAGGTCGGCGGGATGGCCGCTTACGGCGCCATCACGGGCAGCGCGACCGGGATGGATTATCTAGCGGGCGTCGAGGTGTCGGACACCGGCAAACTGCCGGACGGCTTCACGCACGCGAGCCTGCCGGCGCAGAAATACGCCGTGTTCACCCATGAGGGGCATGTGTCGAAACTGTTCGACACCTGCACGGCGATCTGGCGCGACTGGTATCCGAAATCGGGGCTGCAACACGCGCAGACGGCCGGCGCGCCGCAGTTCTTCGAGCGCTACAGCGAGGAGTACGACCCGCCAAAGGGAATGGGCGGGATCGAGGTGTGGGTGCCGGTGAAGGGGTAGCGCGTGCCTACTTCAACCCCAGCAACTTCTTCGCCGTGCCGCCGCAGATCGCCGCGATGGTCTTCTCGTCGAGCGACTCGGTGTTGGTCACGTGTCCGACCGGATCGTAGTCCGCCATGTCGAACGGATAGTCGGTGCCCATCAGGATGTGATCCACGCCGAACACCTTGATGAGGTATTCGAGCTGGTGCGGCGTGAACACCACCGTGTCGAACCAGACGTTCTTCTTCAGGTAGCTGGTCGGCTCCTTCGGCAGGTTGCCGTGCACATCCGAGCGCGCACCCCATGCGTGGTCGATGCGCCCCGAATAGCCGCCGAGGTAGCCACCACCGTGGACAGCGAGGATCTTCAAGTTCGGGTGGCGCTCCAGCACGCCGTCGAAGATCAGGTAGTGCAGCGCCATCGTGGTATCGAGCGGATTGCCGATGACATTGTTGAAATAGAAGCGCTGAAAGCGCTCGCCTTGCGTAAATCCGTTCGGGTGGATCACCACCAGCGCGCCGAGGGCTTCGGCCTTGGCCCAGAACGGCGCGAAGGCTGGATCGGAAAGCTCGCGGCCGCCGACATTGGTCAGCACCTGGCAGCCCTTGAAGCCGAGCTGCTTCATCGAGCGCTCCAACTCCACGGCGGCTTCCTTGCCGTCCTGCAACGGCACTGTGCCGAGCGCGACGAAGCGGTCCGGCTTGCGCGCCACATATTCGGCGATGCCGTCGTTGAGCACGCGCGTCGCCTTCACGGCTATGTCCACCGGCACGGTGAAATAGCACTGCGGCGGCGGCGGCATGACGAGCTGCATGTCGAGGCCCATCTCGTCCATGTCCTTCAGCCGCTCGTCGAGGCCGCCATCGAGCCCGGTGATGCGGGTGCGGCGATCGGCTTCCTGCTTGGCGTTGAGCTTCTTCACCTCATCGGTGGCGTAGTGGGCGAGGGGGATGGTGGAGAGATCGAGATGCGGAGTCGCGATCGCGGCCGCGGCGGGAACGGCCACATGCGAATGGATGTCCAGCGTCAGGCTTTTCGGCCGTGATGTCTTGCCGGGCCGGCCCTGTTTGCGTGCGGCGGTCGGCGAATACTTATTCCACTGGTCCACAGGTCTCTCCAGACGTTTCCAAGGCGGCCACTGACGGGTCTTGCGCGAGTTGATAGCTTTACGGGGCGCGGGAGTCACGATGGAAGCTGCTCTGCATTTTAATTGGGTCTTGCTGGTCGACGAGGCCGTGCGGCGCCGCAAGGCGTTGCGGCTGACGCCCGCGCGGCTTGCGCGGCGCGCGAAGGTCTCGCCCACGGCCGTGGCGCGCTTCGAAAAAGGCGCGACGAGCCTCAACGTGTCAGCCGTGATCGCGATCCTGACCGCGGTCGGGATGACGGATTTGCGCGACCTGAAATTCGACGGCTCGTTCTACATCGACACCGACGACAGCGTGCTGGCCTGGGCCTACGACCGCGGCGTGCAGGTGCCCTGCCGCATCACTTACGAGGCGCTGACGAAGTGCCGTCCCAATCCGAAACGCGAGCGCACCGAGTGGGTCTACATGGCCTGCCAGCGCGACATGGAGGCGATCGCGCGGCGTAAATACATGCTGGCCGGGCGCGGGGCGGATGGGACGGTGGTGGTGACGAAGGAGGATGTGGGATAGTTCCCTTCCGCTCATTCCCGCGAAAGCGGGAATCCAGTTCTTCCTTGCTTCGTGGCCCTGGGTCCCCGCGTTCGCGGGGACGAGCGGCTGAACCTAGAAAACCCCCAGATGCTGCGCGATCACCTTGTCGTTGGTTCGCGTCTCCGCCGCCGTTCCGGTGAACACCACCGCACCCGTATTCACGATCACCACCTCGTCGGCGAGATCGAGCGTCAGTTTGATATTCTGCTCCACCAGCACGATCGAGAGCCCCTCGGCCTTCAGTTGCGCGATGGTGCGGCCGACTTCAGCCACGATCTGCGGCGCGAGCCCTTCGGACGGCTCGTCCATCAGCAGCACGCGCGGATTGCCCATCAGGCCGCGCCCGATCGCCAGCATCTGCTGCTCGCCGCCGGAGAGCGAGCCCGCGTCCTGCGCGTGGCGTTCCTTGAGCCGCGGAAAGAGATCGAACACGCGTTCGAGCGTCCAGGGCTTCGCGCTCTCGGCGCGGGTCTGCCGTGCGACATCGAGATTCTCCCGCACGGTGAGCGAGCGAAACACGCGCCGGCCTTGCGGCACAAGGCAGATGCCCTTGCGGGCGATCGCCTCGGGCGCGAGCCCCGCGACCTCTTCGCCGAACAGCGCGATGGTGCCGCGGCGCGGGCGCAGGAAACCCATGATGGTCGACATGCAGGTGGTCTTGCCGGCACCGTTGCGGCCGAGAAGGCCGAGCAACTGGCCCGCGCGCAGCGTGAAGCCGACGCCGTGCAGCACATGGCTGTCGCCGTAGAAGGCGTCGACCCCGCTGACGGTGAGCGCGTCACTCGCCAAGGTACACCTCCTTGGTGCGCTGATCGGCGACCACCTCGGCGCGCGTGCCTTCGACGATCACCTGCCCGTAGTGCAGCAGCGTGATCCGCTCCGCGAAGGCGAGCGCCGAATCCATGTCGTGCTCGATCATCACGATGGTGACGTTGCGCGGTACCTTCGCCAGCACGTCGCGCACCTGCTGGCGCTCCTGCTGGCTCAATCCGGCGAGCGGCTCGTCCAGCAGCAACACCTTCGGCTGCTGCGCCAGCGCCATCGCCATTTCGAGGCGCCGCCGCTCGCCGTAGGAGGTTTCCGCCACCACCCGGTCGGCAGCGTCGCCGAGGCCCACGAGAGCGAGCGCCTCGCGCGCGGCGTTATAGAGGTGCTGTTGTCCAGCGAGGAACGTCCACACGTTCCAGCGCGATCGATCGAGCCCGAGCAGCGCGAGCACCACGTTGTGGCAGAGCGTCTCCTTCGGAAACAGCGTCAGGATCTGGTAGGTGCGCGCGAGGCCTAAATGCACGCGCTGCTGCGTCGGCAGCTTCAGGAGCTCCTGTCCGAACAGCTTCACCGAGCCGGTGTCGGGCGAAAGATCGCCGGTGATGAGGTTGAACAGCGTGGTCTTGCCGGCTCCGTTCGGGCCGATGATCAGGCGCCGCTCGCCCGGCATCACCGAGAGCGAGACCTCGCGCGTCGCCGGCAGCCCGCCGAAGCGCTTGTTCAGCTGCGAAACTTCGAGCGCCGGAATTTGTTGCAACGTCGTCATGGCGTGCTCTTAGGTGCCTGAGCGGGACGCCGCCAGCGCGCCCAGAGCGCGCGCAGGCCGGGCACCAGTCCGAACGGCATGAACAGGATGACGACGACGAAGATCGCGCCGAGCAGCGAATTCCAGCGGTCGATGTAGGTCGATACGACGTTCTTCACCAGCGTGATGATCACAGCACCGACGATCGGCCCGGTCAGGGTCGAGGCGCCGCCGAGGATCGCCATCAGCAGCGCTTCGGCGGATTGCTGCAGCGAGATCGCATGCGGCGAGATGAACAGGTTGTAGTAGACGTAGAGCAGTCCGGCGACAGAGCCCCAGAACGACGAGAACACGAACGTCAGCCACTGGATCAGCCACACGTTATGGCCGAGCATGCGCATGCGGCGCGGCTGGTCGCGCGCGCCTTGCAGCGCGGCGCCGAACGGCGAGCGAGTGAACCGCCAGATAAGAAACAGCGCGACCGCGAACACGATCAGCGTGAACCAGTAGAAGTTCGGCGCGTTCGAGATATCGATGCCGAACGGGCGCGGGCGCGCCGCGAAGCGGATGCCGTTGTCGCCGTCGGTGATCGTATTCGCGCGGTACGCGATGCCCCAGACGATCTGCCCGAGCGCGAGCGTGATCATCAGGAAGCCGATGCCCGTGGCGCGCAGGGCCAGCAATCCGAACAGCGCGCCGCACAGCGTCGAGAACGCTATTGCCAGCACAGCCGAGAGAAGCTGGCCGAAACCGGCGTTGAGCATCAGCACGGCGGCGTAGCTCGTCAGGCCTACGAACGACGCATGGCCGAGTGACACCATGCCGCCGAAACCGAGCAGCAGGTTCAGGCTGACGGCGAGGAGCGCGTAGATGAGGATCTGGCTCGCGAGATTGAGATAGAACTCGTTGGTGATGACGAACGGCACCGCGATTGTCGCGGCCGCCACCACGAGCAGGATCGCGAGGCCGCGGCTCACGTCTGCACCCGGCCGAACAGGCCCTGCGGCCGGAACACGAGCACCAGCACCATCGGCAGGAACAGGATGAAGTAGGCGAGGTCGGGAAACAGTGCGATCCCGAAATTATAGAGAAAGCCGACCACGAAGCTGCCGACGAACGCGCCGAGCAGCGAGCCCGCGCCGCCGAGGATCACGACGATCAGCGCAAGCGGCAGCATGTCGGCATCGAGCCCCGGATAGGCGTTGAGCATCGGCGCGCCGAGCGTGCCGCCCAACCCTGCGAGCAGCGCGCCGAGGCAGAAGACCACGGTGAACAACAGCGACACCGGAATGCCGACGCCGCGCGCCATCTCCATGTCGTCGACGCCGGCTCGGATCATGGCGCCGAGCCGCGTGCGCTCCATCAGGAAGTAAAGCGCGACCGCGACCACCAGCGCGATGCCAAGCACGACGAGGCGGAAGGTCGGGAACGCGAAGCCGAGAAGACGGAGCGGCGGGCGAAGCTCCGACGGTGCCGATACCGTCCAGGGATCGCCGGTCCAGATCAGCAGGCACAGGTCCGCGATGATGAAGGACACGCCGAGCGTGACGAGCACCTGCCCCTGCACGTTGCCGGCCAGCCGCCGCAGGATCAGCCGCTCGAAGACGATTCCGAGCAGGCCGACGCCGAGCCCGGCGCCGAGCACCGCGAGCCAGAAGTTGCCGCCGAGATACGTGATGGTCGCGCCGAAATAAGCGCCGAGCATGAAGAATCCGCCATGCGCGAGGTTCGGAATGCGCATCAGCCCGAAGGCGAGCGAGAAGCCCGACGACAGCAGAAACAGCAGGCCGCCGAAGGCGATGCTGTTCAGCGTCTGGATGATCCAGAATTGCATGAAAAACGCTGTCCGCTTACGCCGCCGTCATCCTGAGGTGCGAGCGCAGCGAGCCTCGAAGGATGGCCGCATACGCGAAGCGCCGTCGCCCTTCGAGGCTCGCCGCAAGTGCGGCTCGCTCCTCAGGGTGACGGCGCAAGGACCATCACTCCAGATTCTTCGCCGGCGGGTAGTCGCGCGAGTAGACCGGGTTCTTCAGGAACTCGTCCTTGTTGTAGGTCCAGAACTGGCTGACGTTCGGATAGGTCTTCACGACCGCGTTGACGTACTTGTCGCCCTTCTTCTCGACCTTGCGGATGTAGGAATTGCCGACGACGTTGCCGTATTCGTCAAAGCTCACCGGCCCGCGGATGGTGTCCGGCACCTTGGCATCCTTGAGGGCCTTCATCAGAGCGTCCTTGTCCTCGACCTTGCCGCCGATCGCCTTCACGGCGTGCTCGAGCACCTCGCACGACACATAGGTCTCGGCCGCATAGACGCCCGGATCGACCTTGTAGTCGCGCTGGATGTCGGCAACGAACTTCTTGTTGAGCGGGAAATCGAGCTCGGCCGAGTACCAGTTGCCGGTGATGGCGCCGAGTCCATTCTCGCCGATCTGCTGCAGCAGAGACTCGTCGACCGGCGTGAAGCCGCCGAGGATCTGAAACTTGCCTTTCATCCCGTACTCGGCGAGCTGTCGGATGATCTTCAGCCCGTTCGAGCCGGCGTGGCCGGTATAGAGGCAATCGATATCCGGCTTGAGCTGCGAGATGTATGTGCCGTAGTCGGGGGCATTGAGCGGCGACCAAAGCTTCTGCACCACCTTGCCGCCCGCGTCCTCGAACACGCGCTGGAAGCCTGCAACGTTCTCGTGGCCGAATGCGAAATCGTCGGCGATGGTCGCGGCGCGCTTGAGCTTCAAATCCTTCGCCGCATAGTCGGCGACCGCGTGGCTCGGCTGCGACGAGGTGGAACTGGCGCGCACCAGCCACGGATTTGCCTTGCGCTGGGTGATGTCCTCGGCGCCGGCCACTGTCAGGTTCGGCGTCCTGGAGGAGCGGATGTAGTCGTCGATCGCGAGCGCCTCGAAGGCGGCAAGCGGGCCGATGATGCAGTGCACGTTGAGGCGCTCGACCAGTTCCTGTGTCTTGGTACGCGCTTGCGCCGGATTGCCGGCGGTGTCCTGGGTGTGCAGCTCGACCGGGCGGCCGGCGATCATGTTGTTGCGCTGTTTCAGGAACGTCAGCACGCCCTGTTCCATCTGCAGGCCGCCGGAGGCGAGCGGGCCGGACTTCACGGTCAGGAAGCCGAGCTTGATGGGACCGGCCTGCGCGACGGCGGCCGGCACTTTCAGCGCGGACGTCGCGACGCTCGCGGCAAGCGCGCCCTTCAGGACGCTTCGGCGATTCATGCTCATGGCTTTTGATCCTCCCTATGACGATGACCGGTATCCGGTTCTCTTGTCGCCCGATGCTGGTTCAAGTTCGCGTCCGGCGCAACGGGGCTGCGACGAATGGGCCGCCGAAATTGCAGGCGGTCAGTCAGCGGACAGCGGGACGCACCAGGTGATCGGCGAGCCAGCGTACGATCACCTCGCGCATGATGCGCTCATCGTTCCAGTCGGCCGACCGAGCCAGATGCCAGCCGACCGGATTGACCCAGGCGGTCTTCGGGGTTGGGCCGTTGCGCAGGATGATGTGCAGGTCCTCGATCGGCGCCACGGTGTCCTTCTCGCCGTTGACCAGCAGCAGGGGCGGCGCCCGCTTGTCGAGCAGGCCCTGCGTCTTGACCGACATCCTGGCGACGCAGGCCAGATAGTCCTCGATGTTATCGACGCCGTAGACGGAAAACTGCGCGGGGAGCATGTCGAACAGGTATTCACGCGTGCTCAGCGCCTTGGCCTGGAAGTCGTGGGTGAAGAACATGTCGGTCGGGCCGGCCCAGTTGACCACGCAGGCGAGCCGCTTGGGCTCGCGATAGGCCATTTTCGTCGCCCAATAGCCGCCGGTGCTGACGCCCTGGAGGCCGATGCGCTGGGGATCGACGTCGCGGCGCGTCAGCAGCCAGTCGATCACCACCGAATAGAAGCGCTCGGAGTCCACCCCGGCCTTCAGCGGCGCGTGCCCGGTGCCGGGCGCATCGAGCGCCACGTAACCCATGCCGTGTGCCATGTAGACCGGCCCGTAGCGCTCGGCGGTGTATTCCTTGTAGCTGTCGAGCCCGCCGATGGTGAGCACCACCGGCACCGGCGCCGCGCTCTTGGGAAGCTGGAGATAGCAGACGATCTCCTTGCCCTCGAACGGGATGCGCACCGTTTCGATCGGCGGGTCCTGTAGCCGGCCGTAATTCTCGAACGCCACCACGCAGCGGTCATAGGCCTTCTGCTTCTCCGGCGCGTTCTGGCAGGGCCAGGCGCCGAAACCGAAATAGCGCCACGCCATGATGTGGTCGTCCGCCGCGCCCTTGGGGTCGGATTTTTCCTTCGCGCTCGCCTGCGCCATCCAGCGCTCGCCCATCGCAGCCCACGCGCGGCCCCATTCGTCGCGGTCGAGGCTATGAATATTGGACAGGATCTCGCGCACGTCCTGCGACCGCATTCCGGTCATCGGGTAGACCTGCCGGTCGGTGCGCGACTGCACCTCGGCGGCGAGCTCCTCCCAGGTACGCGGCGGTGCGATGGTCAGCGAGGGCATTGTGGATCCTTGTTGATGTTGGTGACGCGAGCCGCTCGGGCGGCCCGTTCCCTCCCCCCCTTGCGGAGGAGGGGTTAGGGAGGGGGTCGTAGTAGTTGTCCGAACGATTATCCTTCGCGGCGCGATGCTACGGCTCGATGTGCTTGTTCTCCGGCCAGCTATCGCGGTTGTAGACCGGCTTCTTCAAAAACTCGTCGGGATCGTAGGTCCAGAACTGGCTCACGTTCGGATAGGTCTTGATCACCGTGTTGACGAGCTTGCCGTCCTTCTTCTCGACGCGGCGGATGTAGACGTTGCCGACGACGTTGCCGTATTTGTCGAAGCTCACCGGGCCGCGGCAGGTCTCCTCGACCTTGTTCTCGCGTAGCGCCTTCATCAGCGCGGCCTTGTCCTCGATCTTGGTGCCGACCGTTTTCAGCGCCGCTTCGAGCACCGCGCAGTTGGTGTAGACCGCAGCCGCGTAGAAGCCGGGATCGACCTTGTAGTCGCGCTGCATTCCCTCGACGAGTTTCTTGTTGGAGGGATTATCGAGCTGCGCCGAATAGAAGCTGGTCGAGAGCGTACCGATCGCCTCGTCGCCCATCTGGCGCAACAGCGACTCGTCGGCCGCCGTCATCCCGGCGAGCAGCGGAATCTTGATGCCGTATTCCTTGTACTGGCGCAGGAACTTCAGTCCGTTCGATCCCGCAAAGCCCATGAACACCGCGTCGACGTTGGTCTTGAGCTGCGCGATGTAGGTGCCGTAGTCGGGCGCGTTGAGCGGCGGCCACAGCTTCTGCACCACCTTGCCGCCCGCGTCCTCGAACGCGCGCTGGAAGCCGGCGTTGAGTTCGTAGCCGTAGGCGAGATCGTCCGCGATCATCGCGACGCGCTTGTATTTCAGCTCCTTCGCCGCGTAGTCGCCCATCGGATAGCTGCACTGGGCCGATGTGGAATCCGGGCGCACGAACCATGGGTTCGCCTTGCGCTGTGTCAGGTCCTCGGCCGCCGCGACCGAGAGCGTCGGGATCTGCTTGTCGCGGATGTAGTCGTCGATCGCGAGCGCCTCGGCGGTCGCGAGCGGGCCGATCAGGCACGAGATGTTGTCGCGCTCGACCAGCTCCTGCATCTTGGTGCGCGCGACCGCGGGCGCGCCCGCCGAGTCGCCGGTGAAAACGGTCACCGCCCGGCCGGCCAGCGTGTTGTTGCGCTCCTTCAGGTAGGTGAGAAGGCCCTGCTCCATCTGCAGGCCGCCGGAGGCGAGCGGGCCGGTCTTCACGGTCAAAAATCCGACGCGCATCGGGCCGGTCTGTGCGCGTGCGACCCAAGGGGCGCAAATCGGCGCGGCAACGAGCGCGGTCGTCGCGCCAACACCCTTCAGCACGCTGCGGCGATGCAGAGCCATCACGTCCTCCCTGTTGGCCACGTGTTCTGTCGACAGTATGCCGCGCCGCGCGTGGCGGCGCGAGATCAGTTTTTGTCCACGCGCCGCAACCACTCGGTGACGATGCCCATCACGGCATCCTCCCGCCCGCCATAGAAGTGATCGCAGTTTTCGACGATGCGCACCTCGCACGGCCCACCGGCCCGGGCGGCGAACGCCTCGGCCGGATAAATGTGGGCAGGCTCCTTGTCGCCGCGGATATAGAGCACCGGGCATTTGACGCGCGGCGCCAGTGCCAGCACGTCGGGCAGCTCGGCGCAGTAGTCGAGATAGCTTTCGGGTGTGATGACGTGCCACCAACCGGGCAGCAGCATTAGCTCCTTGCCCCGGCCCTCCGCCACCATGCGCCGCGCCTGGGCCTCGACCTCTAGAATGCGCTCGCCGCCGAGAAGGCCCACCTTGCTGGCGAGCGGGACCACATCCTTGCCGCCGAGATGGGCCGAGAGCAGCACCAGCGCGGGCGTCTGTGGATGGTCGGCAACATGCTGCACGCTCAGCATGCCGCCGTTGGAATGGCCGATGACGATCGGGTTTGCGAACCCGCGTGCCGCAAGCCATTGCGCCGCGATGCGGTTGTCGTCGATCGCCTCGCCAGTCATCTGGAACGAACCGCCGCTGACGGCCCGGCTGTTGGTGGTCGCCACCATGTCGTGGCCGCGGCGGTTGAAGGCGAGGCAGGCGTATCCCATCGCGACCAGCGGCGGCGGCACCATGCGGGCGGGGCCGGTGTAAAAATTCATGCAGTTGCCGTGCAGGAACAGCGCGGCGCCCTTCGGCGGCCCGTCGGGTGTGTACCAGAGGCCGTCGAGCGCGTGCGTGGCGGTCGGGATGGAGATCAGTTCGAGAGGCATGGGTGCTCTATCGGTTCTTCCCCTCTCCCGCTTGCGGGAGAGGGTCGCCGCGAAGCGGCGGGGA
>JADMIO011667588.1_pt1 | contig 15883 bp, 15 predicted proteins | sample 8958161 | NCBI WGS metagenome assembly JADMIO01 (sample SAMN16585339, study PRJNA669376) | soil metagenome | isolation source: Crop rotation soil | place: USA: Cullars Rotation, Alabama | collected 2011
CCGCGACTTCAAGTCACGTGAATTCCAAGCTTCGGATCCCACTGTGCTGGAAAGCGTGTCGCGGTTCCGGACGTGGGACAGCTCGTGCGCGATCACGCCCGCGAGCTCGTCGTCGTCCAGCATCCGCATGATGCCCTCGGTGACGGCGACCGCCGCGTGCTCGGGGTTGCGGCCCGTGGCAAACGCGTTGGGCGTGTCGTCGGGGATGATGTAGACCCGGGGCATCGGGATGCTGGCACGGGTGGCCAGATTGCGAACGATCCTGTGCAGATCCGGCGCCGAGGCCTCGTCGACCGGCTGGGCGCGGTACATCGAGAGTACAATGCGGTCTGAGAACCAGTAGCTGAAGAAGTTCATCCCGGCGGCCAGCACGAACGCGATCAGCATGCCCTGCTGACCGCCGATGGCCCCGCCGATCAGGACGACCAGACAGGTGAGCGCAGCCAGCAGGATCGCGGTCTTGAACAAGTTTCCCATGTGCGTGGCCTCTCCTGGCCGAATGCTAGCAGCCGGGGTTGCGAGCGTCAAGGAAGCGGCGTCGGAGGGGGCTTTTCCGTTGACAAGCCCTCCCCCCGTGTTTATACTCACGCGAGCCTAGAAAATCTCAGTAAATCTGCAAAGTTAGATCGAACTCAGTCGGAGCCGGACATGCGAATCAGAGTGGCGGACATCCCAGAAGAGGGGCTGACGGTCGACGGGCCGGAGGCCTTCGATCATCCGTTCCTGGATCCCGCCTGGACGCTGGACGACGTGCACCTCGCCGTGGAGAAGGACGGCGACGCGGTCTTCGTCAGGGGGCGGGTGGCGGCCACGGTGCCACAGGTGTGCGGCCGATGCCTGGCGCCGTTTTCGATGCGGGTCTCTCCGGAGGTCGACGCGCGCTTCGTCCCCTCGCCGCGCGGGCGGCCCGAGGAGCACGAGCTCGGCGCCGACGACCTCGAGACCGACGTCTACGACAACGGCGAGCTCGACCTCGACGGCCTGCTGGAGACCGAGACCAGCCTTGCGCTGCCCATGAAGCCGCTGTGCCAGGAGGAGTGCCGGGGACTCTGCGCGGTGTGCGGAGGCAACCGCAACACCACGGCCTGCGCGTGCGAGGAGCGCGCCCCCGATTCCCGCTGGGAGCCCCTCAAGGCCTGGGCGGCCCGCCAGTCGCGGTAACCGACGAACCCACGGCCCTAGCGTCCGCGAACCGGACAGGAAGCGAGCGAAACCATGCCTCTGCCAAAGCGGCGACATTCCAAGACGCGGGGCCGCAAGCGCCGCACCCACTACAAGATGGCGGCGCCGACGCGGTCGCTGTGCCCGCAGTGCCGTGAGGTCAAGCCGCCCCACCAGGTCTGTCCCCACTGCGGCTTCTACAAGGGACGCGAAGTCATCGCGGTCGAAGGCGCCTAGCCCGGCGGGATCCGCCGCTCGATGAAGATCGCGGTGGACGCGATGGGCGGCGACTTCGGCCCCGCCGTGGTCGTCGAGGGCGCCGTGGCCGCCTGCCGGGAGATGGGGCTGGCCTCGGTGCTGGTCGGCGACAAGGCCGCAATCGACCGGGAGATCGCACGCCTCGGCGCCCAGGACCTGCCGCTCGCCGTCCGGCACGCCACCCAGGTGGTCGGGATGGCGGAGGCACCGTCCCAGGCGCTGCGGAGAAAGCGCGACTCCTCGCTGCGCGTGGCGGCGGAGCTCGTCCGGGAGGGCCAGTGCCAGGCGCTGGTCTCCGCGGGCAACACCGGTGCCGCCATGGCCATCGGCATGTTCGTCCTCGGGGTGCTGCCGGGCGTCGATCGTCCGGCGATCGCCGCGGCGCTGCCGAGCCTGTCGGGCTTCACCGTGCTCATCGACGCGGGCGCCAACGTCGACCCCAAGCCCCGCCAGCTCTTCCAGTTCGCGGTGATGGGACACGTGTACTCGCGCGACATCATCGGCAAGGATCATCCGCGGGTGGGCCTGCTGTCCGTGGGCGAGGAGGAGGGCAAGGGCACCGAGCTCACCCGCGAGGCGTTCGAGGAGCTCCGCGGCTCCTCGCTGAACTTCGTCGGCAACGTCGAGGGCCGCGACATCTACAACGGCCGCTGCGACGTGGTCGTGACCGACGGCTTCACCGGCAACGTCTGCCTGAAGGTGTCCGAGAGCCTGGCCGAGATGCTGACCGCGATGATCCGGGAGGAGTTGGGCCGCGACGTCGTGTCGATGGCCGGGGCGGTGCTGTCGCGGCGCGCGTTCGACCGGATGAAGAAGCGCGTGGACTACACGGAGATGGGCGGCGCGCCGCTCCTGGGGATCAACGGCGCCTCGATCATCTGCCACGGGGCGTCGCCGGTGAAGGCGATCAAGAACGGGGTGCGGGTGGCGGCCGACTGGGTGCGCAACGACGTCAACGAGCACATCAAGACCGCGCTCGAGGCCGAGGCCGTGCTGGCCGAGGGACGGGAGGGAGGGCGCGAATGAATCGAGCCCGGATCATCGGCATCGGCGCCCACGCGCCGGCGCGCGTGCTGACCAATGCCGACCTCGAGCGGATGGTCGACACCTCGGACGAGTGGATCGTCCAGCGGACGGGCATCCGCGAGCGGCACGTCGTCGCCGAGGGCGAGGCCGCCTCGGACCTGGCGCTGCCCGCTGCGCGCCAGGCCCTCGAGCGCGCCGGGGTGGCGGCCGAGGAGATCGACCTCATCGTCGTGGGGACGACCACCGGCGACATGGCGTTTCCCACCACCGCCAACGTGCTCCAGCACAAGCTCGGCTGCCGGAACGCGGGCTCGATGGACGTCTACGCGGCCTGCGCGGGCTCGATCTACAGCCTGAGCGTCGGCGCGCAGTACATCCAGAGCGGCAAGTACCGGACGGTCCTGTGCGTCGGGTCCGAGTGCCTGTCGCGCATCACCGACTACACGGACCGCGGCACCTGCATCCTGCTCGCGGACGCCGCGGGCGCCGCCGTGCTCCGCCCCTCGGACGGGGAGGCGGGCATCATCGACACCGACCTGTATTCCGACGGCCGCTACGGCGACCTCCTGATCCAGCCCGGGGGCGGGTCGCGTCACCCCGCCACGCACGAGACCGTCGATAAGCGGCTGCACTACGCCAAGATGAAGGGCAACGAGGTGTTCAAGGTCGCCGTGCGCATGTTCGGCGACGCGGCCCAGCGCATCCTCGAGCGCAACGGCTTCAAGGCGACCGATCTCGACCTCTTCGTGCCCCACCAGGCGAATCTCCGGATCATCGAGGCGGCGGTGAAGCGCGTCGGGCTCCCCATGGACCGGGTCATGGTGAACGTCGACCGCTACGGCAACACGGGCGCCGCCTCGGTGTACGTGGCGCTCGAGGAGGCCTGGGCCACCAAGCGGCTGCGGAGCGGCGACCTCGTCCTGCTCGCCGCGTTCGGTGGCGGCTTCACGTGGGGAGCGGCGCTCCTGCGCTGGTGAGGGACGTCCGACCTCGATGAAGATTGCATTCCTCTGCCCCGGGCAGGGCTCGCAGGCCGTCGGCATGGGCGCCGCGTTCGCCGAAGTCTCGAAGGCGGCGGCAGCGGTCTGGGAGGCGGCGGACGACGCGCTCGGCTTGCCGCTGTCGCGGCTGTGCCGCCAGGGACCCGAGGCCGATCTGCAGCTCACCGCCAACACCCAGCCCGCGGTGCTCACCGCGACGGTGGCGGCGGCGGCCGTCCTCGCCGAGCGCGGTCTGGTGCCCCACCTGGCCGCGGGCCACAGCCTGGGCGAGTACTCGGCGCTGGTCATCGCGGGCGCGCTGGCGTTCCCGGACGCGGTGCGCCTGGTGCGCAAGCGCGGCGAGTTCATGCAGGAGGCCGTGCCCGTGGGCACCGGCGCGATGGCCGCGCTGATGGGCGTCGACCTCGCGGCGGCGGAGGCGGCGTGCGCCGAGGCCGCCGCGGGCGAGGTGGTGGGCGTGGCGAACATCAACGCGCCAGGGCAGATCGTGATCGCCGGCCACAGGACGGCGGTCGAGCGGGCGGTGAAGGCCGTGGCGGCGCGCGGCGGCCGCCGGAGCGTGATGCTGCCGGTGAGCGCGCCGTTTCACTCGGCGCTCATGGCGCCCGCGGCCGACCGGCTGGCCGCGGCCCTCGGCGCCCTCGCGGTGGCGGCCCCGGCCATCCCGGTCGTGCGCAACGTGGACGCGGGCCTCACGACCACCGCCGCGGAGGTGAAGCCGTTCCTGATTCGCCAGGTGGCGAGCCCCGTCCGCTGGACCGCGTGCGTGGAGCGGCTGGCCGCCGAGGGCGCGGACGTGTTCCTCGAGGTGGGCCCCGGGCGCGTGCTCTCCGGGCTCCTCAAGCGCACGCTGCCCGATGCCCGCGGCCAGTCGGTCGAGGATCCCGCCTCGCTCGACCGGGCGCTCGCGCTGCTGGAGGCCGGAGCCCCGTGACCGCCGCCAAGGAGCTCGCCGGGCGCGTGGCCGTCGTCACGGGCGGCGGACGCGGCATCGGTCTCGCGATCGCCCGCGCTCTGGCAGAGGGCGGCGCCTCCGTGGTAGTCTCGGGTCGCGACGCGGGCCGACTCGACGCGGCCGGCAAGGAGCTCGAAGCGCTGGGGGCCTCATCGCTGGCCGTCGCTGCCGACGTGAGCCAGCGGGAGGACGTCGACCGGCTGGTCGAGGCCACGCGAGAGCGCTTCGGTCGGATCGATGTGCTCGTCAACAACGCCGGCATCACCCGCGACCAGCTCCTGATCCGCATGAAGGACGAGGACTGGGATCAGGTGCTCGACACGAACCTGCGCGGGGTCTTCCTGATGACGCGCGCGGTCGGCAAGGTGATGATGCGGCAGAAGGCCGGGCGCATCGTCAACATCGGCTCGGCGGCGGGCAGCATGGGCAATCCCGGACAAGTGAACTACTCGGCGGCCAAGGCCGGCGTGATCGGGCTCACCAAGGCGGCGGCGCGAGAGCTGGCGCACTGGAACGTCCTGGTCAACGCGGTGGCGCCGGGGCTCATCGAGACCGACATGGCAGCGGGCATCCCGCCCGCGGCGCGCGAGGCGCTGATGGCGCAGGTGCCGCTCAAGCGAATCGGCACCGCCGGCGAGGTGGCGGCGGCCGTGCGCTTCCTCGCCGGCGACGGCGCGGGTTACATCACGGGACAGGTGATCCACGTCAACGGCGGCTTGTACATGTAGGCAACCAGACGGCCCCGCGTGCGCGCGGCCGTCGCTGCGATCTCATTTTCGACGTGAGGAGGTGTTCATGGCCAAGCCGGTGGAGGAGCGGGTCAAGGAGATCATCTGCGAGCAGCTCGGCGTGGAGGAGGACGAGGTCAACCCCAACGCCAAGTTCATCGAGGATCTGGGGGCGGACTCCCTGGATACCGTCGAGCTGGTGATGGCGTTCGAGGAGGAGTTCGACCTCGAGATCCCCGACGAGGACGCGGAGAAGATCGCCACCGTGGGGGATGCGATCAGCTACATCAAAGAGAACCAGTGAGGCGGAGACGGACAGCGTGAACAGGCGGCGCGTCGTCGTCACCGGGCTGGGAGCAGTCACGCCGATCGGCAACACCGCCGAGGAGCTGTGGAGCTCGCTCCTGCAGGGCGTGTCGGGCATCGGTCCCATCACCCGGTTCGACACCACGGGCTACGCCACGCGGATCGCGGGCGAGCTGAAGGGCTTCGAGCCGCTCAAGTACGTCGACAAGAAGGACGACCGGAAGCTCGACCCGTTCCTCAAGTACGCCATCGCCTGCGCGGTGATGGCGGTCGAGGACTCCGGCCTCGACGTGGGCAAGGTCGACAGCACCCGCTTCGGCGTGCTGGTCGGCTCGGGCATCGGCGGTATCACCACGCTGCTCGACACCCACGACGTCCTGAACGCCAAGGGGCCCGACCGCGTGTCGCCGTTCTTCATCCCGATGCTGATCGTCAACATGGCCTCGGGGCTGATCTCGATGCGCTTCGGGGCCAAGGGCCCGAACTCCTCGGTGGTGACGGCCTGCGCCACGGGCAACCACGCGCTCGGCGACGCCATGCGCATCATCGAGCGCGGCGACGCCGACGTGATGATCGCCGGCGGGGCCGAGGCCATCATCATCCCGCTCACGATCGCCGGGTTCTGCCAGATGAAGGCCATGTCGACGCGCAACGACGACCCCGCGCGGGCCTCGCGTCCCTTCGACGCCCAGCGCGACGGCTTCGTGTGCGGGGAAGGCGGGGGCCTGCTCGTGCTGGAGTCGCTCGATCACGCGCTCCGCCGCGAGGCGCGCATCTACGCCGAGATCGTGGGCTACGGGATGACCGGGGACGCGCACCACATGACCGCCCCCGATCCCCAGGGCGACGGCGCGGCCCGGGCGATGGCCGCGGCCCTGGCCGACGCCGGCATCGAGCCGACCGCGGTCGGCTACATCAACGCCCACGGCACCTCGACCCCGTACAACGACAAGTTCGAGACGCTGGCCATCAAGCGCGTCTTCGCCGACCATGCCCACAAGCTCGCCGTCTCCTCCACCAAGTCGATGACCGGGCACCTGCTGGGGGCGGCCGGCGGCGTCGAGGCGATCGCGACCGTGCTCGCGCTCCAGCACGGCATCTTGCCCCCCACGATCAACTACGAGACCCCCGACCCGGACTGCGACCTCGACTACGTGCCGAACCACGCGCGCAAGCAGGACGTGGAGGTCGCGCTGAGCAATGCCTTCGGCTTCGGGGGAACGAACGCGACGCTCGCGTTTCGCCGCTATCACCCGTAGGCGGCCCGCCGAGCGGCGCCGCCGGTGAGGGGGCCGCCGGCCGCCGAGGCGCTGGGGGCGCGGCTCGGCCACCGATTCGCCGATGCCGCGCTGCTCGACCGGGCCCTCACGCACCGCTCCTGGGCCAACGAGCACCCGCCCGCCCTCGACAACGAGGGGCTCGCGTTCCTGGGCGACGCGGTGCTGGCCCTGGTCGTGGCCGAGCACCTGTGGCGGACGGATCCCGTCGCCCCGGTGGGGGTGCTGACGCCGGCGCGCGCCGAGCTCGTGTCCGGGGCCAACCTGGCCCGGTGGGCGGGGGTCCTCGGCCTGGGCGCGCACCTGAAGCTCGGCCGCGGCGAATTGACCCAGGGTGGGCAGGCCAAGGAATCGGTGCTGGCCACCGCGCTCGAGGCCGTGCTCGGCGTCGTGTACCTCGAGGCTGGGCTGCCGGCGGCCCGGTCCGCCGTGGCGGCGCTCGCCGTGTGGTAACCTCGACGCATGCGCTGGTGGCCGCTGTCTCGCCGCGGTGCGCTCGCGCCGCTCACGGCCGTGCCGCCCGGATCGCTCCTGCTGATCGAGGAGACGCTGCGCGCGAGCATCCAGGACCTGTTCGCCGCGCGCGAGCGCCGGGCGCAGGGGTACACGCTGTCGTGGATCGGGGACCTGCTCCAGCCCCCCGGCCGGGCCCTGCCGCTGCTCGAGGCGCGGTTCAAGCCCTACGGGTACACGCCGTTCATCAAGCGCGACAAGGAAGGCACCTGGGTACAGGCCGTGCCGCTGGCGGTGGTCGGCGAGCGCTCGCGGCCGGGGCTCAACGTGGCGCTGTTCGTCCTCACGCTCCTGTCGACGATCGCCGCGGGGTGCTTCGTGGCGGGCTCGTTCCCGTTCGTCACGTTCAATCCGCTCCGGGCCCCCGCCCGGCTGCTCGACGGGCTGCCGTTCGCGCTGACCCTGCTCGCCATCCTGGGCACGCACGAGTTCGGCCACTACTTCACGGCGAAGGCCTACGGCGCCTCGGTGAGCCTGCCGTACTTCATCCCGGCGCCGCCCCCGCTCTTCCTGTTCGGCACCCTCGGCGCGGTGATCCGGATGCGGTCCCCGGCGCGCGACCGCAACTCGCTGTTCGACATCGCGGTGGCGGGGCCGCTGGCGGGCCTCGTCGTGGCGCTGCCGGCATTGTGGCTCGGCCTGCGCTGGTCGCGCGTCGGCGCGTTGCCCGAGGGCGGGGGCATGACGTTCGGCGACTCGCTGCTGATGCGCTTCATGACGTTTCTCGTGTTCGGCGACGTGCCCGCGGGGATGGACGTGTTCGTGCACCCGGTGGCGCTGGCGGGATGGGTGGGCCTGTTCGTCACCGCGCTCAACCTGTTCCCGGTGGGCCAGCTCGACGGCGGGCGCATCGCCTACGCGCTCTTCGGCGCGCGCCACCGCTTCGTGTCGATCGGGACGTTCTTCGGGCTGCTCGCCCTCGGCGCGTTCGCGGAGTCGCTGAACTGGATCGTGTTCGCCGGCCTCGTCTTCCTGCTGATCGGCTTCCACCACGCGCCGCCCCTCGACGACGTGACGCCCCTGTCCCGCGAGCGCTACGCGGTCGGCGTGCTCTGCCTGGTGCTGCTGATCCTGTTGATCCCGCCCGTCCCGATCGCGCTGCCCGAGTAGCGGGCACGTCCGCCGCCGCGCTGCCGGCGCCCGGCGCTTGCCTCGCTCGACGTTCCCCGCTAAGATTGCCGCGCCTCGCGAGAGGCGAACGCCGATGTATCCGCGCGGTGACGACGGGAGGAGTGCCGGTGGCCGCTGAGCGAGTCGATCCGCGTGGGCTCGAGTCGCTGATCCGCCGCGGGCAGGTCGACACCGTGCTCACGGTGTTTCCCGACGGCCTCGGCCGCCTGCTCGGCAAGCGCGTCGTGGGCCGCTACTTCCTCGACCACGTGCTCGCCGATGGCGTGCACGCCTGCATCTACCTGTTCACGGTCGACACCGAGATGGAGCCGCTGCCGGGCTTCACGCTCACCTCGTGGGAGCGCGGCTACGGCGACATGAAGCTCGTGCCCGACCTGGCCACGTGGCGGCTCCTGCCGTGGCTGCCGAAGACCGCGCTGGTGTTCTGCGACGTCTACACCGAGGAGGGCGAGCCCATCGAGGAGGCGCCGCGCTGGGTGCTCCGCCGGCAGATCGAGCGCGCGAAGGCCCACGGCCTCCACGTGCAGACGGCCTCCGAGCTCGAGCTCTACCTGTTCCGCGAGTCGTTCGACGAGGCGCGCGCCAAGCGCTACCACGGGCTCACGCCGGTGTCCGCCTACCTCGAGGACTACCACATTCTGCAGACATCGAGGGAGGAGGGGCTGGTCCGCGCGATCAGGAACCACATGGAGGCGGCGCGCGTGCCCGTCGAGTTCTCCAAGGGCGAGTGGGGGCGGGGCCAGGAGGAGATCAACCTGCGCTACGCCGAGGCGCTCGAGATGGCCGACCGCCACGTCCTCTACAAGCACGGGGTCAAGGAGATCGCGTGGGGGCAGGGCGTGTCGGTCACGTTCATGGCGAAGTACGACATGGGCGCGGCGGGCTCGTCGTTTCACGTGCACTCCTCGGCGTGGGACCCCCGCGGCCGGAGGAACCTCTTCGCCGCGCGCGGCTCCCGCGCGGGCACGCCGCTGTTCCGGCGCTGGCTCGCGGGGCAGATGGCGCTGGCCCGGGAGCTCGCGTACTTCTACGCGCCGACCGTCAACGCCTACAAGCGCTACCAGGCGGGGAGCTTCGCGCCCACCCGCATCGCGTGCGGCTGGGACAACCGCACCTGCGGGTTTCGCCTCTGCGGCGAGGGCGGCAGCTTTCGCGTGGAGAACCGCATCCCCGGGGCGGACGCCAACCCGTACCTGGCGTTCGCCGCGACCATCGCGGCCGGCCTGCACGGCATCGACGAGGAGCTCGACCCGCCGCCGCTCTACGAGGGCAACGCGTACGAGGACGCCGGGCTCGCGCAGGTGCCGAAGACGCTGCGCGAGGCGCTCGACGAGCTCGAGCGCTCCGCGGTGGCCCGGGCGGCCCTCGGGGCGAAGGTCGTCGACCACTACCTGCACCACGGCCGGCTCGAGCAGCAGGCGTTCGACCAGGCCGTCACCGACTGGGAGCTGATCCGCCACTTCGAGCGGATCTGACGACGGAGGGCGCGAGCGCGCGATGGCCGATCGGCTGGCGGGCAAGGTGGCGCTGATCACGGGGGCGGGCATGGGCATGGGCCGCGCGGCGGCCGAGCTGTTCGCGCGCAATGGCGCGCGCGTGGTCGTGTGCGACATCGACGGCGACGCCGCGGCCCAGGCGGTGGCGGCGGTGATGGCCGCGGGCGGCGAGGCGGTGGCCGCGGTCGGCGACGTCGCGCGCGAGGACGACGTGCACCGCATGGTGGACGAGGGCGTCCGGCGCTTCGGCGCGCTCCACGTGCTGTACAACAACGCGGGTGTCCTGTGGAAGGACCGCGACCGCTCCGTGCTCGAGACCGACGGCGCGCAGTGGGACCGCGTGATGGCGATCAACCTCAAGTCCGTGTTCTGGGTCACCAAGCACGGCATCCCGCACCTGCGCGCGGCCGGCGGCGGCTCGATCATCCTGGTGGGCTCGGTCTCCGCGCTGGCCGGGTTCACCCGCGCCCAGGACGCGTACACCGCGGCCAAGGGCGCGCTCATCGCGCTGAACAAGTCGCTGGCCATCCAGTTCGCGCGCGACGGCATCCGCTCCAACATCATCCATCCCGGCATCATCGAGACCCCGCTGCAGGCCCCCTACCTCGACGACGAGCTGCGGGCGGAGTTCAAGACGGCGATCCCGCTGGGGCGCATCGGCCAGCCCCGCGACATCGCGCAGGCCGCGCTCTTCCTCGCCTCCGACGAGTCGTCGTTCATGACGGGGGCGGAGATGATCATCGACGGCGGCTTCATGGCCCAGTAACACGGCCGTCATCGACCGCTGGTACGCTCGCACGATCCGCTCGAACGACTCGAGACGCCCCGAGGGAGGCACCGCATGACACTGCTCACGCTGCCGGCCGTCGCCACCGCCGTTTTCGCCCTGCTCCTGGGCTGGACCGCGAGCCCGGCCACGGCCCAGAAACAGACGGTGGTCGCCTATACCGCCATCGAGAACGAGCAGATCACCGAGTACATGAAGGCCATCAACAAGGCGCTGCCCAACGTGGACCTCAAGCTGCTGCGCCTGTCGACCGGCGACATCTCCGCCCGGTTCATGGCCGAGAAGGACAACATGCAGGCCGACGTGATCTGGGGAGTCGGCGCCACGAACATCCTGATCTTCAAGAACGCAGGGCTGCTCGAGCCCTACGCTCCGAAGGGCCTGGACCGCATCGTTCCCCTGTTCCGCGACAAGGACAACCCGCCCGCGTGGGTCGGCATGGACATCTACATGTCGGCGTTCTGCTTCAACACGGACAGCGGCAGGAAGCTGAACCTCCCCGCGCCGACGTCGTGGGCCGACCTCACCAAGCCGGTGTACAAGGGCCACGTGGTGATGCCGAACCCCGCGTCCTCGGGCACGGGCTACCTGTCGGTCGCCTCGATCCTGCAGCGCATGGGCGAGGCCGAGGGATGGAAGTACCTCGACGCGCTCCACCAGAACATCGCCGAGTACACCAAGTCGGGCTCCAAGCCGTGCAAGGACGCGGCGGCGGGCGAGCGGGCGATCGGCGTCTCCTTCGAGTACGTCGCCTACGAGATGAAGAAGAAGGGCGCGCCCGTCGAGATGGTGCTGCCCAAGGAGGGCGCGGGCTACGAGATGGAGGCCAACGCCCTCACCAAGAAGGGGGCGAAGAACCCCGCGGCCAAGCAGTTCCTCGACTGGGCGGACAGCGAGGAGGCCATGCGCCTGTACGCGCAGTACTTCGCCGCGGTCGGCGTGGCCGGCATCCCCGGCCCCGAGGGCTTGCCCAAGGACATCACCAAGGTCGTCTATCCGAACGACTTCGACTGGTCGTCGAAGAACCGCGACCGCATCCTGGCGGAGTGGCAGAAGCGCTACGCGAAGTGAGCGGGGCCCGGCGCCGGGCGCGATGATCGACGAGGCGCTCCACCGCCTCGGCTACGCGAGCTTTCGCCCCGGCCAGCGGGAGGCGATCGAGGCGCTGCTCGAGCGCCGCCGGCTGCTGCTCGTGGCGCCGACGGGGGGCGGCAAGAGCCTGATCTACCAGCTGCCGGCCACCGTCCTGCCTGGCACCACGCTGGTGATCTCGCCGCTGGTCGCGCTGATGGCCGACCAGGTGCACGCGCTCGAGGCGCGGGGCGTCGCCGCCACGTTCCTCGCGTCCACGCTCGACGCGGGGGAGATGCGCCGGCGGATGGCGCAGGCGGCCGCGGGCGCGTTCCGGCTCGTGTACGCGGCGCCCGAGCGGCTGGCCTTTCCCGGCTTCCGCGGCCTCCTGCGCGATCTCGACTGCCCGCTCGTCGCCGTCGACGAGGCGCACTGCATCAGCGAGTGGGGACACGACTTCCGGCCGGAGTACCTCGGGATCGGCGCGCTGATCGCCGACCTCGGCGCCGCGCGCGTGCTCGCGTGCACGGCCACCGCCACGCCGATCGTCCGCGACGAGATCGTGGCGCGGCTCGGGCTGCCCCCGGACACCCCGCAGATCGTGCGCGGCTTCGCGCGGCCGAACCTGGCGCTGCGCGCCGAGGAGGTGGCCGGCCCGCGCGAGCGCGAGCGCCTCGTCGACGCTGCCCTCGCCGAGGCGCTCGGCGGCCACGGGAGCCCGCGGGGCACGGCGATCGTGTACGCGCCGACCCGCCGGCAGGCCGACGAGGAGGCGGCGCGGCTGGCCGGCCGCGGCTGGCGGGCCCGCGCGTATCACGCGGGGCTCGACGGGCGCACGCGCGAGGCCGTGCAGGCCGACTTCGCCGCGGACCGCGTCGACGTGGTCGTCGCCACCAACGCGTTCGGCATGGGCATCGACCGGCCCGACGTGCGCGCCGTGGTCCACCTGGGCCCGCCCGGGTCGATCGAGGCCTACTACCAGGAGGTGGGGCGCGCGGGGCGGGACGGCGAGCCGGCCCTCGGCCTGCTCATGGTGAGCGCGCGCGACCTGCCGCTGCGGCGCCACCTGCTCGAGCGCGGCGGCGGCGTCGAGGGCGTCCTGCCGGATCCCGCCGTGATCGAGCACAAGTGGGGGCTCTTCCTCGAGCTGATCCGGTGGGTCGAGGGCGGCAGCTGCCGCCACGATGCGATCCTCCGCTACTTCGGCGACGAGGCGGAGACATTGGCCGGGTGCGGCCGCTGCGACGTGTGCCTGGCGCTCGGCCGGGACGAGCCGGACGTCGACGCGGAGACGGCGACGCTCATCGTGCGCAAGGCGCTGTCGGGGGCCGCGCGCGTGCACAACCGCTTCGGCCTCACGCTGGCGGTCAAGCTGATTCACGGGGACCCGGACCCGCGGCTCGAGCGCGCCGGGCTCACGCGCGTGCCGACGTGGGGCAATCTCCGGGAGCATCCCGAGGCGTGGCTCCTGGCGCTGTTGCGTCGCTGCGTGACCGCGGGGTGGGTGAGCTTCAGCGGGGGCGACCGGCCCGTGGTCGTCCTCACCGACGAGGGGCGCGCGGTGATGAAGGGCGAGCGCCCGGCCAAGCTCCTGCTGCCCCCGCTCGGCCGGCCCCGCCGGGCGCCCGCGGGCGGCGGCCGCCCCGCCCCCGCGCTGCGCCGGGCCGCGGAGGCGGAGGAGGCGCCGCCGGAGGCCGTCGCGCTGTTCGAGGCCCTGCGGCGCCACCGGCTCGCGATCGCGCGCGCGGAGGGCATCGCGCCGTTCATGGTCGCGAGCGACCGCACGCTGCGGGAGATCGCCGCGCTGCGGCCGCGCGACATCGGCGAGCTGCAGCGCGCCCACGGCATCGGCCGCCACAAGGCCGAGCGCTACGGATCGGGCTTCCTCGACGTGGTGAGCGCCCAGGCGGGCGCCGCCCCGTGACCCAGGCCCCGCCGCCGGCAGCGGTGGCGCTCGAGTCCATCGCCAAGAAGTTCGGCGGCTTCGTCGCGCTCCGCGACGTCACGCTGGCGATCGCCCCCGGGGAGTTCGTGTGCTTCCTGGGGCCGAGCGGATGCGGCAAGACGACCCTCCTGCGCATCATCGCCGGGCTCGAGCAACAGAACGCGGGGCGCGTGCGCATGGCGGGCCGCGACGTGTCCGGGCTGCCGCCCGCCCAGCGCAACTACGGCATCGTGTTCCAGTCCTACGCGCTGTTCCCCAACCTCACCGTGGGGAAGAACGTCGCCTACGGCCTCGAGACGCGCCGGGCCGCCCGCGCGGAGATCGACCGCCGCGTCGACGACCTGCTGGCGCTGGTGGGGCTCGCCGCGCACAAGCACAAGTATCCCGCCCAGCTCTCGGGCGGGGAGCAGCAGCGGGTCGCCCTGGCCCGCGCGCTCGCCCCGCGCCCGGCGCTCTTGCTGCTCGACGAGCCGCTGTCCGCGCTCGACGCGCGGGTGCGGCAGTCGCTCCGGCACGAGATCCGCGAGCTGCAGCGGCGGCTGTCGGTCACCACGATCATGGTGACCCACGACCAGGAGGAGGCGCTCGCGATGGCGGACCGCATCGTGGTGATGAACCACGGCGTGGTCGAGCAGGTGGGCGCGCCCGCCGACGTCTACACGCGGCCGGCCTCCCCGTTCGTCGCCCGCTTCGTCGGGCAGATGAACTTCATCGCGGCGACCGCGGCGGACCGCTCGGGCTGGGTGGAGGTGGCGGGAGTCGAGGTCCGGTGCGGCGGCCCGGCGCTGCCCTCCGGCACGCCGGTGACGCTCGCCATCCGGCCCGAGGAGATCCTCGTCGGTCCGGGCACGCGCGATAGCCCGAACCGGCTCTTCACGAAGGTGCGCGGCGTGCAGTTCCTCGGTCCGTTCACCCGCCTCAGCCTGAGCCTCGGCGCACCCGGCGACGCGGTGCTCGAGTGCGACGTCGCCGCCGGCGCGCTGCACGCGCTCGGCGCCGCGGAGGGCGGGGAGCTGACGCTCGCGCTGCCCCCCGAGGCGATGCGCGTCTTCGTCGCCGCGGGCTGACGCCGTGGCCATCGCGTCGCGCGAGCTCGCCGCCGGCATCCCCGACCGGCCGGCGCGCCGGCGGCTCGGCGGCGAGGACGCCGTTCGCTACGCGCTGGTGGCCGCCTTCGCGCTCCTGCTGTATCTGCTCGTGCTGTACCCGATGGCGCAGCTGGCGTGGCGGAGCCTCCTGGACAACCAGGGCCGCTTCGTGGGCGCCGCCAACTACGCGCGCTACTTCGGCACGCCGGCCATCGCCGCGTCGATCGGCAACAGCCTCGCGGTGTCGCTCGGCTCGATGGCGATCACGGTGGTGCTGGCCTTCGCGTACGCCTACGCGCTCACGCGCACGCTGATGCCGTGGCGCGGCCTCTTCCGGCTCGTGGCGATGCTGCCGCTCTTCTCGCCGTCCCTGGTGCAGGCGCTCGGCTTCATCTACGTGTTCGGCAACAACGGCATCCTGGCGCGGACGACCGGGATCAACGTGGGCATCTACGGCGCCAAGGGCATCGTCCTCGCCGAGGTGTTCTACTGCTTTCCCCACGCGCTCCTCATCCTGACCGCGGCGCTGTCCGCCACCGACGCGCGCCTGTACGACGCCGCCCGCACGCTCGGCGCCTCGCCGCTGCGGACGTTCTTCACCGTGACGCTGCCCGGCGTGAAGTACGGGCTCGTGAGCGCGTGCTTCGTGGTGTTCACGCTCGTCATCACGGACTTCGGGGCCCCCAAGGCCATCGGCGGGAAGTTCTCCGTGATGGCCACCGAGATCTACAACCAGGTGTCGGGCCAGCAGAACTTCACGATGGGGGCGACGGTGTCGGTGGTGCTGCTGATCCCGGCGGCGCTCGCCTTCGCGATCGACCGGGTCGTGGAGCGCCGCCGCTACGCGCTGGTGACCGCGTCGTCGCGGCCGCTGGTGGTGGGCCCGCGCCGGCTGGCCGACGGGCTGGCGCTCGCCTTCTGCACCGTGGTCGCCGCCGCGCTGGCCGGCCTCTACCTGGTGATCCTCGCGTACTCGCTCGTCAAGCGGTGGCCCTACGACTTCACGCCGACTTTCAAGCACTATGCCTTCGACACGGTGGGCGGCTACGCGCCGATCTGGAACAGCGTCCACGTCGCGATGTGGACGGCCGCCGCCGGCACCGCGCTGACGTTCGGCTGCGCGTACGTCGTGGACAAGTG
>JADMIO011204701.1_pt1 | contig 15881 bp, 17 predicted proteins | sample 8958161 | NCBI WGS metagenome assembly JADMIO01 (sample SAMN16585339, study PRJNA669376) | soil metagenome | isolation source: Crop rotation soil | place: USA: Cullars Rotation, Alabama | collected 2011
GCCGCGACTTCAAGTCACGTGAATTCCAAGCTTCGGATCCCACTGTGCTGGAAAGCCGCAGCCCCTAGGGCCGCGAAAACGCCAAAGCCAAGGCGCGACTGCTGTGGTGCAGCGCAATGGCTAATGTCTCCGCGTCGGCGAAGGCGCGCCCGCGGAGCCAATTCTCGATCAGCGCGAATTGCGCTTCCGCGAGCTGGATGGCGGCGAGGCGATAGGGGAGAAGCAGTGGCCGCCCTTCATTGGCTGCGTGTAATCGGGCCTCGATCATCTCGCTCAGCGAGCGCGCAAGGATGACTCGCGCGGAACCGGAGAATGTCCTGTCGGCCAAACGCCGGTTCTCCCAAAAGTGAGCGAGGACCTTGGTAAGCGCGGGCGAGGGGCCCTCTTCGGTCACGCAATCGGCAACGACATCGAACAGAGGCCCCATCGACGCCCGCAGGATGTCGTCCTTTGAGCTGAAGTGTTCGTAGAAGGTTGAGCGCGCCGTTCCGGCCTCCGAGACGATGTCCTGCACCGACAGGCTTTCAAAGCCGTCCCGGAAGATCAGCTGGACGAACGCCTGCAGCAGCGCCGATCTGGTGCGTTCGGCCCGGCTGTCGAGCATCGGCTTCAGCGCCCTGCGTCCCGGACAATTGCAGGCCACTGTTCGCCAAATCCGCATTTGGTCGAATGCGCGACACATGCCGCGCGCGCGGAACCTAAGCTCAGCGCCACCTCACTTGCTTCTCCGCGAAGGACCAAATCCATGGCCAAGCCAACCCTGCTTTTTGCCACTGCCTGTGCGCTTCTTGCCGCGGCCGCCGGCGCGCATCCAGTCGAGGCGTCCAATTATCTCGAAACCGCCAGTCCCTACGTCCCTTATGAGTTCCTGATCGGCAATTGGTACAGCCCGCTCCCGGGCAGCAACCTCACCATCCGTCAGCAATTCAAATGGGGACCCGCCAAATCCTACATCAGCTACGCGACCTACATGGCCGAGCCGGGCAAGCCCGAGCATCTGCACTTCGAGGGCATCATGGTCTGGAACGGGAAGAGCAAGGCGCTCGATTTCCTGTTCGCGGTCGAGCCGCCGAGCGGGGTCGAGGAGAAAGGGACCGTCAAGGCAGAAGCGGATGGGACAATCATCCGCGACGTCGAAATGACTGACGCCAAGGGCGCTGTTTCGCATTTCAGGCAGACGTTCCGAAGCACCGGCGCCAACAGCGCCGTTACCTCGCTTCTGCGTCAGACCGATAAAGGATGGACCGCCACCATGCCCGGCAGCGAGGAGCTCAACATGACGCGGCGAGACTAGCGCTAAGTTGGGATCAGCCCGGGCTGTTTGGGACCAGCACCTCGTAATCGTCATCGCGCGTTGCGATGTAGATCATGATCAGCGGATTAGGCCGGTGCGCCGTAAAGGTCGTGCTCGTCGGCGTCTTCGATCTTCACGGCCACGATGTCGCCCGGCTCGAGGCCGCCGGAGTCACGCAAGTGGACCTCGCCATCGATCTCCGGAGCGTCGGCCTTGGAGCGTCCCGTCGCGCCACCACCATCCGCATCGACGGCGTCGATCAGGACGTCGATCTCGGTTCCCACCTTGCGCGCCAGCTTCTCGGCTGAAATCCGGCTCGAAAGCGCCATCACGGCCTCATAGCGCTCCTGCTTCAGCTCTTCCGGTACCTGTTCCTCGAGCGAGGTCGCCGGAGCGCCTTCGACCGCCTCGAACTTGAAGGCGCCGACGCGATCGAGCTGCGCCTCTTCCAGCCACGCCAGCAGGTAAGCGACGTCCTCGTCGGTCTCGCCGGGGAAACCGAGGACGAAGCTCGAGCGGATCGCGAGATCCGGGACCTGCTCGCGCCACGACCGGATACGCTGAAGCACCTTGGCGTCGTTGGCCGGCCGCCGCATTGCGCGCAGCACTTTGGGGCTGGCGTGCTGAAAGGGGATATCCAGGTAAGGAAGAACCAATCCCTCGGCCATCAGCGGAATGACATTGTCGACGTGCGGATAGGGGTAGACGTAGTGGAGCCGGACCCAGGCTCCGAGCTTGCCCATCTCGCGCGCCAGGTCGGTCATGTGGGCCCGAACGAATCTTTGCTCGGTTTCTTTGGCGCCCTTCCACGGCCAGGCTTTGTGGCGAAGGTCGACGCCATAGGCTGACGTGTCCTGGCTGATGACCAGCAGCTCCTTGGTGCCCGCGGCGACGAGCTTCTCGGCCTCGCGCAGGATCGCGTCAGGGCGGCGGCTGACCAAATCGCCGCGCAAGGAGGGGATGATGCAGAAGGCGCAGCGGTGATTGCAGCCCTCCGAGATCTTCACATAGCTGTAGTGACGGGGAGTGAGCTTGAGGCCGGCTTCGGGCACCAAGTCGATGAACGGCGAGGGGACCGGGGGCGCCGCCTCGTGAACAGCCGCGACCACCTCTTCATATTGCTGCGGGCCGGTGACCGCGAGCACATCGGGGAAGCGGTTTCGAATGACATCGGCTTCCTTGCCCATGCAGCCGGTCACCACGACCCGGCCGTTCTCGGCGATCGCTTCGCCGATCGCCTCCAGGCTCTCTTCCTTGGCGGAATCAAGGAAGCCACAAGTGTTGACGAGGACGACGTCGGCCCCGGCGTAATCGGGCGACATGTCGTATCCGTCGGCGCGCAGCTTGGTCATGATTCGCTCGCTGTCGACCAAGGCCTTGGGACAGCCAAGCGAGACCAGGCCCACGCGCGGGGGCTTAGGGAGCGTTGTGACGTTCATCGGAAGAGCCGCGCCAATATAGGGAATTTGCGGCGAAAACTAGGCGTTCAACCCTCTCCCCTCACGGCGAGAGGGTGCCGAGCGGTAACCGAGGCGGGTGAGGGGGCGTGGACGAAGCGCGCTGCCTCTTTACCCTTCCATCGCCGACGCGATGGGCTCCTCCCTCTCCGGCGAGGCGAGAGGGACAAGTTCCTCGGTCGACATGATCCGGCAGAATTCGAAGGCCAGAGTGGCGACGTGAGCTCGATGCACTTCCTCCGCCGAGAGCCAGCCGCTGCCGTCTGCGGCGGGAAGGTCGAAGCAGTCGCAGGCGTCGGGGACGAGGACCATGTCCCACCCCATGTTGGCGCCGGTCCGGATGGTGGTCGACACGCACTGGTCGGTCGAAATGCCGAACGCGATCACGTGCTTCGCGCCGAGGCGCTTCAGGCGCAAATCGAGGTCGGTGCCGATGAATGCCGAATTGACGTTTTTGGTGACCAGCGCTTCGTCGCCCTTGGGCCCGAACCCCGGGCGGAAGGCGTTTCCAGGCATTTCCGGCCTCAGGGTCGAGCGCGGCTCAATCGAATCGTGACGCACATGAATGATCGGCCGTCCTTTGCTTCGCCACTCCTCGATCAAGGCCAGGCCGTTCGCATCCATCTTGTCGTTCCAGCGGCGCGGCCACGGCGCCTCGTCGAAGCCTTGCTGAATGTCGATCGGGAGGAGGACGGCGCGGTTCAGGTCGAGTGTCATGTGCGGAAGACTATCCGAAGGTCCGTCGCGACGCTCATAAATTCCGGAGGGCAAGCGATAAGCTGGCCGCTTGTTCAAGCTGCAACCCAGCGGCTAAGAGCCGCGCCATCCCTCAGGAGAATATTGAATGCGTATCGCGATGATCGGCACTGGCTATGTCGGCTTGGTTTCGGGCGCGTGCTTCGCCGACTTCGGCCATCGCGTGTGCTGCGTCGACAAGGACAGTGCGAAGATCGATGGGCTTAATGCCGGCAAGATGCCGATCTGGGAGCCCGGCCTCGAAGCTCTCGTCAAATTCAACGCGGACCATGGGCGCCTGACCTTCACGACCGACGTGGGGGCGGCGGTCAAAGGCGCGGAAGCGGTATTCATCGCCGTCGGCACTCCGGCGCGACGCGGCGACGGGCACGCCGATCTGACCTTCGTGTTTCAAGCCGTTCGCGAACTCGCAAAGGTGATCGAGCCGGGGACGGTGATCGTCACCAAGTCCACGGTTCCGGTCGGGACCGGGGACAAGATCGAGGAAATCTTGAACGAAGAGGGCGTCCAGGAAGTCTCGGTCGCTTCAAATCCTGAATTTCTGCGCGAAGGTGCGGCGATCGCAGACTTCAAGCACCCCGACCGGATCGTCGTCGGGGCCGAGGACGATCACGCGCAGCTCGTGCTTCGCGAGATCTACCGGCCGTTGTTTCTCAACCGCGCGCCCATCCTGATCACCGGCCGGCGCACCGCGGAGCTCACAAAGTATGCAGCCAACGCCTTCCTCGCGGTCAAGATCAGTTTCATCAACGAGATCGCCGACCTGTGCGAAGCGGTCGATGCCGACGTCCAGGACGTGGCCCGCGGGATCGGTCTCGACAATCGCATCGGACCGAAGTTCCTCCACGCCGGTCCCGGCTATGGCGGCAGCTGCTTCCCGAAGGACACATTGGCGCTGTTGCAGACGGCAGACACGGCGGGCGTCGATCAGCGGATCGTTCGAACCACCGTGCAGGTCAACGACGACCGCAAGGCGCGGATGGTTGAGCGGGTCGAGGCCGCGGTCGGCGGCTCGCTGTCCGGCAAGAGCGTCGGCGTGCTGGGCCTCGCCTTCAAGCCGAACACGGACGACATGCGCGAAGCGCCGTCGATCCCGCTGATCAACGCCCTGACAGAGCGCGGCGCCAAGGTTCGAGCCTTCGATCCCGTAGCGCGCGAGCAGGCCGCGCAAATCCTCTCGGGGATCGAGTTCGCTGGCGATCCCTATCAGGCCGCAGACGGAGCCGACGCGCTGGTAATCGTCACGGAATGGGACGAATTCCGGGCGCTCGACCTGGAAAAAGTGGCGGCTTCGATGCGCGGCAAGGTGCTAGTGGATCTGCGCAACGTCTATGACCGCGAGGACGTCGAAGGGGCTGGGCTGGCCTATTATGGCGTCGGACGGGGCAAGATTCAGAGCTGCCCGGAGGCAGTGTGCTGATAAACCAGCAGAAGCGGCTACAGTTGGGACGGGGACGCTATGAGGGATGGCGGCATGCGCCAGGACCGGGTGAGCGAGATGCGGCGGGTGTCGATCCTGACTCGCAAGCGATTCCAGTTTGCGGGCGCTCTCATCATCGGCGCGCTCCTGCCCTGGGCGGCCCGTTGGGTCCTTCCGGGGGAGCTGTTCGAAGCAGCCACGCTCAACGGCCTGTTCGGCAACGCGATGGCGATCGTCATCGCCTTCTGGATGCGGCTGTCGATTGAGACCTACCCTGGCATTCGGCGAAGCGCGGTCATCCTGCCCGCGGCGCTCACCGGTCACGGCATTATCGTGGTGTGGTTCGTCCTTACGCGCTTTCCCTATGACCGCCTCGGCCTGCTGGGCGGCTTCCTGGTTCACGTCGTCTGGCTCCAGCTGCTCAGCATCTACGCCGAGCGCAACGTTCGCCGCCGTTTCGCCGTAGTTCCCTACGGAAACATCGGAGGCCTCAACCAGATCGAGTCGGTGGATTGGGTGCGCATGAAGCGGCCGCGGCTTGCCGATGCCCGGAATTGTGACGCGATCGTCGCCGACTTCAGCGCCGCTTTGCCCGATGAATGGGAAGCGTTTCTGGCCGACGCCGCGCTTGCCGGCCGGATCGTCTACCAGGTCAAGCAATTGTCGGAATCGCTGACCGGGCGGGTCGAGCTCGAGCATTTGTCGGAAAACAGCTTTGGCTCGCTGTTGCCTGCAGTCGGATATTTCTACCTCAAGTCGGTCGCGGACTTTTTGTTTGCCGTCGTGATGTTGCCTTTCGCCATCCCGATTATGATAGTCGCTTCGCTGGCAATCCTGCTGGACGATGGCGGCCCCGTCCTCTTCCGCCAGCGCCGCCTTGGCCATGCCGGCCGTCCCTTCATCGCGTACAAATTCCGGACGATGCGCTCGAGCGAAGACATCGGCGACCGCGACGACGACCATATTCGAAAGTCGCTCGCGACCGATGATTCCGATCCGCGAGTCACCAGGGTGGGGCGAGTTATCCGAAAATATCGGATCGATGAGCTGCCGCAGATGTTCAACATCCTGCTTGGGCAGATGAGCTGGATCGGTCCCCGGCCGGAACCGGAGATCCTGACCCGCTGGTTCGTTGCGGAGATCCCCTATTATCGCTACCGCCACGTCGTGAAGCCGGGGATTTCGGGCTGGGCGCAGGTCAATCAGGGCTATGTCAGCGGGGTCGACGGGATCAACACCAAGCTCCAGTACGATTTCTACTACATCAAATATTTCTCGCCCTGGCTCGACATCCTGATCCTGTTCCGGACGATCAAGACCATGCTCACCGGGTACGGCTCCCGGTGATCACGCGTGGCCGTTGAAGTGCTCCGGAGGCTCCCTCCGGCGAGATGATCCGTAAGCGCGTCAGCGACGCCCGCGCGTACCTCTCCGCGGACGGGCTCGGGCCGTTCCTGGTCCGGGCGCTCGCCGGCAGCGGCGCGGTTCAGCTGGTCGGGATGGGGTTCACGTTCTTGACTGGCGTCATGCTCGCCCGCGGCCTCGGCGTGAGGGGCTACGGTTATTACGGGATGGCAATGGCGATCATCACGATTGCCACGTTACCGGGCGCGATGGGGTTGCCCAAGCTGGTCGTGCGCGAAGTCGCCGCGGGCGACGCTCGCGGCGACCCGGCGGCGATGCTCGGCGTGTTGCGCTGGGCCGACCGGACGAGCTGGCGGATATCGCTCGCGGTCGCGCTCCTGGTCGGAATCGGCGCGGGCATCGCTTTCCTGCGCGGCTCGAGCACCCTCGGCGTCGCGGTGCTCCTCGGCGCGCCAATGCTGCCGCTTCTGCCCCTAGCCAACATTCGCGCGGCGGCTCTCCGCGCGCTCCACCAGGTGGTATTGAGCCAGATCGCCATGGTCCTGCTTCGGCCATTGCTCCTGTCGTTGCTGCTGTTCGCGCTTTTCCTGGCAGGTCAGCAGCTGACTGCGCCGGGGGCGGTTATGCTGACCACGGCAGCGGCGTTTGCGGTGCTCCTCACTGCGCACAATCTGCTGAAGCCGCGTTTGCCACGGGGCATCGAACCGCGTCTCGAAGATCACCGCCGCTGGCTGTCGAGCCTGATCCCGCTTGGCCTCACCGACGCGATGCAGAGCTTGCAATGGCAGCTGGCCACGCTCGCGCTCGGGCTGCTTGCGACCGCGAACGAGGTGGGAGTCATGCGGGTCGCTACCAGCACGGCAGTGGTCATCGGCGTGCCAGCGGCGGTAATGGCGAGCGTCGCCTTGCCGATGTATTCGCGGCTTCACACCGAAGGCGATCACCGGCGGTTCCAGGCGCTGGTGACGCATACCGCGCGAATCCAGTTCAGTGCTGTCCTGTGTCTTGCTTTGCCGCTGTTCATCGCGGCCGGCCCACTCCTCAGCTTCTTCTTCGGCGTCGTTTACGCGCCGGCGGCGAGCACCCTGCAGATTCTATGCGTCGGCCAGCTGATCAGCACTGGCTTCGGCCCCACTGGGGCAGTGCTCAACATGACCGGTCACGAACGGCGGGTAACGCGGGCGGTGGCGATTGCGCTCGCCCTCAACGCCCTGCTGGTCCTGCTCCTCGCGCCGCGCTGGGGGAGTGACGGGACGGCGGTGAGCGTGGTTGCCGGGCAGCTATGCTGGAATGCGCTGCTCTGGAACGACGCTCGGCGTCTGCGCGGGATCAATACTTCGATCGTTGGCCGCAGCCGCGTATACAGAGGTTAAAGGCGATTCAAACGCTCGATGACTTGCTTGCAATCGGGGAGTTTTGATGGTTCGCTTCCCACTCAGAACCGTAGCTGGAACCCCTTTTGAAGCCCAACCTGTTCATCGTAGGCGCCTCCAAATGCGGGACCACGGCTTGGGTCCACTACCTTAGCTCCCACCCAGCCGTGTTTTTCTGTACCCCGAAGGAACCGCATCATTTTTGTTACGATTTCCCGAACTACGGGTCCTTCAAGACGCTGGATTCTTATCTCAGACTCTTCGACCAAAGCGGGTCGGCGACAGTCGTTGGCGAAGCCTCGGTTAAATACCTTTACTCACGCGAAGCAGCCCGCGCGATTCACGACTTCAACCCGGCTTCTCGAATAATCATTTTGGTTCGACGCCAAGAGGAATTTATCCCGTCTCTACACAACCAGCTGATGTTTAACGGTTACGAGAACATCCGTGATTGTGGGGCTGCTTGGCGGCTTTCCGGCAAACGGAATGGCGAGAATGCTCCGGCTTTTTGCCCGGAGATTACGTTCCTGGATTACAAAGCCACGGGCCGGTTCGGTGAACAGGTCGAGCGCTTCTATGATTGCTTTCCACCTGAGCAGATTCGCGTTTTTCATTTTGACGATTGGACCACGGACCCGCGGCGCACCTACCTCCAGATACTCGAATTTTTGGGGGTCGAGGACGATGGCCGCACTACTTTTCCGCGGGTGAATCTTGCTCGTAGGCAGCGTATCGCGTGGCTGAGGCCACTGCTAAGGCGTCCCCCGACTATCCTACGTGGGCCATTGCGGCTTTTCAAAAGAGTGACCGGAAGAGGTGAGAGTCTGCGCTCCAAGCTGCTTGCCTTCAACGCCGTGGAAACCCCCGTCGCGCCGATATCCGACGCGCTTAAATCGGAGATCCGGGCATACTTTGAGCACGACAATTCGGACCTCGAGAAGCGCCTTACGAAGGTCACGCTGGGTTCGAAGGTTCTCGAGTCAGTGGCTAGTCCGGGTGCCGGGCCCGCGCTCGGGGAGGGCGCTACGGTCAAGTGGCCGCAGTCGACCCCTTCGTAGCCGGAGCAGCTCTGGTCATTGCCTGATGGCCACAGCTGACTGCCACCGAATCGCGAAAGCCGTTATTGATTGCGAAGATTCTGAAAGGTTGCCAGTGATCTGCGGACGCTCCTTGAGCGCTGAATGTCACTCCGTTATGGCTGCCCCATGCGGCCAAATGTCTTTATTGTTGGCGCACCGAAATGCGGGACCAGCGCTTGGGTGCGTTATCTTCGGGATCACCCACAAATATTCTTTTCTGCTATAAAGGAGCCTCATTACTTCTGTACTGATCTTGCAGGCTTTAGGGAGATCACTAACGAAACGGACTACCTTTCGTTGTTCGACGGGGCTGAGGACGCAGAGGCGATCGGGGAAGCATCTGTCTTCTATCTATTCTCAACTGTCGCGGCCGAAGAGATAAGAAGCTTCAACCCGCAGGCGAGGATAATCATTTTTCTTCGGGAACAAGAAGATTTCTTGCCCTCAATGCATCATCAGTTCCTCTACAGCTTTCAGGAGTCCATCGAGGACTTTGCGGAAGCATTTCGACTTTCTGGCAATCGAGGCCCCGGTGAGATTCCACTGACATGCAAAGAACAGAAATTATTGGATTACCGCGCGCTTGGAAAATTCAGTGAGCAAGTAGAACGCTTTCTCACATGCTTCCCCCGAGACCAGGTGCGCATCTACTTTTTTCGTGATTGGGTGCGCGACCCTCGTTCCACCTATTTGGACATACTCCGATTTCTCGGAATTGAAGACGATGGCCGCACCGAATTTCAACCGGTTAACGAGGCCAAGTATCATCGACTTCCTATTCTCGGTCGCTTGGCTTTCTTTCCGCCGCCCTGGGTACGCTATCCGGTGGCCCTCGTAAAAAAATTACTCGGAAAGGAGAGCTTGGGAATAGCCGAGATCGTCGGGAAATATAATCGAGGGTCTGGTTATAAGACACACGTGACGCCGGAAATTAAGGATCATCTTAAGCAACTGTACGAAAACGATAATCGGAGATTGAAGGAGCGAATTGCACGAGTGAAAAGCGAGTGATCGCCGATAAGCCAGTGATCTGCATCCTCTATGGGTCCGGTCATATCACTGGGGCCTTCGTGGCTGCGCGCCGCGAGGCTGAATTGATGGGCGACGAGGTCAGATTTCTCCTCATTTTATCGTCCAATGGCCGCATTGCCGAGGCCGAGCTTGGGTCCTTTGAAGCCGTCTTCTACTTGCCGATATATGGGGCCAGTAGGCGGCTGCTTGGCCGGATCGGATACTTGCCCGCGGTCTTGTATTCGGCATGGAAGATCCGACGACTGCTTTGGCGCTATTCTTGTGAGCGGGTGCAGATCAACGGATTTCGCTTGCTGCATGGCACTGCCCTGCGGCTGTTAGGCTTCCGAGGCAGGATCGTCACCTGGGTTCGAATGGAGCCCAACAGATTCGGCCGGGCCGGGCGGGTTTGGATCGCTCTCGCGCGGCGAAGCTCCGATCAGTTGGTTGCCGTCTCCCAATTCGTGCGCGCGTCCATTGCTCATACCGACCGCGTGGCCGTGGTTTATGACCCGGCACCGGAAATGCCTTTTCTGGGACCCAATCGGAATCCCGTGCTAGTTTTTTTGGGGCGTTACCAGCCATGGAAAGGCCAGCACGTTGCCATTGAAGCCTTTCATGCGATCGCCGCAAGGCATCCAAGCGCGCAGCTCGTCTTTCACGGCAACGAAACGGAAGATTCGGCCAGCTCGGCCTATTTCACAGAATTGCGGGAACGTGCTGGGAAAGGCAGCGGAGCGGGCCAAATTCATTTCAAACCATTCGCTGATCCTGAAGAGGCTTTCGCTGCTGCCCGAGCGGCTCTGTGCCTCTCGGTATCCGAGCCATTTGGCCTCGTTTGCCAAGAGGCTAGTTCACTAGGCGTGCCCGTGATCGCAACTCGATCCGGAGGCCCGGAAGAGATCATCGAGGACAATCAAACCGGCTATCTCGTTTCGGTCGGCGACGTTGCTGCGATTTCGGATCGCATGGAACGCCTGCTGAACGATATGGCCTTGGCGGAATCCATGGGAAAGGCGGGCGCGAGGTTAATGCGAGCGCGTTTCGACGCGGAAGACTTCAAATCGAAAATGCGCAAATTGTTCTCACTCGGGCCCAGTGAGATGAGACACGTAGGCGACTATTGTGAGCGATGAGACATTCCTCCCCCGACGGTTTCGCGGGCAGCGCGTTGCCATGAAGTTGGGCGTTTTCATCGTGGCCTCCAGCCGAAGGCGATGAGCGGCTCCTGCCCGGACGCCGACGGAGGGCTTTGCAAGTCCCTCGAGATCGGGGCTTCGCGCGGATGACTGGCGTGCGGCCTGTGATCTGCATCCTTGATGGTTCTGCCGATATAAGCGGCGCCTTCGTTGCCGCACGACGCGAGGCGGCCCTGCTCGCGGATGCAGCCGAATTCGTGCTGCTAATGTCTGAGAAGAGCCGCATTCGCGACGAGCAACTCAAGTCGTTCTCTCGGGTCTATCGGCTACCAATTGTGAGTCTGCGACGCTCAGTGGCGTCCGCGCTGATTTATATTCCGGCTCTGCTTTATTGCTCGTGGACGATTCGCGACATTCTCCGGAGCGAGCAATGCTCCCGGCTCCAGCTCAATGATTATCATTTCGCGCATGGCGCCGTCTTGCGGGTGTTTGGCTACGGCGGGCAAATTGTGACTTGGGTGCGACTTGATCCGACCCGTTACGGCAAGGTCGGGGCGCTGTGGCTGACATTGGCTCGGCGAAGCTCCGCGCAACTCGTCGCCGTCTCGAAATTCATCCAGGACAGGGTTGGCGTATCTGGGACGGAGGTCGTTTTCGATCCGGTCCCGAACCTTCCTGTGCTTGGGGTGGGAACCGAGCCCAATCTGATATTCATGGGGAGCTACCAGCATATAAAGGGACAGGACGCGGCGATCGCCGCCTTCCACCGAATTGCGCAAAAGCACCCCACCGCGAAGCTCCTTTTCTATGGCAGCGATATGGGGTTGCCAGGAAGTATCGCTTATCTTGCCCGTCTGCGTGCGCAGGCGAATAATGGATCGGGTGCGGGGCGAATCGAATTTCGCGCCTTCGTATCTGATCCCGCCGACGCGCTGAAGCACGCACGTGCCGCTCTGTGCCTTTCCCGAAACGAGCCGTTCGGGCTCGTGTGTCAGGAAGCGAGCGCTTATGGTATCCCAGTTATCGCCACACGATCCGGAGGCCCTGAGGAAATCATCGAGGACGGCGTGACGGGCTACCTTGTAGAGGTCGATGATATCTCCGCCATGGCGAGCCGCATGGACCAACTGCTCTCGGATGCGCAACTCGCGCGCAAGCTTGGCGAGGCGGGAGCTGCACTCATTCGCGAACGGTTCCCAGCGAGCAATTACAAAGCGGCGCTACGCGAGATCTTCAGCCTCTGAAAAGCGCCTGCAGCGACTGCGCCAAGCGCGCCGTTGTCACGCCTTCTTTCGGCCATTGCTCGCGCGTCTTGCATTCCTGTTGGGCAACCCGGCTACCTGTGATTTCGTCATAGATCATGCAATATTTGGGCGCTGCACGCGCGCGCCAACTATCTCTACATGGTTGCGCATTTGGCCTACCGCGTCGGGGCGGACGCCGTGGGTGCCGCGGCAATGGCACGCCGGCGCGAGCTCGGATTTAGCACGCGGCAGGGTCGGCTGAGACACCGCCTTTCGGTCGCCTCAAGGTTTCTGCCGGCACCCCTCAGACGCTACCTGTGGCGCCCGCTGTTGGCGCTCAAGCGGCGCTACGATTCGGGAAGACTGGCGGCCCCGGCGCTTTCGTCCTTTTCAGAACGATAATATTCGCCGTTCGACGCCTTGAGTTGTCGCGGCGCGGTTTCGCGCATCGCGACGAATACCGGCAGCGCGGCGAGCGCGACCAGCGCGATCATGATGCCCGGCGCGGTGGCCCAGCCGGTCCGCTCAACCAACCATTGCGCGCCATAGGGTGTCAGCCCGCCGAAGATCGCTGTCGCCATCGTGGCCCCCAGCGCCAATCCCGTGATCCGCCCCTCGCCCGGGAATTGCTCGGCCGTCGCCACCGCGCCAACGGCGCTGTAGGCGCCAGCGACCGCGGCGAGAACGATCGCCCCGATCAACGCCTGAACCCTGGCTCCGCTCGCCATCAGCGAGAACATCAGCACTGGAACGGCCGCGCTGGCCAGCGCCAGGATAATCAGGACCCGGCGCCTCCCCACCCGGTCGGACCATAAGCCGGTCAATGGCGTGACCAGGATCACCACCACCGCGGCGACCGTCGATAGCCATAGGGCGTCGCGCTCGGACAAGGAGCCGGCGGACGTCAGGAACGCAGGCACGTAGGTGATGCCGACATAATAAGTGATGGAGCCGAGGGCCGAAATGGCGAAGGAGCGGGCAATTCCGGCTCGATGATGGGTGAGCGCGTACCGGAACGGCACTTCGGGAACGCTGCCTGCGTCGCGCTGGCGCTCGAATTCGGGCGATTCATGCATCACTGAACGCGCGACGCCGACGCTTCCGGCAAGCGCTGCGCCGACGAAGAACGGAATCCGCCAGCCCCAGTCGCGAAGGCTGCTCTCGCTCATGCTCGCGACCGTCAGTGCGGAGATGCCGACCGCCAAGAGCCCGCCGATCTCACTCGCCGCCGAGGCCAACGAGGCGATCAGCCCGCGCTTCCCCTCGCTGGCGCCTTCGAGCAGGTAAGCGACCACGCCGGTATATTCACCGCCGACCGAGAAGCCCATCACGCAGCGCAGGACGAGCAGCAAGAGGCCCGCGGCGGGGCCGATCGCCGCCCGCGTCGGAAGCAATGCCGTCGCCAGCATTGCCGCGGTCATCAAGGCCACCGACATCAAGAGCATATGCCGCCGGCCCTTGCGATCGCCGATGTGGCCGAACACCACCGCGCCGAACGGCCGCATGAGGTAGGCGATCGCGAAACCGCCCAGCGTGATCAGCAGGCTCTTCGCGCCACCGCCGAAAAACACCCGGCTGAGCACCGTCGCGAAGTAGAGGTAGAGCGTAAAATCATACCATTCGACGATTGTCGAAAAGGCCGCGATCGCCATCGATCCGCGTGAAATCCGGTGAGCCGGTGCCATCTCTCACCCTGTGCCAGATGCAGCGAAGGATGTCGCCGGCTCGCCGATTGGCTTTGACTCATCTCCAGAAGCGTGATTCCCTCCAAATAGCAGGAGTGGCGCATGAAACTTGCAGCCGGCATTTTCATCTTCGTCTGGCTTCTTTGCGGCGTTGCCGGCGCGTGGATGATGGGCGAGACCAGCGTTCACTGGAAGACCATCGCCAAGGGCCCGATCACTCTCGCCAAGGCTTTCAAGGAGGATCCGGTCACCTATCCGTCCGGAGAGTGACTGCGAATGCGCGTTGCACAAACGCAACGTCGGCGGATGAACTTTCATCATGCGGAACAGCCCTTTCGGTTGCCGGTTTGAGGGCGCGTGTCGGCGCAAATCATCGAGAAAATGCGGGCCCGCGTCGCGCAGTGCCGACGCCTCGCCGACATGATCCTGGATCCGACCGCGCGCGCCGCTTTGCTGCAGATGGCCGACGAAGGCGAAGCCGACATCGCCAAGCTCGAGGCCGAAGAAGCCGCCTCGGCAGCCGAGCAAGCCGCCAGGAACGAACCGCCCCCGCAGAGCTAGCGACCCGAAATTCGTTTCGGACTCGACCTGTGGATAAGTGTAGTTAAATTCCCGTTCACCGACTCGGGACCGGGTCGACGCTTCAAGGGGGGCCAGAAGCGAATGGAATCCGATGCGCGATTTTTCCGCCGCAGGGCGAACGAGGAGCTGGCCGCGGCAGGCCGCGCAGTCACTGAAGCGGCGCGCGAACGGCGGCTGATCCTCGCCGAAGCTTTCCTCCAGCGATTGAAGGCTGTCGAAGCAAGCGCCGAGGCGGAGATGGCGTTTGTCGCCGACCGCCCTGCGTTCGATTGGAGACGTACCGCGTAAACGGCGGTCGGCCGCGCCCGTACTTCGGCGCCGCGAGAATCGAAAATCTCGCTTCCGCACAACCACCACGCTGCTATGCCTGCAGCGATGGTTCCCTTCCTGTGGGTGATCGACGATTTCCTCAACAATCCCGAGGAAGTGCGGAACCGTGCTCTGTCGCTGACCTATTCGCGAACCGGGCGCTATCCCGGCCGCGGGTCGGCCGAGCAGCTGGCGATCGCTGGACTGCAGGAGGCCGTTTCGTCGATCGTGCGCCAGCCGCTCAGCGCGAACTGGCCGGCCAACCACGCCCATTCGACCTGCCGCCTGACCCTCGCCGAGGACAATGGGGAAGCGCCGATCCATGTCGATCCCAATTACCTGTCGGGCATCCTCTATCTTAGCCGGCCGGAGGACTGCCAAGGCGGCACGGAATTCTATCGCCACAAGCGCACCGGCACCGACCGCATGCCCTTCGACCTCGAGGGCCTTCGCAGCATCGGATATGAATCCTATGCCGAGCTCGAAAAGGACCTCCTCCACAAAGACGGAATGGACCGTTCCAAATGGGAGCACAGGCTGACTGTGCCCATGCGGTTCAATCGCCTTATCCTCCTGCAGCCTTATTACTGGCACACCGCCGGCCCGGGATTCGGCGACAGTGTCGAGAACGGCCGGTTGATCTATGTCTTCTTCTACGAACGCGGGCCGGCCGGTACGCCTGCGCGAGGCTAATCCAAGGTAGGGGGGCGGGCATGTTGGTGGCACTTCTCATTCCCCTGGCGCTCGCCACGCTCTTCTATGCTCTGGTGCTGCTGCGAGCGGCGGTTGCGAAGCGAGCCTGGCCGGCACCAGAAGCCCTCGTCCTTGGCGCCGTCACCAACTTCTTCGATACGCTCGGCATCGGCTCGTTCGCGCCGACGATGGCCTGGTTCAAGTTTCGCCGGCTGGTGCCCGACCGACTTATCCCCTGCACGATGTTCGTCGGCCAGACGCTTCCGTCGGTCACCCAGGGCATCGTCTTCCTGCTCCTCCTCGGCGTGCTGGTCGATGCCAAGCTGCTCATCGGCTGCGTGCTCGCCTGCCTGGTCGGCGGGTTCATCGGCGTGCCGCTGGTGACCAAGGCCCGGGTGTGGGTGGTCCAGGCGGTGGTCCTTTCCAGCACATTGGGATCCTAAGCTTAGAATTCCACGTGGACAAGTTGTCGCG
>JADMIO012771120.1_pt1 | contig 15881 bp, 15 predicted proteins | sample 8958161 | NCBI WGS metagenome assembly JADMIO01 (sample SAMN16585339, study PRJNA669376) | soil metagenome | isolation source: Crop rotation soil | place: USA: Cullars Rotation, Alabama | collected 2011
CGGTCGCCCGGGCGTCGCCGGGCGACAAGGCGGCCCGGCTCGCCGCGCACGCCACCGCGGGCCGCAAGGTCCTGATGGTCGGCGATGGGCTCAACGACGCACCGGCGCTGATCGCGGCGCACGTGTCGATGGCCCCCGGATCGGCGGCCGACGTCGGGCGCAACGCCGCCGACTTCGTGTTCCTGCGCGACAGCCTGCTGGCGATCGAGCAGGCGGTCGACATTGCCTGCCGGGCCGACCGGCTGGCGCGCCAGAACCTGCTGTTGGCCGTCGCCTACAACGCCGTCGCGATCCCGGTCGCGGTGCTCGGGCTGGTCACGCCGCTGCTGGCCGCGATCGCGATGTCGTTGTCGTCGATCCTGGTGGTCGCCAATGCCCTACGGCTCGGCCGGCGTCGCGATGCCCCTGCCGCGTCCCGCCCCGCTGCCGCGCCGGGCACGGCCAGGCTGGCGGGCGCCCGATGAACGACTTCCTCTACCTCGTCCCGGTCGCCCTGGCCCTGGGCGTCGTCGGGCTGTGCACGTTCCTGTGGTCTCTCCGCAGCGGCCAGTACGAGGATCTCGACGGCGCGGCCGCGCGCATCTTGCTCGACGACGACGTGCCCGCACCGGGGCCGCAGCCCCGCGATTGAGATCAAGCCGCGCGGTCGACCCGCAACCAGACGACGACCATGACGCCGTCTTGGATGCGCTCGATCGATGCGGTCCACCGGCCGTTCACCCAGCTGCCGTCGGCGCAGCAGGAAAAGCCGCGGGAGCCCAGATACTCCCAGGCCTCGGCCCGGGTGGGATAGCAACGACGGATCTCGGCAGCACAAGCCATGGCAGGTCTCCCCGACGCCTTCCATCAACGCGCGGCAGGGCGATGTGTTTTCATCGGGTCGTCACGCCAGGCCGGGAGGCCCGGCCGATCGGCACCGGGCGCGGCGGCGGCGGCGGGTCGAGGGACAGGCGGATCGAAGCCGGCGAGCAAGCTCAGGAGATCGCCGGCGCGCCGGTCTTGGTCCTAGGACTTGCCCCCGAAGAAGTCGCTGCCGGCATAGATCCGGGCGATCTCGGCGAGCGCCTCGGCGCCCAGCGGCCCGAGGTCGCTGGCGCCGGCATTCTCGTCGACCTCCTCGGGGCGCATCATGCCGGGAATGGTCGCCGCGACCGCAGGATGCGACAGGCAGTAGCGCAGCGCGATCTGCGGCGCGGTCGCCTGCGCCGCCGCGGCGACGGCGGCGACGAAGCGTCGGCTGCCGTCGATCCAGCGGCCGATCTGATCGCGCGACCAGCGGCTGCGATGATCCTGCGGATCGAACGTCTGGTTGGTGTCGACCCGACCCGTCAACATGCCGAAGCTCAGCGGCGTGCGCGCGATCAACGCGGTTCCGGTGTCCTGCGCGAGATCGAGCAGACCGTTGAGCACCGCGCGCTGGTCGAGCAGGTTGAGGTTGACCTGGATGACCGGGATCTTCAGCTCGCGGATGGCGACCAGCCCGTCGTCGGGCGCGCGCACCGACAGGCCGTACGCCCGCGCCTTGCCCTCCGCGACCAGCGCCCGCATGGTGTCGAGCACCGCGGGATCGTCGCGCAGCAGCTCGATCGCCGGGCTGTGGAGCTGGAACAGATCGACATGATCGGTCTGCAGGCGTCGCAGCGAACCCTCGAGCGACGTCCGAAGCGCGGTCGGCGAGAAATCCTGGTCCTGGTCGAAGCGCGGGAAGCCGGCCTTGGTCGCGAGCACGACCTGGTCGCGCCGCGGCTTGAACGCCTGGCCGAGCAGCGCCTCGCTATGGCCGTTACCGTAGGCGTTGGACGTGTCGTAGAGGGTCACGCCCTTGTCGAACGCGCGGTCGAGCGTGCGCAGCGACACCGCGTCGTCGGTCGGGCCGTAGGAGGTCGCACCCGGGCTCGGTCCCCCGATGCCCCAGGCGCCGAAGCCGATCTCCGAGACCGTCAGTCCGGTGGCGCCGAGCGTGCGGTAGCGCATGGCCTCAGTGGTGTCCGGCGATCTCGCTGTGGACCGTGCGGCTGCCGTAGAGATAGGCACCCTTCTTGTTGCCGTACCACACGACCTCGCGGCACCAGGCGGCGAAGTCGGACCAGCGCTCGGTCGAGCGGTCGATGCGGTAGCTCACCCGCTTCTTGTCGAGGCTGGCCGGCTCGCCGACCAGCTTGTTCTGGTAGAACGCCCACAGGTCGTAGTCGAGCTCGACCGAGCGATCGCCGCGCTCGTCGGGCTGCTTGACCAGATTGCGGTTGAGCCGGACCGCCTGGTCGATCAACTCGACCGGCGCGCTCGGGCTGCGCTCGGCGACGAGGTTGCGCAGCAGGGCGCCGGCCTCGGCGTAGAACTGGTCGAGCTTGTCCTCGGCGGTGAGCTTGATGAACACGTACTCGTCGACCGGCCAGAAGATGCCGAGCCAGTCCTCGGAGAACAGGTATTCGGGGCCGCCCTGCTGGATGTCGGCGGCGGCGCGCAGCATCAGATCGCGAACCTCGGCGAGCAGCGGATAGCCGTCGACGGCGTCGCTCATGAAGGCTTCGATCATCGCGCGATAGCTCGCCCCGGAGATCTCATGCGCGACGATCAGCGGGATCTGCATCAGCTTGTCGAAATGGAGCAACGCGCTCATCCAGCCGAAGGTACGCGCGCGCCGCCAGTCGGCCGGCGGCATCGCGTGCGTGGCGATCACCAGGTCCTGGGTCTCGTAGATGCCGTCCGCCTCGACCGCGAGCGTGCCATGGATGTTGTGGACACGGGTCTCGATCGTGACCATGCCGTATTTGGCCTGGTAGGCGGGGTCGCCCATCTCGGCGTTGGGCAGGATCGACAGGTTGTTGAACTGGATGCGGTTGTGCTGGCCGTTCTCGATCAGCCGCGAGACGCCGTCGGCGAAGCTGTCGAAGGTCTCGCCCGGCAGGCCGAGGATCAGGTCGCTGTAGGTTTCGATTCGATCGCGCGTGAAGCGGCGCTGCAGCTCCTCGTAGCCCTTCAGCGCGATGTTCTGGCGCTTGATCTGCTCGAGCGTGATCGCGCTGACGCTCTGCATCGACAGCACGACACCCTTGTTGAGCCCGGCGTCGGCCAGCACCTTCTGGGTCGCATAGGCGCGCTCGGTGGCGTTCTTGGTGTTCTGCACCGACAGCGCCTTGGGATAACCGGTCGCCTGCTTGCTGTCGGCGACCGCCCTGGCGATCTCGACATCGCGACCCAGGATGCCGAAATTCGCATCGCAGCAGAACACGAACTCGACCCGCTGCTCGGCGAACCAGGCGATCTCGCCCTTGATGCGCTCGAGGTCGAAGGCGAACACCTTGGACGCGGTCGCCGAGCCCCAGTCGCAGAACGTGCACGAGAACGGGCAGCCGCGGTTGGTCTCCCACAGGACGATCCAGATCTCGTCCGGATTGGCCGCCATCAGGGGCTTGAAGACGCCGCTCAGATACGGCGACGGCAGAGTCTCGATCTCGCGCAGCCGGCCGCCCTTGGGCTGGCACACGAAGGCGCCGTCGGCGGCCAGGTAGCTGATGCCCGGAATAGCCGACCAGTCGTTGCCCGGGAACGCCTCGAGGAGCGACAGGAAGGTCTGCTCGCCCTCGCCGTTCGCGACCACGTCGATGAAGGGGTTGGCGCGCAGGAAGGCCTCGGACCGGTCGGGCACCTGGGGACCGCCGAAAATGATCAGAACCTCGGGCCGCAGCGCCTTGAGGCGGCGCGCGATCTCGAGCGAGATCTTGATGTTCCAGACGTAGGTCGAGAAGCCGACCACGTCGGCGTCGGCCAGTTGGGCGACGGCCTCGTCGGCCAGGATGCGCTTGTAGACCGGCAACAGGAATTCGTAGCGCCCGGCCTCCTTGGCGTAATGGCGGACATAGCTCTCGAGCAGCCCGACCGAGTACGGGAGATAATTCTGGCCCGAGAAGCTGTTGTTGATCTGCGCGAGGCCGACCCGGACGGTGCTGTTCACGTCATCCCGCATGTCGCTCGAGGCCGTAGGTCTTGGATTGGGCGCGGCGCGCGGATGCGCGGCCGGTCCTGCCAGGTTAGGGGTTTACGGTAAATGTTTAGTAAACCTGTTGGCCTAGGCTCCTCGCCGAGGAGGCCCGGGGGGACCGGGCGATCGTCGAGGACCCGACGTGATCATTGCCAGAACACCATACCGGATCTCGTTCTTCGGCGGGGGGACGGACTACCCGGCCTGGTTCCGGGAGCATGGCGGGCGCGTGCTCAGCGCCACGATCAACCGCTATTGCCACATCACCTGCCGGTTCCTGCCGCCGTTTTTCGACTTCAAGAGCCGGGTCGTGTGGTCCCACATCGAGGTGCTGCGCGAGAACCGCGACGTCCTGCATCCGGTCCTCAAGGCGCTGTTCGAGCACATGGGCCTCGACCAGGGCATCGAGCTGACCCACAACGGCGACCTGCCGGCGCAGTCGGGCCTGGGCTCGAGCTCCTCCTTCACGGTGTGTGCGCTGCACGCGCTGCACGCCCTGCAGGGGACCATGGTCACCAAGCGCGAGCTGGCCCACCAGGCGATCCACGTCGAGCAGGAGCTGCTGCGCGAGAACGTCGGGGTCCAGGACCAGATCGCCGCCGCGCACGGCGGCTTCAACCGCATCGACATCACCCGAGACGGCAACTACGCCGTCCATCCGATGACCCTCGATCCGTTGCGCCAGCAGGAGTTCGAGCGCCACCTGATCCTGCTCTATACCGGCCAATCGCGCCGCGCGACCAACATCGCCGCCGAGCAGATCAAGAACACGCCGAACAAGACCAAGGAGCTCGAGACCATGCAGGCCATGGTCGACGACGCCATCGGCATCCTGACCGGCAACGGCCCGATCGCCGAGTTCGGCAAGCTGATCCACGAGGGCTGGGAGATCAAACGCAGCCTGGCGAGCGCGATCGCTCCGGCCTTCGTCAACGAGATCTACGACACGGCGCGCAAGCACGGGGCGCTCGGCGGCAAGCTGCTGGGTGCCGGCGGCGGCGGCTTCATGCTGCTGTTCGCCAAGCCCGAGGACCACGTGGCGATCTTCGAGGCCCTGTCGTCGCTCCTCATGGTGCCGATCGAGCTGGAGCGCGCCGGCAGCCATCTGATCTTCTACGAGCCGCAGAACTATTCGCGCACCGTCCGGCACGGCCTGCGCGAGTTCAACCGCTTCGTCCAGTGCTGAGCAGCGCTCAGGCGCCGGGCGCCGCGAGACGCGCCAGGACCTCCGACCAGAAATAGTCGCCGGTGAAGTACTTGGTCACCCACGCCTGGCCGGCGGCGGTCAGGCGCTCGCGGTAGGCGTGGTCGCGCAGCAGGCGCGGGATCAGATCGGCCAGGTCGGCAATGGTGCGGAACGGCAGGTAGTGCACGCCGGGCGTCAGGAAGTGCCGGGTATCCAGGCTATCCTCCTCGAGCAGGCATGATCCGGCGATCGGGATGTCGATCGTGCGGCCGCACAGGATTCCGACGCCGCTCGAGCGCCGAGTCAGGCTGACGGACACCTGATAGCGGCGCAGCAGATCGGCGTAGTCCTGGTCGGTCCGCTGGACGGCGGCGGCGTGATCGGTCTCGTGGAAATCGAACGGCAGGTCGAGCCGGCCGAGCTCGGCCCACCAGAACAGGCGCGGGATGCTGCCGTAGTGCACGCTGCCGGCGAACGCCCCGCGCGGCACCGTCCCGGCCGGCACCGCCGGCGCCGGCAGGCGGTGTGGCCACGGCAGGCAGACGGTCGCGGCGCGCTCGGCGTCGCTCGCGCGCCCCAGGATCGCCGGATGCATGTGGTGCACGAGATCGACCGCGGCGCCGAGCCCGCGATAGACCTCGGCCGCCGGTACCGTCCAGGCATCTGGAAAGCCTTTGATCACCCGCGTCCCGAGCACCTCGCGCGCCGATTGGAGCACCAGCGCGACTTGCTCCGTCATGCCGGCCAGCGACGACAGGCCGGAATAGAACAGCTCGTCGTAGAAGATCAGGTCGGGGCGGACGGCGATGATCGCGTCCTGCAGCGCCCCGGCGAACAGCTCGGGCGGCTGCCCGGCGGACACCGCGTGGGTGTCGAATATCGACACCGTGAAGCCGAAGTCGCGGGCCGTCCGCGCGACGTTGTCGTAGAACTCGTACTGCCGCGCGGGCTCGTGGGCATAGCCCCGGCGCGTCGCGACCAGCAGCCGCAGCCCCGACGCGCGTGCCTTGTGGCCGGCGATCGCCGCAGCGTCGGTCCGCAGATGCGCCAGGAACGGCGGCGGCGCGTCGCTCGGCGGCAAATCGGGTATGCCGCAGCACTCGGTCCGACCGTTGATCATGCCGTCGGCATAGATCTGCGCCAGCAGCCCGTCATAGCCGCAGGCGAAGCGCAGCAGCCGCGAGGCGCGCGCGAAGTCGCGGGCGCGCGCCAGCCCGACCGCTCGCACGCGCAGCTCGACGATCCGGCGCGCCTGCGCGTCGGGCGACACCGGTTTGCCATAGTACGCCGCGAGGCCGTCGGGATCGCCGTCCGTCAGCTCGATCAGGCAATGACCGATCGCCATCGGCAGCGCACCCCGCATCGCGGTCTCGGGATCGTGGTCGGTCAGCAGGCGATAGGCCTCGAGCGCCGCCGCCCAGTCGTGCGCGCGGTACAGCTCGTCGGCGACGTCGATGATGTCGGCCATGTCAGCCGACGACCGACGGTGCCAGGGCCAGGCTCTCGGGCGTCCCGATGTCGATGAAGCGACCGGCGGTTTCGACCGCCAGCAGCGCGCCCGCGGGTTGACGCTCGAGCACGTCGCGCTCGAGCGATGCCCCGTCGCCGGCCATCAGCGCGTCCAGGAACCGCCGGCCGAACGCGTAGACGCCGCCGTTGATCAGCCCGGGTCCGGCATCCGGCCGCTTCTCCAGGAAGCGCGTGATGCGGCCGCCACGGTCGACCTCGAGCCCGCCATAGCGCCCGGCATCCGGGACCGGGACCGCGACCAGTGCCGCGGCGGCATCGCTGCCCCGCAGCGCCGACAGCAGCGCGCCGGCGTCGAACTCGACGAAGGTGTCGCCGTTCATCACCACCACGGGATCGCTGGCGAGTCGCGGCCGGGCCAGGCGCAGCGCGCCCGCGGTGCCGAGCGGCTGGGTCTCGACCACGCACTCGATGGTCAGATCGGTGCGGCGCGCCGCGGCGAGATGCGCCTCGACCGCATCCGCCCGGTAGCCGAGCAGCAGCACGACGCGCCGAAAACCCTGGCGCGCGATCTGGTCGAGCAGGATGTCGAGGAACGGCCGGCCGGCGACCGGCGCCAGCACCTTGGGCAGCGCGCCGATCGAGCCGCGCAAGCGGGTCCCGAGACCGCCGGCCAGCACCGCGACGTCGCAGTCCCCGGGGCAGTCCGCCGGCGTCATGGCGTCAGACGTTGGCGTAACTGTTGTTGCGCAGCATCGTGTAGCCCTTGACGAGCTCGACGATGCCGGCATCGAGGCCGTGCGCCGGATTGAAGCCCAGGCGCTCGATCTTCTCGTTCGAGACGATGTAGTCGCGCTTGTCCGGATCCTCGCCCTGCTTGCCCTCGAACACCGTGAAACCCGGCACCACCTTCTGGATGCGCGCGCACAGCTCGAGCTTCGACAGGTTGGCGTCCGACAGGCCGACGTTGTAGACCTCGCCCTGCATCTGCTCGTAGCGGTGGATCGCCATCATGAAGGCGCGCGCGACGTCGCGGACGTGGATGTAGTTGCGCTTGAAGTGGCCTTCGAACACCACGACCGTGCGATCGGTGACCGCGCGATAGACGAAGTCGTTGACCAGCAGGTCGAGGCGCATGCGTGGCGACATGCCGAACACGGTGGCGAGCCGGAACGTCACGCCGCCGAAGCCGCGCACGAAATCCTCCGCCGCGCACTTGTCGCGGCCGTACAGCGAGATCGGCCTGAGGGGAGTATCCTCGGTGCAGAACTTGCCCGCCTCACCGACGCCGTAGCCGCTGTTGGTGTTGGGCAGGATGATCCGCTGGTTCCTGCTCGCGAGCTTGACCAGCATCCCGATGGCGTCGCGATTGGTCGAGGTCGCACCGATCGGGTCGCGGTCGCACAGCGGCGCGCCGACCAGCGCGGCCAGCGGGATGATGACGTCGGCCTTCGCGACCAGCTTCCTCATCGTCTCCTCGTTGCGCGAATCACCGCGCACGAGCTCGAAGTTCTCCAGATGGCAGACGTGATTGAGCGAGGTCTGCCGGAACAGGAAACTGTCCAGCACGGTCACCTTGTGGCCGGCCTCCAGCAGCTCGGGCACCAGGGTCGAGCCGATATAGCCGGCACCGCCGGTGACCAGGATCGAAAGCGGGTTGGCCACTCGTGGTCTCCTAGTTGCAGGCTAATTGCAAACGCGGGTGAGGACGTCGCGCAACCGGTCGATCTGCGGCTTCAGGTCGAACGGATGGTTGCCGACGAAGAAGCCGGCGTAGTGCGCGAGGTCGGCGTTCTTCATCTCGCCATGGCAGGTGTGCGGGAAATGCTTGATCGCGTCATGGCGCAAGAAATTGCCGCCCGTGATCATGCGGAAGCCGATGTCGGCCTCGCGCAAGGCGGCGAACACGCGATCCCGATTGAGGTGGTATTTCGGGTTCAGGATCATCGTGAAGCTGAAGTTCGACGCCTTGCCGTGCTCGCGCTGGGTGATGAAGCGGTCGTCGTCGGCGAACCTCGAGCGGAAATAATCCCAGTTGGCGCGCCGCGCCTCGGTCATCGCGGGCAGCTTCTTGAGCTGCTCCTGGCCGATCGCCGCCGACAGCTCCATCGGGCGCACGTTGTAGGCCGGCAGGATGAAGCGATAGGCCTCGAAGAAGGCGTCCTCGCCGCGCTCGCACAGCAGCGTGTCCTGCGGCAGATCGCGGGTCCAGCCGTGCGCGCGGATGCAGCGCGCGAGCTCGGCGAGCTCGCGGTCGCGCGTCACCAGCATGCCGCCCTCGATGGTCGAGATGTGGTGCGAGAAGAACGAGCTGAAGGTCGCGAAGTCGCCGAACGTGCCGGTCTTCCGGCCGGCGAGCTCGGAATCCATCGACTCGCAATTGTCCTCGTAGAAATACAGGCCCTTGCGATCGCAGAAGGCGCGGATCTCGTCGAGCCGGGCCGGGTTGCCGAGGATCGAGACCGCGCACACCGCCTTGGTCTTCGGAGTGAGCGCGCGCTCGAGCTGATCGACGTCGAGATTGAGGGTGTTGAGGTCGACATCGACGAAGCGCAGCTCGAGCCCATACTGTTGCAGCGGCGTGTAGGTGGTGACCCACGAGATCGGCGGCACGATCACCTCGTCGCCGCGCTTCAAGGGGTTGTCGCGCTTGTAGCACAGCGCGGCAACACCGATCAGGTTGGCCGACGAGCCGGAGTTGACCATGACGGCATACGGCATGTCGAAATAGGCGGCGAACTGCGCCTCGAATTTCTTGACCTCGGGGCCCATGGTGAACTGGCCCGAGTCGAGCACGCGCTTGATCGCGGCATGCTCCTCCGGGCCCCAGGTGTTCGCGGCCAGCTCGTAGAACATCGAGTTTGTAACTCCGAACCTAGCGTCCATCCCATCCCGTCATGCCCGCGAAAGCGGGCATCCAGGGGCCACGCGCCGCAGCGCCGCAGCAGCGATCCTGGATCCCCGCTTGCGCGGGGATGACGAGTGGGGATAGGCGTTTCATCCTGACGTGGGTCCGTTGGCTAGAACGGGCCGCGGAACTGCTTGCGCGCCTTGCCGATCGACTCGATCGGGGGCGGCGTCCAAGGATCGCCGCCGGGTCGCGCCATCGCATAGGCGGCTGCGGCGATCTTGCGCATGTCGGGATAGTACTCGGCCTCGAGCCACGGCGAGGTCGGGCAGGTCGCCGGCGCGTGGCCCATGCGCTGCAGGCGCAAGCCGCTGGTGCCGGCGAGGCGCTCGGCGACCTGGGCGACGATCTCGGCGCTGGCGCCGCACATCGTCCAGGCGGTGTCGACCACCAGCAGGCGGCGCGTGCGCTGGACCGACTGCGCGATCGTGTCGATGTCGAGCGGCGACAGCGAGATCGGGTCGATGACCTCGGCGGCGATGCCGGCGCCGGCGAGCATCTCGGCGGCGCCGATGCACTCCGGCAGCATCGCCGAGATGCCGACCAGGGTGACGTCGCCACCGCGACGGCACACGCGCGCCTTGCCGAACGGCACCGTGAAGGCGCCGTCGGGCACCGGCGCCTCGCTGTCGTAGAGCAGCCGATGCTCGACGAAGATCACCGGGTCGGGATCGCGGATCGCCTCGATGAGGCAGCCCTTGGCGTCGTGCGGATTGCTGGGCGCGAACACCTTGAGGCCGGGCACGTGCATGAACATCGAATGCAGGCCCTGCGAGTGCTGGGCGCCCTGTCCCCACGACTTGCCGATGATGGCACGCACGACCATCGGGCACGACACCGTGCCGCCGTACATGTAGCGGCTCTTGGCCGCCATGTTGACCAGCTGGTTCATGCACAGCATCAGAAAGTCCATGCGGATGTGCACATGGACCGGGCGCAAGCCGGCCATCGCCGCGCCGATCGCCACGCCCGTCATGGCGTCCTCGGACAGCGGCGTGCCGAACACGCGGTCGGCGCCGAAGCGCTGCGGCAGGCCGACCGTCGAGCCCTGGATGCCCTTGTGGTCGTCGACGTCGAGGCCGAACACGAAGACGCGCGGGTCCTCCTCGAGCGCGGCGGCGAGGCCGTCGCGGATCGCGTCGACGTAGCGCAGGGTGCGGCCGGCGACGCCGGTCGGCGCCCCGGTGTCCGAAGGTCCGTTATCGAGCATAGACGTCCACCAGAGTCTGATCGAGGGCGGGCGGCGGGCTGGTCTCGGCGAAATCGATCGCGGCGGCGATGCGCGCCTCGATCTCGCGCTCGATGCCGGCACGCTCCTGGGTCGGCAGCATCGCGCCGACCAGCTTCACGGCATCGCGGGCGAGCCATGGCTCGAGGTCGGCGCGCGTGCGATAGCCGGACTCGTAGTCGTCGCCGGGCCCGACATGCTCCTTCCAGCGATAGGTCAGGCACTCGATGAAGAATGGTTTTGGATCTTTGCGCATCGCGGCGACCGCCTTCGCGACCGTGCGCCGGATCGCGAACACGTCGCCGTCGGCGATCCGCGCGGTCTCGATGCCGTAGGTCGCGACGCGCTCGCACAGGCTCTCGGTGGTGGCCGAGCGCTTGTGGCGCGGCGTGTGGATCGCCAGGCCGTTGTTCTCGCACACGAACAGCACCGGCAGGCCCTTGAGCGCGGCGAAGTTGAGCGTCTCGTAGAACACGCCCTCCTCGACCGCGCCGTCGCCGAAGAACGCCGCGACCACCCGGCCCTTGCCCTCGCGCTTGAGCGCCAGGCCGTAGCCGGCGGCGAGCGGAATGGTCGTGCCGACCACCGCCGAGCTGCCGAGGATGTTCTTGGTCATGTCGATCAGGTGCATCGAGCCGCCCTTGCCGGCGGCGCAGCCCGTGCCCTTGCCGTAGAGCTCGGCCAGCATGCCGTTGAGGTCGCCGCCCTTGGCCAGGTAGGTCGCATGGCCACGGTAGGTGCCCGAGACGACGTCGTCGGGACCCAGCACGTCGCACACCCCGACCGCGACCGACTCCTGGCCGATCGACAGGTGCACGGGGGATTTGATCTTGTCGCTCGGATAGATCCGGGCGACCTCCTCTTCGACCCGGCGCACCAGATAGAGCGCGCCGTAAAGGCGCGCGTGGTCGCGGGGTGACAGCTCGCTTTCGGTCATACTGAGGTCCGTCAACCGGTTAACACCGGGATGCTTACGTCAAAAAGACGAAGAGATAATTAACCTTATTCGTGCGATCGACTGGCCGCCGGGCCGCAGCCGTGCCCGGCTCCCGACGCGGCTCCACGTCGAAAAAACCAAGTCAGGCATGGACTTGACCGCCACGCCCCCCCTCGCCGATCCGCGCCGCGCGCTGGCCCACCAGCTCTATTACGAGCGCCGGGACTGGCGCGCCGCCCTCGCCCTGTGGTCCGCCTGCGAGGCCGCCGACGGCCCCTCCCTCGAGTCGCGGGTCGCGATCACCCATTGCCGGATCGAGCTGGCCGATCCGGCCAACCTGTCGACGATCGGACTGGGTGCCGCGCCAGGGCCCGACCATGGCCACACGGCGGCCTACGCCCACCAGGTGCGCACGCGAGCGTTCCAGTGCCTGGCCGCCGGCGATGCGCCGCGTGCCTCCCAGCTCACCCGGCTGCTCGCCGCCGTCGAGCCGCAGCTGGCCGAGGTCTATCGCGACTGCATCGCCTCGGGCGACCTCGGGGCGCCGCTCGCCGAGCCCGCCGAGCTCGGCCAGCCGCTGCCGTTCGAGCGCGAGGCGCCGCTCGGCGACGACGAGGCCCGGCGACTGGTCGGCACGCTGCGCACCAAGCGCGTCCTGCTGGTGATGCGCCACCTGCTCAACTATGCCGGCGGCGCGGTGGAGGCCGACCTGTTCCGCCAGCACATCACCAGCCTGCGCGCGCTCGGCATCGAGCCCGCGGTGCTGGACGCCCACTTCATGACCACGCAGGACCGCCGCCACCTGTTTCCCGATCAGCTGCGCGCACAGATCGCCGCGCAGCGGCCCGAGATCATCTACTACGACGACCTCCTGGTGTCGGGCATGGGCAGCGATCCGAATCTCCTGCCGTCGATCCTCGACATCCTGTACCGCGCCCGCCGCGACCACGGCACGCGCATCGCGGTCACCTATCCGGATGCCTGGTATGACGGCATGGATGCGCTGCTCGAGGCCGGGCGCGAGGTCGCCGACCTGTTCCACATCTGCCACCCGCCGCTGCTCACGCGGCTTGCGCCCGAAACCCGCGCCAAGGTCCTGTGCTTTCCCTATCCGTGCACCGACCCCCGGCCGGCCGACGCGCGGCCGCCGGCCGAGCTCGATCGCGCCTGCTTCGTCGGCTCGATCAACTGGGCGACCATGCCGCGCCTGGTGTGGTGGACCGAGATCGGGCGCAGCGGCCTGTCGGTCGACGTCTATCCGACCTTGAGCTGGGCCGAGCGCAGCGCCGCCGACTACGCCACCCTGGTCGCGCGCTACAAGGTCGTCCTCAATCTGACCCGACGCGCCAATCAGCGCCGCGTGCTGACCCAGCGCGCCCTCGAGGCGCCGCTGTTCGGCTCGCTCCTGCTCGAGGAGTTCTCCGAGGACACGGCGTACTTCCTGAGGCCGTTCGAGCATTACGTACCGTTCGCCAATCTCGTGCAGCTGGGCACGCGACTGCCGCAGCTGCTCGGCGACGCCGCCCTACGCGAGCGCATCACCGAGCGCGGCAGCGCCTTCGTGCGCCGGCATTTCAGCGGCCTGCACTTCTGGGCGCGGCTGTATGCGCGCCTGGCGGCGGCCGACGGGCCGCCGTCGACGCCGCCGCGCTACAAGCCAGTGCCGATCGAGGTTCCGACCACCAGCAGCGCGCTGGTCAGCGCGCTCGGCACCCTCAAGGGCGCGGCGGGCTGATGCGGTGGCGGTTCAGGTACTGATAGAGCGCGAAGCCGTCGTGGCCGATCAGGTCCGGCAAGCCGAGCACCTGGTCGGCGGCGATCAGCGCCATCTCCCGGCCCTCGGTGAGGCGCAGCCCGGTGATGGCATCGAGCGCGATCGGCACCTCGAAGAAGGTGCGGTCGATCATGCCGTCGCCGACGAACGCGCAGTCGAATTGGAAGCGCGTGAACATCCGCGCCGCCCCGAGCTCGAGGCCGATCTCCTCCTTGAGCTCGCGCCGCAGCGCGTCGCGCTCGCTCTCGCCGGGATCGATGCCGCCACCGAACAGGCCCCAGGCGCCGGGGTACCAGATGTGCGGCACGTGATCGCGCCGCTGCAGCAGGAATCGATGGTCCGGCGTGACGATGATCGCGCCGACCGAGTGGGCGGGATACAAGGGATACGGCTCGGCGGCGCACATTACAGGACTGTAGCACGGCCGCGGGGCGGGGCCGTATGCTGCCCGAGCGAACACGAAAGGGCATCGTGACGAGCGATCAGGACGACGCGGCGCTGGCGCCGCTGGTCAGCGGCGCGCGTATCCTGGTGACCGGCGCCACCGGGCTGTACGGTCGCGCGCTGATCGACCGTCTGTTGAGACTGGGCGCGCGGGTGCGCGCGGTCGCGACTCGGACGCCGACCCTGCCGTTGCCCGCCGCCGTCGAGCTGATGACCGGCACGCTGGCCGATCCGGGCTTCGCGGACACGGTCTGCCGCGGCATGGACGGGCTGCTGCACTGTGCCGGCCTGCGCGGCTCCATCGGCATCCAGACCAAGCAGGCATGCGACCTGCTGGCCGGCAATATCGCGATCGACTTCAACACCCTGGAGGCGGCGCGACGCGCCGGCGTCGCGCGCGTCGTCTACGTCAGCACCGTCACCGTGCATCCGCCGATGGAGGTGTTTCGCGAAGACCTGGCGTGGAGCGCCAACCCGCATCCGCACGCCCAGTACGTCGCCTGGGCGAAGCGCATGGCCGAAAAGCTCGTCGAGGCCCAGGAGGTCCAGCACGGCCTCGCCAACACGGCGATCGTGCGCCCGGTCAACACCTTCGGGCCCTACGACGACTTCGACCCGCGGACCGCGCTGGTCGTGCCGGCGCTGATCGGCCGGGTCCTCGCCGGCGAGGACCCGCTGGTCGTGTGGGGCGACGGCAGCGCGCTGCGCGACTTCCTCTACGTCGACGACGCGGTGCACGGCCTGCTGCTGGCTTACCGGCTCGGACTCGGCCAGGGGCCGATCAACATCGGCAGCGGCCACGGCGTCTCGATCCGCGAGCTGGTCGAGACCGTGGTCGCGGCCAGCGGGCGCACGCCGGAGATCCGCTGGGATCCCTCGAAGCCGAGCGGCGAGGCGCGCAAGATCGCCGACACCACGCGGGCCCGGACCATCCTCGGCTTCGCCCCGCGGGTGACCCTGGCCGACGGCATCGCGCGAACCATCCGCTGGTTCCGCGACAGGGGCGCCGGCGCGCGGCGCTAGGCTAGACGCCGCCGGACGGCCGGCGCGGCCGCCGCACCTCGACCTGGACCGGACCTCGGCGCGGCGGCCGCGGCGCGGGTTCGTATCCCCCGCCCTGCACGCCGGGCTCGGGACGCACCAAGATGCTGAGCGCCATGCCGGGATCGGCCAGGCGCGCCTCGATGCGCCGGCCGCCGATCTCGATGCCGTTCATCTCCTCGACCGCGCGGGCCGCCGCCGCCGCCGGCGCGAGGTCGACCAGCCCGTGGCCCTTGACCGCGCCGGTCGCATGGTCGCGCGCCAGGCAGGCGCCCATCACCATGCCGAATCGATCGAACGCCTGGGCGAGCTGGGCGTCGGTGAAGCCCTTGGGCAGATTGGCGACAAAAACGTTGCCGCGGAATTTTTGCGGTCGCATGGATCCTCGAAATCTGATGCGGCGTCATAGCCGGAACCCGGGCGGTACGCAAATTCAATGCCGCCGCACCCCAGGGCGCGGCGGCCGTGCGGTCGATGACCTGGCGCAGATGGATGACGCGCTCGGCCGCCCAGCGGCTGTCACTTCGACGCGCGTGTTCAGCCGGCTGGACGCGAGCGCCGCACCGGCGGCGTCCGATCGATCCAAGCGAAACGGTCTAGTGCGCACGCCCGCCTATCCGTGCGCGCCTAAGGCATCAGGGGCCGGGAACGGCGGAACGCGCCCCCGTGTTCCGTTCGTGACATTTCAGTGAGGTCGGGCCATGACACGCCTCGTGCCGCGACGTTGGGCCGGCGCGCTCGCAGTGTTCTTGTTCGCGGCCGCCGCCGCGGCGCACGCCGAGCCCCCGCGCGACGACGACCCGTCCGCCAGCCCGACCGGCTGCGTCGATGCCGCGCTGCACGACATGATCGAGGCGCTGGCGCTGCCGCCCGACGCGTACCCGACGCGCCCGGCAGGATGGGCATGGCCTACG
>JADMIO011602929.1_pt1 | contig 15880 bp, 15 predicted proteins | sample 8958161 | NCBI WGS metagenome assembly JADMIO01 (sample SAMN16585339, study PRJNA669376) | soil metagenome | isolation source: Crop rotation soil | place: USA: Cullars Rotation, Alabama | collected 2011
CCCGGCCGGATTCATCCGGCGACGCGGCCCAGTAGAGCCGGTCCAGCCCGTCGCGTGCATAGGTGAAGTAGATCCCGCTGCCCGGATGGGTGATCCGGGTACGGCCGCCGTCGCGGTCATATTGGTAGGAGGGCGTGCGCGCCGTGCCGCCCATGTCGGTGGTGCTGGAGGCCAGCCGCCCGAACCCATCCCAGACGCTGGTGACGCCCTCGCCGGAGCTGCTGTCAACGGTTCCCAACCGGCTCTCGCGCAATCGACAGCGCCCGATGATTGATAGTTGCTAAACGTGGAACTTGTCCCACGCCTTCATTGACCAACCAAAGCCCCCCCAATTCGAAGAAAATTCCCTGTGTCGGAATGAGGTGGGCGCTGGACAAGGTCATCCGGCCGAGTGCCGCATACACATCTGGCGTGAGGATTGCGCGAGCTTGGCTCTCAAATGCTGCGCGGGACCGTATTAGTGAGCCTCGGCCCCGTCGGTCGATAAATCGAAATGGGTAGTGGAGTTGCCTCGCTATTCCTGAGACGTCTCTATGGTGCGCAGCATCTCGCAAGTTCGTCAGGGACTGCTGTACCGCGGACGCGCTGGTATACGCGTCACAGGAGAAGGAATCCGAGCCGTGTCGATCAAACTGCCGATCAAAATTCTGGTTCGGCGAAGGTCTAGCTTGCCACACCCGAGAAAGACAATTTCGCGTTGTTGTTGCTGGCTTCAGGGACGCGGTCTGAGTAGAATTTTGAGCGGCCACTGGTTGATCGGGCTGAATGCATCCCGCCGAGCATAAGGCCAAGAAAAGAAAGATGGGGCCTCGACTCGTCATTCAGGATAAATGCCTTCCACGAATATCCTCCGCCGTTCGTCGCTGCGGGGCACGAGACCAGGCGCAGGCCGACCGTTGGTAGCGTGAGTATAGCGGAGCTCGTTGCTCATGCGTCCATAGTCTCTTGCTCTCATGGCCCGATTGAGGGCAGGGCTTTTATTCTCTGATAAAACACCTGGCCCGGCGTTGAAAACTAGGTCAACCAACGCGTTGAATTCGCGTTGGGATATGGGTGTCCCGGCGCGCGACAACCAGGTGGCGACTTCGGCGTTGGCTTTCGCCACATCTTGGCGAAACAGAGCTCTCGCGCGTTCAAATGTAATGGTCTGACCTTCCCGGATATTGTCACGCGGCTGAATTTTGTGCCCAATTCCAACTGTTGCTGACCCACCCTCTACTGAGCCATATGCCCTCAACTCGATATGCTCCTTATTGATGATATGTGCCGCCCCCTGCCGATCCAAACTCATTGTCGATGGACGTTGGCAGGTCGCCGAATTCGGAGCCTCGCCATTCTGAGCTTGTGTACAGGTCCCCATCGGATCGGTGTGGTTCACCGGATCATTCCCAACATAGGCGTATAGATTGAACTGATCCTGGTATCCCACCGGATCGGTTTGGAGGAACCGCCCCAGTGTCGGCGAGTAGATGCGGGCCTTGTAGTGATACAGACCCAGCTCCGGCAGCCAGATCTGGCCCGTATACTGGAACCGCCCGGTGTTGGCGCTGCCCGGGATGCCATATTCGTCGTAGCTGTTGATCGCGACCGAGCTGCCGCTGACCGCCACGATCGAGCCCTGCCGGTCGGCATGGAGGTAGGTCGGGTTGGCGAGCGTAGTGCCCGCATAGGCCATGACCGGCACGTCGGCGCCGTCCCAGTGGACGTAGCGCTGCGTCACGTTGCCCGACGCATCATATTCCGCGACCAAAGCGTCGCCGTCATAGAGGAACCGGGTGTCGGTCGTGGACGACTGCACCCGGTAGAGCCGCCCCAGCGGATCCCAGGTCAGCGCCACACTGCCGCTGCTGCGGCCGACCAGCCGGTTCTCCACGTCATAGACGAACGTGTTCGTCCCGTCCGTGATCAGATTGCCGTTATTGTCATAGGTAAAGCCGGCGCTGCCCGCATTGGTATACTGGTTCAGCCCGTTGGTCGTGTAGGCCCGCTGCACCGCATAATGGCCGGTCCAGGCATAGGCATTGTTGTCGCGGGTCGCGCTGCTCAGCTGGCTCGCCGCATTGTAGCTGAAGCCCCAGGTGACGTCGCTCGTCCCGCTGCCGCCATAATAATGGCCGAGCCCATCGAGCCGCCCCACCCCGTCCCGCGAGGTCCAGGTCGAGGCGCCATTGCCCCGGCTCTGCGCCGCCGGCAGCCCGTCCGGGCGGTAGGAGCTGTAGACCCGGCCGGATTCATCCGGCGACGCGGCCCAGTAGAGCCGGTCCAGCCCGTCGCGCGCATAGTCGAAATAGATGCCGGTGCCTGGGTGGGTGATCCGGGTGCGCCCGCCGTCGCGGTCATATTGATAGGAGAGGGTGCGCGCCGTGCCGCCCATGTCGGTGGTGCTGGACTTCAGCCGCCCGAACCCGTCCCAGCTGCTGCTGACCCCTTCGCCGCTCGCGCTGTCGAACCGGGCATAGGTCTGCAGGCCGCGCAGGTCATAGCCATAATAGACCGGGCGGTACTGGGACGTGGCCAGCGCCTGCGAGGCGAGGCGGCACGGTGACGATGGGCAGGCTGTCGACGTCCCCGGGGTCAGCGTCTTCGTGGTGACCCGGTTCAGCGCATCATAGGCGAACGCGATGGTCGAGCCGTCGCGCTTGGTGATCTGGAGGCGGTTGCCCTGGGGATCGTAGCTGTAATCCTCATGGTCGCCGCTGTTGACGCTGTTCGAGGTGGCAAGCGCCGTCGTCTGGCTCGCATCGTTGAAGCTGGTCGCGCGCGTCGCCGACGGGAACGTCCAGCGCGTCTGCCGGCCGAACCCGTCATAGGCGAGCTCCGCCCGGTTGCCGTTGCCGTCGATCACGACCGTCACCTGGCCGTTCGCATTATAGGCCCAGGTCGCTTCCGTGCCCTCGACCCCGCTGACGCCCACGCCCTCGCGCAGCTGCAGGCGCTGACCCGCCAGATCGTAGCTGGCCCGCGTGATCCGGTCCTGCCCGCCCGTCCCCTGCGTGCAGGCCGCAGGCGGCGCGGCGAAGTCGGCGCTGTTCATCCTGACGGTCGTGCAGTCCAGCCGCCCGAAGCTGTCATAGCTGTACTGGGTGACCGCACGGACCGTGCCGCTGACGCTGCCCTCGTGCAATATCTCGCGGGTCTTGCGGCCCATCGCGTCATATTGGGTCTCGAGCGTGCGCACCGGCGTGAAGTCGCTGCCCCAGGCCGACGGCGCCACCGTCTCCGCCTTCCACGCCGCCAGCGTGCCGGTCTCCACTCTGGTCAGCCGGCCGGCCCCGTCGTACGTATTGCGCACCGCAAGGAACGGATTGCCCGTCCCCACAACGTCCGGATCGGCCGAGATCGTGCCCACCACCCGGCGCATCGCGTCATAACGGGTCGCGCTGGTATAGGCCGAGGGCGAGGCCTGGGCCGAGGCCTGCTGCGGCAGCAGCAGCGCAGCGAGCGCGGCGAGAAACAGCCGCCGCATCACGGGCAGCTCGACAGATTGGCGTTGGGCGCCGTCTGGCTGATCTGGTTGCCCTGCGGGTCGTAACCGTAGCAGGTGCGCAGGGTCGTGGTGACCGGGTTGCCGTTCGCGTCGGGATCGGTCGAGGTCACCGTCATGCCGCGCAGCAGCAGCGTGTTGCCATGGCTGCTGTCGCCGGTGCCATAATCATATTGGGTCAGCACTTCGTCGTTGGCGACCGAGCATGGCGCATATGTCCCCGTGCTGGCCGCGCTGGTCCGGCAGGTGGAGCTGGCGGTCCTCACCCAGACCGGCGTCGCCGCCTGCACAAAGCCGCCGCCGCTGGCCGCGATCCAGGCGTAGCGCTGCGCGTAGCTGTGCCGGGTTTGCGGAGACACCCCGTTCACTGCCGCACCGGTCTCGGTCAGCACCCCGCCATGGGCGGTGTCGTAGGTGTAGGTGGTGGGGTTGGAGTTGTAATCGGTGACCGAAGTCGGCTTGTTGCAGGTCCTGCGCGTGGTCGCGGTGCAGCTGGCCGGGAAGGTCGCTGTCCGCGAGAGCGGCATGCCCGTGCCCGGAATCGGGGTCTGCCCCTGGCCGGTGATGTTGCCGCGGGCGTCATAGCTGCTGCCGAGCGAATTCCCCATCGGCTGGGTCACGCCGGTCAGTGCGCCGGGCTCGTCCGCAAAGCCGGTCCCGGTCGGGTTCATCATATAGGCGAACGTGCTGGTCCGGCCCAGCGGATCGGTGACCGTATAGGGGACGCTGCCCGTGGGCATGACGGTCGTCGTCGCGCTGCTGTTGACCACCATCGTCGTGACGGTGCTGATCGTCCCCTCGCATTTGTCGTTCTTGGGCTCCCCCGAACTGGGAAAGCCGTAGCTATAGGCATAGCTCTCGCCGGTCGCGGTCTGCTGGCCGGTCACATAGGCGCCGACGCCGCGCCAGACCTGCGCACCCTCGTCCCATTCCTCGCAGAGCGTATAGTCGTTGTGGAGCTGGCAGGAGGACTGGCCCGGCGGCGTGATGCAGTTCACCCGCGTGGGGCTGCCGGACGCGCCGGTGCCGTAATAGCCATAAAGGGTGGTCTGCCCGGTCGCGTCGGTCGCCCCGGTCAGCAGCTTCTGCGTCGCATCCCCCGACGCCGCCGTATAGGAATAGGTGACGCTCTGCGCACCCGACGGGCAAGACGAGGTCGCGGTCACATAGACCTGCGCCATGTTGACGACGCAGGCCTTGCGGTCCCCCGACGAGGTCGGCGCGTCGAATAATAGCGCGTAACCGCGGCTGCTGATCACGCTCTGCAGCCAGCCGCTGCTATGGTAGCCGAAGCTCAGCCTGGTGCCGTCCGGCAGCGTCCAGTCGTCGATCCGCGTCGGCTGGCTGTGATCGAGGAAATTGATCACCGAACCGTCGGCGTCGGTGAAGATATAATGGCCGTTCGAAGGACCGGTGCCGGTATATTCCAGGGTGGCTCCGGACGGCGAGACCGGCGCGTATGTGCCTTGCGGCTGCCCCGTCGGCACGATCGGCGGCCCGGCCGAGAAGGTGCTGCCGCCCTCGAAACCGACCGAGCGGCCGCCGACGCTGACATTGTAGATATAGGGCTGCCTCTGGCCGGTGAGCGGGCTGCCCGGGTCCATCTTCACCGCCTGCAAGCTGATCCGGCCGGTCCAGTTGTGGATCCAGCCGATGCTGCCCAGCGAATTATAGCCGATATTGCTGATATAGGTGCGCTCGAGCGTCAGGCCGGCCGGGAAATCCCCGCCGATCGAGAGGTCGCGCACGTTGAGGGTGAAATTGCCGCTCGTATAGCTGACCCCGCCGGGGCTGGTCGCGTCCTGCCGCGGCGGGACCGAGAGGCCCTGCGCAAAGGCCGGCGGCGCGAGGCAGAGCGCGGCAAGCCCAAACAGCGCGCGCCCGAACCTGAATCGCATCGTCCCCCCTTTCGGTCCGTACCCGCGCATCAGTTCGGCGAGATCACGTTGACGTTCGTCCGGTTGTCGCCCTTGTCATATTTGTATTCGGCCGAGACGTTGTTGTTGACCGCGCCTTTATGCTCGACCTTCACCAGCCGGCCGCGCGCATCATAGGTATAGTTGACGGTTTCCTGCGCATTGGCCGCCATCCCGGCCAGCATCGCGCCCGCAATCACCGCCAGCGTCGCCGCCGCCAGGCCACCGATCTGCCTGTATTTCATAAGCCCCCCTGCCGGCGCGAAGTCGAGTCGCCGCCGGACCCAAGAACATCACCGCAAGTGCTTTTAGGCAACAGGCTTTTCGGGAATTTCTTTACAGTGAATCCACTATATCCGGAGGCCGGGGACTATCCGCCATTGGGGCGCGATACTGTCGGTGCCGGCCATCCCGGCATCAATGCGACGTCTCCGTCCCGGCACTGCCCTGACAGAGAGGAGTCAGGCCCAGGCCGGCAACGCGAAACAGGCCCTGCCGGTAGATCCGGTGCTGGAAATTCTCTCGCCAGTAAACAACCACGTCGCCATCGAGCAATGCCAGCTTCAGGCTGACATCCGCGGCACCGGACTGGGTTGCAACCGTTTCGCCGATATCCTGGATGTGGGCTTCATCGTCCGTATCATTGCGTCGCGCGCTGATCGTCACGGTCTGGCCCATGAGCGCTATGCGCATCGGCCTGTTGCGGATGACGAAATCCAGCACCGTATTCTCTATGAAGATAGCACGGCGGAGCTCCACCGGTCCTCCCGGGCCAAGGCAGGACCCCAGCCCGACCCGATCGGTGCCCACTGGCGCGGTCGGCAGGCCCGACAGCGAAGACTGCGCCGCCGCAGCCAGGATAATGGCACGTGCAAGCGGCATTATTGGCTTGGCCTTCTATGTCTGAAACGAAGCGTATCCGTGTCATGGCCGACGCGCCTGAAATGGATGCCGACGCGTTGCCGGTAGCGATTGTCCGGATCCACGGCCGAGGGGCCGCTGACCGGATGGCCCTCCAATTGCCCGCGAACATGCGAAGCCAGTTCGTGCTCCACTTTCTCTTCCGTATTCAGCGTTCGTTGCGCCGGGCGGCCCATTGAATCCTCGCCACGCACCGTGACGTCGATCTCCCGATTGATCGTCACCGAAATGGACAAGCTTCCGTCCGCGTTCCTCGTGGTGTTGGTCCGGCCGCCTATGACTTCGGTGATGCAGTTGCAGCGGCCATCAAAGGCATGGGTCCCGAAGTCGAAATCAACGCGCTGGCGCTGACCGACCGCGATGGCCTCGACTTGCGAGATTTCGGATTTCCGGTCGTTGATCCTGCCGGCGATATAGGCCCGTTCTTCCTCGGTGTCGCCGCAGACCCCGACCTCGCGCCCGCCCTTGATCTCGCATTCGCCCGTCGGGTCGGATCCGTTCATCGGATCGTTCCCGACATAGCCATAGAGGTTGAACTGGTCGGCATATCCCACCGGATCGGTCTGCAGGAATCGCCCCAGGGTCGGCGAGTAGATTCTCGCCTTGTAGTGATACATGCCGAGTTCGGGCAGCCAGATCTGTCCGGTATACTGGAAGCGCCCGGTGTTGCTGCTCGCCGGGATGCCATATTCGTCATAGCTGTTGATCTGGACGCTGCCGCCGGCGCCGGAGCGCCCGACGATCGAACCCTGCTGATCGGGGTGGAGATAGAGCGGGGTCGCGAGCGTCGCGCCCGCATAGCTGATGATCGGAACGTCAGCACCGTCCGCGTGCAGATAGCGCTGCGTCATCGCGCCCGAGACATATTCCGCGACCAGGGCATCGCCATCATAGAGGAACTGCGTCGTCGCTCCGGTCGGGCTCGACGTCTGGGACAGGCGGCCCAGCGGGTCGTAGCTCAGCGTGACGGCGCCCGTCGCGGCCCGGTTTGCGCTGACCAGCCGGTTCTCCACATCATAGGAATAGGAGGCCAGCGTCGTGGTGGGCGGCGTGGAGCCCTGCCATTCCCGGGTCAGATTGCCATTGGGATCATAGTCGAAATGGACCTTGCCCGCCGCGCTATACTGGTTGAGCCCGTTGGTCGTGTACGCCCGCTGCACCGTATAATGGCCGCCCCAGGCATAAGCATTGTTGTCGCGATTGACCGAGGTGATCTGGCCGGCCGGACTGCGGCCAAAGAGCCAGAGCACGTCGGCCGTGCCGGCGCCGCCATAATAATGGCCGAGGCCGTCCAGCCGTCCCGCCGGGTCGCGCGAGGTCCAGGTCGAAGCGCCGTTGCCGCGGCCTTGCCCGGCCGGCAGCCCGTCGGCACGATAGGATTGATAGAAGACCCCGGCGGCCGGGTTCGAGGACCACCAATAGGCCCGGTCGAACGCGTCGCGGTCGGTCGCGAAATAGACGCCGTCCGGATGGGTGATCCGGGTGCGGCCGCCGTTGAGGTCATATTGATAGGTCAGGGTGAGCGGCGCCGGGCCCGCGAAATCGGTGGTGCTGGTGCTGACCCGGCCGAACTCGTCGTAGCTGTTCGTGACGCCGGGCCCCGACTGGCTGTTGAACCTGGCCGACAGCCGCAGATTCCGGAGGTCGTAGCTGTAATAGACCGGATCGGCGCCGCCCTGCGGGTAGGTCTTTGCGGTCACCCGGTCGAGCGCGTCATAAGCAAAGGCGATATTGCGGCTGTCACGCTTCCTGAGGTTCGTGCGGTTCCCGTTATTGTCGTAGCTATATTCCTCATAATCGCCGGCATTGACGCTGCCGGCGCTGGCCAGCGCGCTGGACTGGGTCGCGTCGTTATAGGCCGGAGGCCGGACCGTCGAAGGAAACGTCCAGCGGGTTCGCCGCCCATAGCCGTCATAGGAATATTCTGCCCGGTTGCCATTTGCGTCGATCAGGGTCGTGATATGCCCGGCCGTGTCATAGGCCCATGTCGTCACGGCCGCCTCGTCGGCCGTGGTGACGCCGTTGCGGAGTTGCAGCCGCTGGCCCGCAGCGTCGTAGAAATTGCGGGTTATCCGGTCCGGTCCGAAATCATTGGCGCCGCTGCCCGGGGTGGCGGGCGTGCAGGCCGAGGCCGGCGGTGCGGCAAAGGTCGCCGGATTCATGCGCACCGCGGTGCAGTCGGGCCGGCCGAGGGCGTCATAGCTATACTGGGTCAGCTCATAGGTCGTGGCGCCCGCTTGCGCTCTTGCCGCCGCCCTGCGCCCCAGGCTGTCATAGCTGGTGACTGCGGCGCGATCGGGCGTCATCGCCGCGAGCGCAGCACTGGTGGTGGCGGTGACCGGGCCGCGCTCGACGCTCGTGGGTTGCCCGCTCGCATTGTAGGAAAATCGCTGGGCGATCCGGGGAAGAGTGCCGGCGCCGTCCGGATCGCTGCTGATCATGCCGAGGATGCGCCGGTCCGGATCGTAGAACGCATATTCGACGCTCCCGATCGCGTCCGTGCTGGTCACGGCATTGCCGATCATGTCGTAGGTGACCGAGTAGGTCGCGCCGGGACTCCCGGTGCCTGAACTGGTTGTCATGGACAGCGGCAAGGCGTTGCTGGTTCCATAGGCCACAGTCCGCCTGACCTCGTCCGCGGTGCCGATGCAGCTCGCCAGGGTCTGGCAGAGCGAGGTGGTGGTCAGACGATAGGCGCCATTCACCACCGCATAGCCGTAACGGATCTGGGGCCGCACGCCGTTCGGCGCAGCCGGCAGGGTCTCCGTCAGCAATCCGCCATGGGTCGCGTCATACGTATAGTCGGTCACGAAGCCGCGCGCGTTGGTGCTGGTGATCGGCCGGTTGCACGTTCTCGGGTTGGTGCAGGTTGCGGGAAAGGACGCGTAGGTCACGATATCCGGAAGACCGGAGGCCGGAACAGCGACCATATGGGCTTCGGTCACGTTGCCGCGTGCGTCGTAGATGTTCGTCGTGGCTGAATTGTCCGGCCGCGTCGTCCTGATGAGGCGCGTGGCCGTATCATAGGTGAACGTCGTTTTTCTGTTGAGCGGATCCGTGACCTCGAGGATGCCGTTCTTGTTGTCGCCCTTCGTCACGGTCACGCCACCGAGCGGGTCGGTCACGGTCATCGTCACGACGGGGAACGGATTCCAGATGCCGTTGGAGGGGCTGTAGGTCCACGTGCTGCCGCCCCGCACCACCGAGCTGACGGTATCGTGTCGATAGACGTCCGTTGACGGATAGTAGTTGAACGTCTGCACGACATTCCCGTCAGGATCGATGATGCGGTTGATCCGTTGCATCACGGCGCCCTGGTAGACCGACGTCGACATTTCGTAGGTGGTGATCCGTCCGCCCGGCGACGTCGTGGTCATGACCGTCGCCCCCAAAGCCTGGCCGGCATAGTTCGCAGCCGGCCATGCCTGCGAGAAGGTGCAGTGCATCTGGGTCGTCGGGCAATTGTCCACGCTGCGGTTGAACGCCGTGATCCGCGACGGCTGGAGCCAGTCGCCCAGGTTGTTGGCGGTGCCGTTATCCGTCGGATATTCGAAGAGGAGCCCGTAATTGTCAGAGCTCGAAATTTGCTGGATGCGCAGATAGGTCCGGTCGGAGCAGGACGTATTCCCGCAACCGGCCCGGGTGGCATAGGTGATGTTGACCACCCGTCCGTTGGGATAGGTGATCTGGGTCGCCGGACCCGTATTGGGCTGCGGATAATAATGCGATGGCACGCTCGGAAACTGGATGACCGTCCCGTCGCGCGTGGTCAGCTGATAGGCATTGTAGCCGGTCGGGGTCAGCGTCGCGCCATCGCCGCGTTTGCTGTTATAATTGCCCGCGACGTTGGCGAAGTAGAACGTCTGGTTGCCGAACGTCACCGTGAACTTCCCGCGTTCGAGCGAGAGATTGGACGCCCAGTTCGTGGTCCATCCGCCGACCAGATTGCCCTCCTGCCAGGCCGCGGACTGGTTCCAGTAGCGGGTGACTTCGAGCCCCGCATTGTTCAGCCTCTCCAGATTGGAGCGCTGATCGCCGAAGCCGCCGGCGGCGGCACATCCCGCTTCCGTCCCGGCGGTCCAGCCGCCGTCTGCCCAGCAAGGCTGGCGCCCCCCTGCCCCCACATCACCGATCGACAGGTCGAGCGAAGAAATCGAAGGACGGCCCGTGACGAGATTCACGTTGTTCGCATCGACGATGCTGTAGGGGTCCTCCGACGCAGCGCCTCCGGTCACGGCCTGGGCAAAGGCGGTGGCCGGGGTCAGCAGAAAGATGGCGATTGCGATCGGCAGCCAGGGCTTGATCTTGTGCATGGCGCTTTGCTCCGGATGGAACGGTCCGGCTGCGGGCAGCCGGCAGAAGGTCGCAAGACCAGGCATCTCAATTCGGCGAGATGACATTGACGTTGGTGCGGTTGTCGCCCTTGTCATATTTATATTCGGCGGAGACGTTGTTGTTCACCGCCCCCTTATGCTCGACCTTCACCAGCCGCCCGCGCGCATCATAGGTGTAGTTGACGGTTTCCTGCGCATTGGCCGCCATCCCGGCCAGCATCGCGCCCGCAATCACCGCCAGCGTCGCCGCCGCCAGTCCACCGATCTGCCTGTATTTCATAAGGCCCCCTGCCGGCGCGAAGTCGAGTCGCCGCCAGACCCAAGAACATCACCGCAAGTCCTTTTAGGCAACAGGCTTTTCGGGAATTTCTCTACAGTGAATCCACTGTATTCGGAGGCCGGGGACTATCCGCCATTTCGGTGGAATATTGCGCCGGGAAGACGGAACGGGCCACGGCGCCGTCCGCGCGACTTCCGTCCGCTAGCGCCGCCCCTGCGTGCAAAGCCAGGCGCGAAGCTGCGCGTTTGGCGAGCCCGGGCCGATCGGCTCGTCCCTGAGCTGGTCGGCGCGGCTCTGCAGCGTGCCGAGGAAGCGCCCGCGCGCGTCGTAGAGATCAGCCGCCTCGGAGCGGACCGTATTCGCCCGGCAGTCGTAGAGCCGCCGCGTCACCCCCGCGGCCGGGGCGCCCGGCGGCGGATTGCGGTAGCGCTGGCGCACCGCCGCACGGACCCGTGTCCCCTGCCGCTGCAGGCTGGCCGGATCGACCGCAAAATCGGCCTGCGCGCTCCGCATGACCATGTGCCAGCGGGGCAAGGTCGGTGCCGGCAGCAATTGCAGCGCCATCGCGAGAATGACGCCCCCCATCATTGCCTGGCGCTCATCGCGGCGCCGTCCTGCAAAACGCGTCGCGGACCGTGGCGTGGATCGACAGGGCCGGGATGGCGCGACCCGGCTGGGGCGTATTGATCGTTCCGACGAAGCGTCCGGCGCCATCATAGGCGTCGACGGCTTCGCGGGTCACCATGTTCGCCGAACAGTCGTAGCTGTAGCGCACCACGGTCTCCACCGGTCCTTCTTCGTCCTGCGCGCGGAAGCGAATATTCACGCTGATGCGCGTTCCCGCGCGGCTGACGCTCTGCGGGTCGACGGCGAAGTGTTGCCCGTCCTGGCCGCCGAGGTCCTGCCAGCGCGCCAGCTGCGGCGACGACAGCTGCTGGAGCGCGATGGCGAGAAGCACGCCCCCCATCATGGCCTGGCGCTCACTGCGCCTGCACCTTGGCAGACCGCGGTGCGGACCGCCGCATTCGCGCTGCCGGGCCGGATCGGCGCGGCGCGGCGCTCCGCGGCGGGGACGATACCGTTGAACATCAGCCGCCCCTCCGCATCATAGCCCTTGGCGTCGAGCGCGGTCGCGGTGCCCGCCGCGCAGTCGATCTCGCTGGTGCCGGTCACCGTCCTGATCCCGTCCGGTCCCGCCGCCGGCATCGTGCCCCTGACCCGCACCCGGATCCGGCCGCCATCCGCCTGGACGCTCGCCGGATCGATCGCAATGTCGATGCCCTCCTGCACGCCGAGGCTCTGCCAGGCGGGCGCGGGTGCGGCGGCGGCCTGCAAGGCGAGCGCGGCGAGGAGCAGGCTCACAGCAGGAAGACCAGCGCGAAGCCGCCGACCAGCACGGCGAGGATCGCCCAGCTGACGATCACCAGCCGCTTCTCGATGAACGCCTGCACCGGCTCGCCCCATCTCTTCAGGCACCAGGCAAGCAGCATGAAGCGCGCGCCGCGGGTGAGCAGGGCGAGCAGCACGAAGAGCGGGAAGCTGAAGCCGGCGAGGCCGCTGGCGATCGTCACCAGCTTGAACGGGATCGGGGTGAAGCCCTTCAGCAGGATGATCCAGACGCCATACTGGACGAAATAATGGCGGACCTCGTCGGTGAGGCCGATATAATGGGCGAGCCAGGGGCCGGCCGTCTCCCAGAAGAAGGCCCCGATCGCATAGCCCAGCATCGCCCCGAGCACCGAGGTCACCGTGCACACGGTCGCGATCCAGTAGGCCTGGTCGCGCCGCGCGATGATCATCGGCACCACCATCACATCCGGCGGAATCGGAAAAAAACTCGACTCAGCGAAGGAGACGGCGCCCATGTAGCGGATTGCGTGGCGGTGCCCCGCCATACGCAGGGTCCAGTCATAAAGTTTGCGGAACATGGGGTGAGAAATGATCCCGGCCGTGGAATGTCCAAGGGCCATAGCCGGGGCCGGGGTCCGCACTCAAGGCCGAGCTTTGCCCGGCCGGCGCGAGCCCCGGCGCTGTAGGTCTCAGATGTAGCGGAGCAGGACCAGGATGACGACGATGACGAGGACCGTGCCGAGCAGTCCCGACGGCCCGTAGCCCCAGTTGCGGCTGTGTCCCCAAGTCGGCAGCGCGCCGAGCAGGAACAGCACGAGCAGGATGATTAAGATGGTGCCGAGCATGGGGAATCCTCCCTTTGATGTAGGGGCGTAACGGCCTGTCCGGCAAAGGGTTCAACCGGCTCCTTCCCCGCCCGGCTCATGCCCATCACGCGATATCGAATTGTGATAGGCTGTCTCGATGCTGATCCTCCTCGCCGCTTTGGCCCTGCAGCCCGCCACGCCGTCCGCGGCATCCGGAATCACGGTGTCCGAACAGGCGCCGGATCCCCAGGCCGATCAGGCCGTGCGCGCCGCCACCCGGGATTTCCTCGATGCGAAAGATCAGGGCCGCTTCGAGGCCGCCTATGCCATGCCGTCCGGCGCGCAGCAGACGCGGCGCCCGCGCGCCGCCTGGGATGAGGCGGTCCGCGATTTCAACAGCCGGGCCGGACAATCGCGCGGCCGGCAGATCAGCGGGGTGTCCTGGCTGCACGATCCGGCGCGCCCCTACCCTTATGGGGTCGTCGAATATAATGGCGACTATGTCGATCTCGTCTTCATGTGCGGCGTCGTGATCTGGGAGCGGCAGCCGGACGGAAGCTGGCGGGTCTTCCGTGAGGTGCTCAACGCCGCCAGCCGCGCCGATGCCCCAAATGCCACGCCGGAGCAGATTGCTGCCGGTCGCCGCCAATATCATTGCCGCGACTGATTTCGCCTTCAACCACCTGATTTGAGAATGGAAAATGCATCCACGCGCAAGGCCGGCGCGACCAATCTTCTTCGCCTGCTTGACTTTCATTCAAATTCACTTAAATGATTTAATCATGATTGAATGAAAGGTTTTGTGATGCTCGACGCCATCCCCTTCGACATGCCCAACAACATTCCCTTCGTGGTGATGGAGGCGCGGATCGGCGCCGGCGGCCAGCCCGCCCGCGTGCTGCTCGATACCGGCAATGGCGCGCCCTTTGACATTCTCATCAGCCCCGGCCTCGCGGCGCGGGCCGGCGCGGCCGCACAGGAACAGGGCGAGCGCCAGGCGCGCGGCGCGATCGGCGACGCCCCGGTGTCGATCCGCCCGGCCAGCATCGCCAATTTCTCCCTCGGCCCGATCCGCCTGCCGCAGGCCAGCGCCGGAATCTCGACGCTGATCGACGCGGTCAGCCGGCAGATCGGCCAGCCGATCGACGCCATCGTCGGTCACCGCTTCATTGCGGGCCGCACCATCTTGATCGACTATGGCCGCCGCCAGGTCGAGTTCAGCGCCAGGGCCGGCCGGCCCGCGGACGCCGTCTCCTTCACCATCGCGCCGTCGCGGCCGCTGACCCTCGTTCACGTCACGATCAATGGCCACGGGCCATTCCTGATGGCGCTCGATACGGGAGCCAGCACCACCCTCCTCTCTCCGGCGCTCGCCCAGGCAGCGGGGGTTACTGCCACGCAGACTGCCCAGCTGGGCGGCGCCGGCGGCACGACCGCGAATGGCGCACGGATCGGCCGGGCACAAATCCGCCTTGGCGGGCTAACCCGTGACGGCCAGGCGGTCGCCGTCGCCGACGTGCTCGGCCCGATCCGGCAGGTCGCCGGCGCGCCGATCGAGGGCGTGCTCGGCGCGGACATGTTCAGGTCTGGCCGGATCACCATCGACTATGGCAGCAACAGGCTCTGGTTCGAGGAGGGCAGGACGCGCGGATGAGTGACGGCGAAACGGCGGCGGGCGGCGCGCAGCAGCCCGAGACCTTTCTGATCGAAACCCCCGGGCAGCTGAAGGCGCTGGCCGAGCCGTTGCGCCAGTCCCTGCTCGAGCAATTCTGCGTGCCGGCGACGATCAAGCAGGCGGCCGGCAAGCTCGGCGTGCCCGTTACCCGCCTCTATCATCATGTCGATCAGCTGCTCGGAGCCGGCCTGATCCGCGTCGCGCGGGAGGAGAAGCGCCGCGCGGTCAACGAGCGCTTCTTCCAGACGGTCGCGCGGCGCTTCGTGGTCAGCCCTTCCGCCTTTGGCGGCGACGGCAGCCGGGCCGACGAACGCGGCCGCATCGCCCGCGCCTATCTCGAGGAACTGCTCGCTGGCGGCGACGCGGGCGAAGGCGCCTTCCGGCTGATGCGCACCAGGGCCCGGCTCACCGACGACGGCCGGGCGAAGCTGGAGAGCGAGATTGCCCGCCTGCTGCAGGAACTCGCCGACCCGGACGCGCCGCTGATCGACCTGCTCATGCTCGGCGTCCGCCAGGCCTGAGCGTCAGGGCGTCAGGCTCGGCTCCGTATTCACCGCGCCCGCTTCCTCCGGCTCGCTTTCGCCGGCGGGCAAGGCCTCTTCGTGCAGCGGCAGCGGCGTGCCGATCCACAGTGCATCCTCGATATGATCGCGATGCTGGTTCGCCGTGTTCGGATGGACCAGCACCGACAGCCCCTCATGGTTGAGCATCAGCCACGGCACCAAAGTCGCGAACAGCTCGGTCCGGAAGGCGATCTGGAACATCGGCCGGTCGTGCGGGCCGACCTTCTTCTCCCACCATGTGCCGAGCCGCACCGCGAAGCGCGCGGCCACCCCGTCGCGGATCCGCCGCGCCGCCTCCTCCTGCCCCGGGTCGAAATAGACGTGGGCGTGATAGGAGGCGATTTCGGCGACGGCGCGGGTCATCAGGCCGCGGTCCGTTCCAGGAAGCGGGCCTCCTGTTCGATCATCGATGCGAAGCTCGGCCGGGCGAGGATCCGCTCGACCCAGGCGATCGTCTTCGGATGGCGGGCCGGGTCGAGGACCACGTTGAGATGGCGGAGGTTGGCGAACGGGCTGGCGACCGAAATGTCGGCCAGGGTCAGCCGGTCCTC
>JADMIO010785104.1_pt1 | contig 15879 bp, 5 predicted proteins | sample 8958161 | NCBI WGS metagenome assembly JADMIO01 (sample SAMN16585339, study PRJNA669376) | soil metagenome | isolation source: Crop rotation soil | place: USA: Cullars Rotation, Alabama | collected 2011
CTTTCCCCCAGCCGGCGATTTGGCCGATGTCGTTCATCCAGCCAGTGGCCCCGCCTTTTTCCCGCTCCTTCACGTTGGCCAGGAAGGCATCGCCTGCATCCGTCCGGGTGTCAAACTGCTTACCATCTACCGTCAATGGGCTTCGCTTGTCGTTCCCGGGAACACGCTCCCAGGTATCCTTAAATTGTTTGAGTTCCGCGACCGCCTTTTCCCAACGGGGAATTTTTTCTCGTAGGTCCGCCTCGCGGTTTTTGTAGTCTTTAAGTCGCCACTCCCTATCACGCACGGCCTGTTGATGAGCCCGCGACAAGGCCTCTAGTTGTGCCAGTTCTGCCCGGAGCTTGGTGTACTCCATAATCCGCGGGTCACGGCTGGCCAGGGCTTTGATTTCAGCGTATTCCAGGGCCTGAGAGTCAACCGCTTCCATGTTCCGCGATCCGCCCGTATCGGTCCGCAGAGCGTTGATTCCCTTTGCTTTCTGTTCCAGGGTCTGCCACATATAGGCGTCAAACGAGCCTTTGGTGACGTACCGCAGAATCCGCACGCCCTCTTTCTCGTACCGGTTACCACGCCGGACGATCCTACCGTCCCGCTGCTCGACCTCGGCCGGCTTCCAGGGGGCGTCAATATGATGAGCAGCGTATAGCCGAGCCTGGACATTGGCGCCGGTCGCCATCCGCTTCGAGTTGGCTATCAGGATTCGGACCCGACCGGACCGCATCTTTTTGAACAGGTTCGCCCGCTGTTCGGGGGTCTTGGCGTCGTGGATAAAGGCCACCTCTTCGGCCGGAACCCCTTTGTCTATCAGCTTTTTCTTAATGTCCGCGTATAAGTCAAACCGCCCAGCCTTCAGGGCGTCGTCAGTATCGCCCGTCTGGTCCGGTGTAGTTTGTGACACGGTGTCACTTTTCTTAGCTTGGGGTACCCCCATATCAAGCCAGACAATCTGGGTCGCCTTTTCCGATTCCTTCTCCTTCCAAATGTCATAGACATTGCGGACCGCCTCGTTAATCTTCGAGTCTGGCAGGTCGGGGGCCGATGGGTCGAGTAGCCGCATATCCGTGGCGGCCTTGCGACCGTCAGTCGTGATATTCAGCATGTTATCAACGCGTGGGTCCACTATCCCGCTCCGTACATGCTCCGCACGGTGAACGAGGCTCTCAATAAACTTATCGAAGCCCGGCGGCGGCTTGGCCTCGACGGTCTGCGGCTTACCGCCCTGAATGTGCGGACGAGGCAGCTTGATGTCGTCTGCTAGTTTGGTGTCCGCTATCTGGGCATACATCTGCTGCAGCTCGGGAAGGTTCACATACTCCCGGAAACGACTGTGCATCCGGAACCCGCCGCCCTCTGGCGTTACCTCCACGTCCGTCACTACCTGGCCGAAGTTATGGGCCCAGGCGTCGAAAGCTCCCATATTGGCCGCTTTCAAGGAGCCTGGCTGCAGATACCGCTGCATCGTGAACATTTCGCTAATCGAATTGCTCACTGGCGTTCCGGTCGCAAACACCACACCGCGTCCACCTGTGGTCTGATTCAGGTGGTCTGTCTTGACCAGCAAATCGAACGTCTTTTGCACGAATTGCGGCGAGATACCCGGGACCCGATACATGCGGGTGCGGAACCATAAGTTTTTGTACTCGTGAGCTTCATCGACCAAGAGCATGTCCACCCCAAGTTGATCGAAGTACGGCCCAGCGTCCTTCTTCCAGTCGGCCGCCAACTCGTCCATCTTCTGCTTTAGAGAGTCCTTGGCGGCCTCTAACTCGGCCACGTAGTTTTTGTTGTCCTTTCCCTTGTCCCGCTTGGCGCTATGAATCTCCTCCTCTAATTCGTTGATTTGCTTACGGAAAAAGTCCTGCATCTTCTCGGGGTGGATAGGCAATCGTTCAAAGGAGGAAGCCGGAACGATCACCGCGTCCCAATCGCCGGTCGTGATTTTCTGCATTAAGACTTTGCGTCGCTTTGCCGCGAAGTCCGCCGGACTCGCCGCCAGTACCTTAGCGCCTGGGTAGAGTTGTAGAAACTCCGCCTGCCATTGCTGGATAAGGTGATTAGGCACTACCACCATCGGCTTTTTAGCCAAGCCGATCCGTCGAGCCTCCATGGCCGCTCCGACCATGGCCCAGGTTTTCCCAGCACCAACCACCCAATCCAAAAGCGTGTTGCCGTTCGTTAAAATTCGCCACACGCCATCCTTTTGCCAAGGGGTTAATTCGATCGTCGCCGACTTGCCGGGTAAGGTTAAATGCGAACCGTCAAACCTTGGCTTTACCGTGGCGTTCAGTAGTTCGTTGTAGCGATTAGCTAGATTGGTAGCACGGTCCTTGTCCTGCCAGAGCCAGGTCTGAAACTCTTCGCGAATCTTGCCGAGTTTGTCCTTAGCTGCTGCCGTCTCGTCGGTGTTTAATACACGGTCATCGCCTACCGTGTCGTAAACGTCCACGCTCTGGTGATTCATGTCCCGCAATAGCAGATCCAAAGAAGGACGGCGGTTAGTCCCAAAGTCAATTGTTTCCTTCTCTGTGCCACGGCCTCCACGATCCACGTCCGCAGCCCATTGGCCGGTGGCCGCCACAAAATGATAGTTAGCCCCACGCCCTGATATGTGCTCGGCAAATGCCCCGTACACCTCCCCCGGAATCCATGAAGCGCCGACGGCGGCGGTGATCTGGTGATGTGGAATATCCTCCGGCTGAACCTTCTCTAGGGCCTCTACGTTGCGTGCATAGGCCTTGTCCTGCTTCGCGGCGGCTTGCGCCGTCTTGAGCTTTTGCCGGACGTTGCCGGATAAGTACGTCGAGGCGTCCACCCAACCGGCCACGGGATCGCGGTAGGCCAAGTCGCCGAGCGACTTCATGGCTGCTTCCGGGTCCTGGTTCAGTAACTCCCCGATAAAATCAGGGTCCACCCGCCCACGCTCAGAGAGGGTCGCCGCCAGGGCTGCATCGGGACTATTCGCCTTGGTGATCGGCTTATGGGGATACTGCGTGCGCTTAGAGAAAATGTCGGCCTTAGCCCCGGTCCCTTCGTCGCTGTCCCATATTTCGAGGGCAAGTACTGACGCCTGGTTATCGTCGGCGCCGAGCATCGCCACATTGCGGGGACTATTGAGATAGCCAAACTCCCTCACGTACTGGTCGTACAGTGCGTTAAGGTGCTTTCTGGCCTCGTCAATTTGCTTGTCGCTCGCCTCGGGGTCGATTTGCAGGTTTCGGGTCAGGTCGAGGGCCGCGTTGCGAATCAGCGACAGGCCGTAGATTCTCTGCAGGGAGTTTTCACGGTTATTGGCGTAGGGAATCTCCTCCTCCGCTTCACTACCACGGGAGGACCGAAACAACTTACCGTCCCGAATAAACAGCGAACCTTCTGGGGTGTCCTCGCTTGTGTCGAGTTTATTCACATCCATCGACTTTAAGGAACCGGGGACGCCCCGCCTGCCGAGCTTCTTCATTGCCTGTTTAGGCTTGACCGGCTTAGCCTGTTCGGCTGTGTTTTGTGACACCGTGTCAATGTCTGCCGTGGGCTTAAGGTCGCCGATAATCTCACTGATTCGCTCCGGGACGTTAATAGAGCTATCCGGTTCTACGGTAAGCTCATTGCCGTGTCGCATCGTCCCGGTATCGGATAGCGTGCCCAGGATATGGTCCGGGTGCTCGTTGAAGTATTCATTGACCGTGAATTCGGTATTGCCTACCTTTTTTACTGGCGACTTTACAAAACTCTCACCGGCCGCGGATTGACCCTCTGGCCGCTTTTGTAGTACCAGGATGTCTGTCGTCACCTCTGTATGGGCGTTACCCTTGAAGGCCGTGTTCGGTAGCCGGATGGCGCCGAGCAAGTCAGCCTGTTCGGCCAGTCGCTGCCTGGTCCCAGAATCCACCTTATCCATCGTCCCATGGGAAGTGATAAACGCGACCAGCCCGCCGGGCCGCACTTTCTTTAGGGCTTTAGCAAAGAAATAGTCATGTAGGTTTGCACGCAACTTCCCAAGGTCCCGGTCGATGTTGTCGGAAATCGTGACGTTGGCAAACGGAACATTCGATATGAATAAGTCGTAGCGACCGTCCGGCATCGATACCCGCTCGAACGGCGAGACGTGAATATCCGCCTGCTGGTAGAGCTGCTGGGCAATGCGGCCAGTAATGGAGTCCTTTTCGACGCCTGTTAGCGTGCTCGCGCTCGCCAGGTTATCCGGCATCAGGCCAAAGAAATGGCCAACGCCCATACCCGGCTCGACGACTCGACCGCCCTTAAAGCCGAGCTTAGCCAGGCCGGCCCACATGGCCCGAATCACATCCGGCGAAGTGTAGTGGGCGTTCTGAGTCGAGCTCGCCGCAGCGCTCCACTCTTCGGGGGTGAGCAGTGACCTTGTTTCGGCGTTTTCCTTCTCCCATCCCCTATGGTTTTCGCCCTTAGTCGATAATGCCTCTTTCAATCCACCCCAGCCTGCATACTTAACGAGTATGGCCTGTTCTTCGGGCGTTGCCTTCCGTCCCTCGGCCTCTAATTGCTTAAGTAGCTTGATCGCGGCGATGTTCTGCCGGTATTTGTCCTTCTTTCCGCCAGCCCCAACTTGGTCGGCCGCGGTAATGCGGTAATTCTGCCCGGGCGCGTTTACTCCTCGTCGGCCAGACTCTGCCAACTTTGGCGGGATATCTCCATCGCCTGCAGCGGTGGTATTCCCTGCTGAAACATCCGGTCGTGTTCCTCCGCCGCTTCCAGCGCCGCCTCTAGTACCTCCTCGTACAGCGTCCCCTCCCGCTCCATGCGTGCCACTGCTAGGGGTCTGCTGATCCGCCAAGTCTTGAGTATCGTCCACGCCAGCGGGTTCAGGTCCTGCTTCGTCACGGGTTTCACTTCGTTCGCCATCGTCGTATTCCTTAAAGAATTTCTCGTAATCCGCCGCTTCGACCTTGCCGCTCTGGTCAATCACCCGGGCAGCGTCCCAGGCTTTTGATAGGTAATCCCGCAGTGCTGGAATTTTATCCCTGCCGACCACCTTAGACAAATCGTTCACAAAGTCAGCAAACGTCAACACGCCCGCTTTAAGCCCCTTCGCCGCCACCTTTACCACGGCGGACATAACTTTGGGGTTCAGCGGCTGATTCATCCCTAGACCGGCTTCGCGGAACACTTGGGCGGCTTCGTCGAGGGCTGCGTGGTATTCGTCCCTCGCCGTCTGTGCTCGCTCTTTGATAGTGGGCTTCTTTTGGAACAGTCGCTTTACTGGCTTCTCAGCGGGCTGTTCCCGGGCCTCGCCGGCAAATCCAGTCATGCCCTTGTGCAACATCTCGTCCCACTCGCGCCAACTGTATTTATCCAGACTTTCGTTATTGAGCCTTTCCGACTCGGCCAGAGCTTCGCCCTCGCTGTCAAAACTCCGCTCCGTGAAATCGCCAGCCGATACAATCCTGTACCGCTTTCCCGCACGCTCGACCTTATAGCGACGATTCACTTGCGGACCGATTGGCTCCGCCGGACCATCAGCCGTCTCTTCTTCCGCCTTCGGCTGCTCGCCCATCGCCTCTTTGAGTAAAGCCGCCTCAATCTCCGCCTCGCTGGCTTGCGAGAAATCTACCTTCGGCGGAGTCTTTTGGAATAGACGCTTCTTTGGCGGCTCGTATCCAATGGCTGCGTCTAATATCGGGTCGAGCTTGGCCTGTAAATCTGGCGATAGCTTGGCGTTTACCCCCGTCAGTATCCGCTGGATGATATCGAGTATCTTGCGAATCCACGATGCCACCGCAGACGAATCCTGCCCGGCCGTTCGACGTTCGAGCATCGTATCGGCGAAGAGTTGTGCAAAAGCCTCTTCCGGGTTGGATGCGAAGTGGCCTGCTAGATTGGCTCCGTGGCGGGCCTCCATCACGTCCCGTATGTCGGAACCGTCCTTGAATAATTCAGCGCTGAATGTGCTCTTTTGCTCCTGCGGCAGATGGCTCCAAGCGATATGACCTAGCTCGTGCAGAATAACCGAGACGCTATCCGGCGCTCCTGCCGGCATCGTCTTGGCGGCCTCTAACTCATGGCCGACTAGCTGTTTCGTCTTGGCGTCGTACAGCCGCCGCACTCTTGCGGCCGCTCCCTCTACTGTTCGGCCGTTTTCACGCATCGCATCGACCGCGGACATCTTCGTAGAGGCGAATCGCTGTATGTCGCTCTCTTGAAAGATGGCCCGGATAATGGTCGCGTCGTCTTTATCGAGTACCCCCGCCTCGCGTAATTTCAGTAGCTCCGCCTGGAACTTGGCGTGGGCCGGCGATATTCCGCTAAAGGCGAGCGGGTCGGCCGGGTCTGTCTTACCGAGCTTCTTCGTAGCGCCCGGAAGGGCCTGGACAGATGGGGCGTCCATCTGGGTCGTAAAGAACTGCCCATCCTTGGTTTGCCCGATAACGAACCGCCCGGTCGGGTCTTGTAACTGCTTTGTGCTCGTACCCGGCTTTGGCAATAGCTTCGGCCGCCCGCCCATAATTGCCAGGGCCTGGTCGCGGCTGATGTTCGTAAGCGTGGAGGATGGCGGTGACGATTGTTCGGGGTGCGATTCCTCCGTCGTCTGCCATTCCGGCTTAGTGCGGTCCGTCTTGCTCTCGTACCGGATGCCGCCGTTTTCCATGCGGACCGGAACTAACTCCACGGGCTCGGTAATGCGAATCCCGTCCTCAATCCGATAGCGAACGCCACGATCGTCCTGAAATAGCTTTTGGCCCTTAGCGTTCTCGCCGATCTTCCCGACCACGCCCTCATGGACGTTTGCCTTCTGTTCCGGTACTTCCAGCCGCTTCTCCTGCTCTTTAGCTAGGGCTTCTTCGGCGGGTGGACGTGGCTGGACGATTTGCACAGGGGGTACGGCAACGTCCCCTGATGCAGACGGTTGCTCAACTGGCGGATTCTTTTGGAATAGCCGTTTTTTTGCTGGCTCGGCGGCGGTTTTGCCGGGAGGTAAAGCCGTTTTACTTAACGAGCCTTCAATAAGCGGCTGGTTCGGTGAGCTTATTAAAGGCTCCGCTCCCGGACTGGCTGTTTGTGACACTGTGTCACTACTTTGGGCTACTGGGGAATTCCCCACTTGGCCCGGATTGAACCGGAAGAACGTCGCATCCCCAACCCGCTTAACCTCCACAGCGGGGTTTGCCGGCGGTTGGACGCCATCGGGTAGTCTTTGCCAGGCTCGCGGATCCCGCTGTCCCTGGGGCAACTGGGCTTGCTGGTGGGCCTGGATATGAGCGTCGGCGGTTGACGGGTCGGCTACAAACTGGCTGACCCAGGATTTCCACTTACGCAGTACCGGCGCGTCGTCGATCTGGGGTAGGTCGGGGTCAATGGGAGTAAAGTTAGGGGCTTTAAGCGACCGGATGGCGGCTATCTTGGCCGCCTGCTCGGGGAACTTCTGAACGTAAGCCGCGGCTGATTCTGGGCTGGAATAGAAAGAAACGTATAGGTCGCGCTCTTGTTTGGCTAACTCTTCGGCCGTCTGTTCGTTTTGCTGCCTTTCACCCGCCTGTGCGTTCTCTTGGTCCTGCTGCTGGTCCTGGTATTCGCGTGTTGATTCCTCTGCCCCTACCCTGGCCATCTCATTTTGCGCGGACTGTGCTCGCCGGCTGTTAAATTCACCGGGCGGCAGTAAGTCGGATTGGTCTTGCTCCGTTAATGGAGCGTGGCGGCTGGCGTTCGTCTGTTGGTTAATCGCCGCATCTCTTGCGGCTTTATCCTGGCCGAATCGCCGCACGGACTGACGTTCCTGGTAGGCGGAAACCTCGTCGTCGAGTTTCTTTTGGAGGATTGGGTCGTTGGCGGCAGTCTGGGGTTCGGGGCGGTCGAGCCCGCGGGCTGCGATAGCCACGGCGCCGGGAACGCTAAAGGCAAGTCCTTCGACCGCCAATTGTTGCAATGCCTGACTGGCCGACTCCTTTGCAGCGGCCAGATTGCCGTTCGCCGCTTGTACGCCGGCCGTTCCGAGTTGGCCGGTTACGTTCTGGTCGGGCGACTCTAGGCCTGTTGCCAGTCGAGCGACGTCGCCGGCTCGTTCTTCCAACATTTCCCCGATTACGCCGTTCCAGCCGCCGGCTTTCAGTGCCGCGTCGAGCATCTGGGTTGTGCGGCCTGGCTTAGCGAGCCAGTTACCAACGACGAGGTTCTTAATCGCTTCGATTCGAGCCGCACCGGGGATCTTCGCGAGAGCTCCGACGATATGTCCGCCAGCACGTTCGCTACCCAACTCAATCATCGTGTCGAGATAGGCTTTAGGCATGGCTTCTAGGAAAGAATCACCCTCACCGATGGCGACGTTGGTAACGTCACCAGCCTGGTTGACTTCCGGCTGGATAGGCGGAGTCATCCGCTCTGCAAGGCCGGATGCTATATGCTGGGGATTGGCGGCGGCCATTCCCGCTATTCCCGCAACATTGCCCGCCGCTTTTGTGGCGATTTTTCCGACAGCGGCTGGAATAGCCTTTTCGATGCCCGCAACCGCTGCTTTTCTTGCCGCCGTGAAGGCCCCGCCGGTTAGGACCATTTCGCCCATAAACCCCGGCATTTGACCAATTACGTCAAATACCTTACGGTGCATGGGCCCGTTGGCCTTTTCCTCGTTCCGTAAGAGGTAATTAGTGACCAGCGGAAAGTCGGCAGCCTTGGCCTTATTGTCCTTTATCCGATTCGCGGCCCGAAAAACCATCGCGCTTTCAGCGGCTGACACCAGGCCGCCAACAATCGGTAGCTGTCTAGCCTCATCGATTTTTTCACCGACCATTTGCCTGCCGAGTGCCATCGGCGCGGCCAGCCAGCCGGAGCGGGATTGGTTAAGAAAGTGCCCCAATAACTCGCTATCGTGGGGCGGATCGGCTTCGGGAAATTGACTCCATTCGTCTGCTGGCGTACTATTGCCAGCATCTTGAACTTCCGGGAAATCGTCCCAGGTTAACTCAGCCATGTCGCGTTCTCACCTCCGTGTACTGGGCGGCGTTATATTCTTTGTCGGCTGCTTGATTGCCATCATTGGCCAGGAGCTATTCCGCAGCGTTTGGTGGTCGTTAGGCTTCCTGTTTGTCGGCTATCTTTTTGCCGGCAACGGAATGGAATTGTGGCAGAAATACTATCCCCGCTGGAAAAACGGCCCGCCGCGACACAAGTAGCCCTGTCGAAGCGTGTATTTTAGCACGCTTTCTAAGGAAGTGACACGCTGTCACAAACGCTCGGCGCATGAAAAAGCCGCGACACGACGAGTATCGCGGCCAGTGAATCGCTTCAGGGGCGGGTTCACTTAATGGTAAATAGTAGCCTCTGGATGGCACTTATCAAACGCCTCCATCTCTCGGCGGCAAGTTCGCGGGAACCTTGCCAATCTGTCGCCGATGAGTTCGACGATTTTTCGATGCGCTAACTTAAGCATCGGAAAAGTCGCCCTCTTAAGGCATCGAGAAACACAACGAACTGGATTCTTGGTGGTCATAGGGTCTTGGTCCTATAACGACGTAACCCCACCTGTGGCGCAGTTCGGAGCCCAAGAGCACCGCCGGGACCTTACGGTAACCGGACACCACAGGCAGGGTTACGAGTTCCTGGCGAACCAGGATTCTTGGGATTTCAACTGAGTGACAGTGTGACCTTTCGGAATGCCACTTGTCAACACCAGATTCCCCAGTCATCCCGGCTTCCCAGTGGAGGCATTGTTGTGACACGGTGTCACAAAGTCAATCCATTGGGAAGCTGTTTGTTCGCGTCATTTACCGGGTCGGTTGTGTAGGCCGCATTTTCACGTCGTTCGCCGCATCTAATACCATTCCGGTTTTCGGCGTCCCATTGCCGGACACTTGGCGGCGACCGAACGGCGCCAACCAGAGTTGTGACAACGTGTCACTAAATTACGGACCGGGCACGATTCGCACTTTTCCGTCCGGCCCTATAAATTTTGTGCCGGGCGGCAGTTGGGTTGCCTCTGCTTTGCTATTCACTCGCGGCAGCACGGCGCCCATTAACGCGGCCTTGTCTTTTGATACACCGCGAACCGCAGCCGCCGGTTTAACTTCTGGTGCCACCTTCATCCCCGGCGGCAGTGTCGGATTCGCCATATTCGGTGGCGGCGGCGGTTGGTCGTACTGGGTGGGCTGGATACCGAGCATATCCGGTACAGACTGGGGTTCAGCCGGAGGTGGATTAGCCGTTGGCTTGGGCGTTTCGTACGTGCCAACCTCCACAACATTTCCCTTTGTGTCTTTATCTAGGATAATCCACTTGTCGCCGCGTTTTACCACCGATCCGACCGGAGTGGCGTAAACCCTTGCCCCGCGATAAGTAATTCCAGAATCAGCCCATCCGGTCGGAACCCCTCCGTCGGCAGTTTGTTGTTTCTGCTGTTGAGCGGTCGTCTGAACTTGCGGCTTCGGCTGTATCGCCGACCAGGCCTCGTACTTTTCCTTCATCGCCTTCAAGACGTCCTGGTGAGTTATTGGGGATGGCTCTGTGCCCTCTGCCGCACTCGCCTTTGCCTCGGCCAGAAGTTCTTTTTGCGTGGCAGTAAAGTCTTTATTGAAGGTTTCCCGGTTAGAGTAGAGGTGTTCAAAGCTATGGGGTTGAGCCGAATCAATCTTAGCCTGTTGGGCTGCGTCGTCCTTTTTCGGAATGAACTTATTCGTTAGCGTCGATTGGCCGTTGCGCACGACGCCAGACCAGACGTTATGGCCCATGAATTCACCATCGGGGGAATACACCGGTTCGTAGTGAGTCTCGGACGGTAAACGCTCGGCAATCGTCTGCGGCTTTTGAATATGTGCGTCGAGCCCGGCCCGCTGTAAATCTTCGTTGTACTTGCCAAGTAATTCGCCATACTGCTGCGGTCTAACGCTGCTGCGGACCTTCTGAATAGCCCGTAATTTACCGGTCAAATCACCGAGCAATCGCTTGCCCTCTTCGCTCATGTACTGCTTTTGATTGGCATAGGCGGCCATCTGCTTATTGACGTCGCCCTCTAACTGGCCTGCCGCTTGAGATCCCCAAGCCCAGTCTCGCGTTAGTTGCTGTTGCTCGTCGGCATGTCCCCATTGGGCTTTCTGGTCGGCTAACTGCCATTCGCGATGCTGCCCTTGGTCGGCGACTTGATTCTCGCGTTGCCAGGCTAGTTGGTCGGCTTGATTCTGTTGTGCCGAGTCTTGTAGGGCAAACTGCCGCTCCGCGTTAAAGACTTGCGAGTTCTGATTGGCAAGTTGCTGCTGTTGCTGGCTATAGAGATTGGCCGCAAGCTGCTGGCGAAAATGCGCGTCCTGCATCGCCATCTGCTGTGCTTGCAGGGCCTGCTGCGCTCGACGGGTTTGATACTCGCCGAATCCACCTAAATAGGCCGCGTCAAAGACAGACGCGGCACTTGGTTGGTAGTCAATATTGATCGGCATTTGCTACTCCGTTAGCCGCCGGACATATCATACTGAACGCGACCAAACGGCATCGGCGTTTCGTAAGTTGCGTCCGGTGAAATCGCCCAGTCAGCTATTGGCGCCCCGTAGTTTGATGGGAACCAACTCCTCGCATACGCAGAACTTACCGGACGACTCGGCTTAGTTCCCGCCCAGATGGCGTATTCCGGGTCTGGATTGTTCTTTGCCGCGTAGTTCGCTCGTGCCGCCGCTAGTCTCGCGTTGTTTGCCGGAGTTCCGCCGCGCGGCGAGTATCCGCCAAAGTTCGGATAGAAGTCGATCGACGGCATCCCGAGCGCGCCGAATCCAAAGGCACCCGAACCACCCCCTCCTCCGCCGCCGCCCTGCCCGAGTTGCTGGGCGAGTTGGGCTAGGAGTTGCATTTGCGGGCCGTTCTCGTTCTTCCGCTCCATGAACTGCAGCGTATCACCGGATAGGTTGGCATCCTGTGACATCGCCTGCTGTCGTACTCGATCGTTCAGTCGTCCCAGATCCGCGTTACGCTCCCGCTCGTTACCCATTCGCATCGTGTCGAGGACGGTAGAGTTGCCCAGTCCGCGGCCGATTAGATTCTGCTGCATCTGGGCAGCCTGGTTGTCGTAGAGCTCGTTGACGTCCCGGCCCTCTTGCTGTCCCAATCCGGCGAGCATCCCCAAACCACGCTCATAGCGGGATTGGTAGCCGCCCAGAATATCTTGGTAGCGGGCCTCGTTCGCTTGATTTGCCCGGTCGAGTTGCGATTGGAACTGGCTGGCTAAATCCGTACCGCCGCCACCGGCCTGCACTCGGCCCCCACCAACTCCACCGCCACCAGCGCCGACCGCCGTGCTCATCCGGTGGTCCGCCGGCATGTTGCCGCCGAAGTCGGAAGCCCGGTTACCCATCGCGTCCGTGCCGAAGTCGCCCGCCTTCACGCCAAAGAACGTACTCATGTTCGGATTGGCCGGAAGTGGGTCCTGATAACGCGGCGGATTCCAAAAAGGAGCGGCCCGCGTTTGCTGTGCTGGCGGGGCCCCCGGTGGAGTCGGATAGCCAACACTCGGATTACTAAGGGCCACTGGGGACCAAAATCGCGGAGAATACGGCATTAGTAGTCCCTCCGCCGCGGCATGTAACCGCTTCCGAGAAAGTTCGCCCCGATCGTGCTATTGGGGACGTTTTGGGCGTCACCCATACCGTGAGGCGTGTAAAAGTTTCCTAGACCCATTTGACCCGGAAGATCAAAGGGAAAAGGACTACCCTGCTGCTGGGGCTGCTGGGCGACGCCATTCGTCTTGCCGAACATACCCCCGATTGCGGCCATATTCATGCCGCCGCCAAGGTTGTACGGAAACTGAGAAAATGGCGGCCGCCTGGGAGAGTAAGCCCCTGGACTCATCCAGCCGCCGCCAGGAATTGGGTAGTTCTGAGTAAATCCCTGACTCCGGGGCGGAGTTGCCACCGGGTTAGCTGGGGCGGTAATCGGCTGCCCCCTGGCCGGCATAGGAAGGGTGGCCGGAATCCCTGCCGTTGGCAGCCCACGTGCTTGCTGTGCCAATTGCGTGTCGCCCTGAATCCATCCGTACATTATTCGGCCTCCTTGCCGGGAGAATCAGCCGTTATTGTACCAGTGCTTCCGCGCTTCCGTTACCGGGCAAACCGTAGAGTTTCTGGCCGTTCATCACGATCACCGCCACTCTTCCCTCCTGAACCAAACGTGACAGCCACCTCTCGGCTGTGTTTTGTGACACCGTGTCACTAAGTTCTGACAGCGGGCAAATGCCGGCTTCTAGCTTATCCCTCGCCTGGACGCACCAGGAGCCCAGCATTTGGATGTGCCAGCCCGGGAACCAGTATCGATACCATTTCTCGCCGCGGGCGTTTAAGGCCGTCCTGCGGGCCTTACAGCGGCACTTCCAAAATGGGGAGAGGAGCCAAGCTGCTGGCTTCAGGATGAAAGCAGCGTGTTCGCCTATTTCCCAGATCATTAGAACCCGTGATTGGCTATGTGCGGTCCAGCGATGCGGTAAAGCGAACAGTTAGCGCCAGTCGTGCCCGAATCGCCCATCGAAATATCATGTGTCGTGGCGATGTCGTCGTACTCGACTTTCACCGCCACGCCTTCACCCTTCGCAAGATTAATATGCGTGTCGATGACCATCGTGGCGGGCGTCAGGATTAGATTGCCGTTGTTGTCGATGAAAATCCAATGTTCGGTGTACCCATACACGTCAGTCCCAACGGCAGTTGTCAGGTCGCCGCCGGCTAAAACGCGGTACAGGCGAAACCGGATTTTGCCTTGGTCATAGAGAGTCGGCGCTGTTGCTACACCTCCAAGTCGCACAAGGCCGCTCGCGTGGAACTTATAAACTCCCGCGATATCCACGTTCAGGAAGTACGAGGCTGCCGTGCTGTAGGTGTTTGTGAACGGAGCGTGAACCGAAGCTGTCGCCGGGATTAGATGCAGCCAGTCGCCTACGGAAAAGGCCGCCGTAACACAGAATCCGGTCATGTAAGCATGAACATCGAATATCTGGATCGCTCGGCAGACGCTCACCGTTCCGCCCGATGGATTATTGACCGTGGTTTTGTTGCCAAGGGTCATAAACCCGCGGCCGGTCGTCGGCGCGAGAAGCCATGAGTTATTAACTGCCCCCCATAGAATCTGAATCTGGGCCGTGCTGCCCGTGTTATTGGAGAGGTTGTTGAGTATTGAGTCTTCCGGGTCGCCCGAGCCGCTGTCATAGGCAACCCAATTTGCCAGATCGAGCAGCGCCGCATATCCGGTCCCACTAATGGCGATGGGATTGGGGCCGTTCACAAGCCAAAACGTCTCAGTGGCGTTAGATGGTTTTGATACCTCGTAGCCCTTCTCGCCAGAAATCGTCGTTTTGCGACTCGGCCTCATTACCGAGAAAGGTGGAATGACTTCGGCGGTTACATTTTCTACCGGGATGCCGTAAGCACCTGTCGGCTGCGGTGTGGGCGTCGATGCCGGCGGCTGCGACGGAAAAACTGACGTGTCGCTCGACGACGACGCATCGTCAATCATCTGCTGTAGCACGAGGGGCATGAAGATGATCGAGTAATGCCCGCTTTGCCCGTCCCTGGCCGTACACCATCCCTCGTCGCCGACCGCACCCGACCAGTACCCGGGAGCAATTTCCTCGTCGTGAACAACCCCACCGGTTTGTGGTGTGAAACTGCCATCGAATCGCAAGATTTGAGCTGCGGCGGAACCACCAATAGTCAAAGGGGACGAGAGCCTAAATCGCAGTATTCCCCCAACCCCCTGCGAAATCTGATTGAAGATATTTAGAACAGATTGTGCCAGCCGGTTCAGCCCCTGCTGCCCGGTGTTGCACATCGTCGGGTTAATGCCGATTTCGGATGGGGTAAACATTATGACACCGTGTCACTAGACTCTGGTGCGGCCGAGCTTAGCTAAAACCGCCGTAGCAGCCTCAAACGCCCAAACCGCCTGGCTGTAGAACCGCAGAAAAATAGCCGAACCCTTAACCCTCGGGAAAAAACGCGGGTTGCGTCCGGCCTTAACACGCCCAGCCGCCGCCTCTTCCCCGGCGGTTAAGCTCGTCACTGCCTCCTCGGCGCTATTTCCACGATAGACCGACCAGGTTACGTCGGTCGTTTCTGCGGACATGGTGACGTCGAGCTCGTCGAGGCGAATATCGCTCTGCATCGCCGGCTCGTCGGCAAACGGGCCGAGCGTCACGTAACTCGTGATTTTCTTTTGGGTTGCCTCCCCTTCGTCGTCTTTAGTGGCCGTGCTTAGATACTTCCGTACGTACCCATCTTGGCAGCCCATCATCACGGTGGATTCACTGGAAGGGTAGTTCGGCCGAGCATGGCAACTCCATGGGTTAAATCGGGCTAAATCGTATTGCACTTCCCAAAACGACTTTGTTTCCCAGTCGAAGAACCAATGCACGTTTCCAGCGTCGCTATTAAGTAGATTGCGACTCGTCACAAAAACATGAATGCCACGCCAGCGCACGTCGTAAGCCAATGAAATAGCTTTCCCGGTAGCCGAGCTTTGTGTGTTGATATTCAGCAATTCAGCGGGCAATCGTTCGCGGGACAGCGAAACCGGGTTACCTTCCATCGAACAGCCCGCGGGAATCGTGTAGATCCCATCGGCGGAGAGAAACACGAACAGACCATCAGGAGTGGTACACCAAGCGTTACGATCGACGACGCCAATCGACCGGCTGAGATTAGCCAGTTGGCCGCCGCTTCTAGGGTCGCCCATCAGAATCCAGAGGCTCGACGGGCAGCCGATAATCAGGCAGTTATCGGCGTGGGGCGTCAGGCTCGTTACTGTCTCGCCGATCTGGCCAGCGCTTGCTACGCCAAGATCGACCGCGGCGCCCGCGTCCTCTTCCGAAAAATCCCAATCGGTCGGTTCGCCCTGCCGGGACATGAACACACCATATGGCGTGGTCGTCCCGCCGGCCAAAACCAACCGGGAAAG